>Ga0208716_1000744_pt1 | contig 13168 bp, 14 predicted proteins | sample NGESurdeep092012_8_FD_184482 | JGI IMG/M metagenome (GOLD analysis project Ga0208716, IMG submission 184482) | Arctic peat soil microbial communities from Barrow, Alaska - NGEE Surface sample 415-3 deep-092012 (SPAdes) | ecosystem: Environmental > Terrestrial > Soil > Wetlands > Peat ...
GAAGATGACCCCCGAGCCCTGCCCGCCGCCTTGACTGCTGGTCACCGTGATGGCCACCACGCTGGGCGAGACCACGCCGGCCGTGACCGACCAGTTGGGCGCGGAGCCGTTGGCCTGGGCTACTGGCGACTGGGAGGTGCTCGCGCCGGTACTGATCTGGGCGACCGGAGCCGACGCGCCATCGGTGCGGGTGGCGGCATACGTGCCGGCACTGGCCAGGACCGCCGTGACCACGGCGATGGCGCCCAGCTCAGCCAACCTGCGTGGTTTGGCCGACCGGACCGGTGTTGCTCCGGGCTGGGTGAACGCCGCCGGGCCCGGCCCGGCGGGAACCTGGGGGACCACCGGGGTGAATGCCGGGTACTGGGGCTGCATCCGCGTCTCCTCGTACCACAGCGGCGCGCTGTGCCGGGGCTCATCCTCGGGTGGCTGTGCTGACTGGTTCTGAAGCTGCTGAGTCATCGGGACCTTCCTGGGTCGATGATGTCGATGTCGCCGATGAGTCCAGTCAATCCCAGGAAAGTGAAACAAATCTGGGTCTTGACTGGGAGTTTGCTGTAGGCAGAGCGCCTCGCGGCAGACACCGGGCAGCCATTCAGCGAGGTACTCGCTGCCACCCGAACGCGGCCCAGGCGGGGCCCGCTACAGGTTGAGCGCGATGCTGAACGATGTCCCCCTGTTGGGCAGGGTGACCCGCCCATCCGCGACGGGCACTGGCGTCCCGTCCACCTCGACCGCGTCAGGCGCGGCGCCGTGGACGACGAGGTGGAACTCCTCGCGCGTGAAGCCCTCGTACCCGTCGCCCGTGACGTCACCTCGCACTGTCAGCCGGTCCCCGGCCCTGGTCACCTCAAAAGTGGTCCGGAAGCGCGAGCCCTCCAGTGCGGCGAATGTCAGGCCGTCGTCCTCCTGGAGCAGGGACGTGTGGGTGCCGTCACCCCCGGGCACGAAGAGGTGGAGCTCGATCACCGACGGGTGGTATCCCGCAGTCGAGGGCGGCGCGTCGGGCCACATGGGAATGACCGATCCGCCGCGGGCGAAGATCGGGATGGTCTGCATGGGGGTCGGGACCACACGGAAGGTCCCGCCCCCACCTACCTCTCCGGAGTGCCAGTCATACCAGGTGCCCTTGGGCAGGTACACCTGACGGGCCGTGCAACCAGGCTCGAACACCGGGGCCACGAGCAGGTCCGGCCCGAAGAGGAACTCGTCGTCGATGTCGCGCACCGTCGGGTCGTACTGGTGGTCGAAGACCAGCGGACGCTGGACGGGCGCGCCTGTTTCGGCGGCACGCAGGAAGGTCGCGTAGAGGTACGGCATCAGCCGGTAGCGCAGCCGGATGGCGTCGCGGACCCACTGCTCGATAACGGCGCCCCACGTCCACGCGTACTGGTCGACGTTGCCGATCTCGGAGTGGCTGCGGCAGAACGGGGTGAGGACGCCATACTGCATCCAGCGCAGGTAGAGCTCCGCGTTCGAGTTCCCCTGGAAACCGCCGATGTCCGCGCCGACGAAGGCCTGTCCGCTGATGCCGAGCCCGCTGGCCATCGGCATGCTCAGCCACAGGTGGTCCCATCGGGACTGGTTGTCACCCATCCAGTTCGCGGCATACCGCTGGATTCCGGCGGAGCCCGCCCGGGACAGGACGAACGTGCGTCTCTCTGGCATCGCGGCGAGCAGCCCGGCCGTGGTCCCCATCGCCATGAGCAACGCGTACTGGTTGTGGAAGCGCTCGTGCGATTGCTGCCCACCACCGAAGCGCATCCGGTCTGGGGGGATTGCCCCGGTGGCGGGCTCGTTCATGTCGTTCCAGATGCCGGCGAGTCCGGAGCGGACGTGCTCGGCGTTGAGCTCGCCCCACCACTCGCGGGCGTTCTCGGTCACGAAGTCCGGAAAGGCTGTGGTGCCGGGCCAGACCTGGCCGATGTAGGTGTCGCCCCCCTCGGTCTTGCACAGCACGTCCCGCTCGCGCGCCTGGTCGAACACCCAGTAGCCTCGCTCCGCCTTGATTCCTGGGTCGACGATGGTGATGACTTTGAACCCTTGCCCGCCCAGTCGCCTCAGCATCCCGTCGGCGTCGGGGAATGCCTGCTCGTCCCAGGTGAAGACGCGGTAGCCGTCCATGTAGTCGATGTCCAGCCACAGGCCATCGCAGGGGATCTCGCGACCCCGGTGCTGCGCCGCGATCTGCTCGACGTCGTCCTGGGTGTAGCGGAACCAGCGGCACTGGTGGTAGCCGAGGGCCCACAACGGCGGGGGTGCGGTGCGTCCGGTGAGCCAGGTGTATGCCGAAAGGATCGCGGGCATGTCGGGTCCTGCGAAGACGTACTCGGTGTACTGGCCGCCGTCGAGCTGGATCCGGTACTCCGACGGGTCCGTGAAGTCGTAGTGCCCGCGATAGCCGTTGTCCATGAACGACGCGGCCATCTGCCCGGTGGAGTAGCACTGGTGGTAGAAGAACGGTATCGACACGTAGTACGGGTCGAACTCGGTGCTGGTGCGGTCCGAGCGGGGATCCGACTTCGTTCTCCCGGCAGTGAACTCACGCGTCGCGTGGGAGTCAAGGACGTCGGTGTTCCACAAAGTGAAGTCACGACCCCGCCGGTTCTGGTGACCCGTCTTCTCGCCGAGACCGTAGATCGCGTCTTCGGGCATGCACCGCCGACGCAGGGTGAAGGCATCGTTGAGGGTCGCGTAGCCCCAGAAGTGACCGTCGTCGCCGGCGGCGGTCTCGATCACCGCGGAGCCATCGCTGCGGTGCACGTCGAGCCGGAACGGGTCCAGCCAGAGTGAGACGACCAGGTCCGAGGTGTGCAGCCGCCACACGTCGTCGGCGCGCTCGACGGTGAACTCCACGCCCTCGCCCAGCGGGTCGACGCACACGGCAAAGGTCGGCGACTCGTCGAAGGTCCCCCCGCGGCTGATCTTGACGCGAACGATGTCGGCCCGGACGACGTCGACGCGCAGCCGTTCTCCGTGGATCTGCGCCGCCAGACCGCGGGCGGTGGCCTCCACGGTGCTCACCCGCTCGAACCGCAGGAAGTGCTCGGCGCTCATCACGTTGCCCCATTCGACGGCGATTGGCGGGCCATCCAGTGAACATCGCCGACCCTAGTGAAGTCAGCGCCCAAGGTCGAGGCCTGGATGTCGACGTGGACCACTCCTGGCTGAGTGGCGACGAGCTCAGTGAGGACTCGTCGGACCTGCGGACACGTGGCGCAGGTGGCCGAGGAGAACTGCACGAAGGTCCCGCGTGCGCCGAGCTCGCGGGACAGGTCCGTGCTCGTCAGCGCCGCGACCGGAGCCGGTGGGCGGCCAGGCAGGCCCGACCGCGGCGAGGTGAGCATCGGCGGGAGGAGCGTGATGAGTGAAGACCCGGACCTGCTGCGTCAGCGGGTCGGCATGGTCTTCCAGCACTTCAACCTGTTCCCGCACAAGAGCGTCCTGGCCAACATCACCCTCGGCCTGCACAAGCTGCGGGGTCTTTCCCGCGATGAGGCTGAGGCAACGGCTCTCAACCAGCTCGACCGGGTTGGGCTCAGGCACAAGGCGCACGTGCGACCCGGCACGCTGTCGGGGGGTCAGCAGCAGCGGGTGGCCATCGCCCGGGCCCTGGCCATGTCGCCGGAGGTCATGCTTTTCGACGAGGCCACCTCAGCTCTGGACCCGGAGCTCGTCAAAGGCATGCTGGCGACCATCGCCGACCTCGCGGGAGAAGGCATGACGATGCTCGTGGTGACCCACGAGATGGGATTCGCCCGGGGGGTGGCCGACATCCGCGAGACCCGCTCCACTCAGCGCCCGGCGGTGAGACGTCTGTGAAATCCTTGCCACATGGATGAAGAAGGTTCCGAGGGCCGGCCGGCCCGGGACGGGCACCGAGACGTCGTGGGTTGGAAGGCAGCCGGGCTGCCCTGGAGGCAGGGATGAGCGAGCTGCGTCCGGACACGTTGGCGGTTCGAGGGGGCTTGGTCCGCAGCGCCTTTGACGAGACTTCCGAGGGGCTCTTCCTGACCTCGGGTTATGTCTACTCCTCGGCGCAGGAGGCGGAGGCCGCGTTCAAGGGTGAGGTCGACCGCTTCGTCTACTCGCGTTATGGCAATCCCACGGTGGCGATGTTTCAGGAGCGGATGCGCCTGTTGGAGGGCGCCCAGGCGTGTTTCGCCACGGCGACTGGCATGTCCGCGGTCTTTGTCGCGCTGGCTGCGTTGCTGGGCCAGGGCGAGCGGGTGGTGAGTTCCCGGGGTTTGTTCGGTTCCTGTTTCGTGATCTTGGACGAGATCCTCCCGCGGTGGGGCGTGGAGACCGTCTTCGTCGACGGGAGCGACCTTGACCAGTGGCGCCGGGCGCTCTCGGAGCCGGCGGCAGCGGTGTTCTTCGAGTCGCCCAGCAACCCGATGCAGGAGCTTGTCGATATCGCCGCTGTCTGCGACCTCGCTCATGGCGCGGGCGCAAAGGTCGTTGTCGACAACGTCTTCGGCACCCCGATCTTGTCCAAGCCACTGGAGCAGGGCGCGGACGTCATCGTCTACTCGGCGACCAAACACATTGACGGTCAGGGCCGGACCCTGGGCGGGGCGATCCTGGGGACGTCGGAGTTCATTCAGGGCCCGGTCAAGAACCTGATGCGGCATATCGGCCCGTCGATGTCGCCTTTCAACGCCTGGGTGCTGCTGAAGGGTCTGGAGACCCTGTCGTTGCGGGTCGAGCGGATGTCCACGTCGGCGCTGGCGCTGGCCCGGGTGCTGGAGGCCCACCCGAAGATCTCGCGGGTGCTCTATCCGTGGCTCGAGTCGCACCCGCAGCACGAGCTTGCCAAGGAGCAGATGTATGGCGGTGGGACCGTCGTGACCTTCGAGCTGACCGGTGGCAAGGACGAGGCGTTCGCGGTGATGAACGCCCTGCAGATCGTTGACATCTCGAACAATCTTGGCGATGCCAAGTCGATGATCACCCACCCGGCCACCACGACGCACCGGCGTCTTGGGCCGCAGGCCCGTCTCGCCGTCGGCATCACCGACGGCGTTCTGCGTGTCTCGGTCGGGCTCGAGGACGTCCGCGATCTGGTCGAGGACTTCGAGCGTGCCCTCGCCTGATCGCCTGCCGCCCCAACAGGTCACCCCACGGGCCGCGGCCCGTGACGATGTTGCCCGTGCCTCCAGTCGCGGCGTCCCGAGGCTACTGCCCAGGTTCAGGTGCTCCTTCGCGGCAGGGAAGCCCAGCACTACGCCAGGCAGCGAAGCCCCCGATGATGTCGGTGGAGCGATGAATACCCAGGCGCAGCAGCACATCTGCGGCCAGGGATGAGGTGTAGCCCTCCTGGCAGACCAGGATCACCCGAAGGCCGAGGTCGGCGATCGGCAGGCTCGAGGGGTGCCGCGGGTCCAGGCGCCACTCCAGGACGTTGCGCTCGATCACGACGGGGGCCAGGTGCGGATGCACCTCGCCCTCCTGCTCGCGTTGCCCCTGGGGACGGATGTCCACCAGGGTCGCGCGTCCGAACAGCACCTCCTGGTATGCGGCTCGCGCCGACACCCGCTCCAGCCGCGATCGCGAGTCGTCCAGCAGGTCGTCGACCCCGTTGAAGGCCGGTGCGTCCCACCCATGGCCGGGACGCACGCGCTTGGTCGAGAACATCTCAACCTCCAGATAGAGCGACCCGGTTGGCGCGGACGGCGCCTAGAGGGCGGTCACCAGCTCACCCCAACCCGGTCGACTCCGGCGACCTGCAGGCCTGCTGGTGTCACGGCATACCGTGTCATGGTCGTGGGGCGAGGGGCATAGAGGTGTACGGAGAATGCCGTCTCCAGGCCGACGTTGAACACATCGTGAATGTGGTTCGGAGCGAAGGCCCGGCCCTCGCCGGCGGTCAGGGTCCTGCGGATGCGGCGGTGACCGTGTGAGGTCTGCTCGCCCAGGGTGCCGCTTACGGTGAGGAAGGCGCCGGCGGACTCGCCGTGATCGTGCCATCCGGTTCCGGTGCCGGCGGGCCAGGAGAGGAGCCAGATCTGGAGGTAGGGGCTGGAGTCGAGCTCGACCCAACGGCGTTCTCCTGATTGATGATCCACCAGGTTGGTGAGCTCCGGGTCAGAGGCGAACAGGCGTGCGGTGCGTAGTAGCTGGGCTGGGCTGAACCGGTCGATGCCGGCCGAGCCCAGCGTGCGTGCTGGGGCGAGAGTCATGGTTTCTCCTGAGGTCAGTGGTGGGTGTCGGGCGAAGGCGTGCAGGCATTCGCTGACAGAGGTCGCTGGCGGTCAGGGACAGGTCGATGTGGCGACGGAGGTAAGGCGTGTGCGTTGTGGTGAGGTTCATCGTTGGTCTCCGGGTAGGTCTCTCGGGACCGTGTGAGGCGTCCCGCGCTTGCCCAGGCCGATTGGCCTGGGCCAGGTCGTCACCCGGGGCACCCCACCGCGGAAGGAGGGTTGCCGGCCAGCAAGCCGGGGCTACGCGCTGGCACTCATGACCTGTGGCAAGGATTGACCACCCACGCTCGAGTGTCAATGCTCGGGGCTCCTGTCTCACTGGGCGGATCTTCCGGCGCGATGAATGAGACCTCTCACCCTCCCGTTGGAGGCTGCCACGGGCACTGAGACTTCACTTGATTCCATGAGTGAAACGGCGAGCCCACCCTCCAGCATCGCGGTACTCACCAGCGGCGGGGACGCCGGCGGGATGAACGCCGCGGTCAGGGCAGTGGTTCGGACGGCGCTGTTCCACGGCATCGACGCCTTCGTGATCCATGACGGGTTTCAGGGTCTGGTCGACGGAGGCGAGGCCATCCGGCGCGTGGAGTCCGCGGACGTAGGGCGGATCCTACACCGGGGCGGCACCGTGTTCGGCACCGCGCGATGCAAGGAGTTTCGCACCCAGGTGGGCCGGCGCAAGGCTGTCCGGAACCTGTTGGAGCGCCGGATCGATGGGCTGGTCGTGATCGGCGGCGACGCCAGCCTGACCGGCGCGGACCTGTTCCGGCAGGAGTGGGCCGGGGTGGTTGCGGAGCTGGTCGAGGCCGGTGCGGTCACCTCGGAGGTCGCAGCCTCGCATCCGTTCCTGAGGTTGGTGGGTTTGGCGGGATCGATCGACAACGACATGTCGGGTACAGACATGACCATCCCGCGTCAACCAGCAGGGTTATTCATCTTTGGGCAGGAGAATCCGGAAGATGGACCCCTGACCGGACCCCGGGCTGGCCGCCGTGAGCTGTCCGCCGTGGGCCTGGACGAGGGCCTTGGCGATGGCCAGGCCGATACCGGACCCTCCGTGGGCCCGATCCCGAGCGGTGTCGACCCGGTAGAAGCGTTCGAACACGTGGGTCAGGTGCTCGGCGGGGATGCCCTCACCGGTGTCTGCGACGGACAGCACCACCCCACCGCTTGCGGGAGACGTGGTAGCCGAGATCGTGACCGTTCCGCCGGGGGGAGTATGCCGTAACGCGTTGTCCAGCAGGTTGCCCAGGACCTGTCCCATCCGTTCCGCATCCAACGAGAGCTCGGGCAGCCCGATGGCGATTTCGGTGACCAGTCGAACGCCCTTGGTCTGGTACGCCTCGCCGACCGAGTCGGCTGCGGCAGCTATCACTGACTCTGGGTGCACCGGGTGCAGGTCCAGCCGAACCTGTCCCTCTTCGGTCCGGGAGACGGTGGCGATGTCCTCGGACAACCGGGCCAGGCGTCTGGTCTGGGAGCGCAGCAGCTGCACCGTCGCGGCGTCCAACGTTGCGACGCCGTCCTCCAGCGCCTCAAGGTAGGCCTCCAGCGTCGCCACCGGTGTGCGCATCTCATGTCCCAGGTCGGCCAGCAGTCTGCGCCGGGTCCGTTCGACTGACCCCAGTCGGTCGGCCATCTGGTTGAACCCCGACGCCAGGGCGTCGAACTCTGCGCCGAGCCCCGGCGGGTTGACTCTGACGTCGTAGTGGCCGCCGGCAACGTCACTGGCCGCGTCGGCGATGGTGGCAACGGATCGACCTATCCGGCGCGCGATGTACACGTTGACAGCCATGGCCACCACCAGCGCCGCCAGCAGCGCCAGTGACAGTGAGATGGCGTTGGCGCTCTGGTAGGCCATCTCGGTGTGCCCGATCTGCGCGGGTGTCGCCCCGACGTTCGCTTCGGCGAGGTGCTTGTGGAAGAGAGTGGGGCCGACGGCGCCGGCAATGAGCCAAGCGGTGAGGATGCCCGTCAGCAGGACAAGTGTCTGGGCGATCAGTAGGCGACCTGCCAGGCCTCCGGGACGACGTGTCGGCAGGTCAGCTCGGTCGTTCATCTGCCCTCGCCCATCCGGTAGCCGACGCCGCGGACCGTGCGCACATAGCGCGGTGAGCTGGGATCGTCGCCAAGCTTTCGGCGCAGGTGCCCGACGTGAACGTCGACCAGGTGCTCGTCACCGACCCAGGCTTGGTCCCACACCGCGTCGATGAGCTGGCGGCGAGAGAAGACCATCCCGGGTCTCGCCGACAGTGCCTCCAGCACGTCGAACTCGGTGCGCGTCAGGGCCACAGCCTCGCCGGAGAGGTGGGCCTCGCGTCCGGCCACGTCGATGCTCAACGCCCCGAATACTCGAGGCGGCGCTTCCCGGATGGGGCGTCCGCTGGTGGTGGTGGCGCGGGGACGGCGCAGCATCGCGTGGATCCGGGCCAGCAGCTCTCGCGGGCTGAACGGCTTGGTCAGGTAGTCATCCGCCCCGACGGAGAGTCCGATGAGCTTGTCGATCTCCTCGGTGCGCGCAGTAAGCATCACGATGTAGCAGTCCGAGAACGTTCGCACCACTCGACATACCTCGACACCGTCGATGACCGGCAGCCCCAGATCGAGCACCATCACGTCGGGATCGACCTGCCGGGCCTGGTCGATCGCGTCCTGCCCGTCGCGGGCCGTCGACACGTCAAAGCCGTCCCGGGTCAGGTAAGACCCAAGGAGGTCGGCGAGCGCTCGTTCGTCATCCACCACCAGGACGCGAAGTCCGCCGGGCGGCGCTGGAGTCGGAACTGGCTGATCTGCCGGTTGGCTCATGGTCCAAGTGTCGAGGATCCGGAGTTCACCTCGTGCATCGGGACTGCGCCGCCATACCAACCCGAGGGGGACCTGGATGACGCGACCTGGATGACATGGCGGGCGTTGCCGCCCTCGCGCTGATGCTGATGAGCGGCCGCCGGCGCATGCCCGCTGTTCTCCTTCCCTCGCACGATGCAGGACAGCGCGAACTGCAACCTGTGCGCGAACTGCAGCAAGTCCTGCCCGAACGCCGACTCCGTTGACAGTTGTGATGGTTCCCAGTGTTGCCACGATCCATCCGGAGTCGGCGCGGCTTCGCGCACGCCAGACGGCCGCGCCCATCGCGGTCTCGAAGGCCAGATTGAGCGCGAGGAAAGTGTCTGCGCCGATCTCACGTCCGACTACCCGGTGTATCCAGTGGTAGAAACGCTCGCCGGCTAGACCTTCCTCGGCGATATGGACGGCGTAACTTGCGGGAAACAACCACAGCCATCGCCCGTTCAGCTGGGCAAATTGATCCGGTCGACACGCCATCGCCACCTCCCAACGATTCATCGGCGCCCACCGGGATCCAGGATCCGCAAGGTCGGCAAAAGCTACTGCGCAACGCCCACAGGGCGTGCTCAGACTAGCGTTGGCCGCGCCTTTCGCGGCGTAGAACGGCGCACGTGTTCGTTGCCGCCGTCCGGCTTATAACGCGATGACGGCAGGTGATCTGGAATCCTCGGACTTGGCTCCCAGTCCTGCGAGCGAGCACGTCCGCATATCGGCTGGGAGCGGGCGTTTCTCGTCGACCGTTCACCGTCCCGATGGCGGAACCGCTTGTTGTGAGGGCTGAGACCTGGCGGGGCTGACGTGACGGAGCGAATGGTCGCCGGAAGCCGCCGATCGCCGAACGGGGCAAGACACGTCGTCGCCGCCGCCAAACCACAGGCGCACGACGTCGCCAGCACGCCGGAGCCCGTCCCCACATCGCAGGAACGGGCTCCGACCGTGGGCTGCAACGTCAGGCCGAGACGGGCTCCTCTGTGACGGCCTGTCCGACAGCGTCGCTGGCAAGGGCACGCCGAGCCTGCGCGACGACCGCAAGTCCGGACAAGGCCCCGACCACAACCGCGGCGACACCCCAGCCAAATCCGGCCAGGCTGTGGAGGCCCAGCGCGTTATCCAGCGAGTAGACGCCGGGCCCGGTGAAGGCGAGCGCCGCGGCAGCGGTGACATAGAGCAGTGGCATCTCGAAGCCGCTGTTTTGGGCCCATAGCCCGGCCGCCCAGTGGACGGACCCGGCCACCACGAGTGTGCCGATGACGGCTGCCGACGCCAGCGGGGTCAGCAGGCCGAGTACGAGCAACACGCCGGCTCCAGCCTCGGAGGCACCGGCGACGATCGCCATCGGCTTGCCAGGTCGGAACCCGAGGGAATGGAAGAACCCGCCAGCGCCGTCGAGACCAGGACCCCCGAATAGACCGAAGAGCTTCTGGCTGCCATGACCGACCAACAGAAGACCGAAGACGAGCCGCAGCACGAGCAAACCTGTATTCACGGGGATCCCTTGGAGAGATTAGACAATCATGTCACTGTTGCCAACCTAGTTGACCGTTCAAACATTCCCATTCCGGCCGGCTACCCGAAACCAGGCTGATCCCCATCGGTCCGGGCCACTCAGTGATGACTGAAGCAGTATCGCCCTGCCCGGTCACCTCAACGGAAGACGCTCCCCGGCCACAGCCATTACCGAGATACGTGCAGTCAGCGCCCCCGGGTCCCAGAGCCGGCAGCGCCGCTTTGGTCGCGACGATTTCGTGATCGTCGCGGCTGCTAAGTCTCCTATGTCACGATTTGGCCCCACATGGGCCATTTGGTCGGTTCTCATCGGAGAACGCATGAGAACTGACTACCCGGGAGCCGTTAGCTCGACTACGTCCTGGGCCTTGCGTCTACCTATAACTGGGAGATATATTCCTTTTATGCGAAGTGAAGCCCCGGCGCTCATGCCGATCTTCCGGTCCCAACACCAAGCAGCGTTGCTCGCCTGGCTCCTCCTTCACCCCGAGCACGAGTACACCCTCACCGAGCTCGCCAAGAGACTCGACGTGCCCCTGACCACCCTCCAGCGTGAGGCGCAGCGTCTCGTGGGCGCCGGGATCCTGCAGGACCGCACCATCGGCCGGGCAAGGCTCCTCCGCGCGAATCTGAGCAACCGAGCCGCAGCTCCACTCACCCAGCTCCTGCAGGTCACCTTCGGACCCGAGACGGTCATCGGTGAAGAGTTCGACCTGACCAACGCCGAGCAGGTCCTGATCTACGGCTCTTGGGCTGACCGGTATCACGGCACACCCGGTCCTCCGCCGAACGATGTCGATGTGCTGGTCGTCGGAAGTCTCGACCGGGCCGACCTCTACGACGCAGCCGACCGGGCTCAGGCGCGCCTCGGCATGCAGGTCAACCCAGTCATCCGGACGCCCGAGCAGTGGGCCGACGATGCCGACTCATTGGTCCTCCAGATCAAGGCCTCACCCACGGTCGACGTCACCCCAGCAGGGAAGGCCGCGTCATGAGCCGCTGGCCCCGAGGCGAAGCCCAGATCGAGCAGCTGATCGCCACCAAACAGCTCCAGCAAGTCATCGGGGGACAGGCCAACGGTGCACACCTACTCCTGAAGGCGTCGCGCACCCTGGAAACAGCAGGCGAGATAGCCGACCAGGACCCCGACAGCGCGTACGTCCTTGCCTACGACGCCGCCCGGTACTCCGGTACCGCGATCCTTGCCAACCAGGGCCTGCGCCCAACAACTTCAGGCGGGCACTATGCAGTAGAGGTGGCTCTGCGTGCCCAGTTCGGCGACGGGTTCCGGCCCTTCGGGGCAATGCGACGGCGACGCAACGAACTCGAGTACCCCAGTGGGCCCGGCGAGATCACCACCTATGACGAGGCACGGAAGGCCATCCAGGACGCCGAGGGGCTGCTGATGGCAGCTCAGCAGTTATTGCCCACCATCTCCATCTTCTGACTGGGACGAGGACCAACTGCCGGAAGGCCGTTGTTGACACGGGAGTCTGAGGCCTTCGGTCCCCAGCGCTTGAAGGCCACGGACCTCCTGCTGCCGCGCTGCGGCGAGATTACCTCACGGCGCCATGCGAACTGGCGGCACCGCGGCGGGGAAGCCTGGACGGGCAGGGGCCAGTGAGGTCGACATGGCCAGAGTGTGGATGATGGCGGCATGGCTCAAACTCGATCTCGAAACAGGGACGTCCTGGGATCGAAGGCCTTCAGGCTGATGGTGGCCTTGGTGGTGGCCGTGCTGGCGGTAGTGGTTGTGTGGGGGCGGATCCACGTCACGCCAAAGGCCGTAGTACACCCGATGGCGGTTATGCACCCGAAGGCCGCGGGGCACAAGCCGCCGGCACCCAGCGTTCCCGCCACCAATCCCCTGACCGGGGTGGGCGCATCGCCGCGGGGCCCCGTGGTCGCCGTCAAGCTGGACGACACCGCGGCTGGCCGGCCGTCGTTGGGTCTTGAGAAGGCCGACGTGATCTATATCGAGGAGGCGGAGGGCAGCCTCTCCCGAATGTTGGCCGTGTATGCCAGCGCCAGGGCGCTGCGATGATTCATCGCTGAGCCGAGGAACGACTGGTTCGCCCGCATGGGAGGGCGCGCATCCTGTCGCCAAGTGGGTATGGGATGCGCGTCGCCGTCGCGGCGTCCAGGGCTCCGGACATAGGTGATCTCATTGCTGGCCTTGCAGTCGTTTGACCTGGCCTTTTACCGCACGACGATTTGCATTCACGCCCGTTAAGAGCTATAATTTATGCAAGATAACAACTGGATCGGGGGGTGGAATGATGAGCGTGATGAACGCCCAGCCGCCCCTTCCTGTAGCCCCCGTCGCGGGAGCCGTGAGCATTGGTGAGGCCGTCGCGCTCGTGCAGGACAGCGACGGTGGCCGGGTGTTCCTACGCGGCGAACTCGTCTACGCCTGGTCGGCCGGGGACGTGCCCCTGCGCCGACTGGCCGCCGTGCAGCTGGTCGCGAACAGGGCCGCCCGGGTCGGCGACGTCGCTGCCGCGTTCGGAGTTGATAACGGCACGCTGTGGCGGTGGGGCCAGCAGCTGTCAGCCACCGGGGTGGGCGGCCTGGTCCCGGACAAGCGCGGACCCAAGGGCCCCTCGCGGCTGAGC
>Ga0208716_1000748_pt1 | contig 13134 bp, 12 predicted proteins | sample NGESurdeep092012_8_FD_184482 | JGI IMG/M metagenome (GOLD analysis project Ga0208716, IMG submission 184482) | Arctic peat soil microbial communities from Barrow, Alaska - NGEE Surface sample 415-3 deep-092012 (SPAdes) | ecosystem: Environmental > Terrestrial > Soil > Wetlands > Peat ...
GCCGTGATTCTGTGCCGTGACCTCGACCTTGCCGGTGCGCCGGTCCAGGACCGGCTGGTTGATCCCGCGATGACCGTACTTGAGCTTGTAGGTGCCGAAGCCGAGCGCGCGACCGAGGAGCTGGTGGCCGAAGCAGATGCCGAAGAAGGGCAGACCCGCGGCAAGGACCTCGCGCAGCAGGGCTACCTCGTGGTCTGCGGTGGCCGGGTCGCCGGGACCGTTGGAGAAGAAGACACCGTCGGCGCCGGTGGCCTGGATGTCCGCGAACGTCGACGTGGCCGCAAGCACGTCCACCTCGATGCCCCGCTGCGCCAGGTGAGCCGGTGTGCGGGCCTTGATGCCAAGGTCGATGGCCGCGACGGTGAAGCGCTTCTGCCCGACTGCCGGCACGACATACGCCTTCGCGGTGGTGACCTCGCCGGCGAGCGCGGCGCCACTCATCTGCGGAGCAGACAACACGCTCTCCAGCAACGACTCCCGGGACTGGCGGGCAAGCTCTCCGGAGAAGATGCCGACGCGCATGGCGCCGCGTTCGCGCAGGTGTCGGGTCAGGGCGCGCGTATCGATGCCGCTGATACCCACGACACCCGCTGTGATCAGCTCGTCCTCCAGCGAACGCTGCGAGCGCCAGCTGGAGGGCCGAACGGCAGGATCGCGCACGACGTAACCGGCGACCCAGATACGGGCGGACTCGTTGTCCTCGTCGTTGACGCCGGTGTTGCCGATGTGCGGTGCGGTCATGACGACCACCTGGCGGTGGTAGCTCGGGTCGGTCAACGTCTCCTGGTAGCCGCTCATGCCGGTCGAGAACACGGCTTCGCCAACGGTCTCGCCTACCGCTGCATAGACGTCACCCCGAAATGTGCGGCCGTCCTCCAGAACCAGCATCGCCGGCTCGCGGCTCTGGAAAGTCTGTCCGGACGTCAAGCCAGCTCTCCCTTCAGGACCGTGGGAAGGCCATGCAGGATCGTGGCGTGAACCGCACCGGTGAGCCGGCGACCATGCCAGGGATTGTTACGGGACAAGGACACCGAGGCGTCCCTGTCGACCGTGACGGTGGCCGACGGGTCAACGAGGGTGAGGTTGGCCGGCTCCCCCACCGCGATCGGCCGACCATGACCGGTAAGACCCGCGATACGGGCCGGGCCCACGGACATCACCTGTGCGACACCAGCCCAGTCGAGCAGGCCGGAGCCGACCATGACGTCGCTGACGACCGAGAGCGCCGTCTCCAGACCGAGCACGCCGAAGGCCGCGTTGATGAAAGTGTGTTCCTTGTCGTGACGGGCGTGCGGCGCGTGGTCGGTCGCGACGGCGTCGATCGTGCCGTCTGCCAGGGCCGCCCGGAGTGTCTCCACGTCCTCGATCGGCCGCAGGGGCGGGTTGACCTTGAACGTCGGGTCGTAGCCGGACAGCAGATCGGTGGTCAGCATGAGGTGGTGCGGGGTGACCTCTGCAGTCACCGAGATGCCTTGCGCCTTTGCCCAGCGGATCACCTCGACCGAGCCGGCCGTTGACACGTGGGCGATGTGCACCCGTGAGCCGGTATGCCGCGCCAGCATCACGTCGCGGGCGACGATGACCTCCTCGGCGACCCCGGGCCAACCCGGCAGACCGAGGCGCCCGGACAGCTCGCCCTCGTGGCAACAGGCGTTGCGGTCCGCCAGCATCGGGTCCTGGGCGTGCTGGGACACCACCCCGCCAAAGGCCCTGACGTACTCCAGAGCCCGGCGCATCACCCGTGCGTCGTGGACGCACTTCCCGTCATCCGAGAAGACCCGCACCTTTGCGCGAGAGTGAGCCATGAGCCCCAGCTCAGCGAGCTCGTCCCCCCCGAGTCCTTTGGTGACCGCACCAACCGGCTGTACGTCGACCAGAGCCGCCAGCCGGCCGAGGTCGAGCACCCGCTCGGCAGCTTCTGCGGTATCGGTGACCGGCGTCGTGTTGGCCATGGCGAGGATCGCCGTGAATCCGCCGATCGCCGCGGCAGCCGAACCACTGGCGATGGTCTCGGCATCCTCACGACCCGGCTCACGCAGGTGGGTGTGCAGGTCCACGAGACCCGGCAACGCGATCAGACCATCCGCGTCAATGGTCTGGTCGATCGTCTTCGCGTGGGGATCCAGCGTGCCGATCTCGGTGATCACACCGTCGTTGATCAGCACGTCCTGGCGACCGGCGCCGATCAGGTCGGCTCCCTTGATCAGGAGGTTCATACGAGGGACCCTTCTCCGGCGAACAGGTGATAGAGCACGGACATCCGGACGGCGACCCCGGCTGAGACCTGATCCAGGACCAGCGACTGCGCAGCGTCGGCCGCATCTGCCGTGATCTCAAGACCTCGGTTCATCGGCCCCGGATGACAGATCACCGCATGTTTCTGGAGCGATCTGAGCCGCTCCCGGGTCAGGCCGTAACCGACCGTGTACTCACGCTCGGTCGGGAAGAAGCCCCCGCTCATCCGCTCGCGCTGCACCCGCAGCATCATCACCGCGTCAGCAGTTGGCAGAACCGAGTCGAGATCGTATGACGTGTCGAAGCCCTCGCTCTGCGACCACGTCTCGATGCCGGCAGGCATGAGCGTCGGCGGCGCCACGACGGTGACCCTGGCACCCAGGGTCTTCAGGCAGATCAGGTTCGAGCGCAGCACCCTGGAGTGCGTCAGGTCACCCACGATGGCGACGTGCAGGCCCTCGAGATCTCCAAGGCGCTGACGCATGGTGTAGGCATCGAGCAGGGCCTGGGTCGGGTGCTCGTGCAGCCCGTCCCCCGCGTTGATCACTACCGCGTCAACCCACTGGGACACCTGCAGCGCGGCGCCACTGGCACTGTGCCGGATGACGAACCCGTCGACACCCATGGCGGCGACGACGCGAACGGTGTCGCGCAAGGACTCACCCTTGCTCGTCGAGGATCCCTTGCCCGAGATATTGATCATGTCGGCCGAGAGCCACTTGCCGGCGATCTCGAAGGAGGAGCGGGTGCGGGTGGAGTCCTCGAAGAAGAGGTTCACCACGGTCCGCCCGCGCAGGGTCGGGAGCTTCTTCACCTCGCGACGTTGAACGTCGTGCATGGACCCGGCGGTGTCCAGGATTGTCAGAATGTCTTGCCTGTCAAGGTCGTTCATCGACAGCAGGTGGCGCTTCACCGGTCTCCTCCACTGATTCGAACCTCGTCAAGGCCGTCGTGCTCGGCCAGGCACACCTGCACGCGCTCACTGCGGGAGGTCGGCAGGTTCTTGCCCACGTAGTCGGCGCGGATCGGTAGATCACGGTGTCCGCGGTCTACCAGGACGGCGAGACGCACCGCGCGAGGACGGCCAAGATCGGAAAGGGCATCCATGGCCGCGCGCACCGTTCGTCCGGAGAAGAGCACGTCGTCCACGAGAACGACCGTCTTGTCGTCGATGCCGGGCGCAGGGATAACCGTGTGCTCGATCGCCCTGATCGGGTTCCGACGCAGATCATCACGATGCATCGTGATGTCGAGGGCGCCACTGGGCACGTCACGGCCTTCGACCTCGGCCATCATGTGCACGAGGCGATTCGCCAGCGCTACACCACGGGTGGGGATACCCAGGACGACAAGGTCTTGCGAGCCCTTGTTGCGTTCGAGGATCTCGTGGGCCACGCGCCGCAGTGCCCGGGAGACGTCACCGGAGCTCATCACGACCCGAGCGGACTGAGCGCCCGGGGACTTGTCATTCAGGTGCTTGTCACGCAGTGGCTGGGCACCCTCGGAGTTGTCGCTCGGGGAACCATTGGATGGTGGAGCAGATTCTGGACGCGTCACAGCGCCGAACCTCCTTCCCCGCCTCACCGGACGGGTCGTTAAAGGATGTCTGTCGCTGGTGATCTTACCCTGCGCAATGACTCTGATTTGCCATGGGAGTCGCGTGTTGCCAGGGGACTTCAGACCAGGGTCGGCTTGACCTCGGCGAGTCTGGCCAGCAGCCCGTTGACAAAGGTCGGCGAGTCATCGGTCGACAGCGACTTTGCCAGGGCAACGGCCTCGGAGATCGCGACCGCATCGGGGACCGCGTCGCTGAAGACGACCTCCCAGGCGCCGATGCGCAGGATAGCGCGGTCAACGGCCGGCATCCGCTCGACCGTCCAACCCTGGCTGTAGGTCGCCAGGAGCTCGTCGATCTGGACCCACTTGGCGACCACACCCCGAACGATCTCGACGGTGTACTCGTTCAGGGAGTGCTGGGTGGCCGGCTTTGCGATCCGCTCGGTCAGCAGCGTGTCTGCGTTGACACCACGCTGCTCAGCCTCGAACAGCAGGTCGAGCGCACGCTTTCGAGCCTTAGATCGAGCCGACACCTCAGTTGACTCGGCCCAGGTACGAGCCGTCACGAGTGTCGACCTTGATCTTGGTGCCCTGCTCGATGAACAGCGGGACCGCGATCTCGGCGCCCGTCTCGAGCGTCGCCGGCTTGGTACCGCCGGTCGAGCGGTCGCCTTGCAGACCGGGCTCGGTGTAGGTGATCTCCAGGACCACGGAGGCCGGCAGCTCGACATACAGCGGGGCGCCGTCGTGAGTGGCGACCATGACGTCCTGGTTCTCAAGCATGAACCTGGCGGCATCGCCGACCACAGCCTCGGACACGTGCATCTGATCGAACGTGTCACCGTCCATGAAGACGAAGTCGTCGCCGTCCTTGTAGAGGTACTGCATGGTCCGCTTGTCCACGTTGGCCGTCTCGACCTTGGTCCCGGCGTTGAAGGTCTTGTCAACGACCTTGCCGGACAGGACAGCCTTGAGCTTGGTCCGCACGAAGGCAGGACCCTTACCGGGCTTGACGTGCTGGAACTCCACGACAGACCAGAGCTGGTTGCCGATGTTGAGGACCATGCCGTTCTTGAGGTCGTTGGTCGAAGCCAAGAGGGACATCTCTTTCGTATGACGGGTGGCTGGCTTGCGCCGCACGCAGCGTAGATGCAGCAGCCCCCGTGGGACAGCACGCGGGATCGGTTTCATCTTAGCGGGCCGAACGCAATGCTCCCGAATGCCCGATCCGGCGAGGGTCAGCGAGCCATGGCGCGCCGACACACTCAACGGGCCAGAGCCCGCAGCGCAAGAAGGTACGAATCAGATCCGAAACCTGCGATCGTGCCGGTGGCGACGCCCGCGATGACAGACGTGCGCCGGAACTCCTCACGCGCTGCCGGGTTCGACAGGTGAATCTCGATCAGCTTCGCCCCGCTGGTGGTGACCAGGGCACACGCGTCGCGGACGGCATACGAGTAGTGCGTGAAGGCAGCCGGATTGAGGACGACGTCGGCACCGCGGTCAACGGCCTCGTGGATCCAGCCGATGAGCTCTGCCTCATCATTCGTCTGGCGAAAGTCGACGGCCAGGCCGAGCGAGTCCGCTTCTCGCGCCACGAGATCGGCGACATCCTTCAGGCTCTGTGAGCCATAGATGTCCGGCTCCCGGCTGCCCAGCCGGTTGAGGTTCGGACCGTTGAGGACATACACCAGCGACACTGTCATGAACCCGAGTCTATGAAGGCAACGGCCATCGCTGCATCTGGTCACGCGGCCGACACCGTTCGGTCACGGAGATAGCCTGCCACCCGCGCGGGAGAACCTGGGTGCCTATGCTTCGACAACCAACCTTTGGGACCCGAGGAGGATCCGTGCGTGGCAAGACACTCCGTGCCCGCTGCGTGACGGTCACCGCTGGCGGAATGTGTCTTGCCCTCGTGCTCTCCGCGTGTGGCCACAACACCAGCAGCCCCTCCTCGACAACCAAGCCCGGCGGGGGCATCATCCTTGCGGCCGGCTCTGAGCCACAGAACCCCCTGTTGCCGACCAACACCGGCGAGGTCGGTGGGGGCCTCATCATGAAGCTGCTGTTCGAAGGCCTCATCAGCTATGACGCCCAGGGCAAGTCGATCAACCAGGTCGCCGAGTCGATCAGCACGAAGGACTCGCAGACCTTCACCATCAAGATCAAGCCGGGCTGGACGTTCACCAACGGCGAGGCCGTCAACGCCAAGTCTTTCGTCGATGCCTGGAACTTCGGTGCGCTGGTCACCCACAACCAGCTCAACGCCTACTTCTTCGAGCCCATCGACGGCTACGAGGAGGTCCACCCGGCAACGGAGGGCGACAAGCCCACAGCCCAGGCCATGAAAGGCCTCGAAGTCGTCAACAGCTCCACGTTCACCGTCAGGCTGTCCTCTCCCCAGGCATCTTTCCCGATGCGCCTCGGCTACACCGCGTTCTACCCGCTGCCCCAGTGGGCGTACAAGAACCTCAAGGCGTTCGGAGAGAGCCCGATCGGCAACGGCTCCTACATGTTGGACGGCAAGTGGGTGCACAACGTCTCGATCAAGGTGAAGAAGAACCCGGGCTACCGGGGGACTCTGGTGGCCAGGAACGCCGGCGTCGATGTGAGGGTCTACACCGACCAGAACGAGTCGTACGCCGATCTGCTCGCCAACGATGTCGACGTCGTTCAGGGGATCCAGGACAACGTCCTGAGAAGCTTCAAGGCCGACCTGGGGATTCGGGCGATCAACCAGCCGGCAGGTACCACTGACTCCTTGACCTTCCCCCTGTACCAGCCTGAGTGGAAGACCGCCAGCAGCAGGCTGGTACGACAGGCGATCTCCATGGCCATCGACCGCCAGAAGATCACCACCACCGTCTTCCAGGGCACCCGAACTCCGGCCACAGACTTCTCCTCACCGGTCACGCAGGGCTACTCGACAGAGATCTGCGGTGAGTTCTGCACGTTCAACCCGGTCAGGGCCAAGGCACTTCTGGCGGCGGCCGGCGGCTTCACCGGCACGCTCAAGATCGCCTACAACACAGACGGCGGGCACAAGGCGTGGGTCGACGCGACCTGCAACAGCATCAAGAGCACCCTGGGCATCGACTGCTCGGGCACGGCCTACACGGACCGCAAGTCCCTTCGTGACCCGATCACCACGGGGGCTATGCAGGACGTCTTCCGCACCAGCTGGCAGATGGACTACCCGGCCCTGGAGAACTTCCTGGCGCCGCTCTTCGCCACCGGCGCCGGCTCGAACGACGCGCGCTACGCCAACCCGGTCTTCGACGCCCTGTTGAAGCAGGGTGACAAGGCCAAGACGCCGGCCGACGCCATCAAGAGCTATCAGGAGGCTGAGAAGCTCCTGGTGGCGGACATGCCCGCTATCCCGCTCTGGTACGCCAACACCACCGGTGGCTACTCCGCAAATGTCTCGAACGTGAAGTTCGACGTCTTCGGTGTGCCGATCTACACCGATATCACGAGGAACTGAGGAACTGAGAGGCCGAGAACGCCGGCATCACCGTGAGCTTGCAGAGGCCGGGAACGCCGGCATCACGATGAGCTGTGTGAGTCGTGTGAGTCGTGTGAGCCGTGTGAGTCTCGGGCCACGCCAGGCGTCGAGTCAGTCGAGGGAGACAGCTGAGTAGGCCGCCTGCAGCATCGACTCATCAGGACCCTCGAGGCGACCCGGTTCGGCCAGTGCGTCGAGCACGACGAAGCGGAGCAGTGAGCCGCGGCTCTTCTTGTCCCGTCTCATGGCGGCATACAGCTCCACCCAGCGGTCGCCCCGGTAGCGTGTCGGCAGTCCCACGGCTGCCAGGACCGACCGGTGCCGATCCACCACAGTGTCGTCCAGCCTGCCTGCCAGACGCGCCAGCTCGGCTGCGTAGACCATGCCCACGCTGACCGCGGCGCCGTGCCGCCAGGAGTACCTCTCAACCTGCTCGATAGGGTGCGCGAAAGTGTGGCCGTAGTTCAGGATCTCGCGCAGGGATGACTCCCTGGGATCCTCGGTCACCACGCGCGCCTTGACGAGGATCGACCGCTCGATGAGCTCACGCACGGCCGGGCCATCCCATTGCGTGACGCCCTGCGGGTCGGCCTCGACGAGGTCGAGAATGGCCGGGTCCGCGATGAAGCCGCACTTGATGACCTCGGCCATCCCGGACACCAGCTCTTCAGCCGGCAGTGTCGCCAGCATCGCAAGGTCGCACAGCACGCCTGCCGGAGAGTGAAAGGCGCCCACCAGGTTCTTGCCCTCAGCAGTGTTGATGCCGGTCTTGCCGCCGACCGCGGCGTCCACCATGGCCAGCAGTGTCGTGGGGACCTGGACCACGGTGACCCCGCGCAGCCAGGTGGCCGCGACGAAACCCGCGAGGTCTGTCACGGTGCCACCGCCCACGCCCACGATCGCGTCCGAGCGCGTCAGTCCGCACTGGCCCAGGACCCCCCACAGGGACGCCGCAGTCTCCGCCGACTTGGCCTCCTCGCCGTCAGGCACTTCGGCGATAAAGGTCGAGAAGCCTTGTGCCGCCAGGTGATCGCGCACGGCCTGCCCCGTCGCGGACAGGGCGTGAGAGTGGATGACAAGCACCTGCTCGACACCAGAACCCAGCAGTCCGGCCAGGTCCCCGAGCAGCCCGTGCCCGATCACGACGTCGTATGCCGAGTCGCCGCCCTCACCCACGCGAATACGGGTGGGATCACTCACGGCTGTCTCCACTGCGGTCGGTTTCCCAGTCCGGTTCCTTTCACGCCCGCTGTGTTCAGGCCCGCTGTGTTCAGGCCCGCTGTGTTCACGTCCGCTCTGTTCACGTCCGCTCTGCTCAGATCCGCCATCTTCTCGTCCGCTCTGCTCACGTCCCGCCTCTTCAAGTCGTTCCACGATCTCGGCGGCGATGTCCTGCGGCACCCGTCCGCTGGTCTGCACACTGAATGTCCCGAGCCGCTCGTACGTCGGGCGCCGCAGGTCCATCATCCGGGTCCACTGCGCCCGTGGGTTCACCACCAGCAGAGGCCTGCTGTGGTTGAAACCCACCCGTCTGGCGGCGTCGGCGATCCCGACGTCGAGAAACACGACGATATGCCCGGCCAGGGCCTCCGCCGACGCCGGGTCCATCACCGCGCCGCCGCCGAGCGCCAAGACCCCGCGGTGGGAGGCGAGCGACGAGGCGACCTCAGCGCGCTCGAGCTCGCGGAACCGCGGCTCCCCCTCATCCATGAAGATGTCCGAGATCAACCGCCCCTCCCGGACCTCGATCGCCTGGTCCGTGTCATGCAGCTCAACGCCCAGCAACCTGGCCAGAACCCGCCCGACGGTCGTCTTGCCCGAACCGGGCGGGCCGATGAGAACCACGCCGGGGCGGTCAGTCACCACGAGCGAAGGCTTTCAGGTATCGCTTCCAGGTAGCCGCGGTGATTTCTCGAAGTCTCGGCAACGCTGTCGCCGCCGAACTTCTCGAGGCACGCCTGGGCCAGGACGAGTGCGACCATGGCCTCGGCGATGACGCCCGCGGCCGGCACGGCGCACACGTCCGATCGCTGGTGAATGGCAGTCGCGGCCTCACCTGTGGCGAGGTCGACGGTGGCCAGTGCCCTGGGCACCGTGCTGATCGGTTTCATGGCGGCGCGGACGCGCAGCACATCACCGGTCGACATACCACCTTCGGTGCCGCCGGCACGGCCGGTCCGGCGCCTGATCACACCATCGGGCCCGCGGTCGATCTCGTCGTGGGCGACCGATCCGCGGCGGGTGGCGGTGACGAATCCGTCGCCGATCTCCACGCCCTTGATCGCCTGGATACCCATCAGTGCTGCGGCGAGCTGCGAGTCCAGGCGACGATCCCAGTGGACGTAGGACCCCAGACCCGGCGGCAGCCCGTAGGCCAGGACCTCCACGACGCCGCCGAGGGTGTCGCCATCCCTCTTCGCTGCCTCAACCTCGGCCACCATGGCCGCCGAACCTGCAGGATCCAGCGTTCGCACCGGGTCGGCATCCAGCGCTTCGACCTGGTCCGCTCGCGGAAGGTCAGCGTCCGGGCTCACCCGCGCTGTGCCAATTGCCACAGTGTGCGAGACCAGCGTGATTCCATAGGCCTGGCCCAGGAAGGCCGATGCCACGGCGCCCAGGGCGACCCTGGCCGCCGTCTCACGGGCCGAGGCGCGCTCCAGGACCGGGCGGGCTTCGTCGAACCCATACTTCTGCATGCCCACCAGATCGGCATGACCGGGGCGTGGCCGGGTCAGCGGTTTGTTCCGGGCGATCTCCTGCGGCGCGCCGACGTCATTCGCGGCGGCCAGGTCATCGGCCCCGACTGGGTCAGGGCTCATCACCGTCTCCCACCTGGCCCACTCGGAGTTACCGACCCGGATCGCCACCGGCGACCCCATGGTCACGCCATGACGGACCCCGCCGAGGAATTCCACGGCGTCCTGCTCGAACGCCATCCGAGCGCCGCGGCCGAAGCCGAGCCGGCGACGAGCAAGAGCCACGGCAACGTCCGAGGTGGTGACCTCGACACCCGCGGGCAGCCCCTCGATAGTCGCCAACAGGGCAGGTCCATGGGATTCACCAGCAGTCAGCCAACGGAGCATGTCAAAATCCTGCCACAGCGTCGGCACGGAAGTGGGCAGGCGGTCAGCCAGTGATCAACCTGACCGGAAACATCAGGGCCGCCCACGCGCCCAGAATCATCGAAGGCCCGAAGGCGATGTGCGACGAGCGGCTCGCGCGCCCTGTCAGGAGAAGGATCAGGGCAATGACACCACCGATGACGAAGGCTGCCAGGACCGAGACGATCACCGTGCCCCAGCCCAGCCAGCCCAACAGCAGCCCCAGCACGCCCGCGAGCTTTACATCGCCAAAGCCCAGCCCGCCGCCCCCGGGCGATACCAGAGCCAACACGAGATACACCACAAAGAGCACCAGTCCGGCCAAGACGGCCCGCAGCAACCAGCCCCAATGGCCGGACACCACCGTGGGCACCAGCAACAACACGAAGGCAATCGGGTACGAGGGCAGCACGATCAGGTCGGGCAAACGGTGAACGTCGAGGTCAATGAAGGTGAGTGCCGCACCGACCGCACCCAGATAGAGGTATGCCGGAAGAAGGGACCAGTGCACGAGGCCACCAAAACGGAAGGTCAGGCTGGCCCAGGTCAGGGCCACGGCGATCACGAGCCACCAGGTGTGCCGCGGCAAGGGCCGGTCCCGTTCCGTCAGGCGGCGATATCTCCCGTCACCCAGCACCCGGCTCAGCCCCGCGCCCACGCCGGCACCCAGGAGGGCCAGCACGATGATCGCCCACCATGGGGCACCCTGATGTGGGAGCACCAGAGTCATTGCGGCCCCATCGCAGCCAGCCCCGCGGCCCGCATCTCATCGACGGGCGGGCGCAGCCCGGTCATCAGGCGCACCTGTTCGGCCGCCTGATGGACCAGCATCTCCAAACCCGACACCACGCTCGCCCCCGCTCCCTGAAATGTCCGCGCCAGCGGTGTCGGCCAACCGGTGTAGACCACATCCAACAGGACGTGATCCGTGTTTTGCCAGCCCTGCGGAAGTGCCCGGCCCGGCAAGGGGCTCTCAGGCAGCGCCGTCGCCGGCAGAGTGCTGACAACCACCCGTGCGCCCGCCAGCACGTCCTCCAGTTTGCTCAACCCCACGACATCAACCTCCAGTCCGGCGCGGCGGGCTTGGTCCACGGTCTGCTGCCTTGCCGCCGAACGCACCGCGAAGGCCACCTTCACGCACCCCAACGTCGCCAGCGCCGCCACCACGGACCGCGCCGTCGCTCCCGAACCGAGCACCACGGCGTTGGCCACGTTCTCACATCCGACCTCACGCAGGGCCTGCGAAACGCCGTAGACGTCAGTGTTGTCACCGCTCCAGCCACCGCCTGGTCGTTGGACCAGGGTGTTGATGGCACCGACCTCGCGAGCCAGGTCCGAGACCTCGTCGGCAACCTCGAACGCGACTTCCTTCAAAGGCATGGTCAGCGACAGGCCGGCCCACTGAGGGCCCAGCCCACTGACGAATCGGCCCAGGGCAGGCGCTTGAATCTCGTGAGCGCCGTAGGACCAGTGGCTCAGTCCCAGAGCGCGGTATGCCGCCATGTGCAGCGCCGGGGACAGGGAATGGCTGATCGGCGATCCCAGAACGGCAGCCCGCCGTGTTGTCGGGGTCAGCACTTGCCCGGGTTCTTGGAGCACCATGCGAGGAAGAGCTTCACATTGGCCGCGTGACCGGCCGCGTCGACCGCAAACCTGGTCTCTCCGGTGGTCGGGTTCACCGCCACGAAATAGAGCCACGGCCCGGGTGTGGGGTTCAGAGCCACCTGAATGGCCGACAACCCGGGGCTGTCGATGGGCCCGGGTGGAAGACCTGCAACCAGATACGTGTTGTAGGGGCTCTTGCTCGCTCGCTGGGCATCGGTGGTGCCCACTTTGCCGCGAAGTTGCGAGATGAAGCTGACAGTCGTGTCCAGCTGGAGCGGCATCCCCTTGGCCAGACGATTCTCGATGACCCGGGCCACCTTCGGACGGTCCGGTGCTGCTTGTGCCTCGGCCTCGACGATGCTCGCGATGGTCAACACCCGCTGCGCCATGTCGGGGGTGACCCCGAGCGTGCTCAGCTCACCGAGCGACTTGGACACCATCGTCTGAAGCTGCACGGCTGCGGTGGTCTTCGGCTCGAACGAGTACGTCGACGGGAACAGGTATCCCTCCACGTTGCCCTTGGCCTGGGCCGGAAGACCCAGCATCGCAGGATCCTTCAATGCCGCCGCATATTCGGCCAGCGGCCGGCCCGTGGCTGCAGCGAGCTTGCGGATGATCTCGGAGGTCCACAGACCCTCACGGATCGTGACCCTTGAGACCTTGCGGTTGACCGGGTCCAGCAACATGGCCAGAGCCGACCGGGCACTCATCTTGGAGTGCATCGCGTAGATGCCCGGCTGGATGGAGCCGGACTGGGGGTTGTTGGCAGCGGCGTCTTCGAAAGCCCCCGCCGTCTTGACCACGCCGGCCCGCTCCAGAGTCGCGCCGATGGTCCGGCTGGCGTCGCCGTCGTGCACTGCGATGGACACAGCTCCCGAGCCCGAACCGACGTAGTCGTTGCTGGCGGTGAGGCTGGTGACCAAAGGCCACAGCACAGAGACGGCAACGGCGCCGGTGCCGACGACCAGAGCGAAGGCCACGAGCAGCACGATTATCCGGCGAGTCCCCCGCACACGGCGGCGCTGCTTACGGCGAAGCCGGTCTGCGCGTTGACGCTCTTCGAAAAGGCGGCGCCGTTCGCCGCGCCGGGTAGGTAGCGCATCTGCCGTTTGGCCTGCATCGTCGTGC
>Ga0208716_1000750_pt1 | contig 13112 bp, 7 predicted proteins | sample NGESurdeep092012_8_FD_184482 | JGI IMG/M metagenome (GOLD analysis project Ga0208716, IMG submission 184482) | Arctic peat soil microbial communities from Barrow, Alaska - NGEE Surface sample 415-3 deep-092012 (SPAdes) | ecosystem: Environmental > Terrestrial > Soil > Wetlands > Peat ...
GCGGATGCCATCATTTTTAGACAAGCAAGGCCTCCAACTCCTGCTGTTCGGCGGCAAGGGCGGGGTGGGCAAGACGACTTGCGCCACCTCGGCTGCGCTGCGCATGTCCGCGCTCGCTCCGAACCGTTCTTTGCTGTTGGTTTCCACGGACCCTGCCCACTCCGTACGGGACAGCCTGGCAGGTCATGTACCCTCGGGCAATCTGCAAGTGCTGGAGCTTGACGCCCAGCAATACCTCACTGCATTCCGCGAGCAGAACGGCCCGATGCTGCGGGAGATTGCCGCCGCCGGCACTTTCCTGGACGATGAGGACATCAATCAATTCCTGAGCCTCTCCCTGCCCGGTCTCGATGAGTTGATGGCCTTCTTCGAGATCTCCTCCTGGGTGGAGGCCCGCCGGTACGATTCCATCGTGGTGGATACCGCGCCTAGCGGCCACACCATGCGCCTGCTGGCCATGCCCGAACTGATTGCGAAATGGCTCGGCATGTTGGAGGCGCTGCTGGCCAAGCGCCGGTACATGCGGAGGGTGTTCAGCCGGGATAGCAGCCCGGACCGCCTCGACCTGTTTGTCGCCAAATGGAAATCCTCGCTGCAGCGAATGGAGAGTCTGCTGCGCGATCCTGCACGTTCCCAATTCGTTCCCGTCACGATTGCGGAGCCGCTCGGCGTGCATGTAACACGGGCGCTGTTCAAGGATCTGTCGGGCCGGAAGATACCGGTATCGGATCTGATCGTGAACCGGCTCCATTTCGAGAGCGATTGCCCGGCCTGCTCGGCCGCCGCCTCGGTCGAGCAGTTCCAGATCCAACAACTCCTGGCCGGGATGCAAGTCCCTTGTTCGGCCTGGGGAATTGAGCTGTTCGCGGAAGAGGTTCGCGGGCTGGAACTATTATCCGGATTCTGGGAACGCGCGCGACTGATCTCTCGAACACCGGTGAGTTCGGCCAGGCGGGGCTTGTTCTACGAGCCGGCCGTGCTGCATCCGGCTGCGCCCCCGTCTCCCGAGATGCGATTTGTCCTGTTTGCCGGCAAAGGCGGCGTGGGCAAGACCACGCTGTCATGCGTCACCGCGATACGGCTGGCCCGCGACTTCCCGGAGAAGCGGGTTCTGCTGTTCTCGACCGATCCGGCCCACTCGCTATCCGCCTGCCTGCAAGCGAAAATCGGCCCCCGACCGGCGGTGCTTTTCCCTGGCCTGACCGCCGTGGAAATCGACGCGCAGGCGGAGTTCGGGAAGCTCAAAGCGCGTTATGCCGAGGACCTGGAGCGCTTTCTTGAGTCCGTATCCCGGGGTTTCGACCTGACTTTTGACCGTGTGGTTCTCGAAAAGATGATGGACATGGCGCCGCCGGGGCTGGATGAAATCATGGCGCTCACGCGCATCATGGAGTTTCTGGCCCGGGACAGCTACGATCTTTTCGTCCTGGATTGCGCACCGACCGGCCACCTGATTCGCCTGCTGGAACTCCCGGAGCTCATCGACGAATGGCTGAAGGCCTTCTTCAACCTCTTTCTCAAGTACGAGCGCATCCTGCGATTGCCCGGATTCGCCGAGGAGCTCGTGGGTATCTCCCGGAACTTGAAGAAACTCCAGGAACTGCTCCGCAATCCGGCCGCCTCCGTGCTGTATGCGGTGAGCATCCCCACCGGCATGGCGCTAGAGGAAACCCGGGATCTGGTGGACGCCTGCGGCCGCCTGGGCATTGCCGTCCCGCTCCTGTTCCTGAACCTGATGACGCCGCCCGGCGATTGCCGCTTGTGTGCGAGCCTGCGGCGCAGGGAACTGCTGGTGGCGGAGAGTTTCCGGCAGACGTTCCCCGAAATGCAACAGACGCTGGTTTACCGCCAGCCGGAGATCGCCGGCCTGGCGCGGCTGGAGGAGTTTGGGCGCAGCCTGTACCAGCCCGCCTTACAGGAGATGGTCGTCTAGTGACGCATCGTGAAACCACACCCGGCGAAGACGGATTCACGCCTGAACTGTGCGCGCTCGAGGAAAGCGAACGTGTGTCGATCTGCGAGGTCCTCGACCGTGTGCTGAATAAGGGCGTCGTCGTGGCCGGCGAGGTGACCATTTCGGTCGCCGACGTGGACCTCCTGTACTTGGGCCTGAATCTGGTCTTGACCTCCATCGAGACCGCGCGGGAGAGCTGGGGGAACGGCCGCACAGCAGCCGGTTTGGCAGTTGAGATCGGAAAGGGGAAGACCAATGGATCCGGTCGTAACCACGCGAGTCGAGTCTGAATCGCTCGCGGACTTTGCGCTCGTGATGCAGCAAGATGACAAAATCCAGCCGCGGGCGCCTTATCACGGCACTCCGGGCCGGGCCCGCCTGGATCTGGATCCGGACCGTCTGAAGAACGGACTCGGGCAACTCGTCCTCACGGTCGTCAAGCTCTTGCACGAATTGCTGGAGCGCCAGGCGCTCCGGCGCATCGACGCCGGCTCGCTCACCGCGGAACAAATCGAAAAGCTGGGCTTCACTCTGATGCGCCAGGCCGAAGAAATTGAACGGTTGCGAAGTGAGTTTGGCCTCGAAGCGCAGGACCTGGACCTCGATCTGGGGCCCTTAGGGAGACTTTTTTAACACAGGAGATTCATTATGCCCCAACCAGTTACGCATGCGCTGCAGAGTTCGACTCTGTCCGATGTCCTCGAGCGGGTGCTGGACAAAGGCGTGGTTATTGCCGGCGATATCAAGATTAAGCTGGTGGACATTGAGTTGCTTTCCATACAGATCCGCCTAGTGATCTGTTCGGTGGACAAGGCCAAGGAGATGGGCATGGACTGGTGGGTCAACAATCCTGTTTTTTGCAGCCAGGCTCCGCAAGGACAACTGGAAGCCTCTCTTGCCCGGATCGACGAGAGGCTGGCACGGTTGGAGGCTTCCTCGCCGAAGGTGGCCGTCACGGCTTGAGGTCCTCTGGCCGCGTGCCGGTCGAAACCGGGACGCAGATGTGATCGAACTCACCGATCTGCCATTACAACCTCGGAGTAACGGAGCGTGACCTTGCGAATGTCCTGCGCGCTCGAGGGCGCGGTGCGCTTGGCGTGCCCTTCGCTCCACCACGGCTACGGGGGAGGCGACTCCGATCAAAGCGCTCGCAGCTCCGGAGGGCATTGGGGCTTGGTCGTAAATGTATGAATTTGCTGGAGTAAGAGGCGAGATTCGGGTGGCGGATCGAAGAAAAAAGTTCGCATAACGTCCCGGCCGGGGAGCGACGATTTACTCCCGCGCAGCCGGAAGTGGAAGACTGGCGCGTGTGGCGATGCCCAGGCCGCCTGGCGGTTGGCGATGGCGACGCTTACTGAACGTTGAATCCTTCCACCACAACGCGCGGGCGTTCCCCGCGCGTGTCGGCGTTTTCCAGCTCGGTCCGGATGGTGCGGCGTTCACCCGGCATCAGGGCGACGTAGTTGTCGCTATAGATGGCGGGGAGTATCCGGTCGCCGCTTTTTTCGCGCACGGCCTTGACGCGCACCATGAGGGCAGGTTGATCGCCTGTATTGCGCAGTTCGGTAGAGATCAGCCAGCGGCTGCCTTGCTGCGCGATCTTGCTGGCGGTTTCCACCTTGACCTTGGGGAGGGTGCGTATGGCTTTCAGGTTGTAGCCGAGCGTGCCACCACCCTGGCCGCCGGGGCCGCCCGCTCCACCGGCCGGGCCAGCCGGGGCGGGCGTCTCTTCCAGGCCGCGCAGATAGAAGTTTTCGGACACGGTCTCATTGCCGCGCGTCAGCTTCAGCCGGATGAAATGCACGGCAGTCAGATTGGAAGGGAACTCAATCTTGATGGGCGCTTCGAGGCTGTCTTCCTTACTGTCGAGCGTGGCGGATTTCTCCCACTGGCGAGCGCCGTTCATGTTCAGGATCTCGGCCTGCGCGCTCAATCCCTGGACGTTGCCGGCGTTGTAGTTCACCACTTCGACCGTGTCGCTCAGGGGATTCCATTGGATGTGCAGCGGCTCCGAACCCTTCTTACTGCCGAAATAACCGGCGCTGGTATCGAAGTAATAGTCGTAGGTCTGCCACACGAACGACGGCCAGCACGGATGGCTCATCCACAGCAGAAGGCCCATGCGGTTCTTGCCCTGCGCTTCGAACATGGCGCGGTAGCCGTCGTAATTGATGAACTGCGAGAGTCCCACCCAATCGGCGGCGTTGGTGGCGCCGCCGTAGTTCTTGTCGATCATGTCCATCCAGGCCGTGCCGCCTTGCGCGCCGGTGCGGGTGAAGTCGTGGATGCCCCAGACGTCGCCCTGCGGCCACATGGCTTCCTCGGGCATCATCTGTTTGAGGCTGTCGAGCGTGACCACGTTGGGCATGCCGAGTTCGCTGTGCAGCTTGAGAGTGGCGCGCGTCTGGAAATATTGCTTGGGCGGAACGGTGCGGTAGGGGCCGCCGCCGCTCACGGTGCCGCCGGCGGAACTGGGGATATAGTGCAGCCCGGGATGCAGGGAAGCGATCTGGGCTATCAGCCCGTCGTTGATGGGCGGCGGCGGATTGCCTTCGTTGCGCCCGCAGTACAGCCCGATGGAAGGATGGTTGCGAATGCGCAGAATGAAGTCCCGGGAATTCTTCAGGAACATGTCATTGTCGTTGGGATTCGGGCCGTCCACCGGATTGGCCAGCCAGAAATCTTGCCATACGACGATGCCGTACCTGTCGCAGGCATCGAAGAATTCGTCGTCGCCGGTCTGCCCTACCCAGTTGCGAATCATGGTGAAGTTCATGTCCTTGTGATAGCGGACCGCCACGTCGTATTCGCGCGCGCGGTAGCGCAGGTTGACTTCGGGGAAGCCCCAGTTGCCGCCGCGGGCGATGAATCGCCGGCCGTTGATGAAGATTTTGAGCGCGGCGTTGTCTTCGGTATAGGTGAACTGGCGCACGCCGGCCTGGAACCTCTTGGTATCGGAGACGCTCTTGCCGGCCGTTTCAAAGCTCAATTCAACCTTGTATAAGTTCTGCTCGCCGTATCCCGCGGGCCACCACAGTTTCGGATTTGCGAGACGCAGCGCCGGGGTGGTGGTGGGGTCGAGTTTGACGGCCTTATCGGTCCCCGGCTCGACGGTCACCGGGGTTTCAAATGCCACGTCGCCGAAGCGGCCGCGCAGTACGCCGGTCACCACGGTGGTCCCGCTGTTGCGCAGCGTGGCTTCGACGGTGACATCGGCGCGGCTGGCATCGGGCAGCGGCAGAGTGGTCGAGACGAAGGGATTCTCGATGGTGACAGGGCCGCTCGTGTCGAGATAGATGTCACTCCAGATGCCGATGTCGCGGCCGCGGACGGAGGGGATCCAGTCCCAACCGGCGGTGGCATGATACGTGGGGTTGTCGGCGCCGAGCGCGCCGCCGTTCGGGTCGGGGCTCTCCCAGGTTTTCTCCTTGACGCTGCCGGGGGTGGCGTTCTTCCGGATGCGCACGGCGATGGCATTTCTGGCGCCGGGTTTGAGCGTTTTGGTGACATCGAACTGGCCGCGCATGAATCCGCCATCGATGTGGCCCAGCATTTCGCCGTTCAGGTAGACATCGGCCTTCCAGTTGATGCCGCGGAAATGCAGCCACGTGTGGCGGCCGGCGGGCGGGGTGCCCTCTGGGCCGCGCTCTGGGCCGGGTGCGACGAACTCGTCGCGGTACCAGAAATCGGCGTAGAAGAACGAATCGGAGATGGCGTTGATGTTGTCGCCGTAGTTGGGGTCCGGAATCGCTCCGGCGTTCCAGAAGCTGGAGAGCACGGTCGCGGGCACGGTGGCCACCAGCCAGTCCTTGTCCTGAAAGCCAGGCCGGGAGAGCGCCGGGCCGTCGGCGGTAACCAGCGAATCGCGCTGGATGCGCCAGGCGCCGCCGGCGAGCTGGAGCCGCCCGTTGGCATCCGCGGGTTGCGCCGGGTGGGGCCGCGCCACCAGGCCGCCGCGCCCGTAGACTTCGAGTTCACTGAGGACGTAACCATCGGGCGTCGCGGGTCTGGTGAGGAGGACTCGGACGTACCGTCCGCGCGCGGGCGCGGAAAGTTTGAGGTCATCCGCCGGGCCGCCGGACGCGGGAAGCGCCTGCAGCGTGCGCCAGCTTTTGGCGTCGCCGGAAACCTGGATCGAGCCTTCGGCGGCGCGGCGGATCCAGTGGAGAACCACGCGATCGAAAGTGCTGGCGGCGCCGAGATCGACGTAGACCCACTCCTGGCCGTTGCCCGCGGGCTTCCAGGCGGACGTGAAGTGGAACGGTCCGCCTATCTCGACGCGCTCGTTGTTGCGGAAGAACCCGAGTTCGCTGACGCCCCATTGGGTGCCCGTGCCGCCTTCATATGCCACGCGGTAGAAGCGGGTGTGCGCGGGCGCGGAGAACTTCACGGCGATGGGGGATGGAGCGAAACCGAATCCCCGGCCGGCGCCGGGCGCCAGTGCGGCCCCAGGAGCAGGTGGCGGAGCGGGAGTAGTACGGCCAAGTTCTTTCCACGATTTTCCATCGTCCGAGCCCGAGACCACAACGGTGCCGCCAGTGGCTGCCTGACCACCGCCGCCACGACCGAATCCGAATCCGCCGCCGGCGGTCACATCGATACGGTCGATTTCGAAGGGAGCGTCGTCGCCGCCGGTCTCGACCTGAATCCACAGAGGCGGACCGCCGATCGCCACGCGGGTGGTGGTGTTGTGATCCACCGCGTGTTCGCGCTCCTGCCGTTTCAGCGTGCCGCGATCGCTGGTGGCGATGGAAAACCAGCGTGGGAGCTGGGTGTCGGTGACGCCGTCGGTGACCAACTGGGCGGTGTGGTAGAAATCGTAGCTGCTCGACTGGTAGGCCGCACGGTGCAGGGCGAGGTTGCGAACCGTCTGCGTATCCGGAACCAGCGCCGGGGCGAAGTCTTGCCTGGGATCTCCCGGATAGACGCCGACGCCGCGCGTGTACTGCTGCGCCTGTAACGCCAACAGGAGTGGAAATATAAAAAGGGCTGTTTGTCTCATATACCGCACCCTAAGGATCATACCGCACGGCTCCCATCCCATCCGAGCCCCCCGCTTTGTGCACCCCTGTAGAGTAGCCTTTCAGGCTGCCATGCCCCCATTCCTGGGGGCATTCTCTTGGTGGGGCAGGCTTTAGCCTGTCAATCCGAGCGAAGCTCGGACTCTTCTTCCCGTTTCCGTCGCGCCTTGTGATATTCCTGGAGAATCAGTTAAAACTATGCGTAAATCGATTCTCGTTGCCTGCGCCGCGGCGATTGGCACAGCCCTGAATGCATTTTCCCAGGCCGTGCCGCCTGCCACGCCCCAACCGGCGCCCTCCGTCCAGCCGGCTCCGGCGGGGCGCGGCGGTTTCAACACGCCAGGTCCGCCGAGGCCAGCGCCGCCGCCCCCTTATACGTGTGACCCGGTCAACCCCAACGCCACACCGGAAGCGCGCGCGTTGCTGAAGACCTTGTGCGCGGTCTCGGGCAAGGGCACCCTCTCGGGCCAGCACAACTTTCCGAATCACCGGTCGCAGGATACCGACCGGGTCTTCGCGGCCACCGGCAAGTATCCGGCCATCTGGGGTTCCGATTTCGGCTTCCTGGACGGCGAGGACAAAGATTCCATCATCCATCGGGACCTGATGATCGAGGAGGCCAAGAAGCAAGCCGCCGCCGGAAGCATCATTTATTTGTGCTGGCACATGCTGCGGCCCACCGAGGACGAGCCCGGCAAGGCGGGCGAGAACGGCAGGCCCAGCGAAAGCTGGCGCGGCAGCGTACAGGCCCGTCTCACCGATGAGCAGTGGCAGGAGCTGATCACATCCGACTCACCGCTCCACAAGCGTTGGGAAAAGTACATGGACACGGCCGCCGGGTTCTTGAAGCAGCTTCAGGATGCCCATATTCCGGTGCTGTGGCGGCCCATGCACGAGAACAACGGAAGCTTCTTCTGGTGGGGCGGCCGTCCGGGACAGTCCGGCACGGCGCAACTGTACCGCGAGGTGTACTATCGCATGGTCAACGTCCACCACCTGGACAACCTGATTTGGGTGTGGAACCAGAACGGCCCGGCCCCCTTCGGCGAGTTTCACCAGTTCTTCCCCGGCCAGAACTTCGCCGATGTGGTGAGCTACGACAACTACCGCACGCTGGACGACAAATATTACTGGGAAATCCTCGACTTGGCGAACGGTAAGCCCATTGCCCTCGGCGAGGTGGGGACCCCGCCCCCGGCCGAAGTGCTCAAGTCGCAACCCAAGTGGGTGTGGTTCATGGACTGGGGCGGCGGAGTCGACCGGCAGGCCGACCGGCTGAAGGCAGCCTATACCAATCCTTGGGTGATCAGCCGCGGCGATCCGCTTCCCAAGTTGGTAGAGTAGCCTTTCAGGCTGCCATGCCCCCATTCGTGGGGGCATTCTTCCTCCGCGTCTCTAAGTTAGAAAGGATACTCATGATGCGCTTCTTCTTCCTCTCATTCATCGCACTTACCATGCAGGCCCAGGACTATACGCTCGGCGTCGGGGTGTACCCCGGCGATCCCAAGGAAAACTTCGCGCCGGCCATGCGCATCGATTCCAGCACCTACCGCAACCTGGCGCTGCACCGTCCGGCCTGGCACTCATCCGCCTACGATTACAATCTGACCGCGCAACTGGTGAGCGACGGCATCAAGGAAACCGTGCCGCCGCGGTGGGTCTCCACCTCCACCAGCCAGCAGGGCGTCCTCAAGAAGAACGAACGCGAATGGATCCTCGACGGCAACTGGGTGACCGGCATCGATCTGACAGGTCCCAAGGCCTGGGTGCAGCTCGAGTTGGCAGGCGGCCCTTCCCCGCTCGAAATCGACCGCATTGTGGTCGACGGAGTGGTCCAATCTTCGGCCAACGATCTCGAAGTCTGGGCTTGCGTCGTCTCCGGTTCCGACGATGGCGCCACCTGGAGCGAACTCGGCCGCGGCGACGGCATCGCTCGCCTTAGCGGCGAAATCCACCCCTCCATCAGGTTCACCGCGCCCTCACGCCGCCGCTTCTACCGCATCGCGTTCTCCGATCCCCGGGCGCGTTCCTGGCGCGTCACCGAAGTCTCGCTCTTCCGTGGCGCGGAGAGCGTCCGCATTGGTGGCCCGCATCGCTTCTCCAGCGCCTGGAAAAGCGCCGGCGCCGGTGAAGAGTGGGTCTATGTCGATCTCGGTGCTTCCTGCACCTTCGACCGCGTCACCCTCTCTTGGATCCGCCGCGCCGCGGAAGGATCCCTCCAGGTATCCGGCGACGCCGTCAATTGGAAATCGGTCGCCGCGTTGCCCGCCACGGGCTCGACCGACGATCTCAAGCTCACGCCTCCCGCCCTGGCCAGGTACGTGCGCGTCCTCATGCGCAAGCCCGCCGCACCCGATGGCTACATCCTCAGCGAAATCGAAGTCTTCGGCAGAGGCGGCCCGGTCCCCCAGGCCAAGCCCGGTCCGAGCCCTTCGGCCACTCGTCTGGAACTCTCCGGCGGCGCCTGGCGCGTGGAGCGTGATTCGCTGGTCAAAGCCGATGGCCTCGCTCTCGCCAAACCCGGCTTCGACGATGCCACCTGGCTCCCCGCCACCGTCCCCGGCACCGTGCTTACCAGCTACCTCAACGCCGGCGCCATCCCCGACCCCAACTTCTCCGACAACCAGTTGATGGTCTCTGACAGCTTTTTCCAGGCCGACTTCTGGTATCGCAACGAGTTCTCCACGCCGCCCGCCTTTTCCGGTAAGAAAATCTGGCTCAACTTCGACGGCATCAATTGGAAAGCCGAAGTCTTCCTCAACGGCGAAAAACTCGGCCGCATCGATGGCGCCTTCACGCGCGGCCGCTTCGATGTGACTGCGAAGCTGCTCTCCGGCCGCAAGAACGCCCTCGCCGTGCGCATCCTCAAAACCGCCACGCCCGGCAGCATCAAGGAAGCCACCGTTCTGAATACCGATAAAAACGGCGGCGCTCTCGGCGCCGATAATCCCACCTTCCACGCATCCGTAGGCTGGGATTGGATCCCCACCGTCCGCGGCCGTGAAACCGGCATATGGAACCGCGTTTACCTCGACGCCACCGGTCCCGTCACCTTGCGGAATCCCGGCGTCGTTTCCACCCTCCCGCTCCCCGATACCTCCCGTGCCGCCGTCGAGATCGAGGTAATCCTCGAGAATCATTCCGCCACCCCCGCCTCCGGGACCTTGCGCGGACGCTTCGGCACCGAGGCCTTCGATCTCCCCGTCACCCTCGCCGCCTCCCAGTTCAAACGCGTCAAGCACACCCTGCAACTCAGCCATCCGAAATTGTGGTGGCCCGCCGGATACGGCCGGCCCGATCTCTATGACGTGAGCCTGCAATTCGAGACCGCCCCCAACGCCGTTTCGGATGCCAAATCGTTCCAGGCCGGCGTCCGCCAATTCACCTACAGCGAAGAAGGCGGCGCTCTCAAAATGTGGATCAACGGCCGCCGCTTCATTGCCAAAGGCGGCAGTTGGGGATTCGGCGAGAGCATGCTGCGCTACCGCGCCCGCGAATACGACACCGCGGTGCGCTATCACGCCGAAATGAACTTCAACATGATCCGCAACTGGGTGGGCCAGATCGGCGAGGAGGAGTTCTACGAAGCCTGCGACCGCCACGGCGTCGTCGTGTGGCAGGATTTCTGGCTGGCCAATCCCTGGGATGGCCCCAATCCCGACGACCATGCGATGTTCCTGCGCAACGTTGAGGACTACGTGCTCCGCATACGCAGCCATCCCTCGATAGGCATCTACGTCGGCCGCAACGAGGGCTACCCGCCCAAGCCCATCGACGACGGCATCCGCGCCACCCTCGCCGCCTCCCATCCGGGCATACACTATATCCCCAGCTCGGCGGACGCCGTGGTCAGCGGGCACGGCCCCTACCAGGCCCAGTCCCCCAAATACTACTTCTCGCAGCGCGCCACCCCGCTCATGCATAGCGAGATGGGCATGCCTAATATTGTCACCCTCGATAGCCTGCGTCTCATGATGCCGGAATCCGCCATGTGGCCGCCCGAGGGCCCCATCTGGGGCATGCACGACTTTACCAATGCGGGCGCGCAAAACGCCGCCAACTTTCGCGCGCGTATCGAAAAGAGCTACGGCCCCGCCTCCAATGTGGCCGATTGGCTGTGGCTCGCCCAATTCGAAAACTACCAGGACCACCGCGCCATGTTCGAGGCGCAGAGCAAGCTCCGCATGGGCCTGCTCATCTGGATGAGCCATTCCTGCTGGCCGTCGTTGGTCTGGCAGACTTACGACTATTACTTCGAGCCCACCGCCGCCTACTTCGGCGCCAGGAAGGGAGCCGAGCCCCTGCACATTCAGTGGAACGCCGCCAACGACAACGTCGAAGTAGTCAACTACAGCGCCGGCGCGGCGCCCTCGCTCACCGCCCGCGCGCAGCTCCTCAATTCCGATGGCGCCGTCAAATGGGAGAAGTCCGCCACTCTCGATAGTGCTGAAGACTCCATGGCCGCGCCCTTCAAGATGGAATACCCCGGCGGCCTTACGCCCGTCCATTTCCTCCGCCTGGAACTCCGCCAGGGCCAGAAGCTGGTCTCCGAAAACTTCTACTGGCGCGGTGTCGAAGAAGAAAACTACCGCGCCCTGCGCGCGCTTCCCAAGGCCAGGATCGACGTGTCTACCACCGCCGAGCGCTCTGGCGACCGCTGGTTCCTCTCCACCACGCTCGCCAACGCGTCCAAGGCCCCGGCGCTCCTGGTGCGTCTGAAAGCCGTGCGCGCCCAGACCGGAGACCGCATCCTCCCGGCGATCTACAGCGACGGCTACGTCCCCTTGATGCCCGGCGAGAAGCGCCAGATCTCGACCGAGTTGCGCGACGCCGACACCCGCGGCGAGAAACCCCGCATCGTAGTGGAAGGCTTCAACGTCACCTACGCCGAAAAATGAGGCGCCGCGCAAGAAGGGGTGAGTCTTCAGAACAGGTCACGTGAAGGATCATAGTCCAGAAATAACCCGGCGCAATCCTTCCCGCAACTTGCCGAAGCTCGGGGAATCGTTGTGCTCGACGTCAAGAAAAGGGCCAATTCGATTTGCCCATTCGCACTTTATCTGCCCTGGAATCGGCCATCCTGCTTTCTTGAGGACCTGGGACCCGCCAGGATGAATCGCGTCGGCGAGAACTTCCCACGTTCCACAGCAACTGTCCTGAGTGTAGGTATTGAATACTCGATCTCGGAAAGTGGGGTAAGCGGCTCGGACCGCACGCTTGTCGCCGATGTACCAAGCCTCGATCTCCTCAAGAGCCAGCCTGAACAGCGTTACTGGAGACGGCCGGCATTGGCGCAGCAGCCCATTGAGCTCGCCAAGGAAGGCTGCGCAGTCGCGGTCATCGTTATCCAGAACCACGACAACCGCGTCGATGCCGGACGTCCGGCCAAATCCCTTCAAAATGCTCGGTAGCTGATCGAGAAGGATGCGCTTGTTCGGAGCGACAGTTCCTTCCAGGTTCTTCGGAAGTTTGCCAATCCCCTTGTACCCGTGGATTCTCCAGGTGTGCGGATCTCCATGCTGGCCGATGATCTTGGGGACCAGGTGCCCGAGCAACAGCTCTCCGGATTGGTCTTCCACCAGAATCTCGATGTGCATTCTCACCTCACATCGAGATAGTCGCTGTACCAAAGTCCTCCCAAAGGAAGTTCTTCCGCGACAAGATTCATGACGACTTCAATTTCCGATACATGCTGGAGCGTCGAGAAGCCATCGGCTCCCTTCGCAAGCACCCAGACCTCCTCTGGTGTAAGTGCGTTCACGAAGTATGGCTGGTGTGTAGTTACAAAGATCTGCGAGGCGTTCTTCTTGCCTGTCGCATGCGCTCGAAATTCGATGGCCAATGTATCCAGAAGCTTGTGATAGAGCCCATTTTCCGGTTCCTCGATACACAGGAATGGTGGCGGATCCGGATCTTCCAGGAGCAGCAAATACGCGAAGATTTTCAACGTTCCATCGGACATCTGCTGCGCGTAAAACGGATCCTTGAATGCCCCATCGTTAAACTTGAGTAAAACACGCTTGTCTTCCGTGACGAGGGTTTCGATCTTCTCTATTCCCGGTATCTTTGAGGCAATTCGCCTCAGAATCGTCTCGAACCGCGTCTTGTGCTCGCGCTCCAGATACTGAACGACGTTT
>Ga0208716_1000752_pt1 | contig 13065 bp, 12 predicted proteins | sample NGESurdeep092012_8_FD_184482 | JGI IMG/M metagenome (GOLD analysis project Ga0208716, IMG submission 184482) | Arctic peat soil microbial communities from Barrow, Alaska - NGEE Surface sample 415-3 deep-092012 (SPAdes) | ecosystem: Environmental > Terrestrial > Soil > Wetlands > Peat ...
CCGTGTACCGTTAGGACTACGAAATACGAGATTCCCGGGGCCGCTCCGTGATGACTCGAACTGCAATCTGTGGTTCGGTCAAGCAATGCCGCCCCGGCAGATGCGCAAGGGGGTCGACGTCATGGGGCGCGGCCGAGCCAAAGCCAAGCAGACCAAGGTTGCTCGTGAGCTGAAGTACTACAGCCCGAGCACTGACCTGAGTGCGCTTGAGCGAGAACTACACTCACCGTCAGCATTCGACAGCCCGACGAAGCGTGTCCCCGACACCGTTCAGCCAGACGATGACGAAGACGGCTACGACGATTACGGTCAGTCGGCTTCAGGCAAGTCCTGAGCCACAGCCTCAGCGCGGAGACATCCCGACCACCTGCACCGAGCCACCATCAACGCCCTTGGTCCCGCGAACTACCTCGACACCGTCCTGTATCGGTGCGGTGGCCAGATCGCTGACCTGGCCGAGAAGCCAGGCGTCTATCCCCTGGGTCTTCAGGATCTGGATTGCCAGGTCACCGTGTGCTGCCGGCATCACCGCGACAAAGCCGATGCCCATGTTGAGCGTCCGCTCGAGATCCGCCAGCGGCACCTGACCGAGCTCGCGTACGACCTCGAATACGGCAGGCGGGGTCCAGGTCGACCGGTCGACCCGCGCGAAGACACCCTGCGGCAGCACCCGCGCCAGGTTCGCGGCCAGTCCACCGCCGGTGACGTGGCTCAGAGCATGAATGTCGATGCCCTCGGTGCGGGTCAGTGTCAGCAGGTCCCGTGCATAGACCCTGGTGGGCTCAAGCAGCTCCTCACCGAGGGTCCGGCCGAACTCCGCCACCTGTCGGTCAAACGCCCACCCCGCGGAGGCAAAGACCTTGCGCACCAGCGAATAACCGTTGGAGTGAAGTCCTGACGAGGCCAGAGCAACCACGACGTCACCAGCCACCACCCGATGCGGGCCCAGGATGTCGGCATACTCCACGACTCCCGTCGCGGCGCCCGCGCAGTCGTACTCGTCGGGCTCCAGCAGACCGGGATGCTCTGCGGTCTCCCCGCCGATCAGGGCAACGCCCGCCTGCACGCAACCGGCCGCGATCCCAGAAACGATGGCCGCGATCCGGTCGGGCACGACCTTGCCGGTGGCGATGTAGTCGGTCATGAAGAGCGGCTCGGCGCCGCAGACGACGATGTCGTCGACGACCATGCCCACCAGGTCGAACCCGATCGTGTCGTGCTTGTCCATCGCCTGCGCGATGGCGACCTTTGTGCCCACGCCATCGGTGCTGGTGGCCAGGACCGGGCGGGTCATCCGGGCCAGCACACTCGCGTCGAACATGCCGGCGAAGCCCCCCAGACCGCCCAGCACCTCGGGGCGCTGTGCCGCCATGACCGAGGCCTTCATCAGCGCGATGGCCCGGTCGCCGGCCTCGACGTCGACACCTGCGCCGGCGTAGGTGATGGGGGTGGGTTCAGAAGCCATGTCTCAGTCGCTCGCTCTCAGTGGATTCCGGTATTCCGGGTTGTCGAGGGAAGCCGCACGCTCCCTAGGTTTGCGGCCACCTTGTCTGCACGCTCCCTAGGTTTGCGGCCACTTTGCCTGCACGCTCCCTAGGTTTGCGGCCACTTGTCTGCACGCTCCCTAGGTTTTGCAGAAGCGGAAGTCAAGAATCCCCGAGGTTTGCGGTCTTGTCTCAACGGAGCTCAGGGGCGTGAGAGGGCGTCAGCGGCGCCGCCGGCGATACCGGTGCCGACGCCCTCGATGTCCAGGCCCCCGGGCGACGGAGTCTCCAGACCCGGCAGGACCTCGAGGAACTGCTTGCCCAGCAGACTCGAGTCGGGCAGCGCGATCGGGTAGTCACCGGTGAAGCAGGCTGTGCACAGCCGCTCGCGGGGTTGCCCCGACGCCTCGATCATCGCGTCCTCGTGGAGGTAGCCCAGGCTGTCGGCACCGATGCTGGCGCGGATCTCCTCGACCTTGAGGCCGGTGGCGACCAGCTCGGCCCTGGTGGCGAAGTCGATGCCGTAGAAGCAGGGCCACTTCACCGGCGGGCTGGAGATGCGAATGTGGATCTCGGCCGCCCCGGCCTCACGCAACATCCGGATCTGGGCGCGCTGGGTGTTGCCACGCACGATCGAGTCGTCGACGACCACCAGGCGCTTGCCGCGGATGACGGTCTCGAGCGCGTTGAGCTTCAGCCGGATGCCGAGCTGGCGCAGCGTCTGGCTGGGCTGGATGAAAGTTCGCCCGACGTAGGAGTTCTTGACGAAGCCCTGACCGTACGGGATGCCGCTGGCCCTGGCGTAGCCGATCGCCGCCGGCGTGCCCGACTCTGGCACCGGGATGACCAGGTCGGCATCAACCGGGTACTCCAGGGCCAGACGCCGACCCATCTCGACCCGGGCCTCGTGCACCGACCGGCCGGCGATGGTCGCGTCGGGGCGGGCCAGGTAGACGTACTCGAAGACGCAGCCCTTGGGGTCGGCATCAGCAAAGTGGTGAGAACGCAGACCGTCCTCGTCGATGGCGATGAGCTCACCAGGCTGAACCTCGCGGATCACGCTGGCACCAACCGTGGCGAGCGCCGCAGACTCACTGGCCACAACCCAGCCGCGTTCCAGGCGGCCCAGGACCAGGGGGCGGATGCCATGACGGTCGCGGGCGGCATACAGCGTCTGCTCGTCCATGAAGACGAAGCTGAAGGCGCCCTTGAGCTTGGGCAGCACATCCAGGGCCGTGGCCTCGAGGCTGAGGTCGGGATCGCTGGACAGCAGTGCGGTGACCAGCGCGGTGTCGGTGGTGTTGCCCCGGTGCAGCTCGCCGCCGAGCTCGGCGGCGAAGGCGTCGCCGTGGCGCTCCAGGAGCAGGTCACGCAGCTCGCCCGAGTTGATGAGGTTTCCGTTGTGGGCCAGTGCGACGGTCGAGTCCTCGGTGCCGCCGAGGGTGGGCTGTGCGTTCTCCCAGGTGCTGCCGCCGGTCGTGGAGTATCGGCAGTGGCCGATGGCCAGATGGCCCTTGAGCGAGCCCAGGCTGGCCTCGTCGAAGACCTGTGAGACCAGGCCCATGTCCTTGTAGACCAGCAGCCGATGACCATCACTGGTCGCGATGCCTGCCGACTCCTGGCCGCGGTGCTGCAAAGAATAGAGACCGAAGTAGGTCAGCTTGGCGACATCCTCGCCAGGGGCCCAGACTCCGAAGACGCCACAGGCGTCCTGGGGAGCTTTCTCGCCGGGAAGAAGATCGTGGGTCAGTCGCCCATCGCCGCGTGCCACGTGTCACAGTCTCCCACAGCCCGGAACGCCGTCGGGCCGCTTCAGCCCCAGCCCGCCCACTTCAGCGCAAACCCGCCCGTTTCAGCGCTAGCCCGCCCGAAGTACCAGCCCGGCAGAAGTGCTAGCCCGGCCGGGAGGTCTTACGGTCGTTTGTCGAGCAGGACGGCGATGACGCCCCCGACCAGCATGCCGAGCCCGGCAAAGATCAACCCAAGGAAGCCCAGCGCGGCGGATGCGTCGTAGCGGGTATCGACAGGGCCGACCACGCTCGCGAAGAACCCCATGAGAAGTCCTGCAAGACCGCCGGTGAGCACGAACGCGGAGAACTTGGGCGTCCTGCGTGCCTGGCGCGGCTGTCGCCCGGCGGGTTGCTGACTCACCCCCCCAACTTATCCGCAAACCTAGGGACGGTGCGGCCGTGACCCGACAAACCTAGGGACGATGCAGGTCCCGACCCGGCCAACCTAGGGACGGTGCGGCCGTGATCGTCGTCAGTTTCGTCAGACGAGAATCCCTAGCGTGATCCCGGTCGACGAGCTCGTTTATGCGCGGTCCAGGGGTCAGCGGAGGTGGGGGATGGCCTCGGAGGCGACGGACTCCAACACACTGACGTCACCGGCATACGGACCATCGGGTCGCGGCCAGTGGGTGATCACATCGGTGAAGCCCAGCTCATCCGCGCGGCCCACCATCTCCTCGAACGCCCCCACACTCTCGAGGGCGAACTGCGGCGACGAGTCGAGGTTGAGGTGCCGTTCCAAAGTGGCGGAGTCACGCCCCGCTGCTGCCAGAGCCTCGTCCAGCCGTCCGCCCAGCCGCGTCAGAGCGGCCCACCAGTCGTCCAGCGCCTCGACCTTGGGGCCGGTGGTGACCCATCCGGCGCCATACTCGACAGCAAGGCGCAGCGAGCGAGGACCGTTGGCAGCCATGACGAACGGGATCCTCGGGCGCTGAACCGGGCCCGGCCGGGTACGGGCGTCGACAGCCGAGAAGTGCGTGCCCAGATGAGAGACATGGTCCTGGGTGAGCAGCCGGTCGAGCAGCCCGGTGAACTCGGAGAGGCGGTCGAATCGCTCCTTGGGCGTCAGCGGCTCACCGCCGAGGATGGCGTTGTCGATGTCGCCTCCGGCGCCGATTCCGCAGACCAGCCGGCCGCCCGAGATGTCGTCGAGCGCCAGCAGATCACGCATGAACGTGACCGGGTGCCGGTAGTTCGGCGACGTGACGAAGGTGCCCAGCCGGATCGTCGAGGTGACCATCGCAGCCGCCGTGAGCGTGGGAATAGTGCCGAACCACGGCGAGTCCGGCAGCCCGCCCCAGACAAGGTGGTCGTAGGTCCACGCATGGTCGAAGCCGAGCTCCTCAGCCCGACGCCACATCGGGGCCGCGTCGGACCAGCGGTGCTCGGGCAGAATCGTCAGGCCAAATCGCATAGTTCGAGGCTAGCCGGGGACAATCGGCAACAACCCGGCCAGGGTAGCCCGTTGGCCACTCGCGTGCACCGTGCCGCCCGCCAGCGCTGTGGCCCAATCCGAATGTCCGGTAACAAGATCCAGCCAGGTCCGGGCATCCATCTCGATCACGTTCGGAGGGGTGCCACGGGTGTGCCGCGGTCCCTCCACGCACTGCACCGCGCCGTATGGCGGGACGCGGACTTCCAGCGTCCGACCCGGCGCGCGCGCAGCCAGCTCCTCAAGGGTGAACCGGACTGCCATGGCCACCGTCGCCTTCGGCGCCGAGGACGAGTCCACCCGCCATACCGCAAGAGCCTGCAAGCCCTCGGCTGGCGGGATCCGGCGACGGGGTGGCATGGGGTCCATGGTCGCATCCCTGTCTGTTGTGGCATCCGGTCCCTCTCGTTCGATCTAGGGTTGGGTCAATGAAGGCAACGACGATCTACGCACCCCGCGACGTCCGGCTCGAGGACCAGCCAGACCCCGTCATCAAGCAGACCACCGACGCGATCGTGAAAGTCGTGGCCTCCTGTGTCTGCGGCTCGGACCTCTGGTACTACCGCGGTGACACCCCGATCAAGGATCCCTTCCGGATCGGCCACGAGTTCGTCGGCATCGTCGAAGAGGTCGGCTCAGACGTCCGGTCGCTGCGCAGGGGCGACTTCGTCATCGCACCGTTCATGTACTCAGACAACACCTGCCCGCACTGCCGGGTCGGGATCCAGTCAGCGTGTTCGGCGGGTGGTTTCTGGGGCGGACCGGACCGCAACGGTCTGATGGCCGACGGAGGCCAGGGCGAGTACGTCCGCGTCCCCCTGGCCGACGGCACCCTCGTCGCAACACGCGAAATCCCTGATGCCGCAATGGTTCCGTCATTGCTTGCCCTTTCCGACGTGATGGGCACCGGCTGGCACGCAGCCATGGCGGCCGGCGTCCAGGAGGGCGACACGGTTGTTGTGGTGGGCGACGGGGCAGTGGGCCTGTCGGGCATTCTTGCCGCCGCACGGATGGGCGCCGAACGAGTGATCGCCATGTCCCGGCACGAGGAACGTCAACGGATCGCCCGGGCGTTCGGCGCCACCGATGTCATCGCCGAGCGCGGTGAGGCGGGCGAGGCAGCCGTTCTCGAGCTCACCGGAGGTGTCGGCGCCGAGGCGGTGCTCGAGTGTGTGGGCACCAGCCAGTCGATGACCACCGCCATCACCATTGCCCGCCCGGGCGCCACCGTCGGCTATGTCGGGGTGCCGCACGGGGTCGAGCTTCCGGTGCGCTCGATGTTCTCCCGCAACGTCGGGGTCGCGGGCGGCATAGCGCCGGTGCGGCAGTATCTGCCGGCCCTGCGCGACGACGTGCTGTCAGGGACGATCAACCCGGGCCTGGTCTTCGACCTGGATCTGCCTCTGGACAAGGTGGCCGAGGGGTACGCGGCGATGGATGAGCGCCGCGCCATCAAGACGATGCTGCGCCCCTGAGCCAGGCCGCCATCGAGATCCCGGTCGAGATCAACCGCCCTCGACGACCTGTTTCAGCCCGCCGAGCATCATCTCCCAGTTGCCCTTCGCGTGCTCGGCCTCCGCCTCGCTCCCGTTCCTGTCCTGGCTCAGCGAGAGGTGGGTCATCCCCCCGTTCTTCGTCAGCTCGTACACCAGCGTGTGGTAGTTCTCGGGCACGTCCGGTTGTCCGCTCAAGGGGCTGAAGTGAGTGACCTTCAGACGCCGTTCCGGCTCGATCTCCACGATCTCGCCTTTGTCCTCGTACGTCTTACCCTCGTACTCGCCCCTCCACACGATCGGGCTGCCTGGCTGCCAGTCAGTCACCACCTCCGAGCCGAACATGTACCTCTTGATCAGCTTCGGATCGGTCAGGGCAGCCCACACCTGCGCGGGTGAGGCGTTGATCTCGGTTTCTGCCGTGGCGACAAAGCCGGCCATGGTGTCTCTCCTCGCGGGGTTGGCTAGTCACGGGCAGAAGTATCGCAGGATCCGCTTAGGCTGATGGGCGTGTCAGAGGAGGCTGCCGGACGGATCGAGCTCGTGCCCGATGACGACGGCCGGGGCGGCGTCACCGTGATGATGGACGGCAGCCCTCAGTCCCACGTCAACCTCGCCGATCCGGGCTTCCTCGGTTTCGAGTACATCGCCCACTTCGCTGCCGTCATCGACACGCTGCCGGCCGGTCCGCTCGGGATCACCCACATCGGCGGTGCCGGGCTGACGCTGGCGCGCTACGTCAACGCCGAGCGGCCGGGGTCTCCGCAGATCGTCCTCGAGCCGAACGTCGAGCTCACCGAGCTGGTACGCCGCGAGCTGCCGTTGCCGCGCCAGCACCGGATCCGGGTGCGCCCGGTGGACGGCCTCACCGGGGTAGCTCAGCTCGCCGACGCGAGCGCCGACGTGGTGATACTCGACGCGTATGCCGATGGCCGCGTCCCTGCGGAGCTCACCACCGTGGAGTTCCTCGCCGACGTATCCAGGGTGCTCCGCGCGAACGGGACGATGCTGCTCAACATCGCCGACGAGCCCAACATGGCCTACCTGCGGCGGGTGTATGCCGGTCTGGTCACCGTCTTCGGCCAGGTCGCCCTGATCGGCACCCACGAGATACTCAAGGGCAAGCGTTTCGGCAACACCGTGGCCGTCGCCGCCCGCAGCCCACTGGACATCGGGGCTCTGCGCCGGCAGGTCGCCAAGATGCCCTTCCCGACGGGGCTGCGCGACGGAGTACAGCTGGCCAGGCAGTTCGCCGGATCGGCAGCGTTCACGACGGCGGACAGCGCGCAGTCACCGCCACCCCCGCCGGTCAAGGGATGGCGCGTGCGCTAACTCACGAGAAGCCGGCGGGATGAGCCGCGAGACGATCTGCTCGCCTGGCTTCTGAGACTCGCCCGGCTTCTGAGACTCGCCCGGCTTCTGAGACTCGCCCGGCTTCTGAGACTCGCTCAGCTTCTGAGAAAGGGAACTACGCCTCGACGAGAATGACCAAGGTCTCGGGCAGCACGCCGTCATACGCCATCGCCTCAGCCATCGGCGGGGTCTGCATCGCAGCCATGAGGACATCCATGTCGGCCACGTCCATCAGCACCGCCACCTCAGTCGGGTTCTGGGGGTCGACGAACGTCCGGATGTTGGTGACGCCGAGGGGTCCGAAGACCTCTTCGCGCTTCGGCGAGGCAAGCCAATGATCCGTGTCTTTCACAGCGTGGCGGCCGATAACAGTGGGCATGGTGTCTCCTCTCAGCGGTGGGCCTGGCGGTGCGCAGACCCGCTTCGTGAAATCGTATGTCCGCGCGCCTGCCCCGCTCAAGGGCGAAGTATCTCTTTTCCGGCCCGCCCTCGTGTATGGCGAAGAGGTGAGCTCAGGGACAATTCGCGGCTCAGCCGAGGTCCTTGACAGGGCACCGCCACAAGCCGCCCGGACCGACTGCCGGCTCTGCGATGACGTACAACCAGCCGCCGGCGACGGCGCTGCTGGTCGCCCGGCCGACCGGGCCTCGGGAGAGTGCCCAATGCTGGTCGCCGCCGGCGAGCACGACCACGTTCGGGCCGGCCGACACCACCTCAATGATCCCGGCGCCCGAGACCAGAGGCGCCGGGATCGGGGAACCTGGATTCGTGGCGACCTGAGGGACATCTCGGAGGCGGGCGACGGCCGAGGGTGACAGCCGCCACAGGGCCACGACACCCCTGCCCAGGAGCCGGCGATGACCGGCCCCGCGGTGGTCAGAACCGGGCCGATCACATCGCCGGCTCCCCACCCGCCGAAGGTGTCAAAAGGCTGCGGGATCTCAGTCACTCCAGCGTTCGTGCCGGCCCACGTCGTCCATCGCGTGTTGGAATGGGCACCGCCAGGGGCACCGCCGACCGCGATGATTCTGTTGCCGTCGCTGGCAATCGACCGCCAGCGGGCCTCAAGGCGTATCCCGAACGCGGGACCAGCTGAACCTCTCTGCTCGACCCGTCGGCGGCGATCCGGAGCAGCCGAGGTTTCACGCGGCCTGTGGCGGAGCGCCCGCCGACGAGCAGCTGAGGTCCGGACGCGGTAAGCGTCAATGGCTCGACATCACGCGGAAGCACTACTTTTGACCACGTCAGCGCTGGCCCGTTGACCTTCGGCCAGTCGTGCGAAAGAGCGCCCGGTCACCACGCGATCAGCTCGGGATCATCACGCCGTCGGTCGAGGAGCTCGGCGAGCGTCACCCATCGCGCGGCAGGCTCATCGCAAGCGAGCAACCACTCTCGCGGGTCATTGCCCAACAGGGTTGTCCAAGGCCCGCGCTTCAGCTGCGTCCCGGGTGCGGTCGTCGCAGCCTCGGTGATCTGCCGCGATCTGACCACGCGATCTGACGCGCCATGACCGCACAGAAGTAGCTACTGGCGGCTCAGTCCAGGGGTGACGGGCTCAGGACGCCGACCGCGGCTGCCACGCAACGCCTGCGCCAACCGCCGGTGCTCAGCGTGAGGCGAAGATGGCCGGCAGCGTCGCGGTGTGGGCCGTGCGCAGCTCATCGAGGGGCAGGATGAACTGACCCTGCAAGACCAGCGCCATGGCCTCGTCCTCGACCACACCGATGCGGGAATGGGCGAATCCGCGGCTCATGCACAGGTCGGTGAACCGGACCTGCTCGCCCGCAGGCACGGCGACGATCGCCCGGCCGGCCGACTCGCTGAACAGCAGCGTGAAGGCATCCACGCCATCGCGCCCGCAGACCTCGTCGAGCCAGATCCGCGCGCCGACGCCGTTGCGCAGGGACGCCTCCGCCAGGGCGACCGCCAGGCCACCCTCGGACAGGTCGTGCGCGGCAGCAACGAGACCCTGACGCGAGGCGTTGACCAAGATCTCACCGAGCCGGCGCTCGACGTCAAGGTCGACCCGGGGAGGCAAGCCACCGAGGTGGTCGTGCGCGACCTGGGTCCAGGCCGAGCCACCGAACTCGTCGGCCGTGGTGCCCAGCAGGTAGATGGCCTGTCCGGGGGTCTTCCAGCCCGAGGGCGTCCGGCGGGCCACGTCGTCCATGACGCCGAGGACTGCCACCAAGGGGGTCGGATGGATCGCGACGTCGGCGGTCTGGTTGTACAGCGAGACGTTGCCGCCGGTCACCGGGATGCCGAGTGTCCTGCAGCCCTGCGAGATCCCCCGCACGGCCTCGGCGAACTGCCACATGACAGCCGGGTCCTCGGGCGAACCGAAGTTCAGACAGTCCGAGATCGCCAGCGGGACCGCGCCGGCAGTCGCGACGTTGCGGTACGCCTCAGCGAGTGCCAGCTGCGCACCGGTGAACGGGTCGAGCTTGGCGTAGCGGCTGTTGCAGTCGGTCGAGATCGCGACACCACGACCTGTCTCCTCGTCGACCCGCACCACTCCGGAGTCATCGGGCATCGCGAGCGCTGTGTTGCCCATGACGTACCGGTCGTACTGACCGGTGATCCAGGACTTGTCGCACAGGTTGGGAGACGCCATCAGGGCCAGCAGCGCTGCCTTGTACCCCTCACCGTCACCCGGGCGCGCCAGGTCGTCCGAAACAGACGCCTGCAAGGCATCCAGGTATGCCGGTCGCTGCATGGGGCGGTTGTAGACGGGGCCGTCGTGGGCCACGGACCGCGGCGGCACGTCGATGATCAGCTCGTCGCCCCAGAAGACCTCGAGGTTCTTGCCGTCGGTGACCTCGCCGACCACGGTTGCCTCGACGTCCCAGCGCCTGGTGATCGCCATGAACTCCTCGAGCTTGGCCGGCTCGACAACCGCCATCATCCGCTCCTGGGACTCTGACATGAGGATCTCCTCGACCCTCAGCGAAGCGTCGCGCAAGGGGACCCGATCAAGCCAGACCCGCATCCCTCCGTCGCCGTTGGACGCGAGCTCGCTGGTCGCACAGGACAGTCCGGCGCCGCCGAGATCCTGGATGCCGTCGACCACGTGTGCGGCATACAGGTCGAGGCAGCACTCGATCAGCACCTTCTCGGCGAACGGGTCGCCGACCTGAACCGCCGGGCGCTTTGCGGGCTGTGTACTCGTCACGGCGTCGAACGTCTCGGACGCGAGGACGGAGACTCCTCCGATGCCGTCACCGCCGGTCTTGGCCCCGAACAGGATGACCTGGTTGCCGACGCCCGAGGCCTTGGCCAGGTGAATGTCCTCGATCCGCATCTTGCCGACCGACAAGGCGTTCACCAGCGGGTTGCCCTGGTAACAGGGGTCGAAGATGACCTCGCCACCGATGTTGGGCAGGCCGAGGCAGTTTCCGTAGCCTCCGACACCGGCCACGATCCCGGGGAGCACCCGATGGGTGTCCGGGTGGTCTATGGCGCCGAACCGCAACGAGTCCATGACCGCAATCGGCCGGGCACCCATCGACATAATGTCGCGGACGATGCCGCCGACGCCGGTTGCGGCACCCTGGTAGGGCTCGACGTATGACGGGTGGTTGTGGCTCTCGACCTTGAAGGTCACCGCCCAGCCGTCCCCGACGTCGACGACGCCGGCGTTCTCGCCGATGCCGACCAGGAGCTTCTCGTTCATCTCGTCGGTGGTGTTCTCGCTGAACTGCGCGAGGTGGACCTTCGAGGACTTGTACGAGCAGTGCTCGGACCACATGACGGAGTACATCGCCAGCTCGGCAATGGTCGGGCGCCGGCCGAGGATCTCGCGGATGCGTTCGTACTCGTCAGCCTTCAGCCCGAGCTCGGACCAGGGCTGCGAGACGTCCGGCGTCGTCGAGGCGTCCCCGACCGTGTCGATGTTGGGCTTGGCCACGGAGGTCATCGGTGATCTAGGGTGGAAACCCTGTCCTTCCGGGCAGGGAGGAAACCTTGCCTGGTCTGGTCGTTTCTGGTTTGTGTTGTAGTCCTTGACGGCGCTGAGCGGTGCACCAGCACACGATCCGGCGAAGTCTGACGGGGACCAGAACCGGCCGCGCATCGCAGCCCTGTTGATCCTGCCGACGAAGTCCTGCCGCAACCGCCTGGATGAGACGCCTTTGAGGGGGTTGACCAGGTGGGAGGGCGCCACCTTCGGCGGGTACTGAACGAGCAGGTGAACATGGTCTTCCTCTCCGTTGAACTCGGCCAAAGTCGTGTCGAAGTCTGCGCACACCTGCGCCATGACTTGTTCGCACAGGTTGAGCATCTCCGTGTCGAACACGCCACGCCTGTATGTGGTGACGAACACCAGATGGACGTGCAGGTTGTGGACGGCGCTGCGACCGCGCCGAGTATTGGGCTCTGGTTCGCGTTTGGGTGTCGGAGGCCGACGCTACGTTGTGGGCCATGAGGTTCCGCCTGTATCCGAGCGCTGCACAGGAGGTGCTCCTGCTGGAGCAGTGCGGCCACGCCCGGTATGTGTGGAACCTCGGCCTTGAGCAGCGCCTGATGTGGCGGCGCTGGCAGGGCCCCACGCCGGGGTTCAACGCTCAAGCCGCGCAGCTGACCCAAGCCCGAGCTGCGGAGCCGTGGCTTGCTGCCGGGTCGCAGACCGTCCAGCAGCAGGCGTTGCGTGACCTCGACCAGGCGTGGCGGATGTTCTTCGCCGGGACCCACCGGCGCCCGACGTGGCGTAAAGCCGGCGAGCATGAGGGTTTGCGGATCGTAGGGCCGCAGGCGTTGCGGGTCCGTCAGGACAACCGGGCACGCTCCAGTGTGCTGGTCCCGAAGATCGGCTGGGTGTCGTTCAAACGCAGCCGCGCCCTGGCGTGTTGGAAGTCGTACCGCATCACGCGCGACAGGGCGGGCCGGTGGCATATCGCGTTCGCTGTGATCCCTGACCCGATCCCGGCGCCAGGCACCGGTGGCGTCGTCGGCGTGGACCGGGGTGTCACTGTCGCGGTGGCGCTGTCCACCGGTGAGATGACCCGCCCTGCTGGGTTGGGCCCGAAAGAAGCCGAGCGGCTCCTGCGGCTTCAACGCAGACTCGCGCGCGCCCGGCGCGGGTCGAACCGCCGCAGGAAAGCCAAGACCCTGATCGGTGGGTTGAAAGCCAGGGACGCCGACCGGCGCAAAGACTGGGTGGAGAAGACCACCACCGACCTCGCCACCCGTTTCGACGTGATCCGCATCGAGAACCTCAACGTCAAGGCCATGACCCGCACTGCGCGGGGAACCATCGAGAAGCCGGGTAGGAACGTCGCCCAGAAGGCGGGCCTCAATCGGGGCATCCTCAAATCCGGATGGGGTCTGCTCGTGACCCGGTTGGAGCAGAAGGCTTGCGGCCGGGTCGAGAAAGTGAAAGCTGCGTACACGTCGCAGACCTGTAACGCCTGCAAGCACATCGCATCGCAGAGTCGCAAGAGCCAAGCGACTTTCGTGTGCGTTTCTTGCGGACACAGGGCGAACGCCGACGTGAACGCGGCCAGAAACATCGCGGC
>Ga0208716_1000754_pt1 | contig 13050 bp, 5 predicted proteins | sample NGESurdeep092012_8_FD_184482 | JGI IMG/M metagenome (GOLD analysis project Ga0208716, IMG submission 184482) | Arctic peat soil microbial communities from Barrow, Alaska - NGEE Surface sample 415-3 deep-092012 (SPAdes) | ecosystem: Environmental > Terrestrial > Soil > Wetlands > Peat ...
TGCGCCATTTTATCAGACTGCCGAGCCGCCGGCCCCATACGATTTGGATAGCCGACCAGTCCAATAATTTTGCCAAAGGCGCGATCATTCGCTTAGTTCACTTGATCGGCACGGCAGTGGCCGGAGTATTGTATCCTTCGAGTCTGACCCAGCGAGGCTTGGTGTCCGATTGCACGATTCCATGTATCTCGGCGGTTTCACCGGGAAAGACGGTGATGTAATTGTCGTCGTATTCGATCGGAAGAATTTCGTCGCCGTCGCGCTTGGCGGAAATGGTGGCCCGGTCGAAGAAGGCGATGTGCTCGGAAGGATTGCGCAGGCGGATGGTCACATGGCTCTCTTTGCCAATCTTGGTCTGTGTCGCTTCGATTTCGACGGCCACCGGCGGCATGGTGTTCAGCGCGGTCATGTCAGCCCATTTGTCCTGCCGCAGAGTCATGACCATATCATGTCCTCGCGCGCCGAGGTCGTCATCTTTCTGCGATTGCCAGTAAGTGTTGTCCACCACGAGTTTTCCGCTGGCGTCAAACAACTGACAGCGCACGAAGAAAACCGGCGAGCTTTCCGGATACCGGGACAGCGCCATGACCTGGGTCGCGCCGTTGAAAGGAACGGCGATGCCGTTTGTGGAACGGTCATCGCGCACCTTGCCATCCAGATCGTAAATGCGCACGCGAACGCGCAGACCTTGAACGTCGCCGGGAGTTTGATTGAACACGATGATCCTGGCCTGGCTGTTGTCGCCGGTCGCATAGTAATCGAAAGCCACGGACAGCGGACGCAGGCCTTTCTTAGCGCCGTAGTATGCGCCGCCGGGACTCAAGTAATAATCAATGAGGTTGCCGTAGAACGAAGGCCAGTGGCTGTTCAACATCCAGTAGGCGACCATTTTGTGGGTGGCCCAGCCGGACGCGGCGAAATTCTCAAACTGCGCGCGGGTGTTTTCGTAATGAGCAAGCTGGGCCTTGCGCACAAAATCCTCCACGTTGGTGGAAGAACCGTAGCGGCGCTTCAATGCCAGTTGAATGTTGGCGAGCGTGCAATTTCCGCCCCACGCGCCGGCGTGCATGAACCAGGTGTCGTTGATGGGCCAGAGCTTGTCCGCAGGAATGAATTTCTTGAGGCTCTCCAAAGTGGGAATGTGCTCGTTGTCGCCCTGCTCGATGGTCGAGCCGCAAGTGGCGGGATATTTCCCGCTGAACCAGTAGTTCGGCGGCCGCCAGCAATACGGGCCTTCCATGCGAATGCCATCCCACACGCGGTTTCCTTTCTCATCCTTTGCAAAAGAAGAGACGGTGTCCACCGAGGCGTTTTGCCAGTGCAGTTCGGAAACAACGCGATGATATTCCTGGCGAATTGAATCCGGCGGCAGGCCGTCGCTTCCGTTCGCCCAGACGAACACCGACGCGTGCGGGCGGAGCATCTGGATTTGCGAACGGAGACTTTCCGAAGCCACGCGATGATCTTCCGCGCTCCATTGACTCCACTTTTCCCATTGGTTGCAGCACATCCAGCCGAACATGAGCGGAATGCCCTGCTCATCGGCGAGTTCAACAATGTGCTCGCTGGAGATCTTGGATTCCCAGCGGAGAAAATTGATGCCGAGATCCTTTGCGTAGCGCAGGATGTCCGCTTCGCGCTCCGGATCGTAGCGAAAGAGAAGATCGGGAGTGTAGTCGCCGCCGCGGACGAGAAAATCGCGCCCGTTCACCTGCAAGTAGAAATTGCCGCCCTTGCCGATGTCGGGAAAATGTTCGTCGTTGTCGCGAAGCGGCGTGATTTTGCGGATGCCGAAACGAATGTGAGAACTGTCCGAAAGCGTTTCGTTCCGCACAAACTCCAGTTGAAGGTCGTAAAGCGCCGGCGTGCCCATGGTGTAGGGCCACCAGAGGTCCGGGTTCTTCACGACCAATTCCGAAAATTGTTCCGGCGTGAACTCCACTTCGCGATCCTCGCCGGCGGAAAGATTGGTGACGGTTTGCTCGAAATGAATCGTTGGTTTTCCCTGTCGCGAAATTGTTCCTTTCAACGTGCCGCTGGCCGATTGCGCCGTAAGGTTTCGCAGGCTGGCGAAAACCGTCAGCTTGGCGGTGGATTCGGCTCGCCCCGTGGAATAGGCGGCTGAACTGCTGCCCTGTGCGTCTGGGAAGTTATTCCACAGGGCGAGGGACAAATCTGAATTCACGAACGCATGGTTGACCGAAACTGCGCCCGTCACCCGCAAATAAACGGGTTTCCAGACACCGGCATTGCGGTCCGGAACGAAAGAAACGCCGACGCCCGGATACCATTTCTTTTTGCCCTTGTAGCCGATGTATTTCCAGTTGATCCAGTCATACCAACTGTCCGCCAGTTCCACGCCGTCCACGTCCTCGATCAGCCGCTCCGGCGTCACCTTGACGGCGAGCACGTTTCGCGCGCCGCGCTTGATCCACGGGGTGACGTTGAATTCGTGGGCGGCATACATACCGACGACCTGCTTGCTGTCGGCGATCTTCTGGCCGTTGAGCCAGATTTCCGCCCGGTAGTTGATGCCCGGAAATTCGAGCGTGAAAGATTCGCCGGCGGGCGCTTTGAAAGTCGTGCGATACCACCAGTCCTGCTTGTATAAATCCTGCGGAACTTTCTCCAGCAGGTTCTTTCCGAAATACAGGTTGGTATAAACGCCATCCTCCTGAAGAATTTCGAGAACCGTGGCCGGCATCCGGTGAATCGGATGCCAGCGGGAATCGCGGTAGCCGGCAACAGAAATCGCCGCGCCGTCCGCCGGCGCTTCCGTTGCGGAGGCGAGCTTCCAATTTTCGGCGAGTTCGATTCGCGCGGGATTTTCAGCAGCCGCAAACGACGGGAAAACGCCCGCGCCGAGCAACAGCAACGCAATGGAGATGACGCGGAACATAATCAGTTTATTTATTGAATTTCCACCAATCAAAATTCATCAACGGCGAACTGTTGCCGGTGAATTTCAAATACAGATCATGCACGCCCTTCGCGCCTTTCACGCGGCACGATTGCGTTTTCCATTTGTCCAAAGCGCCGGTGGGCTTGACCTTGAGTATCCCGATCAATTCTCCTGACAGCCCATCAAGCCTGAGTTCGATTGCGGCGCCATCGGTCGCGCTGGCGACGCTGGCGAGGAATTTCGACGCTCCTTTGTCTCCGAAGTCAACCGAGCATACCCTGATGTAAGCTCCATTGTGGATGTCGGTCACATAGACACCCACGTCGTCGCTCTTCGCGGTTTTGATACCCGACTCCCAGGCCATGGTTTCCGCCTCGACGCGCTGATAGGGATTGAGCATGGCGCCGGGAGCCGCCCCTTCCTTCGTCATGTTCATCTGGACGACCGAGCCATCGGGATTAAATTTCAGTTCGTCCACACAAACGGAACGCTTGAATCCACCGCCGCCAGGCAGCGCGGCATCGTGGTAGAACAGGTAGGTTTTCCCCTTGTAGTCCACCACACCAGGATGGTCGGTAAAACTGCCGCCCTGGGTAGGAAGCACCACCCCACCATACTTCCAGGGGCCAATGGGGCTGGGACCGGTGGAATAGCCAAGATGTTCTGAAATGGGGCCGCCGGCAAAGAATAGGTAATAAAGTGCATTGCGCTTATAGAGCCAAGGGCCTTCTTCGTAGCTGGTAGGGCGCTTAGGATCTTCCTTGCTGCGTTTTCCAAAAGCCTCAACGGTCATGTCATAAGCGACGAGACCCTTGTTGCCGATGCTGGTGTCCAAGGAGATCATGTCCTGGTTCAGCTTCGCATACCAGCACTTGGGGTTCCCCCAGGAAAGATAGGCCTGGCCGTCGTCATCAATGAAAACGGTCGGGTCAATGTTATCGCCGCCAATCAGCGGTTTCCCGATGGGATCGGTGAACGGCCCGAAAGGGCCATTGGTGGATACCAGCACGCCGATCCCCCGCCCCTGAAGCGGGCAATACAAAAACCACTTTCCATTCCGCTCGATGCACTGAACCGCCCAAGCGCCATTTTCGAATCCGCCGCCCCAGCCGGAGCCAGCCCATTTGAAATCATATAGCGTGGCCACCGCCCCGTGATCCGTCCAATTGACCATGTCGGTGGACGAAAAGCATCTCCAGTCCTTCATGGTGAAAAAATTCTTCACCAACACGTCTTCGTCGTGGCTGGTATACAGGTAGCAGACGCCGTCATGCACCACGGGCGCGGGATCGGCGGTGTAGATGGTTTGAACGATCGGGTTCAGCGCGGAGCAGTCAATCGCCACTGCTGCCAGAGCAGCCGAAATCAGCAGTTTGTTTTTCATTTGCATATGCTCAATGGTCTGGCCTGTTTCATCTAAAACAGAATTTGGTTTGTTTGCGCCAGGACGGACAAATCAACGACTGGTGGCCGCTTCTACCGCTCCCAATTCCGCCACGGTGGCAAAGGGTTGATTCTGTTGCTCGCTCAAGACTACGAACTTCAGGTAGCGTGCCTTAACCGGCTGAGGGAGCCGGATGAGTTCCTTGGCGGAGTCGGAGGGGATGCGGCCTTTGGTGGCGGCTTCGCCCCAGTTCTGTCCATCCTTGCTGAGATAGATCTCGTAGTCGCGGACATGGCCATTCTCACTGTCGCTGCGGGCGACGTAGTTCACGGCGGCTACGTTGACCTCGCGCTCCAAATCCACAGTCAGAAAGTGCGGCGGCTGGGCGGGTTCGCCGCTCCAGCGGCTGTGCCAGAAGGTGCTTTCGTCGCCATCAACGGCAAAGCGGATTTCGCCTTCGCCCGCCTCAAAACTGCTCGCGGCGATGGCCTTCCCGCGGAGTGCGGGGGCAGTCATGCTGGCGGTTTCAACGGCGGGTTTCACGCGCGTTTGCGGCACGCCCTGGCGGCCGACCGGCGCAAAGTCCTTGGTCCCGGCGGGCAGCAGGCGCAGCACATAGGAGAAGGTTTCCGGCGCGGACCAGACCAAGTAAGGCTCCAGCGGGCGCGGACCGCAGCCATTGGAACCGACGCCCTGTGTGCGTTTCGCCACCGTCAGCACGGTGCTGCGGCTGGCGGGCAGGTCCACGGTGTATTCGATGGGCGTCATCACCTCATCGGTGTAAGGCAGCGCGGAGAATTGCAGCACGCCGCCATCCGCCTGGGCCATCAGGGCGGGAAGCCGGCGGCCGGACACGGCCACCCAACTGACGTCCTCGTGGTTGCCGCATTCCATCGGCTTGGCGTAGGGCGTCATGAGTTCGCGGGTCGTGGCGGAGTAAAGCCCGATGTCGGAACCGCGCTTGCGGTCGCTGTAATTTTCCATCGGCCCGCGGCCGAGATAAGTGACCTGTTCGTATTGCGGCACCAGTTCCAGCCGCACGCCCAGGCGCGCCCAGGGAATGCGGCGCCCCGTCGGCGTCACCGCGTTATCCACGGCAATCGAGCCGTCACCGTAGATCGTGTAAACCGCCGAATGCACGACGCTGTATTCCTGCTTGCCCTCGGCATTAATCACGGCCTCGATGCGCACCTCGCCGGGTGCGGGCTGACTGATGGTCACGCGCTTCACGGTGCGTTTCAAATCGTTGAGACCGTAGCGCTGCCAGTCGCGATAGGCCCACATGTCATCGGTCTGGTGCGGCGCGCGCCAGAGATGCAACCGCGGCCCCGCGCCATCCACCAGAAGGTTCTTCCCGTCCCGGCTGAACTGCGAGAAGGTGCCGGTTTCCTTGTCAAACACCGCCTGGAAACCCTGGCCGGTGATGGTGATGTTGGTCCCGGCCTCGGCGAACTTGAGCGCGGGCATCGGAGCGGCGTTGGCTGCCATGGCGGGCGCGGCCTGTGGCATGGGGAATTGCATGTGGGCCACCTCATAGCCGGCCTTGGCCCAGCGTTGGTCTTTTTTCAGCGTGAAGGAAACATCCGCCAAATACACCGCGCCGGCTTTGGCGGTGAACGGTTTGAACGCCACGGGCACGACTTGTTCGGCTCCGGGCGCCAGCGTGAGTTCGGGCAAATTGCCGCGTTGAATTGCGCGTCCGTCCTCGCTCAACGTCCAGTGTCCGGCGAAATCTTCCAGCGTGATGAAGGCATACTTGTTGCGGATTTTGATAGTTCCAGCGGCTAGGTCGGCAGGGGCGGCACTGATCCACTGATAGGCGCGCTTCATTTCCGGGTAATGCGGCTTGGGGGTGCGATCGGAGAAGACGACGCCCTTGTGGATGAAATAATGGTCGTTGGGCACCTCGCGGAAGCCGCCGCCAAAGGCGATGAACTGGCGCTTGGGGTCGCGCCGGTTCCAGATGCCCTGGTCCTCCCATTCCCAAATCGCGCCGCCGAGCAGGCTGGGATATTGATCGAACAAATCATTGTAGTCGCCGATGGATCCCATTGAGTTGAACATCGCGTGGGCGTATTCACAAAGGTAGAACGGCTTGGTGTAGCTCGTGCTGTTGGCGGCGATGCGAGCGAGGTCGTTGGGGGCCGTATACATCTCACTGTCCAAGTCGGCGGGATTGCCCGCCCCGCTGCCGAAACGCTGGTAATGCGTCGGACGGGTGGGGTCAATGGCCTTGATGGCTTCGAGCGCCGCGACGAAGTTGCTGCCGCGTCCGCCGTTTTCATTGCCCAGTGACCAGATGATGACAGAAGGATGGTTCTTGAAGTTCTCCACGTTGGCCACATTGCGGTTGACGATGGTGGCTTTCATTCTTGGTTCATTGTCGAACCGGCGGTCGTAACCGTGGCTCTCGCAATTGGCCTCGGCGACGAGGTAGATGCCCCACTCGTCGCAGAGTTCATACCAGCGCGGATCGTCCGAGTAATGGCTGGTGCGGACGTGGTTGCAGTTGCCCTGCTTGAGCAGTTCCAGATCGCGGATCATCGAAGATTCGGGAACCGTGTGGCCGGTGTCGGGCACGTTTTCGTGGCGGTTCGCGCCCTTCAATTTCACCGCCACGCCGTTCACGGTGAAGAGGCGGCCCTTGATCTCGATCTCGCGGAAACCCGTCCGGGCGGAAAGGAGTTCCGGTTTGGCCTCGCCGGACAACGCCAGCACCGTGGTGTAAAGATTCGGGGTTTCCGCCGTCCACTTGGCGGGATTGCTCACCGGGATGGCGACGCTCACGTTGGTTTCCTGGCCCGGATTCAACGCCGGCACGGCCACGTCCGCCTTGACGCCGGCCATCGGTTTGCCCTTCGCATCATGCAGTTCCACCGAAAGCGTCCGGGCGGCGGCAGGTTGATCGCCGTAATTGCGCACCACGGTGGAGACCTGCATCGTGGCGTCGCGATAGGCGGCATCCAGATCGGTTTTGATGAAGAAATCGCGCACATGCACCTGCGGCGCGCTCCAGAGAGTGACGTTGCGGAAGATGCCGCTCAGGCGCCACATGTCCTGATCCTCCAGGTAACTGCCCGCACTGAAGCGATAGACCTCGACGGCCAGCAAGTTCTTGCCCGGCTTGAGGAACTTGGTGAGGTCGAATTCTGCCGCGTTGCGGCTGTTCATGGCAAAGCCCACCTTCTCGCCGTTCAGCCAGACGTAGAACGCCGAATCCACCCCGCTGAACGTGATGAACGTGCGACGGCCCTTCCAACTGGACGGCACCTCGAACTCGCGCCGGTAACTGCCCACCGGGTTGCGCTCTTTGTAGGCCGTGAAGTTCCTTGGCGGATCGCTCATCACCCGTGGCCAGTCCTTCTGGAAGATGTAGCCGAGGTTGCGGTAATACGGCGTGCCATATCCCTGCAACTGCCAGCACGACGGCACGGGGATCTCCTTCCAGCCGCTGACATCGAAATCAGGCTTGAAGAAATCCACCGGACGTTTCGCCGGATGTTCCACCCAATTAAACTTCCACAGGCCATTCAGGCTGCGGCTGAACGAAGAATCCGCGCGTTTCGCCGCCAATGCCTCCTTCATGCTGGCATAAGGCATGAGCGTGGCGTGCGGCGGCTCCAGATTGATGCCCAGGCATTCCGGGTCTTCGATTTCCGGCGGCAATTGGGCTTGCGCAAAAACCAGGGTGGTAAAACCCAACGTAATAAGTGTGAGAATTGATTTCATATCGAGCTAGTAAAAGTGTTGCTATGCAGTCGCTTGGAGATTCGCTATTTGCTTATTCTGGTTTCATCACGCGCACGGACCGGACACCAGCAATGCGCGAACCGGGTTGCCCTTGTAATTTCACGGTGATCTTGCTCTTGCCTTGCAGCAGGGCTGGATCGAGTGGATAGACCTTGATGGTTGGTGCCGGGGCGGCTCCACCGGCCTGCCCGCGTCCACCCCCGGCCATTTGCTCACTGGCCAGTTTGGTGCCATCAACCAGGATGTCGAACGCGGTCGGGGCTGGGCCGCGTCCGCCGCCGGCAACGCCGCTATAGGTAACGCTCAACTGCAGAGGTTGGCCGGAAACCACTTTAAAGTCCCAGGAAAACCAACCGTTCGTGGCGGCGGACCGAATGGCGATTTCGTTGATCGTGCGAACGCTCATGCCTTCACCTTTCAAGGCATGATCGCGTTCATCCTGTTCCTCGCCGCAGATCACCGCGTCCACCGTGCGCGCTTCAATGGCCTTTTGCCGTGCGATCTCATCGCGATAGCTGGCTTCTGCCGACTGCCACTGCTCTGTGGTGAAGCGGTCCCAATAGACCTCATACTTTTGGCCGAACATTTTGTAGAAGGGCTTGAACTCTGGACCAGAGCCGGTCACCCCGGGAATGCGGAAAACATCTGCGGAACCGGTGAAAGTGTTGGGGCTATTGGCCGCAGGCTTGAGACTGGCCAGAACCGCCTTTTCATCGGCGACGACCACCGGAAACGCTTTCCTGGTATCAACGGGTGCCGCGAGAACCAGCGGGCCGTTCATGAAAGCAAACCTATCAGGCTTGTCCTTGAAAGCTTCGGTGTGAAGGCTGAAGGGCATGGAAATCTCGATCAAGTCGCCGGATTTCCACTCGCGATCCAGCACTGCCCACGAGCCCGGCGCGCTGGCAAGGTTCTGCTTTTCGCCGTTGACGCGCACTTCGTAACCGGCGACGGCCCAATAGGGATGGCGCAAATTGACTTTCAGCTTCACCGGCTGATCGCAGGTGAAGATCAGCTTGGTGGAACTTTCATCGGGATAACGGGTCTCCTGGCGCACCTTGATCCCCGCATCCTTCCAATTGAGTTCTGAAGCAATGAACAAATTGACGTAGAGGGTCTCCTTGCCGGATCGGAAATAGATGCTGTCGCCATATTTGGCATGGTTTTCCACGCCTGTGCCGGTGCAGCACCAGAAGTCGTTGTTGGGCGAATTGTAGGTTTTCTCGGAACCCGAACGCAACGGCACATAGTAACACATCATGCCGGTATCCGGGTTCTGGGAGGCCAGAATATGATTGTAGAGAGCACGCTCATAATAATCTGCGTAGGCGACCTGCGGGTTCCAGCAGAACAGGTGGCGGGTCAGCTTGAGCATGTTGTAAGTGTTGCAGGTTTCCGTTGTCTTCGGCCCCATCTGGGACATGCGGTTGGGCGGGGAGAATTGCTCGCCATCGCTATTGCCGCCAATGACGTAGGAACGGTTGCTCACCACGACGTTCCAGAAGGTCAGCGACGCGGTCTTGAAAGCGTAATCACCAGTCATTTCGTATTCACGCGCGGTGCCGATGAATTTTGGAATCTGGGTGTTCGCGTGCAGTTGCCGATTAGCCATGGGATCTTGTTTGACCATGGCCGGCCCAATGACATCGTAGTGGTTGAAGCGAAGGGCGATCTTCAGATACTTGTCTTCGCCGGTGAGCGCGTAAAGATTGGCCAAGGCTTCATTCATGCCGCCGTGTTCCTCGCCCAGCATGTTTTGCATCTGTTCGTCGGTAAGTCTGGCGTTCCGCGCTATAAACCAATCACCATATTTCTTGGCCACCTCCAGCGCCTGTTGGTTGTCGCCATAGACATACATGTCCTCCAAACCGGCAAGGATCTTGTGCATCGTGTAATACGGCGCCCAGACCTGCTGACGCCGCTCGACGCGATCAAAAAAAGTCTCAGGATAGGCACTCAAGTAGCCACTGCCCAACTTGGCCTGGCACTCGGCCAGTCCTTTCACCACCGCATCACCCCTGGCCTTGACCTGCGGGTCGCCGGTGCTGGCATACATCATGGCGCAGCCAGACATGTAATGACCGATGAAATGCCCGCGCAATTCGCCGCCCGGAGCCTCCCATCCACCCAGTGGGGCAGCGGTGGTCGGCAGGCCGGCGTTGATCTTGAACGTGCGCAGCAACCGTTCCGGGTCCAAGGCGAGCAAATAGGCCTGGTCCAGGTCCATCGCGTGTTTGAATGGGCCATCCAGCAGGCGCACCTGTTCCAAGGGAAAAGCCTGGGCTTTCAAGGGCATGAACGGATCCACCTTGAGCTTGGCATTGGGCAGGTCCAGCGAGTCCGCATAGGCGGTAGAAGACAATGCTGCCGCAACCGTCGCCGCAAAGGTGATCAAGACCAAGTGCTGTTTCATTTCATTATTTTTTGAGTGAACTGTTATATTCAGTTATCACTTGCTGCTGACGGTAACGGCCTTACCAGTATAACGAACGACTTCATCCGGCTTCTCGGTAATGGGTATTCCGGCACCGTGATTATCCGATACCCAGACGATGTTGAAGGTGCGTTCGTTCAACATGCCCGGGAAACCACCCGTGCGTTTGCCAATGGTCAGGGTTTGTTTGGCTTCGTTCCATTCGAGCGGAATGGTGGCGAATTTTCCCTTTTCGTAATTGTAACTGTCGTGCTCATCCTCATAGAGCGTGAACTTACCGTTGGCTCCGCGATACACGCGCAGTTCAATCGGATCCGCCGGTTTCTCGCTGGAATATTGCAGGAACGGCCCCATGGGAAGAATCGAACCGGGTTTGACGAACAACGGCAGAGTGTCCACCGGAGCCGCAGCATCGACGCGCTGGCCCGCAGGCGATTTTGCTCCGGTCCAGAAGTTGAACCACGGCGCGCCCGCCGCCGGCAGATAGAGCGACTGGTTCGTCGTTCCGGCGGCAGTGATCGGGGTGGCCATGATCGCCGGGCCAAAGAGATATTGGTTGCCGATGTTCACCACCTGCGGGTCATTCGGAAAATCCATGACCAATGGCCGCATGAACGTGCTGCCACTGTCGGTCACCTGCCACGCGACAGAGTAAAGGTAAGGCAGAAGGCGATAGCGCAAATCGAGATAGTTCCGCAAAATGCCCTGTGTCTTGTCGTCGAACCGCCAGAATTCCCGGCCCGGATTCAAGCCGGAGGAACTGTGAACGCGGAACATCGGGCAGAAGGCGCTGAACTGGAACCAGCGGGCGAAGAACTCCTGGAATTGCGGATTTTGGGGATTGCCGTTGCCGGTGGCACGGTTGCCGAAGAAGCCGCCGGTGTCAGTGTTCCAATATGGAATGCCGGAAAGGGAGATGTTAAGCCCCGCCGGGATCTGATTTTTTAAAACCTGCCAAGTTCCCTGAATGTCGCCCGACCAGGTGATGGCGCTATTGCGCTGCTGGCCGGCGTAAGCCGAACGAGTAAGAATGACGACACGCTTTTTATCCGTTGCGGCACGTTGACCCTGATAAATGCCGGTCGAGTGCATCAGTGGATAGGCATTGTAAACCTCGTAGCCCGGTCCCAAGGGAGTGGTGTAATTACGAAAGCCCATGCCGCCAATTTCCGGCTCAGGCGCATCCAGCCACCAGCCGTCCACGCCTTTGGCAAAAATTTCGTCGCGCATTTGTTTCCAATAAGTCCGCTGCCCCACAGTGCTGAAAGGGTCATACCATTGGCCATGTCCCGGTGGAAAGGCATACGACGTGACTTGCGGAAACATGCCGCCGACGGCGTTGAGTTCTTTGCTGTTGTCGCTGCCCAGGTCGAATTTCGCCCAGACGGAAATCAGCGCGTGATAATTCATCGCGTGCAATTCCTTGAACATACCCGCCGGATCCGGGTAGCGCGTGGGATCGAACAAATGAGAACCCCAAGTGTTGGTGCCGGGCGGCCAGTATTGCCAGTCCTGAATGATTCCATCCACGGGAACTTTGAGTTCGCGCAACTTCTTGGCCACGCCGAGCAATTCCTCCTGCGAGGCATAACGCTCCTTGCACTGCCAGAAACCCAACTCCCACTCGGGCATCAAGGGAGCGTCGCCCGTGAGATGACGATAGGCTTTCAAGGCGGTGTCAATGGTTCCGTCGCCATAGCAAAAATAATAATCAATCGCCTTGCCGAATTCTGATGACCAGCGCAGGACTTTCTGGCTGGCATTGGCATCGCCGGCAGCGGTTGATGAAATAGTGGTCACAGCGGGATTATCCCAAAAGAGCATGTAACCCTTACTCGAGGTAATCACCGGAATCCCCACGTCGGTGTTAGCTTGAGCGAGCCTGACGCTGCCACCACTGCCAGCGCTGTAGTTCCACGCCCCCTTTTGGTGCTGGCCCAGACCGTAAAAACCTTCATCCGACGCCGTCTCGAAAGACTGGGCACAAGAGTTACCAACGACGCCAGCTTGGGTGGCCGGCGCGATCTTGCGTCCTTCGGCCGCTTCACGAAGCAATAGGTGGCTAGCACCATCAAGGAAACTCACAGTCCCAGTTTGCTTGTCAATTCTGACCTTGATATGGGGCACGGCCAACGTGAAAGCTTGATCGTCTTGCTGCCGTGTCAATTTCACGGTTGCCGGGCTGGCGATGACGGAGAGGCTCTTGAGCGCCGGCAGTTCTGCGGCAGTGGCGTAGGTGACGCGAACAATGTCATCAGACCAGAACTGGATGCGCAGTGTGCCGCCATCAATGGCAAATCGTGCTCCATCGGGCAGCTTTTTCGATGCGGTAACCGCCGCCCACGCCGGAGCAAGGGGCAAAGCCAAAAGGCCAAGGATTAAGGTGGTGGAGAGGCGTTTTCTGATTTCTATTCTTTTCGATTTCATGATTTTCAGTTTATTCTGGCGGACGGTTGGCTCGTTGTTTGTCTGGCTATTTACTGGGTGGCACTCACATCCGGTTTCATCAACCGCACGTCATAGATGCCGCCCGCCATCGCGCCGGACTTGGCGGAAAACTTGATGATCATGCGGCCATTG
>Ga0208716_1000756_pt1 | contig 13035 bp, 8 predicted proteins | sample NGESurdeep092012_8_FD_184482 | JGI IMG/M metagenome (GOLD analysis project Ga0208716, IMG submission 184482) | Arctic peat soil microbial communities from Barrow, Alaska - NGEE Surface sample 415-3 deep-092012 (SPAdes) | ecosystem: Environmental > Terrestrial > Soil > Wetlands > Peat ...
GCCGCTCCGCCCGCAGGTGCTTGGCCAGCTGGCGCGCCTTCTGTCGGGCCGGGGTCCGCTTCGGCCGGGCCTGAGCGATCGGCTGGCCGGTCGAGGCGGTCATCTCGCCGCTCCCGGCAGGTCGAGGTCGAGGTGGCGGTCCATCTGCACCCAGGAACTCCAGTCCCAACTCGACGCGCTGGCTGCGCACGGCATCCCGCGCGAGAAGGTCTCCAGCCGCCTGCGAGTCCGCCCGAAGTTCGAGGCCGCCCTGGAAGCGGTACGGCAGATCAAGGCCCACGCCCCACACTGCCGGGTCATCTTCACCGTCTACGAGATGAAACGGCTAGGCCGCGACTCCGCCGAGCTGACTTCGCTGGCCGACCACATCACCGCGCACGGCATCGCTCTGGAGATGCTCGCCGGACCTCTGATCGGGATCTACGACCCCACCGGCACCGGTCGCATCCTGTTCGCGTTCTTCGCCGCAATGGCCGAGACCGAACGCGAGAACATCCGCGAGGCCACCCTCGAAGGACTCACCGCCGCCGCCCGCAAAGGAAACCACGGCGGCCGCCCGCGGTCATCACCGCCGACATGCTGCACACCGTTCTCCGGCGCCGCGCGAACGGCGAGTCAGTTGAACAGATCCGACCGGACCTGATCATCCCCACCGGCAAACGTAAGGGCCAGCACCGCAGCCCGGCCAGCATCTACCGGGCCTTGCCGAGCACGAGAAGGCGCAGGCGTACCCCGAGGCCATCGACCAAGCCCACGCCGACTTCGCCGCCCTCCAGACGAGTACCTGACGGCCCGATCATCGATGGTCAGCCGTATCCGCCCGATTTTCGGCGGTTACTACGGCGACCCTGGGTAGGCGCCTGCAAACTCATGCCGCTGGCTTGTTGCACAGCGTTTCGGGACACCAGTGCCGTGATGATGCGAAGGACATCCGACAAAGCGGGGGCAACGCTGATGGTGCGCATTTCCGACTGACAGCGGGTACCGTTCCATCAGGATTGATGTCAATTCAACGTGCCGGGTTTCGTTGTCGATGGATTCGAGCCGGGGTGGGGCAATGAAGGTGCGGGGTCGGGTGGTGTCGTTGGACCACGTAGATGGGGGCCCGGTTCGAGTGGCTGAGCCCGCTGGTTATGAATCTCCGACGATCGTCCGTCTGGGCACCCTGGCCGAGCTGACGCTGGGGGCTGGTGGCGAATTCGACGATGGAGTGATGGGCCAGAACGGTGACGGCGGGTCTTTGTAGCCCTGCCAGCCTCGTCGATTCCCCTCATGCGGTCGCTGACCGGCCTGGAACTGGCCTGTGGTCGTGTCTTGGGCGCGTCGGCCGATGCGCCCGCCCGACCGGCTCCGCCGGTCCCGGGCCGCGGTTCCGCGGCGGCGGCGTTCGCCGCTTTGGAGGAGGCGGTGTTGCCGGCGGTGCTGGCTTCGCCCTGTGTGGTGTCGTTTTCGGGCGGCAAGGATTCCGCGTTGGTGCTGGCGGTGGCGGCGCGGGTGGCCAGGCGGGAGGGGCTTCCTCTGCCGATCCCGGTGAGCTGGCGTTTCCCCGGCATATCGCGGGCCGACGAGTCGCCCTGGCAGGATCGGATCCTGGCAGAGCTGCGGATCGTGGATCGGGTCGTCCTCACCGCCGGCGACGAGCTCGACCTGGTCGGGCCGGTGGCCCAGTCATTGCTGAGGCGCCACGGCGTGGTGTACCCGGCGAACCTGCATCTGCACGAACCGATTCTGACCGACGCCCGGGGCGGTGCGATGCTCACCGGCCTGGGCGGTGACCAGGTGCTCACCTGTTGGTCGGCGGCGGGGCGGGTGCCGGTCCGGCGCACCGCCCGGGCGGTGGCGGCCCGCGGTCCGGGGTGGGTGCGGGCTTCCGCCGCGGCCATGTCACGGTCCGGGTCGTTCGGCGCCGCCGCCGGTGGCGACTATCCCTGGTTGCGGCGGGACGCGGCCCGTCGCGTGATGCGGGACTGGCTGGATGAGTGGGCCGGGCGGCCGGATCGGCCGGATCGTCGGCTGTGGTGGGAGAGCCGTCGCCGGCGGCTCACCGTCGCGGCCGACAATCTCGCCTCGCTCGGCGCCGACCACGCGGCGACGGTGGTGAACCCGCTGCTGGATCGGGCCTTCCACGCGAGTTTGGTGAGTTCGGTGCCGGCCGGGGTCAGGCTGGATCGCAGCGCCCTGATCCGGTTGATCTGCGGGGATCGGATACCGCCGGTCGTCGACCAGCACCGCCCGAAGGGCTGGTTTCGGGACGTGTTCGTGCGCACCCCGACGCTGACTTTGGCTCGGGAGTGGGACGGGCGCGGAGCTGACGTGTCGCTGGTGGACCCGGCGGTGCTGGCCGACCTGTGGCGGGGCGCGCCGTTCCCGCCGGGAACGGGATCGTTGCTGCAGCAGGCGTGGGTTCACCACGCCGGAGGGGGAGGCACCGATGGAAGACCATCCGGCTGAAGGCCCGGAACGGGACCTGACACACCAGACGTCCCATTCCGGTGACCCGGTCGGGGCGGACCCGAACCCGGTCGGCGGCCACCCACGACCGGCGGTCTTTGTCGCGATCGTAGCCGCGTTGGCCGTGGCAGCGATCGGAGTTCTGGTGGTCGTTCGGGTGGTCGCTTCCGGGGATCAGGGCACTACACCGCCGCCGCACGTCCAGGTCGTGGACAGCTCGGCGCAATCCGGCCAGGACTCGCACACCTCCGGCGACAGCGCAGCACCGACACCGGGCGACGTGCGCTCGAACGGTTCGGTGAATGTCGGCTCGGGTGGCAGTGAAACCACCGGTCCTGCCGGGCTGCCCGGAGACAGCGGTGAACTGCCAGGGGGCTGAGCCACGGACCCGTTAATTCACGAGTGGCACGCCGAGTCATCAGACGACTACTCTCGGTGGACGCGGCGGAAGGCGGGCCGGCGAGCGAGGCTCGTCATCCAGGCAATCCCGGCAGTGCTGGCGACGCTGCGGGCCGCTTCTATCGATCGATGAGATTCCACCGGCCGACGTCACGGGTGCAGGTGCAGGTGCGGCGGTCAGGGGGCCGATCCAGGTGAGCACGTCCGAGCGGGGTCGGCCCGCGGTGCTGCGGATTGCGGGCGCCCGGTGCAGTGTGGGCCGTCACCGGATCTTTTCGGGGTTGGACCTCGAGGTCCGGGCGGGAGAACGGGTGCACCTGGATGGGCCCAACGGCTCGGGTAAAACCACGGTGCTGCGTTGCGTGGGTGGCACCATGTGCCTCGACCGGGGGCGGATCCAGATCGGCGGTGCCCCCGCGGGAAGCGGACGAGCGCGGGCCTTGACCGGCCTGTGCGTCGATCCGGAACAGGGCCTGTATCCGCGGTTGTCCGGGCACGACAACCTGCTGTTCGCGGCGCGGCTGCGGATGCCGGCGGGGCAGGTCGGTGACGCGGTCGATCTGGTGGAGCGGGAGTTGGCGATCACCCCGTTCGCGGCGCGGCCGGCTCACGATTATTCCGCGGGGATGCGGGCCAGGGTCACCGTGGCGCGGGCGTTGCTGGGCGGTCCGGCGGTGCTGCTGTTGGACGAGCCGACCAGGAGCCTGGATGCCGATGGGCGCGTGTTGTTCTGGGCGGCGCTGGACCGTCGGCCGGACGTGGCCTGCCTGATCGCTTCGCATCTGCCCGGTGACCGGGACCGGTGCGACCGGTCCCTGGACCTGTCGGAGCGACCTCGGTGACCAGACCGTCCTGGGGGATGTCGGCGCGGCTGGCGGCGGTCCGCGGTGCGGGGTCGGAGGCGGCCGCTGGTGGGGTTTCGGCGCCCGGGGTGGTGTCGGCGTTCATCCGGCGGGACCTGGCCGAGGGCAGGTTGTTCCGGGTCTCGGTGGTGCTGGACCTGGGGTACGGGCTGGTCAACCTGCTGATCTTCTGGTTCATCTCCCGTGTGCTGCACCACCCGGATCCGGTGGCGTTGGACGGCGCCGCGACCTTCTTCGATTTCGTCGCCGTCGGGTTGGCCTTCATGTTGGTCGTGCAGGCGACGTGTACGCAGGCGATCTCCCGGATCCAGGAGCACCAACGGACGGGCACGTTGGAGGCCACCACGGCGTTACCGGTCTCCGGCCACGTGGTGGCTGTGGGGTGGGGGGTCTACCCGATGCTGCTGGGGATCGTGAGGTCGGCACTGTATCTGGGCTTGGCCCAGATGCTGCTCGGCCTGACGGTGGGCCACGCCGACTGGTTGGGTGTGACGGTCGTCCTGGTGCTGGGCGCGGTGGCCGCGCTGGGCCTGGGGATCGCGCTCGCCGCGCTCGCGGTCGGCTACGCACACGGCGCCGCCGCCGGTCGACTCGCCGTGGTCGGTGTGGGATTCCTGTCCGGAACCTATTTCCCGGTGGCGTCCCTGCCCGTTCCGTGGCGCTGGATCAGTGCGGCGCTGCCCACCCGGATGGCCATCGACGGGCTGCGGACCGCGCTGACCGGCGGAGCGTGGGGCGCCATCGCGCTGCTCCTGGCCGCTGCCACGGCTGTCTGCCTGCCCTGCTCGACGTGGCTGTTCACGCGCGCGCTGGCCCGGTCCAGGCGCAAGGGAACGCTGGCCCGAGGATGACACGCCGCCAACGGATCCGGCCGGCACGACGGCAACGACGAACCACCACCACCAGGACACCGCGGAGGATCGCCGATGGCCGTGCCCGAACATGACGACCCGTCGAGGGTCTACCGCGTCGACGGTTCCCGCACCGCGTGGCGGGAAATGGGCCAGGAGGCTGTCGTGCTCGATCTGGGCAGTTCCGTCTACTTCGGGTTGAACCATTCGGCGGGGTTGCTGTGGTCGCGGCTGCTCACCGGATCCACCCACACCGAACTGGTCGAGGCATTGGTCGCCGCCGCGCCCGGACCGCCCAGCCCGCGGCGGGCGGCCGCCGACGTGTCGGCCTTCCTGGCCGCGGTGAACGCCGAGGGCCTGCTGATTCCGGGTCTGCCCGGATGAGTCGGGTCGGAACGGATGCCGACGGGGTGCGGAGCCGATCGGTGTACGGCCTGGAGCTGCGCGGCCTGGACGACGTCGCCGAGCTCGCCGGCGTGAGCGACGGGGACGGCCGCGACCTGATCCCCGTTCGGGTGACCCGATCCGCCGGTCACCCGCCGGATCCGTACCAGCTCGACGGTGAGCGCAGCGTCCGCCAGCTGCCCGACGGCCGCTGTCTGCAACTGGAGCGGGCAGCCGGCCGGGCCACCTTCTTCGGCCCGCCGCTGTCCCCTGACCTGTTGGCGCACCCCTACCTGGGGCCGGTCGCCGTCGCGTTCAACCGATGGGCCGGGCGGGAAGTTTTCCACGCCGGGGCGTTCGTCGCCGCCGGGCGCGCCTGGATCCTGGCCGGGCCGCGGACCGCGGGCAAGAGCACGCTGACCGCCGCGCTGGCCGCGGCGGGCGTGCCGATCCTGGCCGACGACCTCGTGGTGACCGACGGCACCCGGGTGTATGCGGGTCCCCGCAGCGTCGACCTCCGGCAGCCGTGGACCCCCGGCGCCACCGTCGGGGCGGTCCCGCCGGTGCGGCCGTCTCGGCTCGGCACCCGGTGGCGGATGGCGCTACCGGCCACGTCGCCGTGGTGGCCGATCGGTGGCTGGTTCTTCCTGCACTGGGCCGACCGGCCGGCGTTGGAACCCGTTGGGCCCTCACAGCTGCTGGGTCGGCTGGCCGCATCACGGTACCTGCGTCAGCTGCCGTCGGACCCGACCCGGATCCTGTCGCTGGCCTCCCGGCCGGCCTGGGATCTTCGCCGGCCGCGGGACTGGGCGGCGCTGCCCGACGCCGTCGACGGCCTGCTGCGGGCGGCGCAGCGGGCACTCGATCCCACGGGATCGAACCGATGAGCGTCGATGCCCCCGGCTCCCCCGCACCCGGGCACTCGACGGGGTCGGCGGCCGGCTGGATCGGCGCAGCCCGATGCCTCGCCCTGGACGCCTTGGCCGCCGGCACCTCCGACCGGTTGACCACCGCGGGGATCCCGAACCTGCTGTTGAAGGGACCGGCCACCGCCCGGCGGCTGTATCCGGACCAACCGGGGCGACGTCCGTACAGCGACGTCGACCTGCTCGTCCCGGTCGACCGGTTCGACGCCGCCCAGGACGTGTTGCGCGACCACGGCTACCGCTTCGCACAAGACGGTGTGCGGGACAAGGCGTGCGCCTGGCACGAGGTTGCGTGGCAGGCGCCGGGGTCGGTGGTCCTGACGGTGGATCTGCACCGCGGGTTCGCCGGGGTGCAGCATCCCGCCGCTTTCTTCACCGCCCTGTGGGTGTCCCGGGACCACATCGAGTTGTCCGGGACAACCGTTCCCGTCCCCGGCGAGTCCGGGACGGCATTGATCCTGGCCTTGCACGCCGCAAACCCGGGCCGCGGGCTCAAACCCCTGGCCGACATCCACCGAGCCCGCGCCGTGTTCGGGATCGACGTGTGGCGTGAGGCCGCGGCGTTGGCCCGCACGTGCGTCGCGGAGTCGGCCTGCCGCGCCGGGCTCGGTCTGCTCCCCGACGGTTCGCGGTTCGCCGACGAGCTCGGCGTCGGCGGGTCGGTATCCGCCGACCAATGGCTCGGCGGCAGGCAACGCAACCGGGTCAGCGTGGAGCTGGCGTTGACGCTGGCCCAACCGACCCTCGCCGCCCGGGTCGGGTACGTGGCGCGGCGAACACTGCCGTCGCCGGCGTTCCTGCGCATGGTGGACCACTCGGCCCGCCGCGGCCCGGGGTGGCTCGCGTTGGCCTACCTGCGACGGGCGGCCGGGGCGGTGGCGGGGGCACCGCGGGCGGTGATCGACGTGAAGCAGGCCCGACGGGCGGTGCGCGCCGGCCGCTCACGTCCGCTGGCCCGGCTCGCCCGGCTCGCGGCCCGGGCGGCCGGCCGCGCGGACGGGCGGACGGTGCGGGCGGCCGGCTGGGCGCTGCGGTCTCATCGCCGCACCCGGCGGCACCTGCGGTTCGGCCGGTTGAGCGACATCGACGTGACCGCGCCGCCGACCACCCGGCCGGTGGATCGCCGGGCGGTGCTGGCCGTGCTGCGCGCCCGGGGGGCCAGCTGCCTGGAGCGGTCGGTCGTCCTGCAGCGGTTCGACGCCGCCGCCGGACGACCCCGGGCACTGATCATCGCGGTCGGCAGGCCCGGCGGCGGCTTCCGCGCCCACGCCTGGCTGGAGGGCGACCCGGAACCCGACATCGGCCTGCACGAAATCCTGCGCCGCGCGGCACCCGACGCGTGGGTCACGCCGACGCCGCGGCGGCCCGGAGAATCGGGCACCGCTGGACCCGCCAGCGGCCGACTGTAGCCGTTCGGGTACCGGACCCACCCGCCCGGCGACCACCCCGCCGGCGCGCACGTCGTCGGTCGACGTTCGGTGACCCCCGGAGGACCGATAATGCCGTCGCGCGGCGCGGCTTTCCCCCTGAAGAGCGGCCAGGTCACCCTCCGGTGGCGCCGCAGGATGCTTCGGGCCTCCACGTACCCGTTCACGCACAGTGTCGGCCTGCTACGTTCCGCACAGGGGCGGGTGGGCGCGTCCGAGCGGGGTAGCCGATATCTCGCCGAAAGTCACGTCTTATCCCGCGCACCACGCGCTCAGCTCCTTCACTCATGATGAGGTGGCCGATGTTAGTCGCGAAGCGTAACCGCGGGCCGGTCAGCGTCCTGCTGGTCGGGGCGATGGCGGCGGCCCTGGCGTTGACCGTCACCGGAACGGCCGCCGCCGCCGGGACTGTGCTGTTCGACCAGACCTTCAAGGACAACACCGCCGGCGGTACCGGGGCGGTGGTGCTGCCGGCGACCGCCTCCGGCGCGGCCAACGCGGCCTGCCTGACCGCCACCGGCAACACCACGACGGGCGTGTTGAAGAGCTGCCCGACCAGCACCGTCGCCGCCCCGACGGTGAACGACCCACCGGGAACCGGGGCATTGTCCCTCACCCCACTGCAAAAGACCGTGGCCGGCGGGGTGTTCGCCGCGACCAGCGTGCCCACCTCGCAGGGGCTGGACGTCACCTTCGACCTCAACCAGTACGGAGGCGGCACGTACGGGGCCGACGGCATCGCATTCGCGTTGGCCGCGGTGAACCCGACCAGTCCGACCGCCCCGCCCAACATCGGGCAGACAGGTGGCGCGCTGGGGTACTCCTCGCAGAACGGCACGGTGAAGGGCCTGGCCAACGCCTACCTCGGCGTCGGGTTCGACGTGTTCGGAAACTTCAGCAACACGCAGTATCAGGGCGGCGGGTGCCCGGCATCGACCCTGGTCACCAAGACCAAGGTGCCCGGCCAGGTGCTGGTCCGCGGCCCCGGCAACCTCACCGTCGGCTACTGCCCGCTGGCCGGGACCGGAACCAACGCGAACACCACCACCCCACCGGTGGTGCCCATGCACGCCGCCACCCGCTCCGCGGCGAAGGTCCCCGTCGAGATCGCCGTCAACTCCAGCGCGGCCCCGGTCACCACCCCCAGCAACCTCACCGTCGCCGCGGAGTCGTTCCTGGTCGCCTTCACCCCCATCGGGGGGGGTCAGCGCACGCTCACCGGCGCCCTGCCGGTGATGGCCGCCAGCATGGTCGGCGCACCGTCCTGGCTGGACAGCGACGGCCTGCCCAAACAGCTTGCGTTCGGGTGGGTCGGCTCCACCGGATCGGTCCTAGACAACCACGAGGTGAGCAACGCCAAGGTCAGCAGCCTCAGCGCGGTGGCCGCCCAGCTCACCGTCGGCCAGGTCAACTACACCCCGGCCGCCGCGGACACCACCACCGCCCTGCCCACCGGCAGCCCCATCGGCTACGTCGTCACCCCCGGCGTCGCCGCCGGCGCCAACGAAACCGGCACCATCTCCGTCACCGAGACCGTGCCGGCCGGGATGAAACCGCTGGCCGCGTCCGGAACCGGCTGGGTCTGCGGCAATCCGTCCGGGCAAGCCATCACCTGCTCGAACTCGGGCGGCCCATTCCCGGCCGGCGGCACCCTACCGGCCGTCACGGTCACCGCGGTCGTCACCGGCAACGGGGTCAGCCAATCCACCGTGCAAACCGCGTCCGTCGTCACCGCCTCCTCCGACACCGGCCTCGCCGGGTACTCGACCACCAGCAGCACCGCCGCCAACCCGACTGCCCCGGTAGTCACTACGCTCAGCCCCGCCACCGGCCCGGCCGCCGGCGGCACCGCCGTCACCATCAGCGGCACCGACCTGACCGGCGCCACCAGCATCCAGATCGGCACCGACCCAGAAATCGCCGCCGGCACCGCCACCACCCTGTTCCCCTGCCCCGGCGGGGTGGCCGCGCCGGGCTGTTTCACGGTCAGCGGCGCCACACTGGTGATCTCCTCGATGCTTCCGCACGCCGGGGGCCCGGTCACCGTCCGGGTGGTCAACCTCGGCGCGACCGGTTCCAGCACCTACACCTACACCAGCGTGCCCGGCGCCCCGGTGGTCACCGCGACGGCGGGAATCACCAGCGCCACGGTCAGCTGGACCGCGCCGAGCAACGGCGGATCACCGATCACCGGCTACACGGTGACGCCCTACCTGGGCGGCGTGCTGCAGACCTCCCTGGTGCAGCACCCGGCCGCCGGGGTCACCAGCGCCACCTTCACCGGGCTGACCGCCGGCGGCTCCTACACCTTCCGCGTGGCGGCGACCAACAGCATCGGCACCGGCGCGACCGGTACCTCCGCCGCGGTGGTGCCGTACACGACCCCTGGCGCTGCGCGGTCGCCGACCGCGACGGCCAGCACCGGCCAGGCGGTGGTGAGCTGGCTGGCGCCGTTGAACAACGGTTCCAGCACCATCACCGGGTACGTGGTGACGCCCTACCTGGCCGGCGTTGCGCAGACCCCGCAGAGCTTCGCCTCGGCCGCCCTGACCCAGACGGTCACCGGGTTGACCGCCGGCAGCAGCTACACGTTCACCGTCAAGGCTGTCAACGCCGCCGGCGCCGGACTCGAATCGGCGCCGACCGCCGCGGTGACCATCAACGCCGCGCCGACCCTGGCCCTGCCCACCCCGGTGCCCGGTGAGGTCGGCGCCGCGTACAGCAGCCCGGCGTTCACCGCGACCGGCGGCACCGCTCCGCTGGTCTGGACCGTGACCTCCGGGGCCCTGCCGAACGGGGTGGCACTGAGCAGTGCCGGCGTGCTGTCCGGCACCCCCACAGCCGCCGGGACCGCGGCGTTCACCGTCACGGTCACCGACGCGGCCGGGACCACCGCAAACCAGGCCCTCACCCTGACCGTCGTCCCTGCCCCGGTGCTGGCCAACCCGGCCGCCCCGGCCGGGCAGGTCGGAGTTGGCTACAGCGACCAACTCACCGTGCAGACCGGCACCGGCACCGCCCCGTTCGCCTGGTCGATCTCCGCCGGCTCGCTCCCCGGCGGCGTCACCCTTAACGCCGCGACGGGGCTGCTCTCCGGCGCCCCGACGGCGGCCGGTTCCTTCCCGTTCACGGTCCAGGTCACCGACGCCAGAGCGCAGACCGCCACACAGAACCTGACCATCGCGGTGACGCCGTCGCCGTCGCTGTCCTTCCCCGCACCGCCGGGCGGGCAGGTCGGCGTGCCGTACTCCGACCCGCTGGTCGTCACCGGCGGCACCGCACCGTTCACCTGGTCCTCCACCGGGACCCTGCCTGCCGGGCTCACCCTGAACCCCTCGACCGGGCTGCTGTCGGGAACCCCGACCGCCGCCGGCACCTTCCCGGTGACCATCCGGGTGCAGGACAGCACCGGCCAGAGCGCCACCAAGGCCGTGATCCTGTCCATCGCAGCCTCGCCCACACTGACGTTCACCCCGCCCGCCGGTGAGGTCGGCGCCCCCTACACGGCGCAGCCGGTGCTGACCGGCGGCACCGGCCCCGTCGGGTACTCGATCTCGGCAGGGACACTGCCCGCCGGATTGACCATCAACACGGCGACCGGCGCGATCACCGGCACCCCGACAGCCGTGGTCAGCGCGACCGTGACGATCCGGGTCGTCGACGCCTTCGGGCAGAGCGCCACCGCGGCCGGCACCATTGTGGTGGCCGCCGCCCCGAGCCTGGCCCTCCCGGTGCCACCGACCGGCGAGGTCGGCCAGCCTTACAGCAACCAGCTGACGGTCACCGGCGGCACCGGTCCGTTCACCTGGTCGATCCCGACCGGCACCCTCCCGGCGGGATTGTCGCTGGCCGCGACCACCGGGCTCATCTCCGGCACGCCGACCGCCGCCGGCAGCGCCACCGTCACCGTCAAGGTCACCGACGCGTTCGGGCAGAACGCCTCCCAGGACATCACCCTGGTGATCCGGGCGGCTTCGACCGTCTCCCTGGACACCTCGGTCACCTCCACCGCCCCCGGCGGTACCGTCGCACTGACCGCCACGGTCGGGCCCGACGCACCGACCGGCGCCGTAACATTCAGCGACACCATCACCTCAGGTCCGCTATCCGGCTCCACCGCGATCCTCGGAACGGCGCCGGTCGCGCCGGACGGCACGGCACGGATCACCACCACCCTGACAGCGTTCGGTGCCCACGGCATCGCCGCGACCTACACCGGTGACGCCGGGCACGGCTCGTCAACCTCACCCACCCACACCGTCCAGGTCGTTGCCACTGCGGGCACGCTGATCGTCACCGAGTTCCGGCTCTCCGGCCCCGCCGGCGCCGGCGACCAATACGTCGAACTGACCAACGTCAGCCCGAACCCGTTGGCGCTGCCCGGGTTCCAGATCGCCGCCAGCTCCGGCGCGGTCACCACCCTGCCGGCCGACAGCCCGGTGCTGCCCACCGGCCGCTCCTACCTGGTCGGCGGGCCGGCGTTCTCCCTCGCCGCGACCGCGCACCCCGACGATCCCGCCGGAGCGGATCTGGGTGCCGGCGGGATCGCGATACTCGCGCCGGACACAACGAAAACCACCACCGACGCCGTCGGCCCCGACGACCCCGGCTACCACCTGGGGACGCCCCTGCCCGCGTTCACCGGCGCCCCAGCCGATCAATACGCGTGGGTGCGCACCCAGGCCACCGGATACTTCAAAAACACCCAGAACAACGCCGCGGACTTCGCGTTGGTGTCCACCACCGGCGGGCTCGTCGGCGGAGTGCAATCCATGCTCGGGTCGGCCTCCCCCACCGGGTCCACCGACCCGTGGCAACACACCTTCGTGGTCACCTCAAAACTGGCCGACCCGGCCACGGCCGCGAACCTGAACCCCAACCGGATCGTCGTGAAGATCACACCCGGCCAACCCGGGTCCCTGCAGGTCCGCCGAACGCTCACCAACACCACCACCGACACGGTGACATCGATGAAGCTGCGCATCGTCACCATCAGCGAAGCCAACGGCCTGAGCGCACCCGCCTCCGCCGGCACCGGACCCAAAGCACAGCTCCGGGCGACCGATCCGGCCACCCCGACCAGCACCATCACCGTGGCCGGGGCGCCGGTCACCGTGCAGAACCTCAGCGTCGACCCGCCGGTGTCCGCCGACCCCGGCGGTGGACTGAACACCACCCTCACCGCGCCGCTGCCACCCGGCGGGCTCCCCCCCGGAGCATCGCTGACCGTCGGCCTCACCTTCGCCACCGATGTGGCCGGAACATTCTGGTTCGCCTACGACGTGGACACCCTGGGCCTGACGTAGACGCGCCTCAGCCATCGGCGAACACCCCACCAAGGCCGTCCCGAGATACCCAGCTACGGCGAAGAGGATCAAGGACTGAGTCGGCCGCAGTCGGGTTCCGGTTATCAACTGCCCCTGTGTCCAGCCATGTAAAACGCGGATCTATTTGGCGTGGTCAGGTGCCGGATGACGAGGGTTTCCCGCGCGGCTTCGACGACGTCGACGGGCCCATGGAAACCCGAACGGAACGGAGCTCCCAATGCCGCATTCAACGATCAGAATCAAGTAGGCCCAGTTCTCCCGAACGTGGCCCGCAAGGTAACGGCGCGGCGCTCTGAAGTGCTGTCGGGTCGGCGAACTGGATTAGCCCGGAGCGTCACGTAAGAGAGTTCTTCGGCCCGCCGCATTCATCGTCGACGGCCCGCCGCCGGTGCCCCGGGCGAGGCGGG
>Ga0208716_1000757_pt1 | contig 13034 bp, 12 predicted proteins | sample NGESurdeep092012_8_FD_184482 | JGI IMG/M metagenome (GOLD analysis project Ga0208716, IMG submission 184482) | Arctic peat soil microbial communities from Barrow, Alaska - NGEE Surface sample 415-3 deep-092012 (SPAdes) | ecosystem: Environmental > Terrestrial > Soil > Wetlands > Peat ...
GGGATTACTGATGCACTCAATGCTGTGACATTAAAGGACATTAAGGGTTGGTTCACCTATCGCTGTTATTGTACTTAATTGGGTTGAAAACTGCTATAATACACCTGCCAAGCCTTCCAGAACGTGTATAGCGACAGGGTGAGCAGCAAAACCCGAAAACAAAGACGAACTGTATGGTCAGAGAGTTTAGGCAAATAGCGGGTGCCAATTTGCGCTCCTAATAGGCCGCCAACGCCTAGTAGGGTCCCTTCTATCCAGAAGACATTTCCATAAAGGCTGTGGGCTATGGAGGCCGATACAGCCGTAATTACAATCACTCCCAAGCTCGTCTGAATCGCTGATTTAATCGGTTCTCCAAGCAGCAAGATTTGCAGAGGCACCATAATCAATCCTCCACCTACCCCAAAAAGCCCGGCTAAGAGTCCGGCAGCGCCTCCTGTAAACAGTTGAAATACCCGTTTGCGAGAAGATTCTGCCGTATATCCGGGATTCCTATTTTCTGCCGTCAATTTTTTGCGCAGGTCCATCAAATAGATATTGGCCAGTAGAAGACAAGCAAAAGCAACCAATAAAAAGGTGGGGCTGATCTTCCCTGCCAGATAAGCTCCAACCTGTGCCGTCAGCAACGCTGGCAGGCCAATAGCGAGGATATTTTTAATATCCAGATAGCCCATGCGCCAGTTCTGAACACTGCCAGAAATAGCGGTGATGATAATGGCCAAGTTACTGGTCCCCACGGCATGGACCGGGGTAAAGCCAATAGCCAGTAAGACGGGAACCAATAAACTGCCACCCCCGATGCCTAGAAGTCCAGCCAAGGTACCTGAAACAATTCCAAAGAGCGCCAAGATGAGCCAATTCATTTTACAAATACAAACCAATCAAGGTAGGCCAACGTAGTCCTGCGCCCCTTGTCAATTAATACAAACCCTAATGCGGAAAAATAACAAAGGGATCAAATGTACATCGTCCTTCAGGTGTGCCTCTTGTTTATTGACGCACAAACCGCCTTCACTTTGTGGATCCCAAAAAATCAGCAATAGCTTGGTTGATTTGCTGACAATCTTTTGGATCTCGCCCTAGCCCTGCTGCATGTCCGGAAAGAGAATCAATTATCTGAACCTTGGCTTTAGGAATAAGCGCTGCTTCTTTCTGATTATCGGAGACGGCAAAATAGGCATCGGTCCGACTGGGCAAAAACAGGACCTCTGCTTCGACCTGAGCGAGTACTTTTTCTAAAGAACCTCCCATAACAGGAGTCCCAGCCACATCGTGGTTTGCCCAGGTTTGAAACTGGGACAACATATTATTGGCATCCCGTTGAAAATAGCGGAAGCGCCATTTATTCAAAAACTCTTCCAACGAATCTGCATTGGTATCCTCATAGTCTCGATAGGCCTCTGAAGCGTAGAATTCCGGCGAAAATACCCAAGGAGCCCATGTATCCGCCAAACGAGCAATCCCTTCGAGGGGAGGCTCTCTATAGTTCCCTTGATTAAAGGCTGGGTCAGAGCGGATACAACTTGATAGCGCATTCAAAAAAAGTTTTCCATGCCACGTTGTCCGACAACTACCGACAAGCACGACTGCCCGTTCAACTTGAGCGGGATAACTGACAGCCCACTGAATGGCTTGCTGTCCACCCATGCTTGCACCCACGACTGCCGCAATCTCATGAACGTTTAGGGATTCGAGAAGCGCATGTTGAAGTGCAACATTGTCTCGAATGGTTACTGCTGGAAAATCGGCTCTTGCAAATGGAGCGGACATAGAACTGGGAGAACTACTCCGCCCATTGCCTAGCAGTTCGGTATGAATGATCCAATGCTGCGTAGAGTCTAAAGACTTTCCATATAGATAGGCCAAATCATCACAGCCCCGACCGAAGGAAGTACAGGTCAGAATCGGGGGCTTGGAGCTAGCTGTGCCGCTTATGGAATAGGCCAGATCCACTTCAGGCAGTGTGGCCCCCGACTCCAACCGAAAATTTTTGACTGTGAACAGGCTATGCGCTGTCATTGAACCAACTCTGTTTACCTCATTAGAATATGGATTGCTGCCTATAGAAGTAACCAGCTTAACGAATATGTCTAAACCCGAACCGCTACCTCCCTTAGACCCCAATTTAGATGTCAGCCAGAATCACTACTGGAGCTACCACAATTTAGAAACGCTCTTATGCTGCAAAAAACCGCTGACGGCCTCAAAAGATGAAGACCTATTCATAGTGGTCCATCAGATATGTGAACTTGCTTTTAATCAAATGATTACGGATCTAGAAAGAGTCTTAGATGCCATTGCCGTCGCACTGCAAGACCAAACAGACGCCATCTTGGGAAATACCGATGAGGCCTGTTACTTCTTCCAACGCATTCTTCGTCTGTACGAAACAGCCTTACAGACGATGCCCATCTTGGGAACGATGCGGGCTTTTGCTGAATTCAGGACTAGCATTGGCCCTACTAGTGGATTCCAATCCTTCCAGTTCAGGCATTTGGAAATCATGAGTGGGGTGCAGCAGTACTGGCAAGGAGGCACTGAAGATGTCATGGGCACCCCCCATATAGCGGAAACGGAGTTTGACCGTCGCTATGGAGCGGACATTGCGACTTGGCTAGAACACCATCGTCACCACAGCCTCGCGGCTTATTACCAAGTCTTGCTGCACCGCACACCTGGCGACGCCCAGGCCCAGCAAGTAAGCAGTCTGCTTCAGCATCCCCAGGCTCAACCCCTCCTCAAATGCCTGAATAACTACGATGACCTCCAAACCCGTTTTCATCGTGCGCACTTAGGCTTAGCCATCCAGCAATTAGAACTCGTTGGAGTTGAGTACGGCACCGGAGGAACTTCATTTCGGGACTATCTAGCCAAGTATGACAAGCAAGTAGCTCCCTTATTTCCAGGTTTGGCGCAGGGCATAGGGGGATGAACAGAATAGATAGAAGGGACATCCTATTTTCCAATGCAGCAAACCTCCTAGAGGTGCAAAACCTCGTTCCTCCGTGTGCCGCCATCATCATCAATTGCGAACGGAAATTACCAAAATGCGATCCCAATTCTCCTGCCCTCAAACAAACGACAGAGGCTGAGATGCTTACCATAGAAAAACAAAATGTGCCAGGAGGCGGACTTGAACCGCCGACACGAGGATTTTCAGTCCTCTGCTCTACCAACTGAGCTATCCCGGCCTAGAAGTTTCTACTGCAGCCCTGCATAGAGCAGGGGGGAGCAAACCTAGAGGATGCACTTCTCAAAGCGCGTATACCAGAATCACAGAACAGAGAACCTCTGTCAACTCAAAATTTCTTCGCCGTTCAGACAGCGGCCATAAGGATACCCAAGTCAGCGCGTAAAAGTTTCAAACCCTGGTCAGTGCGCTCCCTGTGAAAATATCTTTCAGCCTCTAAGCTTCTCACAGAGCGAGTTCCAGGAAATGGCGAAAAGATTTTTGAAAAAGGTGTTGACTTATACGCGGGAACCTTGCTACGTTAGTCAAGCCGAAAGAACGGAAAGCGAAAGCGAACCGAACCGAAAGCCACTGGACCTTGAAAAGTAAAAAAGTTTGAAAGCCAAGTAATCTCGTCAATAACTTACCATATTTCTTTAAGAAATTAAAGATTTGTGGACAAAAACGAAGATAAGTCTTGAACATGAAAATGTTTTCGATATGTCTGAACAGTTCGAATTCTTTAACGAGAGTTTGATCCTGGCTCAGGATGAACGCTGGCGGCGTGCTTAACACATGCAAGTCGAACGGGTTTAGGCCCGTGGCGGACGGGTGAGTAACGCGTGGGAATCTGCCTCTGGGAGGGGGATAATAGTTCGAAAGGACTCGTAATACCCCATATGGCGAAAGCTGAAATGAATTTCGCCCAGAGATGAGCCCGCGTCTGATTAGCTAGTTGGTAGGGTAAAAGCCTACCAAGGCGACGATCAGTAGCTGGTCTGAGAGGATGATCAGCCACACTGGGACTGAGACACGGCCCAGACTCCTACGGGAGGCAGCAGTGGGGAATTTTCCGCAATGGGCGAAAGCCTGACGGAGCAACGCCGCGTGGATGAGGAAGGCCCTTGGGTTGTAAAATCCTTTTGTCAGGGACGAATTCTGACGGTACCTGACGAATAAGCATCGGCTAACTCCGTGCCAGCAGCCGCGGTAAGACGGAGGATGCAAGCGTTATCCGGAATTATTGGGCGTAAAGCGTACGTAGGTGGTTTGCCAAGTCTGGGGTTAAATCCCGCAGCCTAACTGCGGAACAGCCTTGGAAACTGGCAGACTTGAGTGCGGTAGGGGTAAGGGGAATTAGTCGTGTAGCGGTGAAATGCGTAGATATGACTAAGAACACCTGTGGCGAAAGCGCCTTACTGGGCCGTAACTGACGCTGAGGTACGAAAGCTAGGGGAGCGAAAGGGATTAGATACCCCTGTAGTCCTAGCCGTAAACGATGGACACTAGGTGCTGGGGGTATCGACCCCTCCGGTGCCGCAGTTAACACATTAAGTGTCCCGCCTGGGGAGTACGCACGCAAGTGTGAAACTCAAAGGAATTGACGGGGGCCCGCACAAGCGGTGGAGCATGTGGTTTAATTCGATGCAACGCGAAGAACCTTACCAGGGCTTGACATGTCGCGAATCCCGCGGAAACGTGGGAGTGCCTTCGGGAGCGCGAACACAGGTGCTGCATGGCTGTCGTCAGCTCGTGTCGTGAGATGTTGGGTTAAGTCCCGCAACGAGCGCAACCCTCGTGTTTAGTTGCCATCATTAAGTTGGGCACTCTAGACAGACTGCCGGGGACAACTCGGAGGAAGGTGGGGATGACGTCAAGTCAGCATGGCCCTTACGTCCTGGGCTACACACGTGCTACAATGCTCCGGACAAAGAGCTGCAAGCTCGCGAGAGCAAGCTAATCTCAAAAACCGGGGCTCAGTTCAGATTGCAGGCTGCAACTCGCCTGCATGAAGTCGGAATCGCTAGTAATCGCAGGTCAGCATACTGCGGTGAATACGTTCCCGGGCCTTGTACACACTGCCCGTCACACCATGGGAGTTGGTCACGCCCGAAGTCGGTATCCTAACCGCAAGGAGGGAGCCGCCGAAGGCAGGGCCGATGACTGGGGTGAAGTCGTAACAAGGTAGCCGTACCGGAAGGTGCGGCTGGATCACCTCCTTTCTAGGGAGACCTGTACACCCGACCTCTACTTCGGTAGAAACAGTGGTTGTACGTATCCTAGGTCGGTGCATTCAAGTCACTTCGGTGATTCTGAATGTAAGGCGTGAGCTGGCTTTCAAACTTTTTTCAGGTCTGGGTTTTACATTGAGCGAACCTTTTACCCTGTGGGCTATTAGCTCAGGTGGTTAGAGCGCACCCCTGATAAGGGTGAGGTCCCTGGTTCGAGTCCAGGATGGCCCACCACTATTTTGAGGGGGTTTAGCTCAGTTGGTAGAGCGCCTGCTTTGCAAGCAGGATGTCAGCGGTTCGAGTCCGCTAACCTCCACCAAGCTCTCATAATTTCTTTTCAGCACTTTCCTCTCTAGTCATGCTAGGGTAGAAAACTGCTGGAGTGATCCAGCCAGAACCTTGAAAACTGCATAGTGAATGTAACAAGTTACATTTGATTGTCGTAAGGCAGTCAAAGGCAACATAGTAATTGTCAGGTAGACACGCAATGTTTTGCAAGAGACATTGTTTGGTCAAGCTACTAAGGGCTTATGGTGGATACCTTGGCACAGGCAGCCGATGAAGGACGCGGCGACCAGCGAAATGCTCCGGGGAGGTGGAAGCAACCTTTGATCCGGAGGTGTCCGAATGGGGCAACCCACTACCCGTTATGGGGTAGTTCGAAAGAGGGAACCGGGTGAATTGAAACATCTTAGTAGCCCGAGGAAAAGAAAACAAATAGTGATTCTCCTAGTAGCGGTGAGCGAACGGGGAACAGCCTAAACCAACGGACTCCGGTCTGTTGGGGTTGTGGGACGGCATTTAAGAGTGATTCGGTTAGATGAAGTGTCTGGAAAGTCACACCATAGCAGGTGATAGTCCTGTAATCGAAAACTGATGACCCTGAGTCGTATCCCGAGTAGCACGGAGCACGTGGAATTCCGTGTGAATCAGCCAGGACCACCTGGTAAGGCTAAATACTCGCCTGTGACCGATAGCGCACCAGTACAGCGATGGAAAGGTGAAAAGAACCCCGGGAGGGGAGTGAAATAGAACATGAAACCATAAGCCTACAAGCAGTTGGAGCCCGATTTAACGGGTGACAGCGTGCCTGTTGAAGAATGAGCCGGCGAGTTACGATTAGTGGCAGGTTAAGTCGGAAATGACGAAGCCAAAGGGAAACCGAGTCTGAATAGGGCGTTAGTCACTGATCGTAGACCCGAAGCCTTGTGATCTAACCATGGCCAGGATGAAGCTCAGGTAATACTGCGTGGAGGTCCGAACCGACTGATGTTGAAAAATCAGCGGATGAGCTGTGGTTAGGGGTGAAATGCCAATCGAACTAGGCGATAGCTGGTTCTCCCCGAAATGCGTTTAGGCGCAGCGTCAGTGGGTAGCAACGGGGGTAGAGCACTGAATCGGTGCGGGCTGCGAGAGCGGTACCAAATCGAATCAAACTCCGAATACCGTTGTGTTAGCTGGCAGTGAGACTGTGGGGGATAAGCTCCATGGTCAAGAGGGAAACAGCCCAGACCACCAACTAAGGTCCCCAAGTCATGGCTAAGTGATTAAGGAGGTGGGATTTCACAGACAACCAGGAGGTTTGCCTAGAAGCAGCCAACCTTGAAAGAGTGCGTAATAGCTCACTGGTCGAGAGATCCCGCGCCGAAAATGTATCGGGGCTAAGCCATGCACCGAAGTTGTGGATTTATGGTAGGGGAGCGTTCTGTTGTAGGTTGAAGCATCAGCGAAAGCAGGTGTGGACGAAGCAGAAGTGAGAATGTCGGCTTGAGTAGCGAAAATATTGGTGAGAATCCAATACCCCGAAAACCTAAGGGTTCCTCCGGAAGGTTCGTCCGCGGAGGGTTAGTCGGGACCTAAGGCGAAGCCGAAAGGCGTAGTCGATGGACATAGGGTTGATATTCCCTAACTACTAGATTGGAGCATAGAAGAGGACGCATAAAAATAAGCCATGCCCTTATTGGATTGGGAGGGTTCTACGGAGCCCGTTTGGTGAATCTAGTGCCGAGAAAAGCCTTCTATGTGTTGAATTTCTAGTACCCGTACCCCAAACCGACACAGGTAGGTGGGTAGAGTATACCTAGGGGCGCGTGATAACTCTCTCTAAGGAACTCGGCAAAATGGCCCTGTAACTTCGGGATAAGGGGTGCCTACGCAAGTAGGCCGCAGTGAAATGGCTCTGGCGACTGTTTACCAAAAACACAGGTCTCTGCTAAGTCGTAAGACGATGTATAGGGGCTGACTCCTGCCCAGTGCCGGAAGGTTAAGGAAGTTGGTTAGCGCAAGCGAAGCTGGCGACTGAAGCCCCGGTGAACGGCGGCCGTAACTATAACGGTCCTAAGGTAGCGAAATTCCTTGTCGGGTAAGTTCCGACCCGCACGAAAGGAGTAACGATCAGAGCGCTGTCTCGGAGAGAGACACGGCGAAATAGGATTGTCCGTGAAGATACGGACTACCTGCACCCGGACAGAAAGACCCTATGAAGCTTTACTGTAACTTGGAATTGTGTTCGGACTTTGTCTGCGCAGAATAGGTGGGAGGCTATGAAACGTTCCTCGCGGGGAACTGGAGCCATCGTTGAGATACCACTCTGGCAGAGTCTGGATTCTAACCTACGGGGACAGTTCCAGGTGGGCAGTTTGACTGGGGCGGTCGCCTCCTAAAATGTAACGGAGGCGCGCAAAGGTTCCCTCAGGCTGGTTGGAAATCAGCCATAGAGTGTAAAAGCATAAGGGAGCTTGACTGTGAGACCTACAAGTCGAGCAGGGACGAAAGTCGGCTTTAGTGATCCGACGGCACTGAGTGGAAGGGCCGTCGCTCAACGGATAAAAGTTACTCTAGGGATAACAGGCTGATCTCCCCCAAGAGTTCACATCGACGGGGAGGTTTGGCACCTCGATGTCGGCTCGTCGCAACCTGGGGCGGTAGTACGTCCCAAGGGTTGGGCTGTTCGCCCATTAAAGCGGCACGTGAGCTGGGTTCAGAACGTCGTGAGACAGTTCGGTCCATATCCGGTGTAGGCGTAGGAGCATTGAAAGGATCTCTCCTTAGTACGAGAGGACCGGGAGGGACGTACCTCTGGTGTACCTGTTATCGTGCCAACGGTAAACGCAGGGTAGCCATGTACGGAGTGGATAACCGCTGAAAGCATCTAAGTGGGAAGCCCACCTTAAGATGAGTGCTCCATTGAGACCACGGGAAGACTACCCGTTTGATAGGCGCTAGGTGGAAGTGCAGTAATGCATGCAGCCGAGGCGTACTAATAGGTCGATGGCTTGTCCATCGTCACCTGACAAAAACATTCATTCACTATGCAGCCTTCAGGGTTCTGTTGAGTCTCGCTCTCAACGGAAAACCTAACAAGTTTTCCTGGTGTTTATGCGCTGTGGAACCACGCCGATCCATCCCGAACTCGGACGTTAAACGCAGTAGCAGCGAAAGTACTTGGGGGGTAGCCCCCTGGGAGGATAGCCAGATGCCAGGGAAAGTATTTAAAAAGCCTCGCTATATGCGGGGCTTTTTAAATATGTAATCGAGAATGGCCGAACGTAATACAGCAAATTCAGGTTCTTCCCAGCGCTCTCTTGAGGGCGCTGATTGATTCTAGCGTCGTATGGTTTTCTGTTACATGTACGCATAGGGGGCGGATGCGAGAAATTCTAGCTTTTTTGACTCGGTGTTCTAAAATTCCAAAGCTGCCTTCATCTAGAATCAACAGATCGGTGGATTGCAAAATTGCGTTTACTGCTGTGTCATCTTCTGGATGTGCGGTGAGCACAAGTAGCTCTTCTCCACGTATACTTTGAGTTAGAACGCTGGCCCCGTAAAGTATACTACGACTGAGGCTAATAATTCCTAAGCAGCTGCCAGAACGCAACTGTTCTACTAATGCAATCTCTTCACTATAAGTATGGATATCAATCGGTAAAATAGGAACTTCCAATCCCTCTAATGCTTCTTGAACTTGAGGAATACAATAGCGGTCCGTAACCACCGTGGCCGCCGGATGATGCTTCAAATAATCTGCAAGTTCATCTATGGGCAGACCGAAAATGGGAACATCCAACGCTTTTTGTAATTCTTGAACTACCATCCCAAGCAGTCCTTTATCTGGGGAAGTAACGATAATCTGAGCTCCGCGATGGCTGCGCAGTTCCAGTTCTCGCGCAAACATGGCGGTAACTTGCTCTAGGGAATAGCCTTGAGCTAAAACAGCATCTACACTGCCTTGGATTAGTTGTTCTATGGTGGAATGCATAGACAGGCTAAGGGTTTCTGGATTGAGAACATAGACCCCTGAACCGGCACGAGCTTCTACAAGTCCTGACTTCTCTAAATGGGTATAAACTTTGCTGATCGTGTTGCGATGCAGATTCGTTAGCATGGCAAGTTGCCTCACGCTGGGCAACTTAGAGCCCGGAGAGAGCTGTCGTGAAGCGATAGCAAAACTCACCTGTTCGTATAGTTGGGCAGAGGGAGGAACAGAGCTATCTATATTAATACGAAAAGTGGGCACAGGTGTCTCGTTCCAACCGAATTTCTAATACGAGTATTCCCTGGCCTAACACAGTATTTATGAGGAAATTGTGAGTAGTCTATAAAGTTGGTCTTCTGTCAAGATGGGAACTCCCAGTTGTTCTGCCTTGATTAGCTTAGACCCTGCTTTTTCTCCTGCAACGAGATAACTGGTGCGGCTACTCACGGAGCTCGTGACTTTGCCTCCATGGGATTCGATGAGCGCTGTGCATTCCTCTCTCGAAAGACTGGGCAGGGTCCCTGTAAGTACAAAAGTCTTGCCCGCCAATACAGTACTCGCAGGCTGTTGATTCTTTTGATTGGCGAGCAAAAATCCATAGCTGCGTAGACGCTCCAGTAAAGCTTTGTTTTCTGGAGCTTGGAACCAATCCACAACGGCTTGAGCTGTTTCCTCTCCAAATCCATATAGATTATTGATGGCTTCGGGCGTGGCCTGGGACAGACTTTCCGCACTAGGAAAAGCTCTGGCTAATTCTGCCGATACGCTAGAGCCAATATGACGAATCCCTAAACCGTACAAAACACGGCTCCAAGGTTGTTCTACAGAATGTTGAATTTGCTCTATGACCTTGGCGGCAGACTTTTCGCCCATGCGTTCCAATTTTTGGAGTTGCAGTACGTTAAGGCTGTAGAGATCCGCTACCGACTGTACCGCTTGGATAGCAACCAACTGAGCAATCAATTTTTCGCCCATTCCTTCGATGTCCAGCGCATCACACCAGTGAATCAGGTGGCCTCGAATCGAGGCAGGACACTGGGGATTTGGACAACGGGTAACCGCCTCCCCTGGAGTGCGGACCACAGGCGTTTGGCATTCGGGACAGGTGCGAGGGAATTCATAGGTGACCGTGCCTTCAGGGCGCAATTCTGGGATCACCCGCAGAATTTCTGGAATGATTTCTCCTGCTTTGCGGACAACCACGGTATCTCCTGCCCGCACGTCTAATTCCTGAATCCTGTCCTGATTGTGGAGCGTCGCGCGACTAACCGTACTGCCAGAAATTAAGACCGGTTGCAATTCGGCCACAGGGGTGAGCGCTCCTGTGCGCCCCACCTGGATTTCAATAGAGCGAACTAGGGTGGCCGCTTCTTCGGGAGGGTATTTGAAGGCAATCGCCCACCGCGGAAATTTACTGGTAAAGCCTAGCTCTTCCTGGGCACTGAGGGCGTTGACTTTGATGACTACCCCATCGGTTTCATAGGGAAGCTGATGGCGGGCTTCGGCCCAATAGTGGCAGAAGGCATGGACTTCTGTTAGGTTTTTACACAGCTTGCGATTTGGATTGACCCCAAACCCAAAGGCTTCTAATTGATTGAGGACTTCCCACTGCGTAGTGGCCTTGGAAAAGTGGGCCGTATAGGCAAAAAAATCTAGTTTGCGGGCTGCGACTACCCGTGAATCAAGTTGCCGAAGCGTTCCAGCACAGGCATTACGAGGATTGGCAAAGAGTTTTTCGCCCGCCGCTAAACGCTCCTGATTGATGCGGGCAAATTCTTCCCTGGGCAAAAACACTTCTCCCCGTACTTCCAGTTCTGGTGGGAGGTCGGTCCCCTGAAGCTTGAGGGGAATCGCATGGATGGTACGCAAGTTCTGGGTGATTTCTTCCCCTTGGACCCCATCGCCCCGTGTTGCTCCCTGGATAAAGAGCCCCTCTCGATAGCTAAGCGCATTGGCAGAGCCATCAATCTTCAGCTCACAGACAAACTCTAGATCATCGCCTGCAAGTTTAATCAGTCGCTCTTCCCAGGTTGTCAGGTCCTCGTTGCTAAAGGCGTTTTCTAGCGAATACAGTGGAACTCGATGGGTGACTGTAGAAAAGCGCTCTAGGGGGCGGTCTCCGACCCGCTGAGTCGGAGAATCGGGGGTTATCAAATCAGGAAATTGTGCTTCTAACGCTTTGAGTTCTTGATAATGCTGGTCATAGACCGCGTCAGAAACTTTGGGGTCATCCAGTACATAGTAGGCATAACCCCATTCGGATAGGAGTGGACGGAGGGTCTGAATGCGTTCCTGTGCCTGGGGTTGATCCATGAGATTGGCGTAAATAATAGAGGGATTAAGCTAGATCTTGCCATGGACAGGCCAACTAAAGTCGATACACTTAGTCACGCCGTCCCTCACCTGCTCGAAGCTGACGAATCAAGTCCACAGAGCTTGGTTGAATACCTGTTTTGGCTTCTACTTCGGCACTACGAGCGACAATGCGTTGATGGGCTGCCAGCGATCGGCGGCGGCGCACCTCACGGGCAATTGCCTCGACAATCAACTCGTTAAAAGACTCGCTGCCCTCTCGAAACTGCTTTGCTTGTTGAAGCAGATCGGCAGGAATGCGTACAGTTACAGCTTCTCGTTCCATAGTTGCATCCTCTACAATCAGACTATGACATCTCCTCTAAGTCCCAAAAGCCCGGTCGCCAGCATCCCCTAAGCCCGGAACAATATACCCCTGCTCATTCAAATGCTCATCAATCATGGCGCTATAGATCACTAAATCGCTATAGCGTTGACTGAGGGCTTGTAGGGCTGGGGGCGCACAAATGACAGAGATAATTCGGATGTTCTCGACAAGAGCCCCACGTTCCAAGATTTTTTCCATAACCGCGACACTGGTTCCACCTGTTGCTAGCATCGGTTCTAGAATCAAGACTCGTGTTTCCGGCTCAAAGACCTTGGGTAAACGGTCTAGATAGCAATCAGCGAGCAAAGTCTTTTCGTTCCGGGCATAGCCCAAGTGATGCACCGAAGCGCTGGGTACAAGAGGCAAAATGCCATCCAGTAGCGCCAGTCCAGCTCTAAGGACAGGAACCACAGCCAAAGGGACCCGACTGTCAATAACGGTAGCGGTCGCAGGCATTTCGAGCGGGGTGTAGACCCCAACCTCTAGGGTGGGTAAAAAATCACGCAGGGCTTCGTAGGCGAGCCAGCGGCCCAAATCTGCCACGGCAGAGCGGAAAATGGGAGTGGGTGTATTTTTATCGCGGCAGACGGCTAAGAGTTGATTGATAAAAGGATGGGGAGGGACATGGATACGCATCTGGAGCGCCATCAGTTTTTCTCCCTCTGGTCTTCTACGATAGGAAGCATATCCTTCCGCAAGAATTCCTGGCTTAAAAGACCTAGTTTGTTCAACCCCTGCTGGCCTTGCTTAGCAACGCCCAAGCCTACCAACGTGCCTAAGGCTAGAAAGCCAATAAGCGTTTCAAGTGTCTGACGATCCACGGTCTACCTCATAACATGGCATAGGAGAGGGCCTCTTTGGCATCTTCTCGGTCAAATTGACTGAGCGCTTGCTGAGCATCTTGCTGAACGGAAAGGT
>Ga0208716_1000758_pt1 | contig 13031 bp, 9 predicted proteins | sample NGESurdeep092012_8_FD_184482 | JGI IMG/M metagenome (GOLD analysis project Ga0208716, IMG submission 184482) | Arctic peat soil microbial communities from Barrow, Alaska - NGEE Surface sample 415-3 deep-092012 (SPAdes) | ecosystem: Environmental > Terrestrial > Soil > Wetlands > Peat ...
GGGCGTTTGGTTCTGCGCGAGCGCGTGAGTGCCGTAAACGGCGACGAGCAGGAGTGGTATGCGGGTCAACTCGAAGGCCTCTGCAACAACGCTATCATAATGAGAACACGGGTTCAAAGTTGGAAACAGCTACTGCCATCGATGGCTGGCGACAGGCCGGTTATCCGATGTCAAAAGGCGGCAGGCGAGTGTTAAAAGGCGGACGGCTAACTCCGCATGCGCAGCAGCAGGTAGGCGCCGGCGAGGGCGAAGACCACGTCGGGGCCCCAGGCGGCCGTCAGGGGGCCCAACTGGCCGGCGTCGCCCAACTTCTCGAATAACTGGCCGATGCCGAGATAGCCGACCGCGATGCCGATGCTCAGGCCCACCCCCGCCATGGCGCCGCGATTGCCCACCAGGAAGCCGAACGGGATGGCGATCATGGCCATCATCATCACGAACAGCGGCACCGCGAACTTGCGGTAGAGGCGCACTTGCAGCTTCACCGTGCCTTCGAAGCCGCTCTGCTGCAAGTCCTTGATGTAGCGATCGAGCTGCAGGAAGTTCATCTGTTGATCCTTTAGCGCTTCCTTCAGAAAATAGTCCGGCGGCTCGGTCAATTGGGGGAACGTGGTGGCTTGAAACGCGATGTAATCGTGGCAGAACGCGCCCTCGTATTTGCAGTTCCAACCGTCCTCGAAAACCCAGGTCTTGAGCGGGACGCTCCAGTGAGCCCGGCGGGCGTAGATCTGGCGCTCGAGGCGGAAGGTCTTCGGCTCCAGTTCGAAGACGCTGGTCTCGATCATCGAGCTCTCTTCGCCGGAGGTATCGAAGTATTTGTAGTTAAAGATGCGCGAAGAGTTAAAGCCCATGATCCACTTACGGTCCGGCCTGAGGTAAGTCTGGGTGGCGCGGCCCTTGATCTCGTCGCGCAGCGCGTCCTGTTTACGGTTGGCGTTGGCCACGTAGTAGAAATCGAAAGCGAACAATCCGCCGCTCAACAGCGTGCTGCCAATCAGGATGGGCGCCGCCAGGCGGAACAAACTTACGCCGCACGCCTTGAACGCGATGATCTCGTTCTGCTTGCTCATCACGCCGAAAGCCGCCAGCACCGCCACCAATACGCTGGGGGGCAGCAAGTCATAGATTAACTGCGGCGACAGGAAAAAGAGGTAGGTGAACATCTTCCACAGCGAGATGTTGTTGCGCAGCATGTCGCCGATCAGTTCGAAGAAGTTGAAGATCAGCACCAGCGACAGAAAACTGGCAAGCATCAGCACCAGGTAGGTGAGGAAGGCCGACAGGATGTAGGTATCCACCAACTGCGGCAAGAGGGGCAGCCGCCAGGCGGCGAGACCCGAGCCGTTCGTGCCCATGCCGCGGGTCTTCAACGCCTTGAAGAAGTCCGCCACCCGCGCGCGCAGGTCGCCGAAGAAATCGCTATCGCCCGGCTTTTCCAGGCGCGCCAGAAAAATCAGCCCCGCCACGAAGAACACCGCGTTGGGCAGCCACAGCGCCACCGGCACCGGCAGCGTCTTCTGGCGCGCCAGTCCGAGGAGGGAGACAAACGCCAGGTAATAGCAGAAGAAGGCCACGAAGATGGCGGTGACGTAGCCGGAGGCGCGTCCGCCCTTGCGCGTGGCGATGCCCAGCGGAATCCCCACCATGGCCAGCATCAGGCACGCCACCGGCAGGGCGAAGCGGCGGTGGAGTTCGATCTGGTACTCGATCCAGTCCGGTTTGCCGCGCGGGTACGCCATCAACTGGCTGGTGCCCATGCCGACGGAGCGCAACGGGGTCCAGGAGGGCGGGGAGGCATCCAGCGCCTGCTGGCCGGTGGGCGCCACGGTATCCTGCGCCACCTGATCCTTGCTCATCTCGTGGGTGGAATAATTGCGCAGCGAGAGCTGGATGCGATTGTTCTTGAAATCCGGGACGGCGATGGCTTCCTCCGCCACGGTAATCATCGGCCCCTGTGCCTTGTCGCGCATCCCGCTGGCCCGCTTCTCGGGCGGCGCGACGTCGGCGACGAAAATCTGGCGCCACACGCCCTGGCGGACGTCGCGCACGTAGAGAATCGTGTTGGGAAAATTCTCCACGAACACACGGGGTGTCACATCGGCGCTGAGTTGCGTGGCCTCCAGTTGGTTTTTGATGTCGGTGTATTTGTGGATGGAATACGGCGTGAGGCGCAAGGTGGCCAGCGCCGCGACGCCCGTGCCCAGGGCGGCGAAGAGCAGCACCGGGGCGATCACTTTGCGGCTGGAAACGCCGGCCGCGCGCATCGCCGTGATTTCCCCATCCGCCGCCAGCCGGCCCAGCCCGATCAGGATGCCCACCAGCACGCCGAACGGAATGGTGAACGGCAGCACGCCGGGAATGGCCAGAGCGAACAACTGGAGCACCAGGCGGGTATTGGCCGTGGTGCTCTTCACCAGCAGCTCGAAGATCGGGTCCACCTGGCGCAGGTAGAGAATGAACGTGGCGAGCAGCGTGCCCAGCAGCGCGCTCGAGAAGATCTCGCGAAAAATGTACCGGCCCAGCAGCCGCAGCACAACCTATCCCTTACCGCGTCATGTCCGGCGCGGAAACCACCGGCAACTTCGGCAGTTCTTCTTCCGCCGGATGCAATTCCAGGTCGTCGATCAGGATGGAGGGGGCCACCACGCAGGTCTCCGCCGTGTAGCTGCCGCCGCCGATCAGCGCAAACGGCGCGGAATTGTTCTGGTACTCGAAGGCCGCGCTATCGTCGCCGGCCGCCAGGATGTCCTTGAGCGATCGCACATTGAATCCGCGGAAGCGCATGCCGCGCACCAGTTCCTCGTGCCCATCCACATAAATCTTATAGACCAGGATCGGCATGCTCACCGGCCGGCCGCCCGGCTGGGCCGCGATCAGGCGGCGCACTTCATCCATACCGCCCGACGAAGGAAAATCCATCTTGCGCACGATGATGCCGTACGGCTTGTTGCGCGTGCGGCACAGCTCGATCAGTTTCTTCTTCAACTCGGCAACCGTCACCGGCTCGCTGGTGCTGACGAACAGGTTGCCGATGCCGGCCGCGCTGGCTCCGTAGCTGCCGGGCAGGCGCGCGCGCCCGTTAGAGCCTTCGTAGCCGCGGACCGGCTGCCGCGTCAGCAGGTAGTTCTTCAGCACGCCCTTTTCGATCAGGCGGAGCGGCTTCGGCGCCACGCCTTCGCGGTCCACCGCGTAGCTGCCGAACAGGGGACGGCCGCGCCATTCCTTCTGCGTGGGGTCATCCACCACGTCGAAGGTATCGGGCAGCACGCGCGCCCCCATGCGTCCATCCAACTCGCTGTTCTGCGCCCCGCCGCGGCCGCCATCGCCCACCGGGCGCCGCGTGAGGGCGAGATTCCGGGCCAGCACTTCGGCGAAAATCTGCGCACCCGCGAGCCCCTCGAAGAGCACCGGACCGCTGTAATCCTCGCCCTTGGGCGCATTGGCCAGCGCCAAGACGTTCTCCGCCAGCTCGGCGATGCCCTTGCGCAGTTCGGCGTCGCTGGGCAGATGCACGGCATCCACCGCGTGGAACGTCACCGCATCGCGCAGGCTCATCCCGTCGGGCGCCTGCGCCAGCGCACGCGCCCTGAGGACCGCCGAGCTCCCCGGTTCGCGCACTTCGGCGCCCTCGGAGTTCACCAGGTGCAAGCCGCCCTCGGCGGCTTCGAACTCCACCCCCGAGTTCTTCACGCCGGGATACTGCGTGAAGATCGCCGACAAGGTGCGCACCCGGCCGGCCCATTGCTCCTCATCCAACACCAGGCGCTGGATGGGCCGCACCGATTTCAGCGGCTCGGCATGCGCGAAATCGTTGAGCTGCTCGCTCTGCTGCATATTGCGCATGGCCGCCCGCTTGCGCGAAATGGCTTCCACCGCGGATTTGTACGCCGAATCCGCCATCAGCCAGAAGTAGCGGCGCAGCAGCGGGTAGGAATCCTCCAGCGGAAAGCGCTCCAGATCGTAACGCGACCCGCCGCCGAAGCCAGAGCCCACGTAGTTGCCGTTGTCGAATTTGTAGTCGCCCACGCGCACCTCAACATCGGGCAAACGGAACCGTTCCTTGCGCCGCGAAAGCAGACCGCCCAAAGTCGCCGACAAGGAGAAGCTCTCCTGCTCGTCGATCGTGTACTCGACGAAATAGGGCGCCTCCAGGTTGGCCAGGGAGAGTTTTCGCGCGCGATCGATCTCATCGCGCATCGCCTGGAACATCGGGTCGGGGGGAGGCGCTTGGGCGCTCGACACGTTCAGAATGCCGAGGGCGCACAGCGCGACCGCGGCGGCGGCCGACAGGAGGCGGGTGGCTGCCGGGGGGCGGGGACAGACAGGACTGCCAGCGAATTTCCGGCAGAAGGCGCCGGAAATCCATGGCAGTCTTGTCAGTCCCCGGAGGCGTCTCATTTCGCGCCTGCCTTGTTGTTCTCCATGCTGGTGGGCTCGGGGAGCAGCGGCGGGCGGTCGTTCGCCTTGGCCTTCTTCTCGATCTCGATCTCCGACACCAGAATCGCCGGCGCCACGGCGGACACCGGCACGCTGCCCGATTCCGCGCCGCAGTAGCCGTTGAAAACTTCCTGCTTGTCCGACGTCGCCAAGATTCTGGAGAAGCTCGAAAGCGGCGTGCCGACGATGTCCGCCCCGCGCACCAGTTCGTCGGGACGGCCGTCGGCGTACACCCGGTAGACGATCACCGGGATCACCTTGAACGCCTGCAAACCGGCGCGCTGCGTGGTGGTGAACCCGCCCATGATATCGCGGAAATACAGGCCGTACGGCTTGTTCTGCTTCTTGACCTCGTCGAGCAGCATCTGGCGCAGCCGCGCGTCGGGAACGGCGTTGGTGGATTCCACCAGCAGGTTACTCTGCCGCGACACGATTTCATATCCCGGCTGCCGCCGTCCGTGCCCGTTGGATTGTGGAAAGCCGTTGATGGGCGAGCGCGACATCAGGAACGCCTTCAGCACGCCCTTGTCCACCGCGGTGAGGGGACGCGCCTTGACGCCTTCATCGTCGTAGTCGTACCAGCCGTTGAGGTCGATGCCCGCCACCTTGCGCCGCGTGGGGTCGAAGATCACGCTGAGGAAGTCGGGCAGCACCTTGGTGCCGACGCTCTTGGTGAAGGTCTGCCCTTCGCTTTCGTCCTTCTGCCGGTGGCCTTCGATGCGGTGGCCGAAGATTTCATGGAAGAAGACGCCGGCGGCGCGGCCGGAGAAGATCGCCGGGCCGACGAACGGCTCGGCCTCGGGGGCCTTGAGCAGTTTGGAGACGTCGTTGGCGACGTGGTCGATGGCTGCCAGAATCACCTTGTCGCCGGGCAGCCCGGATTCCTCCACCGCCTCAAAGGTCTCAAACGAGCTGACGTCGGTGCCGTCCGCCGCCTTGGCCGTGGCGCTGATGACGACGCGCGCGAAGCCGCGCCCGTGGGCCACGCGCGAGCCTTCGGAATTCACCAGGTAGCGCGTGTCCGTCTGGCACAGCACGGAGACGTGCGAGGTCAGCACGCTTTGGTAGTTCTGGAAGCGGCCCGAGTACTGGCGGATCTTGTCCTGCCATTCGGCCTCGGTGAATTTCAGCTTACCCGGAACCTGCACGAAGTTGGACGGAGCCTCAGAGGAGAAATCGTCGGAGTCGTCCGCCGCGGCCACCTTTACCTGGGTGTTGGTTTTGATGCGGATCAGGCGCTCCGCCGCGGTGCGATAGGCGCGATCGGTCTCCAGCCACAGCCGCCGTTTGATGGAGTTGACGTTCTCCTCGAAGGTGACCAGCGCACCCGACGTGAACTGCGCCCGTTCGCCACGCACGCGGTGGTAGTTGTCCAGCTTCGGGGTACCGACACGGATGGAGACGTCCAGCGCGCGGCTCTTGCCCCCGGTGGAGGAATCCACCGTACCGAGCGTGCCCGTCACCGAGCGATATTCCTGCTCGGTGATCTCGTAGCTCAGGAAGTACGGAGGTGGATCGGCTTTGTCCTTCAGAACCGTGAAGTTGCGGTTTAGTTCCTGGGACATGGCGTCCAACAGGACAGTGGGCTGGGCGGCGGCGTTGGATGCCACAAGGCCCAGCAGTGGCAAATAGAACAATACTAGGCGGGTCAATGATTCAGCATAGCACTGTGGCGAGCGCCCGCTGGCGACTGTATGGGTGCGCGGCATAAAAGTGGGGGGAACTGTCACGCAGTGTTTAGAAAAACCGATAGCTGGCGCGCATCCCCATGGCACCAGTAATCCGCCGCCGGTCGAAGCCAATCTGCCGATTCGTCGAGCCTTACATATCGTTTCCAGGGATAGATCCCGTGAAGGCCCGTCCGCGTGAATTGGCAGTCTCACCCAAGGACCCGGATCGGCATCACTTCTATGTCGCGCTCGCTGCCGACTATCCCGCCGCCGCCGTCAACAACGCCTTGTGCTGGAGCCCGGAGAGGGCCAATCCGTAGCGCCCCCGGATCCCGGTTTTTTCGAAGATGTGCTTCAGGTGGATTTTCACCGTGCCGGTGCGGATGCCCAGGCTCTGGCCGATCTCCTTATTCTTGTATCCGCGCTCCACCAGATCCACGACCTGCACTTCGCGTGGCGTGAGCGCGGAACGTCCCGTGCGGAGCGGCAAGCGCGGATCGCGCAACACGTCGCTCTCCATCCAATTTCCTCCCGCCGCGACCGCCCGGATGCAACCGGCAAGTTCCGCCAGGGGCGCAGTTTTGCGGATCACCCCGGCCGCACCCGCCTGCAGGAAACGCAGCGCCTCGGACTCGCTCATCAGGGTTCCCCACACGATCACCGCGGTCGGTTTTTCCGCGGCGTTCAGCAGGCGCACCCAACTGGTCAAGGTGGGTACGCCGAACCCCTTATCCACAACCAGAAGCGAGGGCTGGAGTTGGCGCACCGCAGTCACGGCGTCTTCCACATTGGTTTCCACCGCGACCACGCGCGGTCCATCGATCGATTCCATGAGGCTACGCAAGCCCTCCATGGCGACCGGTTCGGGATCACAAACCGCCAGAGTATCCACAGATGAAATAGTCATCGACAGGTTCGTTCGAATAGTTTAGTGGTGAAATGGGACATTCGTCTCAAAAACTTGCGGGCTGGCAGCAGGCGGAAGCGACTGAGGCTCAATTCGTGGCCGGAAAACACCTCGGCACGAATGCCGAGGTGGCAGCCTGGAAGGCTACGCTACGGGGGCGCTGACGTGGCGAAGTTTATCATTCGGTTGAAGGCATTGAAGTTGCCGCCGGCACAGGAAGCGGCGGGGGCGCTGACGTGGCGAAGTTTATCAGTCGGTTGATGTACTAGACGGTAACCGCACCGAGGGAAAACTCCGCGAGGTCGATCCAGCAGTTGCCGAGCGTATTTTGCACGAACGCCGTACGTTCGGCGCGGAAGCTGCGCGGCCCGGGGTAACCGTCCCAGAGCTCTTGTGCCCGGCGGTTCACGGCGGCGGCCTGGCCCGGCGGAATCTCCTGCGCCAGCGTGATGTGCGGATGGTATTCGAAGGGCTCGTCGAATTCCAGCGCCTGCGAATTCATGGCCGCGTGGATGCGGAACATCTCCGTCTCACCCTGGCCCAACTCGAGGTAGATCACGTTGGTCACCGGGAAGATGCGAATCCGCTGGAGCACGATATCGAACGGCGCCCAGTTCCCGGCGCACACCCGCACCTGCTCGCCGGCCGCCTGCCAATCCACGGCCAGCGGGCGCGGCGGCAGCACACTGACATGTGCGTGCGGGTTACACCCTGGCACCAGGTCCCTGCGCAGATCGTCGAGAAAACGCCCCAACGGATCGGGTATGTAAATTACCAGGGCAAATACATTCAGTCGCTGCTCGGCGGGAATCCGGGACAGCACCCCGTGCGGATTAAAATCCATGCTCTCTCCATGGTAACCGTTTTGTGGTTTTTGTTAGGCCGCTCCCGTACCGGGTACCAGCCACCTGTTACGCTTGAAGGTCATGCAGAGCAGCAGCGACACCAACCCGCTTCTTGACGTGGAATTCCGTATTCCGTTCGACCGCATCCGCGCGGAGCACGTGCAACCCGCCGCCATCGAGTTGCTGCGTGCGGCCCGCACCCGCCTGGCCTCTCTCGCCGCCCCCGATGGGGAACGCACCTTCGACAACACGTTGCGCGCGCTGGACACGATGACCGAGCCGCTCGACTGGGCCATGGGCGTAGTACGCCACCTGGAAAGCGTGGCCACGTATCCCGCACTGCGCGCCGCCTTCAACGCCGCGCAACCCGAGGTCAGCGCCTTTTACACGGGCATTCCGCTGGACGCCGGCCTGTGGAAGAACATCAAAGCCTACGCCGCAACGCCCGAAGCTGGGCAACTCAGCGGCGCGCGCCGCCGCTTCCTGCACAAAACCATCGACACCTTCCGCCGCCACGGCGCCGATCTGGAACCCGCCGGCAAAAAGCGCCTGGAGGGGATCGACGTCGAACTGACGCAGATCACCACCAAGTTCGCCGAGAACGTTCTCGACGCCACCAACGCGTTCGAACTCGTGCTTACCAACCAAGCCGACCTGGCCGGGCTGCCGCCCACGGCCATCGCCAGCGCGCGCGAGAGCGCGCAGCGCAAGGGCCTGGAAGGCTGGCGCTTCACGCTGCATGCGCCGGACTACTTCGCGGTGATGACGTACCTCGAGCAGAGCGCCATCCGCCGCCGGGTCTACGAGGCCTTCGCGGTGCGCGGGGCAACCGGCGATCGCGATAACCGCCCAATCCTGGTGCGCATCGTCGAACTGCGCCGCGAGAGAGCGGCGCTGCTCGGTTTCGCCAACTTCGCCGACCTGGTGCTGGAAGATCGCATGGCGCATACCGGCGGCCGCGCCCTGGCCTTTCTGGAAGACCTCAAGACCAAGACCGAGCACCGCTTCCGCGAAGAGAACCGGGAGCTGTTGGAATTCCGCCGCTCCCTGGAAGGCCCGGACGCGCCCCAGTTGGCCCCGTGGGACGTCGCCTACTACGCCGAGAAGCAACGCAGCGCGCTCTACGATTTCGACGAGGAGGCGCTCCGCCCCTACTTCCCCATGGAGCGCGTGGTGGGCGGACTCTTCGAACTGGTGCAGCGCCTCTACGGCATCCGGGTGGAAGAGGAATCCGGCGTCCCCGCCTGGGACGCCGATGTGCACTATTACAATGTCCGCGACGAGGAAGGAACCTTTCTGGGCAGCTTCTATGCCGACTGGCACCCGCGCGAAAACAAGCGCGGCGGCGCGTGGATGGACGGTCTGATCACCGGCGGTCCCGCCGCCGATGGCTTCCACCCACATCTGGGATTGATCTGCGGCAACCTCACGGCCCCGTTACAAGGCAAGCCCGCGCTGCTGACGCACCGCGAAGTGGAGACCATCTTCCACGAGTTCGGCCACCTGTTGCACCACCTGTTGAGCCGCGTGGAAATCCGCTCGCTGGCGGGCACCAACGTGGCCTGGGATTTCGTCGAACTGCCCAGCCAGATCATGGAGAACTGGTGCTGGGAGCGCGAGGCCCTGGACCTGTTCGCGCGCCATTACGAGACCGGCGCGCCGATTGCGGACGACCTGTTCCAGAAGATGAAGCGCGCGCGCACGTTTCGCGCCGCCAACGCGCAGATGCGGCAGGTGGGTTTCGGCTTCATCGATCTGCTGCTGCACGTGGCCTACGACGCCGGGCGCGATGGCGACCCGGTGGCCTACACGCGCCGCCTGTTGCAGGAATTCAGCCCCGCCCCGCTGCCCGCCGAACACGCCATGATCGCCGCCTTCACGCACCTGTTCGCCGCGCCGGTGGGTTACGGCGCAGGCTATTACTCCTATAAGTGGGCCGAGGTGTTGGAGGCCGACGCCTTCACCCGCTTCCGCGATGGCGGCATCTTCAGCCGCGAGATCGGCGCGGCCTTCCGCGGCGAAATTCTCTCCCAGGGCGACAGCGAAGACCCCGCCGAACTCTATCGCCGCTTCATGGGCCGCGACCCCGACCCCAACGCGCTGCTGGTGCGCTCCGGACTGGCGTAGGAGCGCGCGCAAGTGGGGCAGCCAATCAGAGTGGTGAAAGAGATTCATCAGCAAGCCTTTGCGGCGCTGGACGCCTGGGTGGGGGAGCCCGTCGACGGGTTGCCGCTGGAGTTCTTCCTGTTCCTCAGCCGCTTCACGCCGATAGTGAACGTGGATCTCCTGATCCAGGACGATCGCCGCCGCACGCTGCTCACCTGGCGGCAGGATGAGACCTACGGGGCCGGCTGGCACGTTCCCGGTGGCATCATTCGCTACAAAGAAACCGCTGAGGACCGTATCCGCGCCACCGCCCGCCAGGAACTCGGGGCGGAAGTGGCATTCGATCCGCAGCCGATTGCCGTCGAGCCGGCCATCGACCCCGATCGCCGGGAACGCGGCCATTTCATTTCTTTGGTGTACCGCTGCCGCTTGCTGGGGCCGCCCAACCCCGCCCTCCGCTACGTGCAAGGCGAACCGCGGCGGGACCAATGGGCCTGGCATACAGCTTGTCCGCCGGACCTGATTGCGGCGCAAGCGCACTACCGGAGGTTCTTCTGATTCCCGGCGCGCCGGAGGCGCAAACCGTCGAAGTCAACGCGGCGGAGGGCGGAACACGGCCCAGCCCCTGGTACTGGATTCTGGCCGGCGGCCTGGCTGCGGTTCTGCTCTACTACGCGCTGCGGGGCGTGGAATGGCGGCGCGTATGGCAGATCGTCCTGGGCGCGCGGTGGCAATACCTGGCGGCGGGCGCTGCCATGTCGGTAATCAACTATTTCGTGCGGTCGATACGCTGACGCGTGCTGCTCAACGCGCGCGGGCATTTCCGCGTGGGCACGGTGTTTTGGGCCACCATGGCGGGTTAAATGGGCAACAGTTTTCTGCCCGCCCGGGCCGGGGAAGTGGTGCGCAGCTTCATCATCAGCGATCAATCGGCCCTGAGCAAAACCTACGTACTGACCACCGCGCTGACCGAGCGGCTGATGGATGCCATCGCGCTGGTGCTCTGCGGTTCGGTGGTGCTGCTACAGGTGAGCCCGAAGCCGGCGTGGATGGATCAGGTTGGGCGCTCCACGGCGGTGATCGCCGCCCTGGGAGCGTTGCTGGTGGTGGTGTTGCCCCATGCCGAAGGTCTGATTCAGAAGGTGCTCCGGCGGACGCCTCTGCCCGGCGGGATGCGGGATCGTCTGTTGGGGTTCGCCGGGCAGATCCTGTTGGGTCTGCGCGTCTTCCACCATGCGGGACGCTTGTTGAGTTTTACGCTGCTCACGGTGCTGATCTGGGTGATGGACGCTGTGAGCACCATGGTGGCGTCGCGCGGGTTCGAAATTCACATGACTTTTCCCGTGGCGTTGTTGCTGCTGGCCGGCATGGGATTGGGGAGCGCTCTGCCCGCGACTCCGGGTTATGTCGGAATTTACCAGTTTGCGGCGGTAACCATTCTGCCGCCGTTTGGAATCGACCGCAACGCCGCACTTGCCTATATCCTCGTGGCACAGGCGCTCGGGTATGCGGTCGTGCTGGTTTTGGGCTTATTGGGTCTCTACCGGATTCGGGGCGCCAGGAAAGCGCGTGCCGGGGGGCGCTGAAGGCTCCGGCAGGCGCCCGCGCCAATCCATCCACGCCCACACGACTGCGGTCAGCGATCCGAAAGCCCCCGCCACCAGCCCGATGGTGCGCGGTCCCACGTACTGCGACGCGATCCCCGCCGCCGACATCGACACAATCATGACGCTCCAGCGGATGGATTCCATGGTGCTGAACACGCGCCCGCGGAACTGGTCCGGCGTATGGCGCAGCAGTTGCGCGTTGTTGAGCACGCTGGTCACCGCCATCCCCACGCGCGAGAACATCATGAACACGAGCGCCGCGGCGTAGGATTCCGCCTGGCTGAACAGCATGTATGCCGCGCCGTGCAACAGGTACGACAGCGTCACCGTGCGCTTGTAGCCGGCGAAACTCACCGAGCGGCCGGTGATGTGGCCGATGGCGCCACCGATCAACAGGCCGATGCCGGCGAACCCCCAGAGGGAACCGATGCCGCTCGCGCCGCGGTGGAACACCTGCTCGCCGAACAGGGCGAACAGAATCTGCGCGGCGCCTCCGCCCAGGCTCCAGCCCACCGAGATCATCGCCATGCCCATCATGAGCGGGACGCCGCGCATGTACACAAGGCCCGCGCGGTACTCGTGCCACGGGCGCGTGGCGGGGGCCGTGGCCGCGCGCTTGACGCGGAAGCCGCCGGGCACCGAGATCTGCCAGATGGCCCACGCCGAGAACGCAAACGACAGCGAATTGAGCACGAACGCCCAGTGGTAGCCGAGCCAGGCCGCGCTGTACCCGGCCAGCAGCGTGCCCGCCGTGAGCGTGGCCCACTGCGTGGTCTGGGTCAGCGAGTTGGCGGAGTGCAACTCGTCCTGGGTCGCGATGGTGGGCAGAATCGCGGCGCGCCCGGCGGTGAAAAACGGCGACGCGAACATCAGCCCGGCGCTGAGCAAGTAGAGCAGCCAGGGCCGCGGCTGGTGAATCGTCAGCACGAAGCCGAGCGCGATCAACGCGCGCACGAGGTCGCTCGCGATCATGATCCGCTTGCGGTCGAGCCGGTCCAGCAGCACGCCGGCCACCGGGCCGGCCAGCACCGCCGGAATCGCCCGCGCCAGCATCACGCCCGTGACCACCAGGCCCGAGCCGGATTTTTCCATGACCAGCGCGAACACGGCGATGTTGTTGAAGTAGTCGCCGATCTCGCTGACGACCTGGGCCATCCACGTGTAGCGGTAATTAGGGTTCTGGCGCAGCAGGGCCCGGAGGGTGGTCATGGACTGCTTCATGATAGCGCGCGGCAAGAGGCGGGCTTTGAGGAAGACATGCCCCCACGAATGGGGTCATGGCAGCCTGGAAGGCTACGCTACGGGGGAGCGGTCAGCGGCGCACGCCGCGGCCGGGCGGCGGGGAGCGGTCAGCGGCGTATGCCGCGGCCAGGCGGAGGGTAATGCCACATACTTTTTGCCAAAGCTGCGAATCCCTCCGAAATTGTGGGGCGGACCCCCTGGTCCGCGCGGGTCCCCC
>Ga0208716_1000761_pt1 | contig 13005 bp, 8 predicted proteins | sample NGESurdeep092012_8_FD_184482 | JGI IMG/M metagenome (GOLD analysis project Ga0208716, IMG submission 184482) | Arctic peat soil microbial communities from Barrow, Alaska - NGEE Surface sample 415-3 deep-092012 (SPAdes) | ecosystem: Environmental > Terrestrial > Soil > Wetlands > Peat ...
GGTCCGTGGCGACAACGGGGTCCAGACCCGGCTGGTGACCATCAACGAGCCGGTATTGCGGGTGGCCCAGCTCGCGGTCCACCTCGACCGCGGTGCCAACGAGGGTCTGGCGCTCAACCCCCAGCAGCACCTGACGCCATTGTGGGGGATCAGCACCGAACCCGGGGACTTCCGCGGATACCTCGCCGCCGCAGTGGGCGTGGACGCCACCGACGTCCTGTCCTGGGACGTGATGACCCACGACCTGCAACCATCTCGCCGGATCGGCCGGGACCTCGACCTGATCGCCGCACCTCGCCTGGACAACCTGGCGACGAGCTACGCCGGGGTGCGGGCGTTGATCGACGTGGCCGAAGTGATGAGCGGCGGTGGCCGGTCCGGCGCGACGGGCATTTCGGGGGCCCCGTCGAACCCCTCCATTCCGGTTCTGGTGCTGTTCGACCACGAGGAGGTCGGCAGCCAGTCCGAGCGGGGTGCCATGTCAACACTGCTGCCCTCGGTGCTCGAACGCATCGTGATCTCGGCCGGCGGTGATCGCCAGGACTTCCATCGGGCACTCGCCGGAACCGTCGTGGCGTCCGGGGACATGGCCCACGCCACCCACCCGAACTATCCCGAGAAGCACGAGCCACAGCATCGGATCGCGATCAACGGTGGTCCGGTGCTCAAGACCAACGTCAAGCTGCGTTATGCGACCGACTCTGTCGGCGCGGCGGCGTTCATCATGGCCTGCGGCCAGGCGGAAGTCCCGGTGCAGCAGTTCGTGTCCCGCAACGACACCCCCTGCGGCTCGACCGTCGGCCCGATGACCGCGGCGCTGGTCGGCGCCACAACGGTGGACTTCGGGGCGCCGATGTTGTCCATGCACTCGGCTCGCGAGCTCTGCGGCGCCAAGGACCCGGCAATGTACGCCGGCGCCCTGGCCGCCTTCTTCAATCCGCAGACCCAGGCAGCGTGCGGTTGACCCCCCACGAACCCAGGCAGCGTGCGGTTGACCCCCCCACGAACCCAGGGGGCGAGGTTGACCCCCCACGAACCTAAGGAGCCTGTCGTCGCTTAGCCACCAAACTGGAGAATTTGCGGCTGGTTAACCGGTAAATCTGTGAAGAGCATGGGTATGACCTCGGTGACACGGTGTCCGGCATACCCCTTGCTGGTCTAACCTGCGAGGAACTGTCCGCATCTTCGCCCCGGAGGCCCTGCTGTGTCCAAGTTCGTCTACGACTTCGCCGAAGGCAATAAGGATCTCAAAGACCTGCTCGGAGGCAAAGGGGCGAACCTCGCCGAGATGACCCGGATGGGACTGCCGGTTCCTCCGGGATTCATCATCACGACCGAGGCGTGTCGGACCTACCTCACCGAGGGCGCCGCGCCAGCCGGGATGGATGCCGAGATCAACGAACACCTCGCCCTGCTCGAGAAGGCCATGGGCAAGAGGCTGGGTCAGCCCGACAACCCGCTGCTGGTTTCCGTGCGCTCCGGTGGCAAGTTCTCGATGCCCGGAATGATGGACACCGTCCTCAACGTCGGGCTCAACGACAAGTCGGTCCTGGGTTTCGCCAAGCAGTCCGGCAACGAGCGCCTGGCCTTCGACTCCTACCGCCGGCTGATCCAGATGTTCGGCAAAACCGTTCTGGGCGTCGACGGCACGCTGTTCGAGGGCGCGCTTCATGCGGCCAAGGAGGCCAAGGACACCAGGAACGACCTCGACCTGGACGCGGAAGACCTGCGAGCGCTGGTCGACGAGTACAAGAAGATCGTGCACGAACACACAGGCCGGGAGTTCCCGCAGGAGCCGCGCGAGCAGATGAACCTCGCCATCCGGGCCGTTTTCGACTCCTGGAACGCCGATCGGGCGATCCTCTACCGCCGCCAAGAGCGAATCCCCGCCGACCTGGGCACCGCGGTCAGCATCTGCTCGATGGTGTTCGGCAACGTGTCCGCGGACTCGGGCACAGGGGTGGCGTTCACCCGCGATCCAGCGTCGGGGGCCCAGGGCGTCTACGGCGACTACCTGCAGAACGCCCAGGGCGAGGACGTCGTCGCCGGGATCCGCAACACGCTGTCCCTGGCCGACCTCGAGGGCATCGACAAGAAGTCGTACGACGACCTGATGTCGATCATGAGCCAGCTCGAGAAGCACTACCGGGACCTGTGCGACATCGAGTTCACGATCGAACGCGGCAAGCTGTGGATGCTGCAGACCCGGGTCGCGAAGCGGACCGCGAGGGCCGCTTTCGTCATAGCGACCCACCTCAGCGACGAGGGTCTGATCGACGAGGCCGAAGCGCTGCAGCGCGTCACCGGCGCCCAGCTGGCACAGCTGATGTTCCCTCGTTTCGAGGACAGCGCAACCCTCGAACGCCTTGGCAAGGGTATGAACGCTTCGCCGGGTGCGGCCGTCGGCAAGGTCGTCTTCGACTCCGATACCGCCGTGAAGTGGTCGCGTTCTGGTGACAAGGTGATCCTCGTCCGGCGCGAGACCAACCCTGACGACCTCAACGGAATGATCGTCTCGGAAGGCATCCTGACCAGCCGCGGCGGCAAGACCTCACACGCTGCCGTCGTCGCCCGCGGCATGGGCAAGACCTGTGTCTGTGGCGCTGGGGACCTCACCGTCGACACGGTGGGTCGACAGTTCACGACCAAGAGCGGACGGGTTGTCACGGAAGGCACGGTCATCTCGATCGACGGTACGTCCGGCGAGGTGTTCCTCGGGGAAGTGCCGGTCGTCCCGTCGCCGGTTGTCCGCTACTTCGAGGGCGAAATTGATCCCAATGCAGCCGACGTCGACGAGATCGTCAAGGCCGTGCACCGGATCATGCGCATGGCCGACGCCTTGCGCCGGATGAACGTCCGCGCCAACGCGGACACCCCCGAGGACGCGGCCCGCGCCCGTCGCTTCGGAGCTCAGGGCATCGGCCTGTGCCGGACGGAGCACATGTTCCTCGGCGATCGTCGTTCGATGGTCGAGGCGCTGATTCTGGCTGACACGGAGGCGGATCGGGACAAGGCTCTAGCCGAGCTGCTGCCACTTCAACGCGATGACTTCGTCGGCATCTTCGAGGCCATGGACGGACTGCCGGTGACCATCCGTCTGCTGGACCCGCCACTGCACGAGTTCCTCCCGGACATCACGGAGCTGTCGGTTCGGGTGGCGCTGGCCGATGAGCGCGGCGATGCAGCTGAGGACGACCGGCGACTGCTCAGGGCTGTGCGCAGGTTGCACGAACAGAACCCGATGCTCGGGCTTCGCGGAGTGCGTCTTGGCCTGGTGATTCCCGGGTTGTTCGCCATGCAGGCTCGGGCAGTGCTCGAAGCAGCGGTGTTGCGCGTCCAGGCCGGCGGTGACCCGCGAACCGAGATCATGGTGCCGCTGGTCGGCGCGGTCCAGGAGCTGGAGAACGTCGCGGAGATGATCAAGATCGTCGCCCAGGAGGTTCAAGCCGCCTCCGGGGTAGAGATCAACCACATGGTCGGGACCATGATCGAGCTGCCGCGGGCAGCCCTGACCGCAGGTGCCATCGCCGAGGCTGCCGAGTTCTTCTCCTTCGGCACCAACGACCTGACCCAGACCACCTGGGGCTTCTCCCGCGACGACGTGGAGTCGGCGTTCTTCTCGCGTTATCTGGAGAAGGGCATCTTCGGTGTCTCGCCGTTCGAGTCCCTGGACCGTGAAGGTGTCGGGCGTCTGGTGAAGATCGCTGTTAAGGAAGGCCGCAAGAAGCGTCCCGGGCTCAAGGTCGGCGTCTGCGGTGAGCATGGTGGCGATCCTGAATCGGTGCACTTCTTCCACGACGCAGGCCTGGACTACGTGTCATGCTCGCCGTTCCGGGTGCCCGTGGCCCGGCTCGAGGCCGGCCGTGCCAACGGTGTCGGAGGCAGCGACACCCGCTGAGTTCCTGCCAAACCTAGGGAGGGTGCATGAGTTTCCTGTCAGACCTAGGGACTGTGTAACCCGGTCTACCGGCCCACCGCCGCACCGTCCCTGGGTTTGCGGGCCAAATGACCGCACCGTCCCTAGGTCTGCCAACCGCTTGGCCGCGCCGTACCGAGGTTTGCGCACCAATCGGTCGCACCGTCCCTAGGTTTGCGGAACGGTCGCGAGGTCTGGCGGCGGGCGGCCGTGTATGTCGTTGGCCACGTTGTTCACGATGGCGGCCAGCGGAACGGCTATGAACGCGCCGAAGATCCCGCCCAGGATCGTGCCTGCGGTGACCGCCATCAGGATGCCCAGAGGATGGATGTTCACCGCCTTGCCCATGATCAGGGGATTGAGCAGGTTGCCCTCGAGCTGCACCGTGAGAACCAGCGCGATCGCCATGACCAGAGCCATCAACGCGCTCTTGGTGACCAACGCGACCAGGACGACCACAACGCCGGCGACCAGCATGCCCAGCAGCGGGATCATCGAGCCCAGGAACAAGAGCACGCCCAGGGGGACCACCAGGGGCATGCCGGCAATGAGCATGACCACGACCATGGTGAACGAGTTGATCAGGGCCAGCAGGACGGTGCTTCGCATGTAGGCGATGAGCGTCCGCCAGGCCACGTTGCCGGCGTGCGCCACCTTGGCCCGGCCCTCTTCCGGGAAGAGCTGCACGACCCACCGGAAGATGCCCCCGTCGTCGGTCAGCAGGAACAAGGTGGCGAAGAGGCAGAAGACCGCCCCGCTGACAACCAGCAGCGCGCTGTTGGCGGTCGCAAAAGCACCCTGCGCCAGGCTGGCGCGGTTCTGGCTGATGGTGTTCGTGAGGTCGTTGACCAGCTGGGAGACCTGGTGCTCCGACATCCGTGCCGGACCCTTCACCAGCCAGTGGCGGATGGTCGCCACGGCGTCCAGCAACTGGCCCCCCAACGCCGACGAGTTCGCCGAGACCTGCTGAACGACGAACCAGGCAGCGGTGACGAGGGCCGTCATTCCGAGCACGAACACCAGGACCGCGGCAAGGGTCCTGGGCACGCGGTAACGCACCAGCAACCCGACCAGCGGCTGCAGGAGCGCGCAGATCATGATCGCCACGATGACGGTGATGGTGACCAGGCTGACCGAGTTGAGCAGGACGAGCAGGACGAAGAGGGCTGCCATCACGATGAGGAAACGCAGCGCCCACGCGGCGGCGACCTGAAAGCCCCAGCTGACCGTGTCGGTTGCGTGCTCGTGAAGGGGACTCATCCGGCGGCCACGGCTGGCCCTCGATGGGCACTCGCCGCCGACGTGAGGGCGTCGAGCTCATCGTGCAGGAAACCTGCCATGACGTCGAGGTCCGGCACCAGCTGGCGGCAGGCGACCAGCCCGAAGTACAGGTTGCCGCAATAGCTCATCACCGTGATGTTGAGCCCCTGGCCGTCGACCAGAGCCGACACCGGGTAGTACGCCAACACCTTGGCGCCGGCGTAGTAGAGCGGCACGTTCGGACCGGGGATGTTGGAGATGAAGAGATTGAACGGATTCACCCGCTCCATCAGTCTCAGCTTGGCGGCAAGTCGCCAAGCCTGGTTGGCAAGTGCCGGCATCGCGAACTGGGTGACGTCGGCGAGCAGGCTCGCCGGGATGGCGCCGTGCTGTTCCTTGGCCGCGCGCATGGCCTCGTGCATAGCCGCCAGTCGGCCCGCCGGGTCGGACAGGTTGGTCGGCAGGGGGGCCAGCATCATCGATACCTTGTTGCCGAGGGTGCCCTTGTGGTCCGTGGTGCGCACCGAGACCGGAACGGCAGCGACCAGCGGGGCTGCCGGCAATGCCTCGTGCAGCTCCAGCCAGCGACGCAGCGCGCCGGCACACAACGCCATCACGACGTCGTTGACGGTCAGGTCACCGCCGGCCCGCAGACTCTTGACCTCGGCCAGCGGCAGGTCGGTGAACGCCCACCTGCGATGTGGGGACACTGGCGCGTTGAACGGCGTGCCCGGGGCTTTCAGTCCGGGCACGGGCAGCAGATCTTCGTTGTCCTTACCGGGCAGGCGTTGTGCGAGCGAGGGGCCAATCGCGTTGGCAAGCCCCGGAATCGAGCGCGCCAGATCGGCGACGACCCGAACGGCCTGAAGCGGCTGACGGGCCAGGGCGACCGCGCTCTGGCCGAGCAACCACGTCGGGGCGGGTGGCCGTTCACCCTCGAAGACCTCGAACTCCGGCAGGGGTCGACCCTCCGGGGAGATGTCGAGCACAGCGGTGAGGATGTCGCCTCCGGAAACACCGTCGATGGCGGAGTGATGGATCTTGCTGTAGACCGCCGCACGACCGCCTTGAAGCCCGGTGATCAGGTAGAGCTCCCACAACGGACGACTCCGGTCCAGCGGGCGGGCGTGGAGGCGGGCCACCTGTTCGGACAGCTGCCTGTCACTGCCAGGGGCCGGCAGGGCGAGCTCCCGGATGTGGAACTCGATGTCGAAGTCCGGGTCGTCAATCCAGTACGGATGGTCGAGGCCCAGCGGAACCGAGATCAGCCGGCGGCGAAAGAGCGGCACCAACGGCAGACGGGACTCGATGAATCGGGTGAGGTGATCGAGGGTCAACCGGGGCTCAACACCCTGGGAGACACTGACGTCGACGATGCAGACGCTTCCGACGTGCCCGTACACCGAGCTGGTCTCCATCGCGAGAAACCAGCCATCAAGACCGCTCAGCTGTTCCACGGGTCATTCCTCATCTTCTGTCGGTGTCGTCTGTTCGGCGGTGTCCGTCGCTTGCTGGGCGGTGTCCCGCCACGTCGGTTGCCAACCAGTCAAGGATGCGTCCAGCCGTCCATTCCGGCACCTCGAGCATGGGGACATGACCCACGTCAGGAGCCACCTCGAAACGCCACGACGGGTTGGCCGCGGCGGCTGCCCGGGATGCCCCGACGGCCACGAGCCGGTCCTTCTCGCCATGCAACAGCAGTACCGGTGCCCGAATCGCCTTCATGGTGGCCTCATAGGAGCTGCGCCGGGCCAGCATACTCATCAGCGAACGAGCCGCGGTCAAGAAGTGTTCGTCGATGTCGGGGTAGCCGGCACGTTCGCGCGCCATCTCAAAGAGCTGCTCGCGAACGTCGGCCGGAACCCGGGTGGGGTCCACACAGCACAGGCTCAGGATGTCCATCGCGAGCTGCTCGGGCGTACGCACCCGACGGCGCGCCCTGAGCATGGCCCGCCCGAGGTGGGGCACGGCATACATCCCAAAGCTCGCGGCCACGAGCGCATCCGGTTGTGAGCCCACCTTGACCGGCAATGCCGGGTCGATGAGGACCGCCGCTGTGACCGACTCAGGATGATGCGACGCCTCCAGGATCGTGATCAACCCGCCCATCGAGTTACCGACCAGGACCACGGGACCGCCGGCCACCTCACTCAGGAACCGGTGGAGCATGTGCTGGTTGGCCGTGATCGAGGTCGAGTACGTGCCTGCCTGCGTGTAGCCGAAGCCGATCAGGTCCAGTGCCAGGATCCGGCAGGTGTCAGTCAGCAACGGGGCGATCGCGGCCCAGTTGACCAGCGACCCGCCCAACCCGTGCACCATCACCAGCAGTGGACCATCCGCGGGCCCACCGTGATCGACATAGTGGACCGGCACCCCCAGATCCACCCACCGCGAGATCGGAGGGGTATGCCGTCCATCACCCTTCTGTGTCGCGGGTGTCGCCTCCCCAACTCCGCCCGCAGCTCCCATATCCTGGGTCGCCGACGTTTCGCTGCTCATCCCCCGACAGTAACGGTCGTCCTGCTCAATCCAAGATCGGCCGCGCAGGTGCGCTTGCCCGGCTTCCGGGTGGCGACCGTCTTGCCGTTGATCACGCTGACGTCGTCATAGACGGGCCGCCCCTGGATCAGGTTGCGGAAGGTGTAGCGCGTCAGCGAGGTCAGGTCACAGCTCTGGCCATACACGGCTATGTCGAAGGCATAGGGCTGGCCGGCAAGCTCGCCGGGCTGGTCACCTGCGGTGTCCAGCAGGAAGTGGCTCATCGTGCCGCCCCCGGTGAAGGTGCCGACGCCGATCCGGTTTCCCTCGAGCTCGTCCTTGTGCAGGTGACCGTTGATCAGCAGGGTCGCGGCGGTGACCATCTTTGCGGCGACGGGCTCGTGGGTGACGACGATGTCCGGACGCGGCCGCGTGGCAAATGCCTGGTTGAACGCGTCCGCCGCGGGCTGTTCCTTCTGGGCGATGTTCTTGTTGTCGTCGCCGAAGAACCGTGGGTCGTTGAAACCGGCGATCAGCACGCCGTTGACCCCGAGCTCGGTGTAGGTCTGCGGCGACGGTTCGAGCAGCACGACGTTCGGGATCTTCTCCATCCGATCGAGCAGAGCCTGGTCAGCCGGGCTGCTGGCGTCATGGTTGCCGCGCACGAAGAGATAGGGGACCCCGAGGTTCTTGATCGAGGTGAAGATCCCGGACAGCTCGGCCTCGGTGACACTGCCCAAGTTGAGGAGGTCTCCCGAGTCGATGACGGCGGTGATCTTCTCGTCGTCAACGATCCGCTTCATCAGCGGGTACTGGTTGGCGCCATGGATGTCCGAGACCAGCAGGAACCGGGCGGCGGCCGGCTTGCTGATGTCCGCCGGGACGAACTTCGCCTGTAGCGCGGCAGAGAGCGCCAGCAGGTTCGTCACGTACGGCGTGGCCTCCCTCGCGCGCGACTCCACTCCGGCCAGCAGCCCCGCGTTGCTTCGAACCGTGCCGAGCAAGCCGGTCGTCGTGAAGCTCGTGAGCTGGTCAGGCTGGTAGGTGCCCAGAATCCCGATGCCCGTGCCGCCGATCGCCAGCAGAGCCGCAATGCCCACGGACGCAGCCTGCCGCGCGGTGGGGCGACGACGGCGTGCATAGGCAATCAGGGTGATCGCCCCCACCCCCACGACAAGAACGCCGCCGGAGAACTTCAGCCCGAGCTGGGTGACCCCCGCGCCGAGCGCGTCGCTGATCTCCTTGCCCGAGGGCTGGAGGGACTCGATCGACATGCGTCGGTCGTCGAACAGCGAGGTTATCGACTCGCGGACCTGAACGGTCGCATCGATTCCGGGCGCCAGGTAATGGCTGGTGAACTTGAGGTCGAGATCACCGAAGGACGTCGGACTGTGGATTGTCGAGGTGAAGGTCGGGAGCGCCGAAAGTCGCACCTCGGCTCGGTAGTGGTTGGTCTCCACCGTGGTCGGGAAGAGGCTGGTCGCGCTGACCCCGCCGAGAGTGACCGCGAATACCAGAACCAGCAGCTCGATACCTCGGGTGAGCCACAGCCGCCACTCCCAAGTCCCCGCGATGCGGCGGAAGGTTGCCTGAGGCGTCTCGTCCGGGGGCGTCTCGTCCGGAGACGGGCCGTCATGAGGCGTCCTGTCGGGCGCTGCCTTGAATACGCGCATGGTCTAACCAATGCTAGGCGGGCCCAGGGTGAAGATCTCGCGAACTTCATGACGAGCCGTGCCGTTGCGACCCTGCCCGAGGTACGAGGCGATCAGCTGGACCTCGCGCGCTTGCCACGACGGACCGGCGTATGGGTCCAGAACGCGCAACCAGCGGGTGACGTCGGCGGGTGCCGACAAACGGGCCAGGGTCAGGTGCGGGTGATACCGCCCCCCGCCCACTTCGATGCCGGACTTCGCCCCGGCAGCCCGGACCCCGCCGGCAAGTCGCATCAGCTCTTCCCCATCATGCTCGACACCCGCCCACAGGACTTTCGCGTTTCCGGGGTGTGGGAAGGCGCCCGCTCCGGCCAGCCGCAAGTCCAGCGGCTTGCGTCGCGACGCGGCGCGCTCGCAGCGCTCGAGCAGCTCATCCGTATGCCGGTCAGCAACCTCCGGAAAGAAAGCGAGGGTGAGGTGCCATTGCTCGGGCAGGGCCCAACGCAGGCCATGCTCCTGGCGGCCGGCCTCCTGGCGAGGCTCGAGGAACTCGGCCAGGTGCTCCTTGACCGCTTCGGGCAGCGGAAGCGCTATAAACATTCGCATGGGCATACATGGTTCCACGTGAGTGCCTCCCCGCGTCGGCCGGGAACCGCGTACATTGGCCAAACGTCAACAGGGGAGCGGGCACTTGTGCCTGCACCGCCGCATGGGACGCGGGGTTCGCACAGATTAGGGGTCAGCGATGACAGAGCCGGGCACTTCGAGTCAGCCAGCCAGCCAGCCTCTCCAAAAACCGGCGGCGGCCGAGTCCGTGCTGACGCTGACTGCGCCACCACCGCCCCAGGCGATCACCACGACCGCAGCACCCAGACTTGCTCCGGCCGTGGAGGCTTCGGCGTTGCCGGGCCTGGACGCCAAGGTTGAGGGCTACATCGGGTCGTTGATGGCTGCCGAGCCTCGCTCACCCGAGTTCGCCGCAAAGGCGACGGACGTCCGCTCGATGGGCGGCGAGGACATCCGCAAGGCGGCCGAGAGCTCCAACCGCCTGCTGAAGTCACCCGTCAGGGCGCTGCAGGAGGGGGGCCTCTCCGAGGGCTCCAAGGTCGGTTCAACCCTGCTCGAGCTACGCCGCACGGTTGAGGATCTGGATCCCAAGGAAGCCACCGGAACCAAGAAGTTCCTGGGCATGATTCCGTTCGGCGACAAGCTGACCGACTACTTCCACAAGTACCAGAGCGCCGAGAGCCACATCGACGCGATCCTGCACGCGCTACGCGATGGCCAGGACGAGCTGGGCAAGGACAACGGCGCGCTCAACCTCGAGAAGCAGCAGCTGTGGGAGGCGATGGGCCGGCTCAACCAGTACGTCTACGTCGCCGAACGCCTCGACTCGCGCCTGGCCGCGGGGATCGCCGACATGGAGCCCATCAATCCCGAGAAGGCCAAGGCGCTGCGGGATGACGTGCTGTTCTACGTCCGCCAGAAACACCAGGACCTGCTGACCCAGCTGGCCGTTTCGATCCAGAACTACCTGGCCATCGACATCGTCATCAAGAACAACATCGAGCTGATGAAGGGCGTCGACCGTGCGTCCACCACGACGATCTCAGCGTTGCGCACTGCCGTCATGGTGGCCCAGGCGCTCGGCAACCAGAAGCTCGTGCTCGACCAGATCAGCGCGTTGAATACGACGACGTCCACCATGATCGAGCGCACCTCGGAGATGCTGCGGGACAACTCGGTGGCCATCCAGCAGCAGGCCGCATCGGCCACGATCGGTCTGCCAGAGCTGCAGGCCGCGTTCCAGAACATCTACGCCACGATGGACGCGATCGACTCGTTCAAGGTCGAGGCGCTGGACAACATGGCAGCCACGATCGGCACCCTGGAGACCGAGGTCGGCAAGTCCCGTGAATACCTCGACCGGGTCCAGCGGCAGAACCCGCAGGTCACCCGCGGCTCGCTTGATCTGGGAAGCGCTTCTGGCACCGACCGCGCTGGCCGCTGACGGTCAGCGACGGTCGCTGACAGAGGTGGGTGAAAATAGACACCATGGAGCTGAGTGACCTCTTCGCCCGGATGACGGGTCGCCGCCGCGAGCCCGAGCGCCCTGAGCTGCCAAGGGTTCCCACCAGCGACGACCTGCTCGCAGCCCTTGACGGTGTCGAGGCGATGGTCGCTCGTGGTGCGGTCCCGGCCCCGGTTGCCTCCAGGGTCTCCAGGGTCTCGCGAACCGTGCGGGACACCATCCCGCGGTTGTCGAACCTGGGCGCGGGCAGCCTTCAGGCCTACAACGTCATGGCCACCGCCACCGACTACCTGCCCGAGGCGATCGGTGGCTACCTGCGCCTGCCTCGTCAGTTTGCCGACAGCCGCCCGGTCGACCGGGGCAAGACGTCGCTGATGATCCTGATCGACCAGCTGGACCTGCTGGCCGCCACGATGGACAAGGTCTTCGACGCCGTATGCCGCGCCGATGCGGACGCTCTGGTCGCACACGGCCGGTTCCTGGCGGAGAAGTTCGGCAACGCCTCGACCGGTGGTGCTCTGTCGCTGGGGCCGAACGTCACGATCGCCCCCGACCCGGCGACCGCGCCGGACAGTCCGGGCCGGCTGCAGCCGCCGACCGGGACGGGTGCGCCGTGACCACCACGCACACCCTGACGCTGGACCAGGCGCTGGAGACGCTCGTTGGAGTGGCCGAGTCCGCCGGCGTGCAGCCTGACACCGCTCGAGGAGAGGGTTCCGCCCTGGCCGCGGCCGTGGCCGAGTCGGCTCCCCGGGCTGCAGCTGACTGGTCCAAGGCCGTCGGCGGCGGGACCACCCAGGACTTCTTCGATGCCGCAACACGCGGTCGACGCTGGCGGGCGGCCCCCACCACGACCCTGGGCGCCCTGGTGTCGCAAGGATCCTCCCTCAGCGTGCCGTATGCCGAGGCGCTGGCTGGGGTGATCTCGGCGGCATGCAGTCTCGGCGAGCCGACGATGAGAGTCATCGGCAATGCCTCCGTGGCCGCGGCCGCTCAGCTGACGGCAGCCGGGGCACGAACGGCAACACCCTTCAACGCCTCACCCACCGCTCCTTCACCTGCTGCTGAGAGCTCACCCAACCCCCCTACATTCCCGACTACCACCTCGGATGCAGGGCCGACGCCAGACGGTGAGCTCACGAGGGCTGCGGGTGAGAAGGTGGCCGCGCCGGCACCTGCAGAGCCCGTGAAGCGCAAGAGCGTGAAGGAGCTGCTGGCCGAGCTCGACGCCCTGATCGGTCTGGAGCGCGTCAAGCGTGAGATCCACCGTCAGGTCGAGATCCTGCGGGTCGAGCGGCTGCGCACGGACGCGGGGTTGAAGAGCCCCACGATCACCCGGCACCTCGTGTTCACCGGCAACCCCGGGACCGGCAAGACGACGGTGGCGCGCCTGGTCGGCGGGATCTACGCCGCGCTCGAGCTTCTGTCGAAGGGCCAGCTGATAGAGGTCGACCGCTCCGAGCTGGTGGCCGGATACCTCGGCCAGACCGCGGTCAAGACCGCAGAAGTGGTCGCCAAGGCCGCCGGGGGCGTGCTGTTCATCGATGAGGCCTACAGCCTGACCGGCGACCAGTACGGCACCGAAGCGGTCGACACCCTGGTCAAGGAGATGGAGGACCGGCGCAACGATCTCGTGGTCATCGTCGCCGGGTACCCCGCGCCGATGG
>Ga0208716_1000765_pt1 | contig 12971 bp, 13 predicted proteins | sample NGESurdeep092012_8_FD_184482 | JGI IMG/M metagenome (GOLD analysis project Ga0208716, IMG submission 184482) | Arctic peat soil microbial communities from Barrow, Alaska - NGEE Surface sample 415-3 deep-092012 (SPAdes) | ecosystem: Environmental > Terrestrial > Soil > Wetlands > Peat ...
CCGCGAAGAAGTCTTCGCGGATCGCCTCCGAGGGGGTCGTCTGCGCCTACGTGGAGGGGAACTCCGGGGCGCTGGTCGAGGTGAACTGCGAGACCGACTTCGTGGCCAGGACCGACAACTTCGTCGGGCTGGCGAAGGAGATCGCCGCGCTGGTCAACGCCAAAGCGCCGCAGGACGTCGAAGAAGCCCTGACCTTGCCGATCGGCGGCGGGAACCTCGGTGAAATGCTTGTGGGAACGGTCGCGAAGATCGGCGAGAAGATCTCCTTCCGCCGGTTCGCGCGCCTCGAGACGCCGGCGGGGGCCTCCGGCATGGTCGTCCCGTACATCCACGCCGGGGGGAAGATCGGAGTCCTCGTGGCGGTATCGGGCGCGGATCGATCGAACGTCGCGGTGGCCGCGCTGGCCAAAGACCTGGCGATGCAGGTGGCGGCCGCCAACCCGACGTACATCGGCAGGAACGATGTCCCTGCACCGGTCATCGAGCGCGAGAAGACGATCTACCGCGAGCAGGCCAGGGCTTCGGGGAAACCCGACAAGATCCTTGACAAGATCGCCGACGGGAAGCTGGCGAAGTATTTCGGCGATTTCTGCCTCGTCGAGCAGGCGTTCATCAAGGACCCGGACCGGAAAGTCTCGCAGCTCCTCGCGGACGCGGGGAAGGCCGCAGGCGCACCGATCGCGGTGAGCGCCTTCGCACGATACCAGGTCGGCGAGGGGATGGAGAAGCGGTCGGACGACCTGGCCGCCGAGGTGGCGAAGCAGCTCGGGCAGGGGTGATCGAACCGACCCGCCGCCCCGCGGAGGTTGCGTGGAGAAACCGTCGTACCGCCGGATCCTGCTGAAGCTGTCGGGGGAAGCCCTGATGGGGAAGCAGGCGTACGGGATCGACGACGCGATCCTCGCCGGCCTGTCGACCGAGATCCGGGAAGTCGTTGAACTCGGCGTCCAGGTGGCCCTCGTCGTCGGCGGAGGGAACATCTTCCGGGGGATCGGCACCAGCCGGGACTTCGGCATCGACCGCGCCTCCGCGGACTACATGGGGATGCTGGCGACGGTCATCAACAGCCTCGCCCTGCAGGACGTACTCGAGCGGACCGGCGTCACGACCCGCGTGCTGAGCGCGATCGAGATGCGCGCGATCGCCGAGCCGTACATCCGCCGGCGCGCACTGCGCCACCTTGAAAAGGGGCGGGTAGTGATCTTCGCGGCGGGGACCGGGAACCCGTATTTCACGACGGACACCGCGGCGGCGCTGCGGGCGATGGAAATCAACGCCGACGCCATCCTCAAGGCCACCAAGGTCGACGGCGTGTTCGATCGCGACCCGATGCTCGACCCGAAGGCGAAGAAGTACTCCCGCCTGACCTACCTCGACGTCCTCCGGAAGAACCTCAAGGTCATGGACGCCACGGCCATCTCCCTGTGCATGGACAACGACCTCCCCATCGTCGTGTTCAATTTGACGAAGAGGGGGAACATCCTGAAGGCGGTGCTGGGCGAGAGGATCGGCACCGTGGTCCACGGAGGGAAGTAATGGAAGCGCTGGTGAAAGACACCTCCGCCCGCATGGAGCGGAGCATCGAAGCGTTCCGGAAGGAGCTGGGGAAGGTGCGCACGGGGCGCGCCTCCTTCTCGCTGCTGGACGGGGTCAAGGTGGACTACTACGGCACCCCCACGCCGCTCCAGCAGGTGGGGACCCTCTCGGTCCCGGAGAGCCGCCTGATCACCGTCACCCCCTGGGACACCAAGATGATCGGGCCGATCGAGAAGGCGATCCAGGGAAGCGGCCTCGGGCTGAACCCGTCGAGCGACGGGAAGACGGTTCGCATCCCGATCCCGCCCCTGACCGAGGAACGGCGCAGGGAGCTGGCCAAGGTGGTACGGAAGATGGGCGAAGACGCGCGCGTGGCGGTTCGCAACGTCCGCCGCGAGGCGATCGAAAAGCTGAAGGACCGGGAGAAGAAGAAGGAGATCTCCGAGGACGTCGTCAAGCGCGGGCAGGAGCGGATCCAGAAGGAGACGGACGCCCACGTGAAAAAGATCGACGAGATCCTCAAGTCCAAGGAACAGGAGATCCTGGAGGTCTGATGACCTCCGAAGGAAGCGCGCCTCCTTCCCTGCCACGGCACGTCGCCATCATCATGGACGGCAACGGCCGGTGGGCGAACCTGCGGGGGCTCCCGCGCGTCGAAGGGCACCGGATGGGTGTCCGCTCCGTGCGCGCCGTCGTGGAGTGCGCCCGGGAACTGCGCATCCCCTGCCTTACGCTGTACGCCTTCTCGCTCGAGAACTGGGGCCGCCCCGAGCCCGAGGTCCTCGCGCTCATGACCCTCCTGAAGGAGTTCCTCGTCAGCGAGCTTTCCCTGTTCCTCCAGCACCGGATCCGGCTCCGCGTCATCGGAGAGGTCTCCTCCCTTCCGTTCGCCGTCCGCCAGATCCTGGAGCACACCGTGTCCGCCACGGCGGGGAATACCGAGATGACCTTGACGCTGGGGCTTTCCTACGCGGGGCGCAACGAGATCGTCCGCGCGGCGCGCCGCCTTGCCGCCGAGGCGGCGGATGGGAAGATCGCTCCGGAAGAGATCACGGAGGAGATGTTCTCCTCCCGCCTCGACACCGAGGGGATCCCGGATCCCGACCTCGTCATCCGCACCAGCGGGGAACTCCGCATCAGCAACTTCCTGCTCTGGCAATCCGCCTACGCCGAGTTCGCCTTCACGGACGTGCTGTGGCCCGATTTCGGGAAGGCGGAGTTCCTCCAGGCCCTCGAGGAATACTCCCGCCGCCACCGGCGCTTCGGGCTGACCGAAGAGCAGGCCGCCAGGCCCCCGGGGAAGTAGCGGTGCTCTGGAAACGGATCGCCACCGCCGCCGTTCTCATCCCGCTCCTTGTCGCCTCCATCCTGTTCTCCGTCGGGCGCCCGGGGGGTTGGCCGTTCCTGCTGCTATTCGCCGTCGCCACGGCGCTTTGCGCGGACGAGGGATTCCGGATGTTTCTCCACGGCGCGCGGAATCGCGCGGGCGGGGTCGCGCTCGCCGTTCTCGTGTTTTTTTCGGCGGCGCTGCTCCCGGGTTCCATCGGCGTACCGGCGGTTCTCGTTTGCGTCCTCCTGTCGGTCTTCCACGTCCTCCCGGGAGCGGCCGACCCCGCGGAAAAAGCCCGCGGGGCGGCGACGCTCTGCCTCGGGGCCGTCTACGTCGGGGGACTTCTGTCGATGTATCCGCGGACGCTCCTCCTTCCCCGCGGGGAGCACTGGGTTCTCCTTGGGATCCTCGCGGTTGCGGTCGGGGACACGATGGCCTACTTCACGGGAAGGGCGATCGGCCGGAGGAAGCTCGCCCCGGCCATCTCGCCGAACAAGACGGTCGAAGGGGCGGTCGGAGGGCTCCTCGGGAGCGTCGTCGGCGCCGTCCTTTACGCGCACGGTTTTCTCCCCGGGGTGCCGGCCGGCTACATCGCCGCGGCCGGCGCGGCGGTGGGAATCTTCGGACAGGCGGGAGACCTGTTCGAGTCGCTGATCAAGCGGGCGGCGGGCGTAAAAGACAGCGGGACGATACTTCCCGGCCACGGAGGGATCCTCGACCGGGCCGACGGGATCCTCGCGGCCGGCCCCGTCCTTTACCTCTTTGCGGCGTTGTCTTCCCTCCCCGGGGTGGGCGCGTGACCCGCCTGGGGATAGCGGTTCTGGGCGCCACCGGCTCCGTCGGCCGGAACGCGCTGGACATCATCTCCCGCTTTCCTCGCCGGTTTCGAGCGACCGCGCTGTGCGCCGGGACGAACGTCCGGGCGCTGGCCGATCTTGCCCGTCTCTTCCGCCCCGATGTCGTCTGCCTCTCCGGGGGGAACGGGGCGGACCTCCGGAAGGAGTTTCCGCGGGGGACGCGGCTTCTCTTCGGGGAAGAGGGGATGCGGGAGGCGGCGTGCGCCGGGAACGTCGACATCGTCCTCGCCGCGGCGTCCGGAATCTCCTCGATCCGTCCGGTCATCGCCGCCGCGGAACGGGGGAAGCGGATCGCCCTGGCGAACAAGGAGCTTCTCGTGATGGCCGGGAAGTTCGTGACCGCCGCCGCCCGGCGGGGGAAGGCGGAGATCCTCCCCGTCGACAGCGAGCATTCCGCCGTCTTCCAGGCGATCGCGGGTCGCCGCCGTGACGAGATCCTCCGGATCCTCCTTACCGCTTCCGGCGGCCCGTTCCGCACCCATACCGTCGCGCGGATGCGGTCGGCCACCGTGGCGCAGGCGCTGGGACACCCCACGTGGCGGATGGGGGCGAAGATCTCCGTGGACTCCGCCACCCTCATGAACAAGGGGCTCGAGGTGATCGAGGCGACGTGGCTGTTCGGCCTTCCCCCCTCGCGAATCGAGGTGGTGATCCACCCCCAATCGGTGGTCCACTCGATGGTGGAATTCAGCGACGGGAGCGTGATGGCCCAATTGGGGGTTCCCGACATGCGGATTCCCATCGGCTACGCCTTCTCGCACCCCGGGCGACTCCCCCTGGAACTGTCCCGCCTGCGGCCGCATCGAATGGAAGGGTTGATCTTCGAGCGGCCGGACCGGAAGCGGTTCCCCGCACTGAGGCTCGCCTACGCCGCCGCGGAGACGGGCGGTTCGGCGCCGGCGGTCTTGAGCGGCGCTAACGAGGAGGCGGTCCTGTCGTTCCTGTCCGGACAAATCGCGTTCACCGACATTGTCCGCGTCGTCGACCGTGTGCTGTCGTCCTGGTCGGCGCCGTTTACGGCCCGAACGCTTCAGGAAGTGCTCGCCGCCGACGCGCTGGCCAGACGCGAGGCGCGGAACGAACTATCCCGTCACAGGAGACATCGACCATCGTGATCTATTTCCTCTCGTTCATCGTCGTCCTCGGCGTTCTCATCTTCGTCCACGAGTTCGGCCACTTCATCGTGGCCCGGAAACTCGGGGTGGGCGTCACGAAGTTCTCGTTCGGTTTCGGACCGAAAATCGCGAGTTTCCAGCGCGGCGAGACCGAATACCTGCTCTCGGCGGTTCCCCTCGGCGGATACGTGAAGCTCGTCGGGGAGAACGAAGGGGAAGAGGTCCCGCCCGAACAGCTTGCGCGATCCTTTCAGCAGAAGCCGGTCTGGGTGAAGATGGCGATCGTGGCGGCCGGACCGGTGGGAAACCTCGTTTTCGCGATCCTCGTATTCTGGGTCGTCTTCCTCGGCGGCGTTCCGTCCCTGACCACGCGCATCGGCGATATCGCGCCCGACACCCCGGCCGCCCGCGCGGGGCTCCTGAAAGGGGACGTTGTGCTCCGGATCGACGGCGAGACGGTGGCCACCTGGGAGGATCTCGCGGCGAAGATCCGCACGGGAAGATCGGGAACGCCGCTTCGGATCACCGTGAAGCGCGATGGATCGGAGACGACGATCCCCGTGGCCCCCGAGATGCGGGAGGGGCGCACCGTCTTCGGTGAGAAGGTCTCCGAGCCGAAGATCGGGATCGTCGCGGGGCAGAAGGTAGTCTACCGAAGGATCGGGCCGGGGGCCGCCTTCGTCCGTGCGGGGCAGGAGACCGGAAAGCTCATCTACCTCACCGTGATGACCGTGGTGAAACTCGTCACCCGCGTCCTCCCTTCCGAGACGCTCGGGGGGCCGATTCTCATCGCGCAGATCGCGGGGGACCAGGCCCGCCAGGGAGTCTCCGCGTTCGCCTATTTCCTCGGCCTGCTGAGCGTCAACCTCGGCATCCTCAACCTTCTTCCGATCCCGATCCTCGACGGCGGGCACCTGGTCTTCTTCTCGGTCGAGGGCCTGATGCGCAAGCCGATCTCCCCGCAGGTGCGCACGCTGGCCCACCAGGTGGGGCTCGCGCTCATCCTTACCCTGACGGCGCTCGTTTTCTACAACGACATCGCCCGGCTCCTGTCCCGTTGAACCTGTGATTCTGGCGCTCGAGTCGGCGACGCCCCGCGGGAGCGTGGCGCTGGTGTCCGGCGGCGCGGTTCGGGCCGAGGTCTTTCTTCTCCCGGGCCCGCGAGCGTCCGGGTCGTACATCTCCGCAGTGGAAGCGCTCTTCGCCGCCGCCGGGGCGGCGACCGGGGACGTCTCGGCCGTCGCCGTTTCGGCCGGGCCCGGGGCGTTCACCGGATTGCGCGTCGGGATGTCGGCGGCGAAAGGGTTCTGTTTCGGGTGGGGCGTACCGCTCGTCCCCGTGCCGACCCTGCTCGCCCTCGCCCATCGGTTTCCGGGGGATGGGCGGATCGTCTGCCCGGTGCAGGACGCCCGCAGGGGAGAGGTGTACGCGGCCCTCTTCCGCTGGAACGGCGGAAGACTCGCTCGTCTGTCCCCCGACATGGCCATCGCTCCCGCACTGCTTCCCGGTCAAATCCCGGACGACGACGTCCTGTTCTGCGGTGACGGCGTCACCCCCTTCGGCGCGCTGTTCCGGGAGGCGCTGGGGGACCGCGCGATCCTCGTCACCGGGAACGAGGGGCTTCCCCGCGCGTCTGCGGTGGGAATCGTCGGCGAACGGATCTTCCGGGACGGCGGCGCCGAAGACCCCCGTACGGCCGTTCCCTTCTACCTGCGCCCCTCGGGCGTGGAGTCCCTCCCGCCCCTCCCGTGAGGAGGCCTGGACCCCTCATGGCGCGATTCATATCGGGACGCCCCCTTTCTTTGAAAACGGGGCTTCATCTGCTATGCTATGGGACCATCCAAAATCCCGCCGGAGGTGTCGATGGGCCAGAGCCTGGAAGAGAAAACGGCCGCCCTGATCGCGAAGGATCCGGAGTTCAAGGCGCTCGTCGAGGAGCATCGCCAGCTCGACGAGAAACTGAAGGAACTTGACCGCAAGGTGTACCTGCTTCCCGACGAGGAAGTCGAGCGGAAGCGGCTCCAGAAGCTGAAACTCGCCAGGAAGGACAAGATCGCGCAAATTCTGAACGCGTAGAGGACGCGGACCGGCCGAAAGGACCCACCTCGCCGGGACGAATTTCCGTGTCGGGCGGATCCCCCCCCTACCGGGGGTTGCACCCCGGTGGGGTTTTCCCTATCCGGCGTTCCCCCGGGGACGAAAGGATGACGATGCGCAGCGACCGAACGAAAAAGGGACTGGAGCGGATGCCGCACCGGGCACCCTGTCGGCGAGGGCGCGGTGGTCGTGTAAGGAACGCGAGGAGGCTTTTCCCATGCAGATGACCGGTGCGGAGATCTTCGTCAAGGCGCTCGCGGACCTGGGGGTCGACGTCGTCTTCGGCTACCCCGGCGGGTCGACCATCCACATCTACGACGCCCTGTTCAAGAACGTGAAGGTACGCCACATGCTGTGCCGCCACGAGCAGGGGGCGGTCCACATGGCCGACGGCTACGCCCGGGCGTCCGGGAGGACGGGAGTGTGCCTCGTCACCTCGGGTCCCGGGGCGACGAACACGGTTACCGGCCTCGCCACGGCGTACATGGACTCGATCCCCATCGTCGTCTTCTCGGGGCAGGTTCCCACGCTCCTGATCGGCAACGACGCCTTCCAGGAGGCGGACATCGTCGGGATCAGCCGGCCGTGCACCAAGCACAACTATCTCGTCAAGGAGACGAAGGACCTTGCCCGGATCATCAAGGAAGCGTTCTACATCGCCTCCACGGGACGTCCCGGCCCGGTGCTGGTCGACATGCCCAAGGACGTGCTGGCCGCCTCCGCACGGTACGATCTCCCCAAGGAGGTGAGTCTCCGGGGATATCGCCCCACGTATGAAGGGCACCAGCGGCAGGTGGAAAGCGCGGTGCGGCTGCTGCTCTCCAAGGAGCGCCCGGTGGTCTACGCCGGAGGCGGCGTGATCCTGTCGAACGCCTCCGGGGAACTGGCGGAGCTTTCCCGCGCGCTCTCTCTCCCGGTGACCACGACGCTCATGGGGATGGGGGCGTTCCCCGGCTCCGATCCGCTCTCGCTGGGGATGCTGGGAATGCACGGGACGTACGCGGCGAACATGGCGATCTCCCACTCGGACGTGATCCTCGCCGTCGGCGCGCGCTTCGACGACCGCGTGACGGGGAAGATCAGCGAGTTCGCGCCGCACGCCAAGATCATCCACATCGACATCGATCCCACATCGATCCAGAAAAACGTGCGGGTCGACATCCCGATCGTGGGCGACGTGAAGGACGTTTTGCAGAAGATGATCAAGCTGGTGAAGGGGAAGAAGGAAGCGACCGCATTCCAGGGAAAGACCGCCGCGTGGCGCGGTCAGATCGCCTCGTGGGCGAAGACCCACCCGCTGACGTACAAGCCGTCGAAGGGGAAGATCAAGCCGCAATATGTGGTGGAGCAGATCCACAAGCTCACGAAAGGGAAGGCGATCATCGCCACGGAGGTCGGCCAGAACCAGATGTGGGCCGCCCAGTTCTACAGCTACGAACAGCCGCGCACCTTCCTCTCCTCGGGGGGGTTGGGGACGATGGGGTACGGGCTTCCGGCGGCGATCGGCGCGCAGGTGGCGATGCCGGGGAGCCTCGTCGTCGACATCGCGGGGGACGGCAGCATCCAGATGAACATCCAGGAGCTGGCCACGGCCGTGCAGTACCGCATCCCGGTGAAGGTCGTGATCCTCAACAACGGGACGCTCGGAATGGTCCGCCAGTGGCAGGAGCTCTTCTTCGATGGGAACTATTCCCAGACATGTCTCCCCCGGATCCCCGACTTCGTGAAGCTGGCGGAGGCGTACGGGGCGAAGGGTTTCCGCGCGACGAAGCAGGAGGAGGTCCCCGAGGTGCTCCGAAAGGGGTTCGCCGCCGACGGACCGGTGCTGATCGACGTGTTCACGGATCCCGGGGAGATGGTCTACCCGATGGTCCCCGCGGGAGCAGGGCTGACCGAGATGCTCCTGGTCTGACGCCCGGCGGCCACGGAAGGAGAGGATAGCGATGCGCCACACGATTTCCGTCCTGGTGGAGAACGAGTTCGGGGTGTTGAGCCGAGTCTCCGGGCTCTTCTCGGGTCGCGGGTTCAACATCGAATCGCTCTGCGTGGCGGAGACGATGGAGCCGCAGGTCTCCCGGATGACGATCGTGACCAGCGGGAACGACCAGATCATCGAGCAGATCCTGAAGCAGTTGAACAAGCTCGTCCCGGTCCTGAAGGTGATCGACTTCACGGGCGTGGAAACGGTTGACCGGGAGCTGGTGCTCGTCAAGGTGAACGCCGAGGGGGACGGGAAGCAGGAGGTGCTGCGGCTGGTCGACATCTTCCGCGCCCGGATCGTCGATGTCGCGCCGCGCTGCTACACGATCGAGATGACGGGGGGCGAGGGGAAGGTGATGGCCTTCCTGCAGATGCTCCGGCCCCTGGGCATCCGCGAAGTCGTACGGACCGGCAAGATCGCCATCTCCCGCGGGATGTAGGGGCCGCGGGAGTCACGCAGGCATTCCGAAGAACGAAAAAACGGAGGGAGAGGAAATGGTCACAATCTACCGGGAACAGGATGCCAAGCTGGAACTTCTCAAGGGGAAGACGATCGCGATCCTTGGATACGGCAGTCAGGGGCACGCCCACGCGAACAACCTGAAGGAGAGCGGGTTCAAGGTCATCGTTGGGGAGATCCCCGGCGGCGAGAACGAGAAGAAGGCGAAGGATGCCGGTTTCGAGGTGTCGGACGCCGCCTCGGTGGTGAAGAAGGCCGACGTGGTCGTCATGCTCCTGCCCGACGAGCTCCAGGGGGAGATCTACCGGGCATCGGTGGGGCCGAACCTGCGCAAGGGGGCGTTCCTGATGTTCGCGCACGGCTTCAACATCCACTTCGGGCAGATCGTGCCGCGCCCCGACGTCAACGTCTTCATGGTCGCCCCCAAGGGGCCGGGGCACCTCGTCCGCGCCCAGTACGTGAAGGGGGAAGGGGTGCCGGCGCTGATCGCCGTCCACCAGGACCCGGCGGGGACCACGAAGGACGTGGCGCTCGCCTACGCGGCGGGAATCGGCGCCGCGCGCGCCGGGGTCATCGAGACGAACTTCCGGGAGGAGACGGAGACCGACCTGTTCGGGGAACAGGCCGTCCTGTGCGGCGGGGCCACGGCGTTGGTGATGGCGGGGTACGAAACGCTGGTCGAGGCGGGGGATTCCCCGGAGATGGCGTACTTCGAGTGCGTGCACGAGCTCAAGCTGATCGTCGACCTCATCTACGAGGGCGGGATCTCCACCATGCGGTACTCGATCAGCAACACGGCGCAGTACGGCGATCTGACCCGCGGCCCCCGCGTCGTCTCTCCCGAGACGAAGGCGGAGATGAAGCGGATCCTCGAGGAGATCCAGAGCGGTGCCTTCGCGAAGGAGTGGATGCTGGAGAACCAGGCCAACCGCCCGGTCTTCAACGCCCTCACGCGCCGCGGCGAGGAGCACCCGATCGAAGAGGTCGGCCGCAGGCTTCGGGCGTTGATGCCGTGGATGTCGAAGGGGCGCCTGGTCGACAAGACGAAGAATTGAGCGGACAGAAGGGTCCGATGCTCGCGCCGGAGGGGTGGCCCTTCGTCCTCGGAGGGGCGGCGTTCGCTATCGCCGTGTACCTCCTTTGGCCAAGAGGGATCCCTCTCGCCGCGCTCGGGCTTCTTCTGTCCCTGTTTTCGCTCTGGTTCTTCCGCAACCCCGACCGGACGCCGCCTTCCGGCGCGGGAGTCGTCGTTTCTCCGGCCGATGGTAGAATCGTCTATGCGGGGGAGTCCCCGCCGGGGCGGTACGCGTTGGTGGCCGGCAAGAGGGTCAGCGTCTTCATGTCCCCCTTCGACGTCCATGTAAACCGGGCGCCGGTGACGGGGCGCGTGGCGTCGGTCCGGTACAGCAAGGGGGCGTTCCACGTCGCGAGCGTCGACAAGGCCTCGCTCCTGAACGAGCAGAACGGGGTGGCGATCGTCACGCCCGGGGGGCAAACGGTGACGTACGTCCAGATCGCGGGGATGCTCGCCCGCCGGATCGTGTGCGACCTCACGGAGGGGGATGCGGTGCGCCAGGGGCAGCGGGTGGGGATGATCCGTTTCGGCTCCCGGGTCGATCTGTACCTCCCGGCGGAGGTGCGGCTGTCGGTCGCGATCGGAGACCCGGTACGCGCCGGCGAGAGCGTGATCGGGGTCTTCCCGTGAGCCGCGGGGAGTGGCACGGGGGGGACGGTCTGCGGCGGGGGGTGTACGTCCTGCCGAACCTCATCACGTCGGGTTCCCTGTTCGCCGGGTTCTACTCGATCGCATCGACGTATAACGGCAACTTCGAGAAGGCGGCGATCGGGATCGTCGTGGGCGCGATCCTCGACGGCCTCGATGGCCGCGTCGCCCGGATGACGCACACGACCACGAGATTCGGCGTCGAGTACGACTCCCTGGCGGACGTGATCTCCTTCGGCGTCGCCCCGGCGTTCCTCGCGTACGGGTGGGCCCTCTCCGGCTTCGGTCGATGGGGATGGCTGGCGGCATTCCTCTACCTCATCTGCGGGGCGCTGCGTCTGGCCCGCTACAACGTGCAGATCACCACGGCGGAGAAGGGGAAGTTCAACGGCCTGCCCATTCCGGCGGCGGGGGTCTTCGTCGCCTCCATGATCCTGCTCTACTACGACCTGGGCGGGTCGGGGAGCTTCAAGCACTTCGCCGTGCTGCTGACGATCTACGTGCTCGCCTTCCTCATGGTGAGCACGATCAAGTTCAACGCCTTCAAGGACCTCGAACCGCTCCGGCGGCGCCCGTTCAACACGCTCGTGGTGTTCGTGTTCCTCGCGCTGCTGGTGGCCGCGGAGCCGCAGGTGATGATCTTCGTCTTCGTCGCCGCGTACATCGTCTCCGGGCCGGTGGGCGAGGTGGTCGACGCGATCCGGCGCCGCCGGACAAAGCACACGGAAAGCGAGAAGCTGGTCCATGGGACTGACACTCACACAGAAGATCCTCGCTAGGCACGCAGGGAGGAAGGGGGTCGCGCCGGGAGAGTTGATCCTGGCGAAGATCGACCTCGCCCTCGGCAACGACGTGACCAGCCCGATCGCCATCCAGGCGTTCCGGTCTCTCGGGGCCACGGCGGTGTTCGACCGCGAGCGGATCGCGCTGGTGGCCGACCACTTCACGCCGAACAAGGACATCAAGAGCGCCGAACAGGTCAAGCTGATGCGCGAGTTCGCGAAGGAGCTCGGCATCGCGAACTACTTCGAGGTCGGCCGGATGGGGATCGAGCACGTCCTGCTCCCGGACGAGGGGCTGGTCGTTCCCGGCGACCTCGTGATCGGCGCGGACAGCCATACCTGCACCTACGGCGCCCTGTGCGCCTTCTCCACCGGCGTGGGGAGCACCGACCTCGCCGCGGCGATGTTCTCGGGGGAGGTGTGGCTCAAGGTCCCCGAGACGCTGCGGATCGTCCTTTCGGGCCGCCCCGCGAAGTGGGTCGAGGGGAAGGACGTGATCCTGCACATCATCGGAGAGATCGGGGTGGACGGGGCGCTCTACCGCGCGATGGAATACGCGGGGGACGGAATCGCGCACCTGTCGATGGCGTGGCGATTCACCATGGCGAACATGGCGATCGAGGCGGGGGCGAAAAACGGGATCTTCCCGTTCGACGCGGCGACGAAGGCGTACGCCGACGGAAGGGCGAAGCGAAAGTACGAGGTCGTGACGGCCGATCCCGATGCACGGTACGCGGAGGAGATCTCCGTGGACCTTTCCGCGCTCGAGCCGGTGGTCGCGTTTCCGCACCTGCCGGAGAACACGAGGCCGCTGTCGCAGGTCGGGAACGTTCCGATCGACCAGGTCGTGGTGGGGTCGTGCACCAACGGGCGGATCGAGGACCTTCGCAGCGCCGCGGCGGTGATCCGGGGGCGGAAGGTCCACGACGGCGTGCGGATGCTCATCTTTCCCGCCACCCAGGAGATCTACCTGCAGGCGATGCGGGAGGGACTGATGGAGGCGTTCGTCACAGCGGGTGCGGCCTTCTCCACCCCGACCTGCGGACCGTGCCTGGGCGGCCACATGGGGATCCTGGCGAAGGGGGAGCGTG
>Ga0208716_1000767_pt1 | contig 12931 bp, 13 predicted proteins | sample NGESurdeep092012_8_FD_184482 | JGI IMG/M metagenome (GOLD analysis project Ga0208716, IMG submission 184482) | Arctic peat soil microbial communities from Barrow, Alaska - NGEE Surface sample 415-3 deep-092012 (SPAdes) | ecosystem: Environmental > Terrestrial > Soil > Wetlands > Peat ...
CGTCTGGGATACGCTCTTCTCTTATAGCTCCGATCTTTACGCCGAAGAGCTGCTCGACGATATCAAACAGGCTTACGATGAAGGTCTTGTTGACCCCGGTTACATCGGCTTTAAACATGTCAAACAGGACTTGGCGCTCGGCAAAGATCGCCTTTTCGCGAGACTCGCAGACGATCCCCATCGACGCCTTGTGTCGGACACCGTGACCGAGATGGAATGGTGGGCATGCTTTCGGGAGGGTAGCCCGAACGGCGCGAAGAGCATAGCGCCGGCTTCGGCAAATTCCGGGGAGAATCCAGTTGCCCCTTCTTCTCAAATCATAAGGGCAACGCCGAAGACCGGCCGGAACGAACGATGCCCATGCGGGAGCGGCAAGAAATACAAGAAGTGCTGTGGCGCTTGAGCGCCGCCGATCATGCCGCTTCGCGCCCCGGTTTTGACAGCGGTAGGGTCAACGAGATCCGCTGGTACGGAACTCGCGGGATGACCGATCCCCGCGCTCCGCGGCTGAGATGAACGAAGCCGTATCGCTCCATGGTCTTCAGCGTCCGGGACAAATTCGATTTCTTCCGCCCGGTTAATTCCGCCAGGCGCGCAAGCGATTCGGGGGTGGATTCGGCGATAATCCCGAGCAGGGCACGGTTGCGTTCGGATAGGACCCTGGCGAAGCTTTCAGCCGATGTGAACCATACCTTCGGCTCATTGGCCGCCGGCCTGTAGTCGCCCCGAGCAATCGCAACCGTCCGAGCTTTCATCTGCTCGTAACTGGCAATCCCAACGCGCAGCGTCCTCATTAGATTACTCCCTTCTCTTTCAAGAGTTTATCCACCTCGGCCCAAAAGTCCTCCAGGAGCGTGGCCGCATCTTTGAACCGATAAGGTCGGACAGTCTCCATCCGGTGCCTGTGGTCAACGGGACCCCGAATTTTGCCACCGGGCCCGCGCGACTCCCGGACGGGATGGGCGTTGTCAAATCCAACCAGCCGGTTGCCACCCGGACCATGCAGTGTCAACGAGTAGTTCAGCCCATGTGGCCGGTCGGGGGTGGAAACTACCCGGCTGACTGAGAACCGAACCCAGTATTGGCCCTTCGTATCGACCACGAATACCTGGCTATCGAGATCCAGCAGCACGTCCGCGCCAGGATCCCGATCTTGCCATTTCATCCCCACAAGGTTATCACCTATTGATAACCACCTGCAAGCAACCCCGTCCCGGCAGGCGTCGGCCTCGCGGAACATGAACCCCCGCCGTTGCGTACTCCCTGCAAGGAATGATAACTTCGTCAACAGGCAGGCACGGTCGTCGAGAGGGCTCAGGGGCACGCCGGAGGTTGCCGTGACGGTGCGGAATCAACTCCAGGATCCATCACAACAGCGCGCGCGCAAGCCAGGTATCGCCATATGGGTGACGGCCCGCGAGGCCTTCTGGATTGCGCTCGAGGCATTGCGCGGCCACAAGCTCCGCAGCTTCCTCACGTTGCTCGGCGTGGTGGTTGCCACCACCACCCTCATCGTGGTCATGTCGGTCGTCAATGGCATGAACCTCTACATTGCGGAGCACATTGCCAACCTGGGCACCAATACGTTCGTGCTTCACCAGTTCCAATGGGCGCAGGGCTTCGATTCCTTCCTCGCCGCACGGCGGCGCAACAAACCGATTCGCATTGAGGACTACGAGTTTCTGAGGGACAACCTCCAGGGGTACGGGCAAATCGGCGCCATGGCCAATCTCAGCCCCAACCCACCGGCGCGCTACAAGGGCCACGTGATCGACGAGATCGCCCTGAACGGGATGACTGCCAGCTTTGCCGATATCGGCCGCGAAAAAGTGGAGAAAGGGCGCTACATCAATGACGCCGACTACCAGCACAACGCCCGCGTCTGCGTAATCGGCCAGGACCTGGTGGAGAAGCTGTTCCCCAACGTCGATCCGATCGACCAGGAGATTCAACTGTCGGGCCTTCCCTTCCGCGTCGTCGGTGTCACCGAAAGAGTGGGCAGCACGTTCGGACAAAGCCAGGATAACTTCGCCTTCGTTCCCCTGAGCACCTTTCGCAATATCTGGATGGGCCGCCCGGAACTGCTGGTCTACATTAAGTCGCCGGATGGCGAGCACATGCTGGAACTGCAGGACGAAGTCCGCGCTCTCATGCGTGCCCGCCGCCACGTCCCCTATCGCGAGGAGGATACCTTCGGCATCAATGCTTCCGACACGCTGATGAGCGCCTGGAAGAACCTGACCGGCACGATTTTCGCCGTGACCATCGGGTTGGTCGCCGTATTCATGGTGGTCGGCGGAATCGTCATCATGAACATCATGCTGGCCAGCGTGACCGAGCGCACTCACGAGATCGGCATCCGCAAATCGCTGGGCGCGCGCCGCCGTGACATTCTTTGGCAGTTCGTCTTTGAGTCCGGCATGATGGCCAGCATGGGCGGCATCGCGGGCGTGCTGCTCTCCGTCCTCATCGCGCGCGTGGTCAATATGTTCTTCACCGCCGAGGTTCCACTCTCCGCGGTGGCTCTGGGCGTGGGCCTATCCGCCTCCGTCGGCCTCTTTTTCGGCATCTACCCCGCCAAGCAAGCGGCCCGGCTTGAGCCCATCGAGGCGCTCCGATCGGAGAATTGAAATTCCCCATGCTGCAAGCCTACCGTCAAAACGTTGGAGAGAATCTGCTGCTGGCGCTGGACACTCTCCGCACCCACAAATTCCGTTCCTTCCTCACTGTCCTCGGCGTGCTCATCGGCACTACCACGGTGATCGCCGTGACTTCCATCATCGCCGGCCTGGACAAGCAACTGGTGGACGTGGCCGAGCAGTTCGGCACCCGCACGCTATGGGTTTATAAGCTGCAACTCGGCGCTCCCCACGCCATGACCCGCGAAGAGCGGCTGCGCCGGCCCCTGAGCTACGAAGACGCCATGGCCATCAAAGAGCAGTCCCCCTCCGCCGCCGCGGTTTCCGTGGAGCTCTTTCGCGAAATGGGCGAATTCGGTTTGCCCCCCGTCACCGCCCGGTACAGGGGCCAGGACATGCACGACGCCCTCTTCGTCGGCGTAACCGCGGACCACTTGCGTCTCTTGAATACCACGCTCGGCGAAGGCCGCTTCTTTACGGAAGTGGAAGACGTCCACCGCCGCGACGTGGCCGTCATCGGCAATGGCGTTCGCGAGAGGTTCTTCGCGCGCGCAGACCCTCTCGGCAAGACCATTCTGGTGGACGGGCACAGCCTGGAAATCGTCGGCACCCTCGCCAAATTCAAATCGTTCCTCGGCGACGACCAGAACGATAAGGCCATCTTCATCCCATATCACTCGTTCCAGAAGACCTACCCCGAGGCCAAGGACAACTTCATCTGCGTACTCGTCGAGCCGGGCCGAATGGATCAAGCCAAGGACGAGGTGACCGAGCTGCTCCGCCGCCGCCGCCGAGTCAAACCGGCCGACCCCGACAACTTCGGCATCTCCAGCGCCGAGAGTCTCATCGGCCAGTTCCGCCAGCTCATCGCCACCGTGGGCCTCGTCATGGTGGTGATTTCATCCATCGGCTTGCTGGTGGGCGGCATAGGAGTGATGAACATCATGCTGGTGTCGGTCACCGAACGGACCCGCGAAATCGGCCTGCGCAAGGCTGTTGGCGCGCGCCGTAGCGATATCACCTGGCAGTTCCTGCTGGAAGCCATGACCCTGACCGCATCCGGCGGCCTGATCGGCATCCTGGTTGGCTGGCTGCTCTCTGTCGCCATTCGCACTTTCGTTCCCAGCCTGCCTTCCACCGTGCCGCTGTGGAGCGTCGTCGCCGGGTTCAGTGTCGCCACCAGTGTCGGCCTGTTCTTCGGCCTCTGGCCGGCGCTGAAGGCGGCCCGGCTCGACCCCATCGCGGCCTTGCGGTACGAGTGAGCCAGACTACATTGTGTTACAGCTTCTGACTGACCATTCGTGCCACAATCGGGGGATATGAGACTCGTGACTCTGCTTTTACTTTCGGCCTTCATTTCTTTCGCCCAGCTCACCGATGGCGTGGCGACTTCGGTCACCCGCACGGTCACGCTGACTGCCGACACAGCCGATTTCTCTATCGTCGCCGGCGCCGGCCTGGACACCACGCAGCAGCAAATCGCCCAAATCTTTCTGGATGCCGGAGTTTCCGGTCTTTCCAACTCCGGCACCGCCCTCAGCCAAAACTACGACTATTCCACCAACCCGCCTACCATCCAAACCCTGGTCCTTTATCAGTTCGCATTCAGCGTCCCCGCCGCCGGACTGAAAGACGCAGCCAAGATCATGGAGACCCTGCGAACCAAGCCACCCGATCTGCTCAAGGGCTTCCAATACTCCGCTGCGCTGAATGCCAGCCAGTCCACGGTGGATGCCATGCGCCAGACGCTGTTACCGCAACTCTTCGCCGATGCCCAAAAGAAGGCCCAGACGCTGGCCGCCGCCGCCGGCCTGAAGTTGGGCGGCGTCAAGGGCGTGAGCGAAACGTTCTACGCCACCGGATACTCGAACGTCAATTGGATCGGTACATCGTCGTTTGGCAACACAAGCACAATCACTTCCACCATCGGCGGCTCGGGAACGCAGTACATCTTCAACGCCAACGTCACTTTCAGCGTGGCGCAGTGAGAGGCATCTCATGAAACACCTGTACCTCCTGTTTATCGTGCTTTCCTGCGTCGCCACCGCGCAGACGTTCGAGGGCATCAGCGCCCCGGCCAGCCGCACCGTCACGCTTGCCGCGGACGAAGCGGCATTCACCATAACGGTTGCCGCCACCCTGGATTCGACGCAGCAGCAGGTGAAGCAGGCCTTGCAGAATGCCGGACTGCCCAACCCGACCGTCGTGGCTACCGGTTTGGGGCAGGACAGCTCTGCGTGGTTCGCTGGCGCCGCGCAGATGCTTTATTCCGGCACGGTCGCCCTTCCCGCGGGCTCGGCCATCGACACGGCCAAGAGCCTCGAAACCCTGCGCACTCACTTGCCGGCCCCGCTCCAGAGCCTGCAATACGCGGTGGCGTTCAACCCCAGCCAGACCACGGTGGATGCCATGCGCCAGGTGGTGATGCCACAACTGCTGGACGATTCCCGGAAGTTGGCCCAGTCACTCGCGGCGGCCGCGGCAGTCAAGTTGGGAGCCATCCGGTCGATCAGTGATTCGGCCGGCGTCTACGCGATCCTCGTGCCCACCGCGACCTTTCGCGCCGGCGATTTCTCGGCGCTCCAAAGCGGTGTCTTGCTGGGCATTCCGTCCCCGCTGCCCTCGAGCACGCAGGTTACGTTTTCCCTCAACGTCGTTTTCGCCACCGCCCCATAAACGCCTTCCTGCGCAGAGCGAACGGCCTTGGGAGCTTTACCTGCCGCCTCCGCGGCGCGGCTTGTTCCCGACCCTCGCGGCATTCGATAATGACCAACGAGCCATGCTTCGTCACATTTTCGCCTTCTCGACCCTCGCGCTTGCCCTGGCGGCCGGCGCCGGCCAACCTATTAAGGTTGTCCTGGTGGGAGATTCCACCGTCAACGACGAAGGGGGCTGGGGCCCCGGATTCCGCGCTTCGTTCGGGCCCGAGGTCCAGGTGGTCAACCTGGCGCGCAACGGGCGCAGCTCGAAGAGCTTCCGCGACGAAGGCGCGTGGGCCAAGGTGCTGCCGGAGAAACCGGACTTCGTGCTGATCCAGTTCGGGCACAACGACGTGCCGGGGAAAGGCGCGGAGCGCGAGACCGATCCGGCCACCACCTACCGCGCCAACATGGAGCGCTTCGTCGAAGAGGTCCGCGCGGCCGGCGCCACTCCCGTCCTGGTGACCTCCATCGTGCGCCGCAACTTCGACGCCGAGGGCAAGTTCAAGCCGGATTCGCTGGTGCCCTACGCGGAAGCGGTGCGCCGGCTCGCCGTCGAGCGGCAGGTGGCGCTGATCGATCTCTACACCCTGACGCGCGAACAGGCGGAGCGGCTCGGACCCGCGGGCAGCGAGGCGCTGGGCCGCACGGACGCCGAGGGCAAACCGGACCGGACCCATCTGGGGCCGAAGGGACAGACGGAAATCGGCGCCATGGCCGCCCAGGAGTTGGCCCGCGTCGCGCCGCGGGTCAGCGCGTCCCTGCACGAGCTGGTTTCGTGGCGCAATGCCATGCGGCAGCCCGCGGCATGGTACGGCGGCGCGGAAGCGGTGCGCATCGCCGAGAATCTGCTGCTCTACCAGCGCGACGTCGGCGGTTGGGACAAGAACATCGATATGGCGCTGGCGCTCGGGCCCACGGACCGCGCCGAAATCGAGAAGCAGAAGCGCGAGCGCGAGGCGCATTCCACCATCGACAACGACGCCACCTACACGCAGATGCGTTACCTGGCGCGCGTCTATACTGCCACCAAAGACACGGCCACCAAAGACCCGCGTTTCGAGGCCGCCTTCCGCCGCGGGCTGGATTATCTGCTGAAAGCGCAATACCCCAACGGCGGCTGGCCGCAATTCTATCCGCTGCGCGACGGCTACTGGAGCCACATCACGTACAACGACGATGCCATGGCGGGCGTGCTGGAACTGCTGCGCGACATGGTGCAGCGCAAACCCGAGTACGCCTTCCTCGCCGATGGCGAGCGCGCGCGGGCTCGGCAGGCGATCGACAAGGGCGTGGAATGCATCCTGAAGACGCAGGTGGTGCAGGACGGGAAACTGACGGTATGGTGCGCGCAGCACGATGAGCGCACGCTGGCGCCGGCCAAGGCTCGCGCTTACGAACTACCCTCTTTGAGCGGCAGCGAGAGCGTGGGCGTGGTGCAGTTTCTGATGGGGATTGCGCGTCCGTCGCCAGAGGTGGTGCGCGCTATCGTTGGCGCGGTGGCGTGGTTCCGCGCCAACCAGATCCAGGGAATTCGAGTCAAGCCCGTGCCGGCGCCGGGCACCCCCAAGGGGTTCGACAACACCGTGATCGCGGACCCGGTAGCGCCGCCCCTCTGGGCGCGGTTCTACGAACTGGGCACCAACCGGCCGATCTTCTGCGGCCGCGATTCGGTGGTGAAGTACAGCATGGCGGAGATCGAATACGAGCGCCGCAACGGCTACCGCTGGTATGTCGACCGGCCGGCCAAATTGCTCGACGCGGACTATCCGGAGTGGCTCCGCAAGCGCCGTCCCTGAACGCACCGCTCGCCCCATGTTGTAATGGAATCTCCTTTTCCGCGGTCTTTGGATCTTGATACTGTCTCTACACGTGCGGCCAGTCTGTGCTGCCCTTCTCGCCGTCACCGGATTGTTGGCGCTGGATGCGCTGGTCTTTCGTACGGGACTCTACACTTCCATCCTGGAACCGGATTCCTCGACCGGGATCTTCGAGCTCATCCTGCGGCGCGAGCAGATTGCCCAGCCATGGTACGGCCGTAACCTCGTCGTCACCCTGGGCGACTCGCGCTTCGCCTACTATCCCCGCGTGGCCAATGAACAGACGGCTACCACCGGGTTCGCCTTCCGTCACGCCGGAGTTGCCGGCACCGACGCCCGCGCGTGGTACTACATGCTCCGCGATCTCGACCCCACGCGCGACCGGTATCGCGCCATCGTCCTCGGAGTCGACGATTACGACGACGAAGACGGCGCTTACGATATCGGCGACGACCTGGCCACCCTGCACTACGTAGCCGCCCGCTTGCGCCTCAGCGATGTCATCCCGTTCGCCCTTTCGTTCGGACAACCCAACGCGCGGTGGGAGGCGTTCCGTGGCAGCCTGCTCAAAGGCATCGTGTTCCAGCGGGACATTCTGGCGTTTCTGTCCCATCCCCGCAAACGCCTCGCGGACGTGGAGTTGACCAATCGCGGCTACGAAGAGTGGACCTACGGGTTCGTCGACACGGACAAGAACGTGGTGGGGTTGAAGATCGACTGGACGACACTCACGGCGGCCGTTCCACCGGGCAACGACGCACTGCGCGACGAGTTGAACCGCTTCGTGCTCTACCGGCCGAACCCGCAGACCGGGCGGCACGCGGCGTTCCGGCGCAAATGGTTCGGGCAACTGCTGGATCGCTATCGCGGCACACCCACCAAAGTGGTGTTCGTGCGCCTGCCGCGCGGTCCGATTCCCCGGCCGGGCAACCTGGTGCACAAGAAGAGCAGCTCGATCCGCGAATTCGCCGCCCGGCCCGGCGTCCTGCTGGCCGATGAGCACGCCTTCGATTCCCTGGAGAGGCCGGAACTGTTCAAAGACGCGTTTCACCTGAACAACGCGGGGTGCTCGCGGTTATCCGTGCGCCTGGCACAGGAGATCGGCAAGCTGCTGAGGTGATGCCCCGTGCTGTTTAACACCACCCAATTCTTCCTGTTTCTGGCCGTCGTGCTGGTCCTCTTCTATACCGCCCCGCGTCTGCTGCGCAAGTACATCCTGCTGGCCGCCAGCTACTACTTCTATGCCAGTTGGAACGCCAAATTTATCGCCCTGCTGCTCACCCTGACGGTGATCGACTACACCGCCGGCCTGTGGCTGGAGCGGGTCCGGCGCGGTCCGCGGCGCAAGGCTGTGTTGATTTTCAGTCTGGCGGCCAACCTCGGGTTTCTGGGTTTCTTCAAGTACTACAATTTCCTGGCGGCCAACCTGGCGCTGGCTATGGGGCGGCCCCCGCACTCCTTCTTCCTGGAGATCGTGCTCCCGCTGGGCATCAGCTTCCACACCTTCCAGAGCATGTCCTACGTGGTGGATGTCTACCGCGAGAAACAGCCCGCCGTGCGCAACCCGGTGGACTACGCGCTGTTCATCTGCTTTTTCCCGCAACTGGTGGCGGGGCCGATCGTCCGCGCGCGCGATTTCTTCCGCGATCTGTGGGCCTGGCAGCCGCCGTCGCCCGACGAGGTTTCGCGCGGCGTCTTCCTGATCGCGCTCGGCCTGACCAAGAAGATGGCGTTTGCCGACCAGTTTGCCAAGGTGGCGAACGGGTATTTCGGCAGCGTTGCCGCCTACCCCGGAGCGCTGGCGGCATGGAGCGGCGTGTTCGCCTTCGGGTTACAGATCTATTTCGATTTTTCCGGCTACACGGATATGGCGATCGGCATGGCCAAGCTGCTCGGGTTTCACTTCCCGATCAATTTCCGGCGCCCGTACCTGGCGGCCAGCATCACGGACTTCTGGCGGCGCTGGCACATCTCGCTCTCCAGTTGGCTGCGCGACTACTTGTACATTCCCCTGGGCGGCAGCCGGGGCGGTCGCTGGGACACCTACCGCAACCTGATGCTCACCATGCTGCTGGGCGGTTTATGGCACGGCGCCAGTTGGAATTTTCTGATCTGGGGCGGCTATCAGGGAGCGCTGCTCGCCATCGAGCGGGCCCTGCGCGGCGAGCGCCCGCCGGCGGACGAATGGGGTTGGACCTACCCGATCCGGGCGGCGCTGACCTTCGTCCTGGCGCTCATCGGATGGGTGTTCTTCCGCGCCGCCGACCTGCGGCAGAGCATGCAGGTGCTGGGGCAGATGTTCGGCGGCAGCGGCGGGCGCGTTCTGCTCGAGCCCTGGCATTTTGGCCTCGCGGCGCTGGCCTTGACTCTGGCGATTGGGGAGGAGAAGTGGGAGTGGAGCGAGCGGGCGATCCGGGCGCCCATGCCGGTCTACGCTTCGGCGCTGGCCGCGATGCTGTTCTGCCTGGAAATCTTCGGCGTGCTGGACGCCGCAATTCCCTTCATCTACTTCCAGTTCTAGCGGCCGATTTGGGGCGGGGTCTGCACCATGGAAAGCAGCAGACAAACCACCACGAAAATTGCCAGACCCGCTGCGACGATCATAAGCGATACCCCATTTCTACTTATCGGACAGCAATTGAGGGGCCGTCTGAATTTTTGGGTTTTTCTTGGAGATTCCGATGGCAGGGCGTGGGCTGGTGCGGCGGAATTGCCTCATCCCTGTGTCAGAAGTGCCGCGGCATGGTGGGGCCCGCAGCCTATTCGGGCTTACAGCCTCCCAGATTCACCGCGAAGGCGGCGAGAGAGGTCCATTTCTGTCCCTGGCGATGCTCAAGCTGGAAGCTCTTAGTGGCGCTGTCGGCGCGCACCCGCCAGTCGGGATTCGGCGTCAATGGGGCGCGCTTGATGCGGATTGCCTTGACGTTGGTTTCGCGGATATTCCAGGTTTCGCCGCCGTCGTTGGTCTCGTAGAGTTCGTAGCGGTCGCCGCCCGTGCCCGGGCCGTGATCGATCACCAGCGAGCCGCTCGTCTTATCCTCGAAAAAAAACTGCTGGATGGAGCCGAAACGGGGCTCATTGAAGATCGCGTGGGGACGCCAGGTCTTGCCGCCGTCGGTAGTCATGAGCAAAAACGGGTCCTGCGGGAGCGGGGCGAAGGAGAGGCCGCTGGTCCAGCCGGTTGCGACATCGGCGAACTGGATGTGGTCGAGACCGGCGCCGCGGATGCGCTCGTGAACCTCGCGCCAGGTCTGGCCGTTGTCCTCGGTGCCGAGCAGCATGGTGTAGAGAGTGGCGGTGGCGGCGTGGAGGTTGCCCGCGGCGAAGATTCGGATGCCGGTGGATTCCACGGCGGCCAACTCCAGGTAGACCGGACAGGGGTCTTGCTCGGAGCACGTAAGTCCGGCCGAGCGGATGTCTTCCTCGGTGCAACGGAACGGCACCAGCATGGGCTTGCCGGTATTTTCCAGCACCAGAGGCGCGGCCGGAACCACGGAGGGCGCCGCAACCGGGGGCAGGTCCTGTGCCCAGAGGGCGCCGCACGCCAACAGGAGTGATGCAAGCTTTCGCATAGCTCGAAAGGGCTATCTGATAATGACTCTCTTGCTTCAGAAGAACCTGTAACATCGCCCGTTACAAATGTCGTCTTCTTCTTAAATCCCCGTTACGACAGCGGGCGCACTCACCCCTATCAACCAAATGCGCCCGCTACACCAAAGCTTGGGTGGTTACTCGTCGAACATGCCTTCAAAGAGCGTCGTGCTGAGGTAGCGCTCGGCGCCATCGGGCAACACGGTGACAATCGTCTTACCGGCGAATTCCGGTAGTTTCCCCAGCCGGACGGCGACCGCCGCCGCCGCTCCGCAGGAAATGCCGCCAAGAATGCCCTCCTCTTTGGCTAACCTGCGCGCCATCTCGATGGATTCCTCATTGGTAACCAGTTCCACCTGGTCGACCACCGTCAGGTCCAGCGTGTCGGGAATGAATCCGGCGCCGAGGCCCTGGATTTTGTGCGGTCCGGGCACCATCGGTTTGCCGGCAAGATGCTGGCTGATTACCGGACTATTCTGCGGCTCGATGCCGACCGATAGAATCTTCTTGCCGCGATCCTGCTTGATGTAACGGGAGACACCGGTGATGGTGCCGCCGGTGCCGATGCCGGAGACCAGCACATCGATCGAGCCATCGGTATCCTCCCAGATTTCGGGGCCGGTGGTACGGAAATGGATCTCGGGGTTGGCGGGGTTCTTAAACTGCTGGAGCAGGAGGAAGCGCTTGGGGTCGCCGGCCACCATCTGTTCGGCCCGGGCGATGGCGCCGGACATGCCTTCGGAACCGGGGGTGAGGACGAGGTGGGCGCCCAGAGCCTTGAGCACCTTGCGGCGCTCCGTCGACATGGTCTCGGGCATGGTGAGGTGGATGGGATACCCGCGGGCGGCGGCGACGAAGGCCAGCGCGATCCCGGTGTTGCCGCTGGTGGGCTCCACCAGTTCCCTGCCGGGGCGGAGCACACCGCGCTTTTCGGCGTCCCACACCATGGAGGCGCCGATCCGGCACTTCACGCTGTAGGAGGGGTTGCGGCCTTCGATCTTGGCCAGAACGATGGCTTTGCCGCCATCGGTGACGCGGTTCAGCCGAACCAGCGGGGTGTGGCCGATACTGAGCGAATTATCGTCGTAGACTCGCATGTTTAGATCTCCCAGTTGAGGACGTACTTGTTCTGTTTCTCCTGCCAGGCGCGGAGCAGGTCGGAGAAGGTGGTTTTGTCGACCACGCCGCCGATCGCCTGGTCCACCTGCTCCCACATGTCGGAGAACGGGGTGGCGGCGCCTTTGCGGTGGTCCCGGCTCTTGCCCTGCCGCGGGCCCTCGACGTAGCGCAGCACCTCGCCGATGGTGAGCGATTCGGCGGGCCGGGCGAGCAGATAGCCGCCTTCGGCGCCGCGGCGCGATTCCACGAAGCCACCTTGTTTGAGGCTGGCCAGAATCAATTCCAGAAACTTCTGGGGAATCTTCTGGCGCTGCGCGATATCGGCGATGCGAATCGGTTCACCGGCCCGCCGGGAGGCCAGATCGAGGACGGCCTGGAGCGCGTATTCACCTTTGACGGAATTGTGCATCGTGGTTGGATGGCGGAATCACGTGTATCTCACTAGAGATTGTATCCATCGCGACGAGATGACGCAATGGGGGGCGCGCCACACAACTATTCACTCCAGGCCGAACAGAGCGTGGTACTTCTCCGGCAGGTGTGTCGGCCGCATGGCGCGGGAAACAAAGACATGCCGGGTGTAGCCCATGGCCAGGCGGCGATCGCTTTCCGGCAGGCGCATTTCGTAGGCGAAAGTCACCATCCGCGTGGTGGCTTTCTCAATCCACGTCTTGACGATCACTTCGTCGTCGAAGCGCGCCGGATAGCGGTATGCGCACTGCGCTTCCGCCACCGCCAGGAAGATGCCGTCCTCGATTTCCATGTCGCGGTAGTTGAAGCCGAGGGATTTGCAGAGTTCCACCCGGCCCACTTCCATCCAAACCAGGTAATTCGCGTAGTAGACCACGCCCATCTGGTCGGTTTCGGCGTAGCGGACGCGCAGGCGGCATTCGGTCACGGGAGTCATGCGGAAGAATGATTGTAACCCGGCGCAAACCGGGGACTGACAAGCCTGACATGAATTTCCGGCGCTCTTTGCCGGAAATTCGCTGTCAGGCCTGTCTGTCCCCGTCCGGCCCCTGGAAAACATTTAAGCGCCCGGCGCAACCGGGTGGCCATCCGG
>Ga0208716_1000768_pt1 | contig 12913 bp, 9 predicted proteins | sample NGESurdeep092012_8_FD_184482 | JGI IMG/M metagenome (GOLD analysis project Ga0208716, IMG submission 184482) | Arctic peat soil microbial communities from Barrow, Alaska - NGEE Surface sample 415-3 deep-092012 (SPAdes) | ecosystem: Environmental > Terrestrial > Soil > Wetlands > Peat ...
CCTCGGCGCTCCAGTCGTCCACCAGCCGCCGCACGATGGCGAGGCCGAGGCCGCTCCCGCTCGACGTCGTGCTGAAGCGCGGCTCGAACACGCGGGGCAGGAGGTCCGCCGGGATGCCGCGCCCGTCGTCCGCGATCGTCACCTCGGCCGCCCACGGCGCGGCCCCGGCGCCGGGGCGCACCCGGACCCGGACGCGCCGCGCGCCCGCGTCGCGGGCGTTCTCCAGCAGGTTGACGAGCACCTCGACCAGCTCGCCCCGCCGCGACTGCGCCGCGGGCCCGTTCACCGCGTCGAGCTCCCACGCGATCGGCCCCTCGCCGAGCCGGTAGAGGTTCACGACCTCCGTCACCGCGGCGACGACGTCCACCGCCTCGAGCGCGGGGCCCTCCGCGGCGGGGAGGGCGAACCGGCTGAAGGTCCGCGCGATCGAGTCCAGCCGGTCGATCTCCGCCAGGAGTCGCGGCCCCGACGTCGTCAGTGTGGGCCCGAGCTCGGCGGGCCGCTCCCGGTGCACGCGCAGCAGGTGCTGGATGCCGAGCCGGATCGGCGTGAGCGGGTTCTTGATCTCGTGCGCGACCTGACGCGCCATCTCCCCCCAGGCCAGCACCCGCTCCGCCCGCTGGCTCCGCTCCACGTCCGCCGCGGCCTGGGCGAGCGCGCCGTAGACCGGGTCGAGTTCGCTCGGCAGGCGGTCGGGGCGCGGGCCGAGTCCCTCCCCGGCGCCGACCGCCAGCGCCGCGCTGCGCAGCTGCTGGATCGGACGGTCGAGGGCGCGTGCCGCGAGCCCCGAGAGCACGATGGCCGCCAGGAGGCCCAGCGCCGTGCCCACCAGCGTCGCCATCGCGAGGTCCTCTTCGCGCCGCCGCAACGCGGCGTCGCTCATCAGCTCCACCGCGCCGAGGATCACCGCGTCGGCCGGATCGCCCGAGCGCACCACCCGGTAGCCGGCCAGCACGTCGCCGGTGGACGCCTCCTGCCGGAGGGTGAGCTCGAGGCCGTCGCCGTACGCCAGCGGCCGGAACGCGCCCGGCGGGACGAAGACGTCGAGCAGCCCGAGGTCGGCGAGCACCGCGGACGAGGCGGCCACGAGGCGGCCCCCCTGGCTCATCGAGAGGTCGGCGTCGAGCCGCGCTCCGAGGGTCGCGAGGGCGACGCCGGGGTCGCGCGCGTCGGCCGACATCGCGTTCCCCGCGTCGCGCAGCGACTGGCGCAGCAGCAGCTCGCGCGAGCGCTGGAACTCGTCGCCGAACCGCGCGAACCCCCACAGCGTGAAGGCCACTGTCGGCGCGACGAAGAAGAACGCCAGGCTCGCCACCAGCCGCGCGCGGAGGGAACGGTAGACCCGCGGCCAGGCGCGCCGCGCCGCCGGCACCAGGCGCCCCCCCGTCGCCGCGATCCCGAGCCAGAGCAGGGCCAGCACCGCCAGATCGAAGATGAGGACCAGGAAACCCCGCTGCAGGAGCGGCGACGCGCCGAAGAGGTCCACCTGCGCGTGCACGTGCCGCACGCCCCCCGGGAGGGCGAGGAGCCGCTCCCCCCGGACCGTCCACCCCTCGCGCCGCCACACCACCGTCGGGCTCCCGCTCTGGTGCTCCGGCGCCGGCGGCGAGAGCGCCAGCCGGTACGGCGGATCCGCGTCGGCGCCGCCCCCTTCGAGGAAGAGCCCGATGCGCGTCGCCGCGACGAGGCGCGACCGCGGGCCCACCGCGATGGTCAGCACCCGGCCGTCGGCCAGCGGCAGCGCGGCGACGTGCACCACGCCCGGGATGCGCACGTAGGAGGCGCCGACCGGGACCCGCTCGTCCGCCGCCTGGCGCGCGAGCCCCTGCACGATCCCCGGCGGGAGGTCGAGCTGCGCCAGGTCGAGGGTCGCCAGCCGCTCCCCCTCGCCCGTCCACAGCCCCATCGTCACCGGATAGCCCTGTCCGTCGAGGGCGCTGCGCCGGTACAGCACGTAGAGGTCCCCCGCGCTCGCCGGGAGGGGCGCCACCGCGAACTGGTGCGCCGCGCGGTCGATCAGCGCCATCGCCACCGGATCGGGGGAGGTGCCCAGCGCCTCCGCGTCCTGCGCCGCCAGCGCCATCCGCCCCTCGGTCGCCGCGCGCCAGGTCAGGAGCGCCGCGGCGGTGCCCGAGACCACGGCCACCGTCGCGAGCGTCCCGCGCAGCGGCATCGGCTTGATGGCGATGAAGAGCGCGGGGAGCCACAGGTAGGCGTACCAATCCGGCCACGCGGCGCCCGGCTGCCAGAGCCACAGCCCGGCGGCGGCGAGGCCAAGCGCCAGCGCGGCCGCCGCCCACGGCCAGAGGCCTCCGTGAGCCGGCAGCACCGGCCCGCGCACCAGCGCCGCGCCGAACAGCACGAGCGCCGAGGCGGCGAGCACCAGCGCCACCTGCCACGTGAGCCAGAGCGCGATGGGGGCCCCGTTCGCCGGCGGCGTGATCCCGCGCGCCAGGGCCTGCAGCAGGTACGGCGCCACCGCGACGAGGGCCGTTGCGGCGAGGTAATGCCACCAGCGGGGACGCACCCCGCGACGCCAGAGGCCGAGCGCCACGTTGGCGACGACGATGCCGGTGAGCGCCAGCGCGCCCGCCGACGCCGAGAAGGGGCCGAGGAGGCCGCGGTAGTACGCCACCGGCGAAAAGATGCTCCAGTCGCCGAACGCCTCCTGCAGCGGGGCGCGCGCCACCAGCAGCGCCGCCACGCCCGCGTTGGCCGTCACGAGCACCGGGCCGAGCTGGAGCCGCACGGCGCCGATCACGGCGAGCAGGAGCACGAGCGCCGCGAGCACGAGCGCCAGCCGCTGCGCCGGCTCCAGCACCTCGTCCCGCGCCGTGTCCTGCTCGGGCGGGACCGGCTGCACCGCGACGAGGGTGTCGCCCCCCGGACCGACGAAGTCCAGCACCGCGGAGTCCGGCGGGAGCGCCCCGGGGGCGACGAAGCGGAGCCCCACGCCCGTCTCGGCGACGAAGTCCTCCGTGAGCGCCGCCGCGGCCAGGGGCACGCCAAGCGAGCGGGCGATCAGCACCGAACCCACCGCGCTCGCGCCGTTCACCTGGCGGCGTGCCACGAGCCACAGGTAGAATGGTGTCGTGACGACCGATAGGGCGGGGCCGTCGGGCCCCACCGCCACACGCTGCGTCCCGGCCCACGCCGTCGCGCGGCCCTGCGCGTCGAACAACGCCACCCCGTGCGCGGGGCCGTTCCGGTCCGCCAGACGCGCGAGGCGGTCGAACGCGGCCTGCGGCGCCAGGACCCGCGCGTCCGCCGCGCCGTCCGCCAGCTCGATCGCCATCTCCACCGCGCCGCGCATCCCCGTCACCAGCCGGCTCGATGCGCCGCGGACGAGCTCGGCACGCACGGCCGGCCAGTCGGAGTCGATCCGGCCGAGGCGCCACGTCGCCCGGGCGCACACCGCGGCCAGCACGAGCACCCCGGCGGCGCCGACCGCGAGGACGACGCGGAGCGGGCGGCCCGCCGCCGTCCGCCACGCGGCGACCGACGCCACTGCCGCGAGGAGCAGGATGCCCGCGCTGAGCGCCCACCCCGGCGCACGCATCCACTCCGCGCCCAGCGCCACCGCGGCCGCCGTCGCGGCCAGCCACGCCACCGGCCAGCGCCTCACGCGAAAGCTCCCCCGATGAGTGCCCCGCCCCCGAAACGGCCGCTCCGCCTCAAGTTCCTCTCCCCCGGTGACGTCCGCCGCGCCCTCGACGCCGACCCGCGCCTCATCGTCCCCGTCGGCACCTGCGAGCAGCACGGCGGGCACCTGCCCCTCGGAAGCGACACCCTGCTCGTCGAACGCCTCGCCGACGACCTCTCCGCGGAGTTCGGGATCCTCGTCGCGCCGACGATCGAGTACGGCGTCAACGCCGCGACCCCGCGGCCCCTGGCGGGCAACGCGAGCGTGCGGCGCAAGACCCTCCGGCGCTGGGTCAACGACCTCCTCCTCGACTGGGAGCGCGAGGGGGTGCAGGAGTTCCTCCTCCTCACCGCCCACGGACACGCCCCGCACCAGGAAGCCCTCGGCACCGTGGTCACCGAGCACGCGCGCGTCCGGGTTATCGACGTCCTCGCCCTCGAGTTCGGCGAGCTCGTCGATCATGGCGACGGACCCATCCACGGCGGCGAGGTGGACACCTCCCTCGCGCTCTACGTCGCGCCCCACCTCGTGCGGATGGAGGAAGCGCGCGACTTCATACTGCCGGAAACCGCCGTCCGGCGCTACCGGCGGGGCTCCACGCTCCGTCTCCCCGCGCTCACCGACGGCAGCGTCGGACAGCCGACCCGCGCCTCCGCCGAGAAGGGACAACGCGTTTTCGAGTTCATCAAGGAGCGCATCCGCACCCGCGTCCTCGGCGTCGCCGCGAGCGCGCCCGACGCATGAGCGCGCCCCGCCTGGCTGCCCTCCTCGCGCTCCTTCTGGCCGCGGCCGCCCCGGCGGCCCGCGCGCAGGAGTTCCTCGACCGCGGCACCTTCATCATCGAGCGCGCCGGCACCGAGATCGGCCGCGAGGACTTCGCCATCCGCCGCACCACCGGCGGTGGCCCCGGCGCCGTCCTCGCCGTCGCCACCGTCCACTATCACGACCGCGACCTCCGCCCTGCGCTCGAGCTGACCGGTGATCTCGTCCCCCTCTCCTACGGGGTGGACATCAGCGTCGGCGGCCGCGTCGTGGAGCGCTTCGGCGCGCAGTTCGCCCGCGGCCGCATCGCCGCACGGCTCGCCACCCAACAGCGGGAGGTCCTGCGCGAGTTCCCGGCCCCGGCCGTCGTCGCCGTCCTCGATGACGACGCCTTCCACCAGTTCTACTTCCTCCCCCGTGCCGCGGCCGGGGGGACCCGCACCCTCAACATCCTCCTTCCGCGCACCCCCTCCCTCGTGGAGGCCACCGTCACCCGCAACGGCCCCGACACCGTGACCGTCGCCAGCCGCTCCGTCCCCGCCGACCGCTTCACCCTCCGGTTCGGGGACGGGGAGGAACGCCTCTTCTGGTTCACCCCCACCGGCGACCTCCTCCGTGTCGCGATCCCGCGCCGCGAGCTTGTCGCCACTCGCACTTCCCTTCCCCCCAATTGAGACGCCGCGACCTCCGGCCGCATCCCTGGTGCGGCGGGTCGCGCGTACCACATATACGGGCGCGACCCAGCGGAACCGCCTCATCCTGCGTATCTTACAAGGTTGACTACGGTCATGTTCAGCTCTGCGGCGGACCGAAGTCGCGCGGCCCGAACAGGTTGAAACCCGGGCCGCCGGTCCTGCGTAGGGGCCGATATTACTTGAGGAGAGGGTGTACGTCCCAATGAAGGCACGACTGATTCTCGGCTGGCTGCTGGTGTTCTCCCTGGTGACGGCCATCGGCTATGCGCAGGAGACCCCCGCACAACGGCTCTCGATCGCCGAGGCGCTGCGGCTCGCCCGGGCGAACAACCCCGCCTACCGCTCCACGCTCAACAACCGCTGGGCGGCGAGCAGCGAGGTGGTGAGCAGCGGGCTGCGACTGATCACGCCCTCCGCCACCATCAGCGGCAGCCACATGCGGCAGCAAGGCTCCTCGCAGTACTACAGCTTCCTGCAGAGGACGGTGAGCACCCCGGGTACCCAGTCGCTGGGGTGGGACATCTCCTTCGCGTACAGCCTCTCGGGTCAGACGCTCGCCGACCGGGGTTTGGCGCGGGCCTCGCTGCGGGCGACCGACGCCGACATCGCTGGCTCGGCGACGCTCCTCGAGACCACGGTGCGGCAGTACTACCTCAACGTCCTGCAGGCGCGGGCGCAGGTCACCCTCGCCGAGCACGTCCTCGATCGCGCCAACGAGACCCTGAACCTCGCGCGGGCGCGGAACAGCGTGGGTCAAGGCACCCAGGTCGACGTGCTGCGCGCCGAGGTGGACAAGGGCCAGGCGGAGGTCGGTCTGCTGCGCGCCAATCAGACGGTGGGGAATCAGGTCCTGGTGCTCTACCAGGCGCTGGGCGTGCCGGCGCCGCCGACGGGCCAGGTCGTGCTGACCGACACCTTCCCCGTGACCGCGCCGAGCCTCGACCAGGACACCCTCATCGCGCTGGCGTTGCGGGAGAACCCGGGGCTGGTGGCGTTGCGCGCCCGTGAGGGCTACGCCACCTGGGGCGTGCGGTCCGCGTACTCGCAGTACGCTCCGAGCCTGTTCGCGTCGCTCGGCTACGGCAGGTCCCGCTATTTCACAGCGAATCCCGTGATCGACAACACGGTCACGCCACCGCGCTTCACCGGCTGGGCCGACACGACGGTCTCGAGCACCTCGCCGTGGACGCTGCAGATCGGTATCCAGCTGCCGATCTACGACCGCTTCCAGCGGACCGTGACGACGTCGCAGGCCCGGGCCGCGCAGGAGGACGCGCGGCTGGCGATCCGCGGCCAGGAGCTGGCGGCGCGCGCACAGGTGACCGCGGCGTACCAGGCGCTCCTCGCGGCCTATCAGACGATCGGGATCCAGCAGAACAACAAGGGCGCCGCCGCGGAGGCGCTGAACCTCGCGACGGAGCGCTATCGCGTGGGGAACGGGACGTTCCTCGATCTCCTCGGCGCCCGCGTCGCCTCGGAGCAGGCCGAAGCCGACTACATCACCGCCGTCTACGATTACCACAAGGCCTACGCCGCCCTCGAGAACGCGGTCGGCCGGCCACTGCGCTAACAGACCAGGATACGCCGTCATGACAGCCAAGCGGAAGTTCGTGTTCATCGCGATCGGCGTGGTGGTGGTGGGCGCCCTCATCGCGCTCAGCGCCTCCAAGCGCCGCCAGCCCACCGTCCAGGTGCGCCTCGAGAAGGTCGGCAAGCGCGACCTCGTCTCGATCGTCACGGCGAGCGGCAAGATCCAGCCGAAGAAGAAGGTGGACGTCTCGTCCGACATCACCGGCCGCATCGTGGCGTTGCCGGTGAAGGAGGGCGACTTCGTCACCCGCGGCCAGGTCCTCGTCCGGATCGACCCGACGCAGTATGAGGCCGGGGTCGAGCGGGCGCAGGCGATGCTGGCGTCCGCGCAGGCCGCGGCGGCCCAGGCGCGCGCGAGCAAGGACCAGGCGACCCGCGCGTTCAATCGGGCCCGCGACATCCGGGCGCAGAACGTGCAGCTGATGTCGCAGGAGGCGCTGGAGCAGGCGCAGACCCAGAGCCAGATCGCGGACGCCAACCTCGAGGCGGCCCAGCACCAGGTGGACGTCTCCGCCGCGGCGCTGCGCGAGTCGCAGGACGCCCTCCGGAAGACGACCATCATCGCCCCGATGCCGGGCAAGATCACGCGTCTGGCGGTCGAGGAGGGGGAGGTCGCGGTCCCCGGCACCTTCTCCCGCGAGACGGGCCTCCTGATGACGATCTCCGACCTCTCGGTGATCGAGGTCCAGGTCCAGGTGGACGAGACCGACGTGGTCCGCCTGCACGTGGGCGACTCCACCGAGGTGTCCATCGACGCCTACCAGGACACGACCTTCACCGGGCGCGTGACCGAGATCAAGAACTCCGCCGTGCTGACGGCCGCGAGCTCCGGCCAGGGCGGTCAGGAACAGGCGGTGGACTACCAGGTGGTGATCACTCTCGACCGGCCGCCGCGCGACGTGCGGCCCGACCTCTCCGCCACGGCGCGGATCGTCACCGCGACCCGGAGCCAGGTCCTTACCGTGCCGATCATCGCACTGACCGTGCGCGAGCCGGAGGCGGCCGACAGCACCGTCCACCGGACCGACACCAGCAAGGCGGCCCTCCGGGCGCAGCAACCGCCGGCGACCGCCTCGGCGCGACCCGCCGGGCGCGACACGACGGTGCGCGGCAAGCCGAAGGAGATCGAGGGCGTCTTCGTGGTGGACACGCTCACCAAGGTGGCGCGGTTCCGCGCGGTCAAGGTCGGCATCACGGGCGACGAGTTCTTCGAAGTGGTGAGCGGCGTGCGGGAGGGCGAGACCATCGTCGCGGGCAGTTACCAGGCGATCCGCGACCTCAAGAGCGGGACGCACGTCCGTCAGGCCAAGGGGCCGATGGCCGGGGATTCGGCGAACGCGCGGCGGGCCGGCTCGTGAACGAGAACCACGTCCTGATCCGGACGGTGGGCCTCACGCGCGAGTACACGATGGGGGTGGAGGTGGTGCGCGCTCTCCGGGGCGTGGACCTCGAGATCCGCCGCAACGAGTACGTCGCCATCATGGGCCCGTCAGGCTCGGGCAAGTCCACCTTCATGAACCTGATCGGCTGCCTCGACACGCCGACCGGCGGGCAGTACTGGCTGAACGGCAACGAGGTGTCAAAGATGTCGGACGACGAGCTGGCCCGCATCCGCAATCGCGAGATCGGGTTCGTCTTCCAGACGTTCAACCTGCTGCCGCGGGCCACCTCGGCGCATAACGTGGAGCTGCCCCTCATCTACGCCGGCGTCGGGACGAAGGAGCGGCGCGACCGCGCCGCCGCCGCGCTCGAGTCCGTCGGGCTCGGCGACCGGATGCTGCACAAGCCGAGCGAGCTCTCCGGCGGCCAGCGCCAGCGGGTCGCCATCGCCCGCGCGCTCGTCACCGAGCCCAGCATCATCCTCGCCGACGAGCCGACGGGCAACCTCGATTCGCAGACCAGCGAGGAGATCATGAAGGTCTTCGCCGACCTGAACGACCGGGCGGGCCAGACCATCGTGATGGTGACGCACGAGCACGACATCGCCGCGCACGCCAAGCGCGTCGTGACCCTGCACGACGGCGTCATCTCCTCCGACCGCGCGCAGGCGGCGTAGCCGGCCGTGTCCTTCCTCGAAGCCGTCCGCATGGCGTTCGGGATGATCCGCGCGCAGAAGCTCAAGAGCTTCTTCTCGCTGATCGGCGCGTTCATCGGCGTCACGTTCCTGATCGGCGTGGTGACGATCGTGAACGGGATGGACCGCTACATGAAGGACGACTTCGCCGGGAAGCTGTTCGGCATCAACACCTTCACGTTGCGGTTCCGGCCGTTCGTGAACGTGGGCCAGGAGCCCTCGCGCGAGCAGCGCCGCGAGTGGAACCGGCGCCCGCGCCTCAAGATCGCCGACTACGAGTTTTTGGCGAGCCAGCTCGACCCCAGCTACCTGGTGGGCGTCGAGAGCATGAACCAGGTCGAGGCGGCGGTGGGCACCAAGCGCTCGCGGAGCATCGAGGCGCGCGGGGTCACCGAGAGCTACTTCCGGATCCGGAAGATCGACATCGCCGAGGGCCGCGTTTTCGCGCAGCCGGAGGTGGAGCACGGGTCGAACGTCGTGGTCATCGGGAGCGAGGTCGCCGACAAGTTCTTCAAGGGGGTGGACCCCGTCGGGCGGACCATCCGGGTCGCGGACTTCCCCTACCGCATCATCGGGGTCGCCGCGTCGCAGGGGAAGGTTTTCGGCCAGTCCCTCGACAAGTTCGTCATCGCGCCCTACACGTCACAGATCAAGCGCGTCGTGAACCCGCACAACGTGGTGGACGGGATCATCGTCAAGGCGCAGGACATCGCCGGGATGAACGCGGCGCGCGCCGACGTCGAATCGCTCATGCGCGCCCGCCGCCACCTCAAGCCGAGCCAGCCGGACAACTTCCACTTCGAGACCTCGGACGACGTCCTGAGCTTCTGGGCCAACATCTCGCGTATCCTCTACACGGTGCTCCCGGCGCTGGTCGGCATCTCCCTCGTCGTGGGGGGCATCGTCATCATGAACATCATGTTGATGGCGGTGTCGGAGCGGACCCGGGAGATCGGGATCCGCAAGTCGCTCGGCGCGCGGCGCCGCGACATCCTGCGGCAGTTCCTCGTGGAGGCCACCGCCCTTTCGACGTTCGGTGCCGCCCTCGGGATCGTCGCCGGGATCGCCCTCGCGTACCTCATCAAGGCCACCACCCCGATGCCGGCGACCGTGTCGCTCGGCTGGATCGTGGTCGCGGTGTTCCTGGGCGTCGGCGTCGGCGTGATCTCGGGCGTCTACCCCGCCAGCCGCGCCTCCCGCCTCGACCCCGTCGCCGCGCTGAGGTTCGAATGACCACGTCCGGCGCCGGCCGCTGGATCACCGCCCTGCGCGAGGGCATCGGCATCGCCCTCGACTCGTTGCGCGCCAACAAGACGCGGGCCGCGCTGACCATCCTCGGCGTCACGATCGGCGTCGCGGTCGTGGTGGCGATGGCCGCCGCGGTGGACGGCCTCAACAGCAGCATCGAGGAGACCATCCGCTCGAGCGGCCCCACCACCTTCTACGTCTTCCGTTACTTCCAGGGGGGCGTGCAGGTGGACGACGGCTCCGAGGAGTCGCAGCCGTGGCGGAAGAACCCGCCCCTCACCACCGAGGAGGCCGACGCCCTCCGGAAGCTCCCGTCCATCTTCGCCGTGACCGTTCAAGAGGGGACCAACACCGCCCTCGACGCGGGCGACGTGCATATCAGCAGCGTGCAGGTCGTCGGCATGAGTGGCACGTACGTCCAGGCGATGGGGGGCGACATCCTGCCGGGCCGGTCGTGGACGCCGGTGGAGGACGCCGCCGGGGACCGGATCGTGGTGCTGAATCAGAAGCTCAGCGACCGCCTGTTCAATCAACTCGACCCTATCGGCCGGAAAGTGCGGATGTCGGGCCAGCAGTACACCGTCATCGGCATCTACATCCCGACCCCCAACCTCTTCAGCGGCGGCAACGAGTCCCTCGCCCTGGTGCCGCACGAGACGCTGCGCCGCAACTTCCAGTACTGGCACGGGTGGATGCGCTTTATCATCAAGCCAGTGGGATCGGCCACACTCCAGGACGGGATGGACGACGTCACCGGCGCGCTGCGCCGCAGCCGTGGCCTGCGCCCCGGCCAGGACAATACCTTCTCCATCATCACCCAGGACGCGATCCTCAGCATCTGGACCAAGGTCACCGGGGTGTTCTTCGCCGTGATGATCGGGCTCTCCAGCATCGGACTGATGGTGGGCGGCGTCGGCGTCGTGGCGATCATGATGATCAGCGTCACGGAGCGCACCCGCGAGATCGGCGTCCGCAAGGCGCTCGGCGCCACGCGCCGGGAGATCCTCTGGCAGTTCCTCGTCGAGGCGGCAACCCTGACCCTGATCGGCGGCGCCATCGGCCTCGCGGTCGGCGGGGGCGGCGCGTGGCTCCTCAAGCACTTCACCCCGGTGCCCGCGACCGTGCCGCTGTGGTCGGTCGTGGTCGCCCTCCTCGCCTCAGCCCTCACGGGCGTCGTCTTCGGCCTCGTGCCGGCCAACAAGGCCTCCCGCATGGATCCGGTCGAGGCCCTGCGATATGAATGACGAGTGATGAGTGATGGGTGAGGAGTGATAGGTGATGAGTGATGGGGCCCGGGGGGCGAGGACGCTGCCCGGGCCCCTCAGCTACCAAGGGCGCAGGAGAGACTGCATACTTCCGCCTTGGCACCACTGCGCGTCTACGCGTCTGCACACTACTGACCACTGCCTGCTGGACACCGACCGGAAACGGGAAGAGAGGATAGCCCCGTGCCTCGCACCACCACCGAAGGCGTGGATCTCCTCGCCATCGCGGCGCATCCCGACGACGCCGAGCTGACCTGCGGGGGCACGCTGGCCCGCGCGGCCCGGCAGGGACACCGCGTCGCCATCCTCGACCTCGTGGCGGGAGAGAGCGGCACCAGCGGCTCGGCGGCCATCCGGCAGCGGGAGGCGACGCGCGCCGCGGCGGCGCTGGGCGTCCACTTCCGCGGGAACGCCGGGCTCCGGGACGCGCACCTCCACAACACCGACGAGACACGGCGCGTGGTGGTGGAGTGGATCCGGCACTACCGGCCGCGGACCGTCATCCTCCCCTTCCCCGTCGGACGCCATCCCGACCACCGCATCGCCTCGGAGCTCGCGCGGGACGCGTGCTACCTCGCGGGCCTGGCACGCTACGACGCCAACGGCCGCCCGCACCGGCCCTTCAAGATCCTCTACGCCCTCGCCTACCGCGAAGACCCGGTGAAGCCGTCGTTCGTGGTGGACGTCTCCGCGACCTTCAAGGCGAAGATGAAGGCGATCCACTGCTTCCGGTCCCAGTTCGACGGCGCGAAGCAGGCGGGGGAGATCTTCCCGACGGGGCAGCATCTGTACGAGAGGGTCGAGACGCAGGCGGCGCACTACGGCTCGCTCATCCGGACGCGGTACGGGGAGCCGTTCTTCACCCAGGAGACGGTCGAGGTGGAGGATGTGGTCGAACTGAGGGTGCAGAGCATGTAAGACAAGGTGAGAGGGTGAGAGGGTGAGAGGTCAGGGGTGAGGCGGGACGGGGGACGTCAGACACGCTCCCGCTGACCGGCGAAGCGCAGTAACCCGTTGATCAACGCTCGAACTCGGCGGGAGCGATCCACTAGAGGGGCGATGTCGTCGGACCGAAGACGATCCGCCAGTTCAGCGACCCGCAAGTGACTCTCCAACTCGGCGGCGGATGCGCGGGCGATGCGCAGCAGCCGGGCACCGTCCGCTGTCAGACCCCGGCCGTAACCCTCCGCCAGATTCGCCGGAATGGACTTGGCCGCCCGCACCATCTGCGAGGCCGCCGAGCCCCCCGAGATGCCCCGTATGCGCCTGGCGACCGCCAGGACGTCCGACGCCAACCGCGCCGCCTCCTGCCATGCCACCAGGTCGGTGAAGTCGGTTCCCATGAAGGTCGAACGGTAGGCATTCTTACTCCCGGGAAGGTGCTGCGGTAACGCAGCCAGTGCCGGAATCCCGCGCCCCGTCCCCTCTCACCCCTCACTTCTCGCCTCTGACCCTCTCACCTTAGTATTCTGCTACCGTGCCAACCTCGATCTACCTCGACCACGCCGCCACGACCCCCGTCCGGCGCGAAGTCCGGGACGCGATGCTCCCGTTCCTCGGCGAAGAGGCGTTCGGGAATCCGTCCTCGGCGCATCGCTTCGGGCGGCAGGTCCGCGCCGCCGTCGAGGCGGCGCGC
>Ga0208716_1000770_pt1 | contig 12911 bp, 14 predicted proteins | sample NGESurdeep092012_8_FD_184482 | JGI IMG/M metagenome (GOLD analysis project Ga0208716, IMG submission 184482) | Arctic peat soil microbial communities from Barrow, Alaska - NGEE Surface sample 415-3 deep-092012 (SPAdes) | ecosystem: Environmental > Terrestrial > Soil > Wetlands > Peat ...
GCCGCCCGCCGTGTCAGAATCGCCTCGTGGACGATACTCCGCACATGGGCGATGGGCACGATGAGAGCGGCGCGGCGGCGGCAGCCGCCGCCGCGCCGCCCGACCCGTTACGCCCTGAGGCGGCGCCGGGCGACACGACGCCGGCCGAGCCGGCGCTGCCTCTGACGCGTAAGGCGAGGCTGCGCCGCGACCTGCGCCGCGGTGTCGTCGCCGGCCTGCAGACCTTCTGGGTGCTCGCCCGGGCGATGATCCCCGCTTACGGCATCGCCCTGGTGCTCAAGGAGCTCGGCGTGATCGACTGGCTAGCGCACGTCGCGACGCCCCTGATGTCGTTGCTCGGCCTGCCGGGCAGCACCGCCGTGCCGCTCGTCGTCGGCTACATCCTCAACATCTACGCCGCCGTCGGCGCGATGCAGGCGCTGTCGCTGTCGGCGGCGCAGATCACGGTGCTCGCGATCGCCGTGCTCATCGGTCACAACCTGCTGGTCGAAGGGGCGGTGCTGCGCAAGGCGGGCGCGAATGTGTTCTTCTTCACCGCCTTGCGCATCGTCGGCGGTCTGGCCGCCGCCGCCGTCGCTAACCAGCTCATGCACGTGATGTGACGATGCCGCACCTGCTCACGACATTTCTCAATGGCTCCCTCGACCTGCTGGCGCGCGTCTTCGTGATCGTCATCCCCATCATGGTGGTGCTCGAGATGTGGGAGGGCACGCGCGCCTTCAAAGCGGTCGTGCGTGGCTGGTCCAAGCTCGTCGGCCGGCTGGGCATGGATGAGACGACGGCAGCACCGACGCTCGTCGGCTTCACGTTCGGGCTCGCCTACGGCGGGGGGGTGATCGTCCGCGACACCAAGCGCCACAACATCGGCCGCCGGCAGGTCTTCCTGATGAGCGTCTTCCTCTGCATGGTGCACGCCATCTTCGAGGACTCGCTCGTGTTCATCGCGCTCGGCGCCAGCGTGCTCTGGGTGGTCGGCTTCCGCCTCCTCTGGGCGCTCGTCGTGACGGCGGCGCTGGGCGCGGCGGCGACGGCGTTGGCGCGCCGCCGCCGCGGTTGACCGCCGTCGCGCCCAGCGCCGCTGGCCGGAGCTACCGCGCGATCGCCCTGCCGCCGATGGCCGACTGCGACGACGGTCCGCGGACGTTGACAGGCGGCGACGGCGTGACTATTGTTGACAAAAGTACTCAACTTTAGGACGCCGTGAACATCTCCGCCAAGAGCAAGTACGCGATCCGCGCGCTGGTCGAGCTCGCTGACCGCACGGCGGGCGACCCCGACCGGCCCGTGCGGCTGACCGACGTCGCTGCCGGTCGCGAGATACCGCTACAGTTCCTCGAGCAGCTGTTCTCGGCGCTGCGGCGGGCGGGCGTGCTGCGCAGCCGGCGCGGAGCATCCGGCGGCTACTCCTTCGCCCGCCCACCCGAGACGGTCACCGTCCTCGAGATCGTCAACGCGCTCGACGGCGCCGTGTCGCCGGCGGTGTGCACACAGGGCGAGTGCGAGCATCTGGACGGCTGCGGCGCCGCGTCGGTGTGGCTCGAGGCGAAGAACGCGGTCGACGATGTGCTTCGGCGAACGACGATCGCCGACTTGCTCGAGCGCGAGCAGAGCACACGCGCACGGTCGATGATGTACCACATCTAGGGGGAGCGGTGACTCTCAGCGAGCAGGAGCGGGAGCGCTACCGGCGGCATCTGATCATCCCCGAACTGGGCGTGGCCGGGCAGGAGAAGCTCAAGGCGGCGAGCGCGCTCGTCGTCGGCGCCGGCGGCCTCGGATCGCCGGCGCTGTACTATCTGGCCGGCGCCGGCGTCGGCCGCCTCGGCGTGCTCGACCTCGACGTGGTCGAGCTCTCCAACCTGCACCGCCAGCCGTTGCACAGCACCGCCGACATCGGCGGCGCCAAGACGATGAGCGCCGCCGCCAAGCTGCACGCGCTCAACCCCGAGATCGACGTGGTCGAGCATCGCGTCTGCTTTGCCCCCGAGAACGCCGCCGAGCTGATCGCCGGCTATGACGTCGTTGTCGACGCCGTTGACAATTTCGCCGCGCGCTACCTGCTCAACGACGCCTGCGTGCTCGGCGGCAAGACGCTGGTCGAAGCCGGCATCCTGCGCTTCACCGGCATCGCGATGACGATCGCCGGCGGCGAGACGGCCTGCTACCGCTGCGTGTTCCCGCAGATGCCCATCGACGGTGTCGCCCCCGGTGGCGCCGAGGCCGGCGTGTTCGGTCCCGTGCCCGGCGTGATCGGCGCCGTCCAGGCGGCCGAGGCGATCAAGGTACTGGTCGGCTTCGGCCGGCCGCTGTTCGATCGGCTGCTCACTTTCGACGCGGCGGAGCTCACGTTCACGGAGGTCGCCGTGGTGCGCGACGCCGCCTGCCCAGTCTGTGGCGAGCGGCCGACGATCACCGGACTGGAAGGCTGGGTCGCGAGCTGATGGGCGCCGGCGAAGATCTGTCGCCGGCGTATCCGGCGCTCGCGGCTGTACTCGCGTCGCTCGGTTCGGCATGCGTGGCGTTCTCGGGCGGCGTCGACTCCAGTCTCGTGCTGGCCGCCGCTGCCCGTGAGCTCGGCGCTGCCAACGTCGTCGCTTTCACGGCGAGCTCGGAGACGTATCGCGACGCCGAGCTCGCCGAGGCGCGCGACTTCGTCGCCGGCCTCGGCGTCCGCCACGTCGTGCGCCACACCGACGAGCTCGCCGACGGGCGCTTCGCCGCCAACCCGCGCGATCGCTGCTACTTCTGCAAAGGCGCGCTGGTCGACAAGATGGCCGCCGTCGCCCGCGAGGAGGGTGTCGTCGCGCTGCTCGACGGTGCCAACGTCGACGACCAGGGAGACTGGCGCCCCGGGTTGCGCGCCGCAAAGGAGCGCGGCGTTCGCCACCCGCTGATCGAAGCGGGGTTCGGCAAGTCCGCCGTTCGCGAGCTGGCACGCAGCCTCGGTCTGCCCACGTGGGCCAAGCCCCAGCAGGCGTGCCTCGCATCGCGCCTCCCGTACGGCGAGGCGATCACGGTCGAGAAGCTGCGTCAGATCGAGGCGGCCGAGGACGTGCTCCGCGAGCTTGGCTTCACCGGGTTCCGGGTACGTCATCATGGATCGATCGCACGCATCGAAGTCCAGGAGCGGGAGATCGAGCGCGCAGCGAACAGCGCGCGAGCGGAGCTCACGCGCCGGCTGCGCGCCCTCGGCTTCACCTACGTGACGCTCGACCTGGCAGGTTTTCGCTCGGGCAGCATGAACGAGGTCGCCGTCGTGGGCGGCGACGCCGACGAAGGCAAGGCAGACAGATCGACCGGTGGCGAGAGGAAGTGAGGTGGTGACGGTGTTGCGCAAGCTCACAGGTCTGGCGACGGTGGGTGTGGGCTCGTGCTACCTCCTCAGCCGCACGGGGCGCGGCTGCCTCGCCATGGACATGATCCGTCGCGACGTGCAGGCGGTGAAGGAGCGCGACCCGGCGGCGACGTCAAGCTTCGAGGTGATCAGTTCGTACTCGGGCCTGCACGCCCTGTGGCTGCACCGCCTCGCGCACAAGCTGCGGCACATGGGCGTGCCCGTCGTGCCGCGCTGGATCTCGCAGTTGAGCAGGTTCATCACCGGCATCGAGATCCATCCCGGGGCCGAGATCGGCGAAGGCTTCTTCATCGACCACGGCTCCGGCGTAGTGATCGGCGAGACGAGCGAGATCGGCGACAATGTGACGCTCTACCAGGGCGTCACGCTCGGGGGCACCGGCAAGGAGACCGGCAAGCGCCATCCCACGCTCGAGGACAACGTCGTCGTTGGCGCCGGTGCCAAGGTGCTCGGCTCCGTCGTAATCGGCGAGAACGCCAAGATCGGCGCCGGCAGCGTCGTCGTGCAGAGCGTGCCGAGAAACTCGACCGTGGTCGGCAACCCAGGCCGGCCGGTGATGCTCGACGGGCAGCGCGTCGGCATCCCCGACATCGACTACACGCACCTGCCCGACCCCGTCGCCGAGGCGATGAAGTGCCTCGTCACGCGGATCGTCGAGATGGAGGTGGAGCTGGATGAGATCCATCCGGAGCGCAAGGGCAAGCGCAAGGCAGCGGTCGCGCAGACTCAGAAGGTGCTCGACGATCTGCTCGGGTTCGACGAGGGCGGCGGCATCTGAGCGGCTGCGGCAGCGGCCGCTCAGATGCCGCCGAGCACCGCACCGCATGCCGCCCAACGTCCACCTCTGCGCCCGTTAGGGAACCGGGTCGCATGGTAATATCACGTTCAGAAGCCCACGATCCTCAGGGAGTGTGATCTCGCCGTGAGCAAGGTCCGCAGACTCGTGCTCGACGTCCTCAAGCCTCATCAGCCGACGATGCTGACGCTCGCCGACAAGCTCGGCGACATCGAGGGCATCAAGGGCGTCGACATCGCCCTCTTCGAGATCGACAACAAGGTCGAGAACATCAAGATCACGCTCGAAGGCGACGACATCGACTACCAGGAAGTGCAAGAGGTCATCCAGGACTCCGGCGGCAGCATCCACTCCATCGACAAGGTCTCCACCGGCAAAGAGCTGATCGAAGAAGCCGAGACGCCGCAAGACGCCGGCACCCGCTGGATGCGCTAGGCCGGCGCGTCCGGATTAGCCTGTGACCCCCGCCAAAGTGAAGTCCGCGAACGCGTGGCTGCACGAGAAGTTCGACCTCCTCAGCCACTACCACGAGGTCGCCGAAGTCGGCGAGATCATGCGCCGCTACTTCGTCATCAACGCCTTCGACGGGGTGCTTACCACGCTCGGCGTGCTCGCCGGCGGCTACATCGCCGGGGTCGACCGCGCGCGTGCCGTCATCAGCGTCATCGTGACCACGGCGATCGGCATCGGTGTCGCCGGGTTCTATGGCTCCTATCTCGTCGAGAAGGCCGAGCGCGGGCGCGCCCGTCACGAGCTTGAGGAGTACACGTTCTCGAGCCTCGAAGACACCTCGATCGCCTCCGCGTCGACCTACGCCACCATCGTGATCGCGATCGTCGACGGGCTCTCGCCGGTGATCGCCGCCGCCGTGGCGATGATCCCCTTCTTCTTCACTTCGGTGATCAGTGTTCACGCGGCGTACTTCGCCAGCGGCGTTGTGGCGCTCGTCGAGCTCTTTCTGCTCGGCATCTTCCTCGGGCGCATGTCGCGCGACCGGCTCATCGTGTCGGGCGCCAAGCTCGTCGCCGCCGGCCTGGTCGCGCTCGGACTCAGCCTTCTGCTCGGGCGCGAGGTGCGGTAGTGGGCGCCAAGAAGCAGAGCGGCGCCAAGAGCGGCACGAGCGGCGAGCGGCCGCGCTCCGCGCCGCTCTCGCCGCTCCTCGCTGGTCTCAACGACCAGCAGCGGCTCGCGGTCGAGCATTTCGAGGGGCCGCTGCTGATCCTCGCCGGGGCCGGCTCCGGCAAGACGCGCGTGCTCACGCACCGCGTCGCTTACCTCATCCAGGAGCGCGGCGTGCGCCCGGACGAGATCGTCGCGATCACGTTTACCAACAAGGCGGCGGGCGAGATGAAGGCGCGCATCGAGGAGCTCGTCGGCCCGATCGCACGCACGATGTGGATCAGCACCTTCCACTCGATGTGCGCGCGCATCCTGCGCCGCGAGGCCGAGCGCATGGGCTACAAATCGAGCTTCTCGATCCACGACGAGGACGACCGCCGCCGCCTGCTCAAGAAGTGTCTCGAGGAGCTCGACCTCGACCCCAAGCGCTTCGCCCCCGAGGCGATCTCGCGCGCCATCTCCGACGCCAAGAACCAACTGCAGGACGCGGCCGCCTACCGCGAGCAGGTCGGCGGGTTCTTCGCGCAGGCGGCCGCCCAGGTCTACGAGCTCTACGAGAAGAAGCTCGTCGAGATGAATGCAATGGACTTCGACGACCTGCTCATGAAGGCCGTCGGTCTGCTCGAGCGCTTCCCCCAGCGGCTCGAGCACTACCAGAGCGCCTTCCGTTTCATCCTCATCGACGAGTACCAAGATACGAACCACGCTCAGTATCGCCTCGCCAACCTGCTCGCCGGCCGGCACCGCAACCTCGCCGTCGTCGGCGACGACGACCAGTCGATCTACTCGTGGCGCGGCGCTGATATCCGCAACATCCTCGACTTCGAGCGCGATTACGCCGACACGGCCGTCATCCGTCTCGAGCAGAACTACCGCTCCACGCAGCCGATCCTCGACGTCGCCAACGCGGTCGTCACGCAGAACCGCCAGCGCAAGGGCAAGAAGCTCTGGACCGGCAGGGGAGAAGGCACGATGGTTCAGCTCGTCGAGGTCAACGACGAGCGCGCCGAGGCGCAGTTCGTCGCCAGCGAGGTGCAGAAGCTGCTCGCAGGCGAGGCCGATGCGCCGCGGCCGTACGGTCCCGCCGAGATCGCCGTGCTCTACCGTACCAACGCCCAGTCACGCGCGCTCGAGGAGCAGTTCGGGCGCTACGCGATCGGTTACCAGGTGATCGGCGGGCCCAAGTTCTACGAGCGCGCCGAGATCAAGGATGTGCTCGCCTACCTCACGGTGATGGTCAACCCCGACGACGCGCAACGGCTGCTTCGCGTCGTCAACGTGCCCAAGCGCGGGCTCGGCCCGACCAGCCTCGCCCGCCTGCAGAGTCACGCCGACGCGATCGGCGAGACGCTGTTCGCGGCGATCCGCACCGCCGACGAGGCGCCGGGGCTCACGCCGGGCGCCGTCCAGGGGTTTCTTGGCTTCGCTCGGCTCGTCGAGCAGTTGCACGCCGGCGTCGAGGATAGGCCGGTCGCCGACGTCGTGCGCGCTGTGATCGAGGGCAGCGGCTACGGCGAGGCGCTCGAGGCGCAGCGCACGCTCGAGTCCGAGGGCCGGCTCGAGAACCTCGAGGAGTTCGTCGGCGTTGCCGCCGACTACGACAAGCACGCCGCCGAGCCGAGCCTCGAGGGCTTCCTCGGCGAGATCTCTCTGTTCGCCGACATTGACGCCGCCGTCGACACCGGCGAACTGATCACGCTGATGACGCTGCACAACGCCAAGGGGCTCGAGTTCCCGGTGGTGTTCGTCACCGGCATGGAAGAGGGCATCTTCCCGCATTCGCGCTCGCTCGACGACCAGAACGTCGAGGAAGAACGGCGCCTGGCCTACGTCGGCATCACGCGCGCGAAGGACCGCCTGTACCTCGTCCATGCGCGCGCCCGCAACCTCTGGGGCAGCACGCTCTACAATATGCCCTCGCGCTTCATCGGCGAGATCCCCGCGGCGCTGCTCGAGAAGCGCGTCGTCGGCGGTCGCGGCGGCGGTCGCGGCGGCGACTGGGGCGGGCAGGCTGGCGGCTGGGGCGGTCGTCGCGGGCGCGGCGGCGACGGGGACGAGGGCGCGGCGCCCGCCTTCGACGGCGGCAGCGGGCGCCGCATCACCGGCCTCGAGAAGCAGCTCGACGAGCAGGTCGTCGAGCAGTATTTCGCGCCCGGCGAACGCGTGCTGCACGCGACGCTCGGCGAGGGCACCGTGCTCGCCGTCGAGAGCGGCGGCATCGTCCTCGTGCGCTTCGAGAACGACGGCTCCGAGCGCCGCCTCATGGCGAGCGTCGCGCCGCTGCGCAAGCTGCGCGGGTAGGCGAGGCCGCCGCCCGATGCGGTAGAGTTGTCGGGCAGAGCAGATCCCGGTCGCAAAGGAGACTCTCATGGCCGTCGATTTGGTACGCGAGGCCGGCGTGGCCGTCGTCACGGTCAACCGTCCCGAGGCGTTGAACGCGCTGAACGCGAAGACCATCCGCGAGCTACTCGCCGCCGTCGAAGACCTGTCCCGCGACGGCAGCGTGCGGGCTGTGGTGTTGACCGGCGCCGGCGACAAGGCGTTCGTGGCCGGCGCCGACGTCGCCGAGATGAGCGGCTTCACACCCGAGCGGGCGCGCGAGTTCGCGCTGCTCGGGCACCAGGTGTGCGCGGCGATCGAGGCGGCGCCGCAGCCGTGGATCGCCGCCGTCAACGGCTTCGCCCTCGGCGGCGGCTGCGAGCTGGCTCTGGCCTGCGACATCCGCTTTGCCGCCGAGCAGGCCAAGTTCGGCCAGCCCGAGGTCGGCCTCGGCATCACCCCCGGTTTCGGCGGCACGCAGCGCCTGCCACGCGTGGTCGGTCCCGGCTGGGCCAAGTACCTCGTGCTCAGCGGCCGGCCGATCCGTGCCGACGAGGCGCTGCGCATCGGCCTCGTTCAGGCCGTCTTCCCGCGGGAAGAGCTGATGGCGCAGGCGATGAAGCTCGCCACCGAACTGGCCGCCAAGAGCCCGCTGGCGATGTGCGTCAACAAGACAGCCGTGCAAGGCGCGCTCGATGTCGACCTCGCCACCGGTCTCGACATGGAGAGTGAACTCTTCGCCGACTGCTTTGCCAGCGAAGATCAGAAGGAGGGCATGGACGCCTTCCTCGAGAAGCGCCCGCCCAAGTTCACGGGGCGCTGAGCGGGCGCCGCGCGACAGGACGTGCACGTCGATCCGCCGGCGCTCCAGTACGAGCTGCTGAGGGCGAAACGGTGCGCTTGCGTGTGCTGGTCGACGGCCGACCGTCGGGACGCTGACGACCTAACGGATGGCGGCGACGAGCCGGGTGAGCACCGCATAGACGCCCGGAGTCGCGGCGACGCGCACGTCGCTCTCATCGACGACTTTCTGCGGCGTCTCGTCGGTGATCGCGGCGATCGCGCACGAGAGGCGGGCGGGAGCCGCAGGCGCGCCGCCCGCCGGAGACGCCTGCGCGTCGCCCGCCTTCGCCCACTCGCGCAACGCCGCGAACCCCGTGCAGTCAGTGAGGTCGTCGCCGAGGAAGAGCGCCGTGCGATAGTCGCCACCGGCGAGCAACGCCAGCGTCGCCGTGCCCTTGGTGGCCACCACCGGCGGCCGCACCTCGACGAGGAAATGGCCGGTGGAGATGAGCAGGCCGAGTTCGCGGGCCGGCGTGACGATCTCCGACTCGAGGACGGCGCGCGTCGCCTGCTCGTCCGGCGCGAGCCGGTAGTGCACGGCGAGCACGGTGCGCTTGTTCTCGAGCACGAGACCCAGTCTCTTCGCGTCGAGGGCTTCGGCGCGGCACACCATCGCCTGCACATCGTCAACGTAAGGCTCGGCGGCGGGATCGGCGTGCGCGGCACCGTTGGGCGTCAGCGTCTCGAGCCCGTGCGTACCGACGTACGTGGCGCCGGGCACGCGGACCAAGTCGCGGCCCTGGCAAACGTCACGGCCGGTGACGAAGGCGAGCAGGCCGAGGCGCGGCGCGAGTCTCACGAGCGCCGCGCGGAACTCGTCTGGCACGACGGCGGCATACGGGTCGGCGACGATCGGCGAGATCGTCCCGTCGATGTCGCAAAAGAACGCGGTCGCGGCGGCGTCACGGGCGACCGCGCTCAGACACCTTTCGAGCGCATCCTCTCCATGCAGGATCAGGCGGGTCACTGTCCTCCCTACGGTCGGTCACGTGTCCCACAGCGTATCGGAAAGTCCCTCGCCGGTGCCATCGATGGATCTGTACGATAAAGCTACCACCGGAGGATGCCGAAGAAGACTCCGTGGCAACGAGAGCCAAGCAGACGACGCGGAATCAGCCGGGCGGGCGGCCCCGTGACCAGCGTGTCGACCCGCTGCTCAAGTCGATGCTCCTCGGGTTGATCGAGGACAGCTACGTCCACACCGGCACGTTCACCCAGTTCGCCGCCGAGGTCCTCAAGGTGCTCGCCTACGCCGTCACCGTGCCGGTCGCGTTCACCGAGGGCTTCCTGCGGGCCTATTTGTCGATCGACCGTGTCGAGGAGACGCTCGAGGGTCGCATCAAGATCATCCCCAAGACCGGCGCTTCAGTGGAGGACATGATCCGCGACGTCGATGAGATCATTGCCCAGGTCGATCCCGGTGCCGTGTTCAACCCGATCGTCCGCTCCAAGCTCACCGCCGTGCACGAGACCTCGAGCAAGGCGATGAAGTACGACATCAACCACCTCGCCGACATGAACGACGAACAGTTGATGGAAGTGCTCAAGGAGATGCAGGCCGAGTCGGAACGGATCAAGGACGAGGAGCCCGCCGACGATTCGGCGACCGACTATCTGCGCGCCAAGCTGGCGACGATCCGCAAGAACGTGCGCCAGTTCCAGGCGCAGCAGCATGCCGGCCCGGCCGTCGTCGGTGGCGAGAAGGATGCCGAGACGATCGGCGAGATGCTCACCGAGCAGTCGGGTGAGTCGCCGAGCACAGTCGAGCAGTCGCCGCCGACGTCCGCAACGCCGCCCTTCGAAACGATCTAAGCCCGGCGGGTTTCCGCCCGCCGTCTCCCTTCACCCAGCTGTCGGTTGACGTTCGTCCGGTGTGCAGGATTGTGCGCGCCGCCGGTCAATTGGTCAGGCGACAGTGGAACACTTCTCCGACAGACTCGCCAAGGCGGTGATCGCCAAGCGCAGCGTCGTCTGCGTCGGCATCGACCCCGACCTCGCGCGCATGCCGCCGGAGCTCGTGCGCGCGTACCGCGAGCGCGCGAGCGCCGAAGGCGACGAGCGCGCGGTCGCTGCCTGCTTCGAAGAGTTCTCGCGCGGCGTGATCGCGGCGGTCGCCGACGTCGCTGTCGCGATCAAGCCGCAGGCGGCGTTCTTCGAACAGTATGGCGCGCCGGGCTGGGCGGCGCTGCGCGCCGTCGTGGACTGCGCTCACGAGCACGACCTGGCGGTGATCCTCGACGTCAAGCGCGGCGATATCGCGGCAACGGGCGCCGCGTATGCGCGCGCCATCTTCGGCGGCGCGGCCGGTTTTGCCGGCGCCGCTCCTGGCCTCGGCGCCGACGCCGCCACAGTGAGTCCGTATCTGGGCGACGATTCGCTGACGCCGTTCACCGACCGCTGCACCGACGGCAAGGGCGTGTTCGTGTTGACGCGCACGAGCAATCCCGGCGCGGCGCTGTTTCAGGAGCGTGAGAGCAACGGCCGCGCGCTGTACCTGCATGTGGCCGATCTCGTCGCGCGGCTCGGCGCCACGCATGTCGGCGCGCACGGGTACAGCGATGTCGGCGCCGTCGCTGGGGCGACCGCGCCGGAAGCGCTGCGCGCCGTGCGTGCGGTGCTGCCCAACGCCTGGCTGCTGGTGCCCGGCTACGGCGTCCAGGGCGCCGGGCCGGCGGCGCTCGCCGGCATCTCCGCCGGCGACGCGGAAGGCTACGTCGTCAACGCGTCGCGTTCGATCATTTTCGCATGGCAGCAGAATGGGGAAGAATACCGGGTAGCGGCCGCGCGCGCCGCCGGCGAGATGCGTGACGAGCTGAGGGGAGCCCCGTGAGCGACGATTTCGACGATCTGGGCGGGTTCGAGTTGCCGCCCGACGATGCATCGCCGCCACGCGAGCCCGGGGTCCCGCCGCCCGACCCGACCAAGCTGCAGCCGAGCGAACCGGGGCTCGACCCGACCGTGGTGGCCGGCGATCCCGACGACCTCGCGACACGCTCGCTGGAGGCGCTCGACGACTTGACGCACGCGCCGCGCCGCCGGCGACGCGCGGAACCCGAATCGGCGCCGCTCGAGAAGACGCGGCGTGCCGCGGCGCCGCGCACGCGCAAAGCGAGAGCGGCCGGGCCGACGGCGTCGCCGGCCGCACCGCCGGTGCCCTTCGCGGCGATCGAGCGCCACTCGGCGCGCGGCGCCACGCACCGCGGTCGCACGCCGGTCCCGCGGATCGCCGCCCCGGTCGTGTTCCTGATCGCCGTGATCGTCCTCATCGGGCTGTTGGTGAGTTCCGCCGGGCAGAAGAAGACGATCCCGACGAACCCGTCCGGCGGCAAGAAGACCGCGACGGCCAAACCGACGGCGACGGCGACGTCGACCGGCACGCAGACGGTCGCCAAGACCTATGTCGTGAAGGCCGGCGACACCATCTCCGGCATCGCGGTCAAGTTCCACACAACCCAGACCGCCATCCAGGCTCTAAACCCGAATATCGACCCGAACACGCTGAGCGTCGGCGAGAAGCTCAAGCTGCCGCCCCCAGGCCAGTAGGTCGCTAGCCTGTGGTACGGCGGGGTGCTGAGGCCAGCCCCGCCGCCGCCGCTTTCTGACTCCGTCCAAACTCCATAGTTCTCCCCACCGCCCGCTCTGACAGCTTCCACGAGGGCCCCGCAGGCTCGTGCCGCGCTCGCCTGCCGACCGCGCGAACAGAGAAATGAAGGGATGTGGGGAAAGATTCTGAAAAGGTGTTGCTTTGTGGGGAATGGTGGGGTAAAGTGGCCCACATGCAACGGTCGTTGGTGGGGGAATTCGAATTCACGCTCGACGCGAAGGGTCGCGTTGCCATCCCGGCGCGCTTGCGTCCGGAGTTCTCCGAAGGCATCTTCGTCACCCGCGGATTCGACCGCTGTCTGAGCGGCTACGCCCCCGACGAGTGGGAGCGCTTCGTCGCCGAGCAGACCGACGACACATCGGCGATGAGCAGCAAGGGTCGTCAGCTTCGCCGCTTCATCTCGGCCAGCGCGAACTGGGAGCAGCTGGACGGGCAGGGACGCATCAAGGTCCCAGCCGCACTGCTGCAGTTCGCGAGCATCGCCAAAGACGTGACGATCATCGGTGTCCAGGACCACATCGAGATATGGGATCGCGCCGTCTGGGCCGAGTACCGCAAACACATGGAGGAGGAGGCCGATGCTACCGCAGACGAGCTTGCAACTTCGTGAGTACGAGATGGTGCTCGCACACACCCCGGTGCTGCCCGAAGAGCTCATCGACCTCCTGAAGCCTGACGCCGGCGAGGTCGCCTTCGACGCGACCTTCGGAGCCGGCGGCCATGCCGAACTGGTGGCCGCCAAGCTCGGACCCGACGGCAAGCTGGTGGCCTGCGACCGTGACCCGAGCGTCGCCGAGTACTATCGCGATTTCGCACGCAACGCGCCGTGTGCCACCGAGCTCTACCACGGCAATTTCGCCGACGTACTCGCCGCG
>Ga0208716_1000771_pt1 | contig 12901 bp, 7 predicted proteins | sample NGESurdeep092012_8_FD_184482 | JGI IMG/M metagenome (GOLD analysis project Ga0208716, IMG submission 184482) | Arctic peat soil microbial communities from Barrow, Alaska - NGEE Surface sample 415-3 deep-092012 (SPAdes) | ecosystem: Environmental > Terrestrial > Soil > Wetlands > Peat ...
TGGGAGCCTCCTCGGCCGCGGGCTCTTCGACGGTCTCGGGCTCTTCGACGGTCTCAGGTTCGGCCTCGATCTCAGCCGCGGCCTCGGCTTCAGCCACGACTGCCTCGCCTGCGGCCTCAGGCTCGGGTTCAACCGCAGCCTCCTCCGGCTCGGCCTCGACCACCTCGGCCTCGGGCTCAGCTGCAGCCTCGGGCTCCGGCTCAGCTGCAGCCTCGGGCTCCGGCTCAGCCGCAGCCTCGTCCGTCTCAGCCTCGACCTCTTCCGCCTCAGCCACGACCTCCTCCGCCTCTTCCCCGGCTTCTTCGGTCGGCTCCGGCACCGGCGGCACATACGGCTTGTCGGGCTTGACCTCGCCCTCGCCCTCGACGCGCTTGATGCTCAGGCTGAGGCGGCGGCGGTCGGAGTCGATCTCGATGACCTTGACCTTGACATGCTGGTTGACCGAGACGACTTCATCGGGCCGCTCGACGTGCCGGTTGGCGAGCTCCGAGATGTGCACGAGACCCTCGATGCCGGCGTAGATCTCGACGAACGCGCCGAAGGCGACGATCTTCGTCACGCGACCCTCGACGACGTCGCCGATGCGGTGCTCGGAGACGATCTTCTGCCACGGGTCTTCCTGAGTCTGCTTGAGACCGAGGGAGATGCGCTGGCGGTCGCGGTCGATGTCGAGCACCTTGACCTTGACCTCCTGGTTGACCTGCAACACCTCGGACGGGTGGTTGATGTGCGTCCAGGAGAGTTCGGAGATGTGGATGAGACCGTCGATGCCGTCGAGGTCGACGAACGCGCCGAAGTCGACGATGTTCGAGATCGTGCCGGTGACGATGTCGCCGACGTTGAGTTCGTCGATGATCTGCTGGCGCACCTCTTTGCGCTCCTCTTCGAGCACGGCGCGGCGGGAGAGCACGACGTTGTTGCGGTTGCGGTTCATCTCGATGACACGGCAGGAGAGCTCCTGCGTGACGTACTCCTGAAGGTCCTGCACGCGGCGGATGTCGACCAGCGAGGCGGGCAGGAAGCCGCGCACGCCGAGGTCGAGGATGAGGCCGCCCTTGACGACCTCGATCACCGTGCCGGTCACCGGCTGGCCGCTCTCGAAAGCCTCCTCGATACGCTTCCAGGCCTTCTCGAACCGGGCGCGCTTCTTGGAGAGGATGAGCCGTCCGTCGGCGTCTTCTTTCTGCATGACGAGCGCGTCGATCTCCTCGCCGAGCTGCACCTCGTCGGCCGTACTGACCGACTTGCGGATGGAGAGCTCGGCCACGGGAATGACGCCCTCGGACTTGTAGCCGATGTCGACGAGGACCTCGTCCTTGTCGATGCGCACGACCTTGCCGCTGACGATGTCGCCTTCGGTGAACAGGGTCATCGTCGCGTCGTAATTGGGCTGGATGACTCCGTCGACTTCGATCAGGTAGCCTTCGCTGCCCTCGACGATCCTGGCGTTCTCTTCGCTTTGAGTCTTGGTCGTCTCTTGGTTGTCTGTCTGGTCTTCGGTCATCGGGTCGTTGTCCTTCCGGTCCTGAGCGATCCGTCGATTGCAGAGATGACAAAACGGCCCCGGTGGATCGCGACCGGACCGTAAACCGAAAGATTATAGCACGCGCGCCGTGACCGCTTCACTTTGCGTCGCGCCAGTTCTCCCCCACGCCGACCGAGACCTCGATCGGCGGATCGATGAGGTAGGCGCCGCACATCGTCTCGCGCGCCAGCGTCGCGACCTCCTCGGCCTCGGCGGCGGGTGCCTCGAAGATGAGCTCGTCGTGGACCTGCAGCACGAGACGCGCGCCCAGCTTGCGGCGCTCGATCTCGTCGGAGGCGTGGATCATCGCCACCTTGATGATGTCGGCGGCGCTGCCCTGCAGCACCGTGTTCACGGCGAGGCGCTCGCCGAGGCTGCGCTCGCGCTGGTTGCGCGAGCGCAGCTCGGGCATCGCCCGGCGGCGACCGAAGAGCGTCGTCACGTAGCCCTCGTCCGTCGCCCGCCGGATCGTCTCGTCGCGGAACTCGCGCACCTTCGGGTAGCGCGCGAAGTAGGCGTCGATGAAATCGCGCGCCTCTTCGCGCGAGATGCCCACCTGTTCGGAGAGCCCGAAGGCGGAGAGACCGTACATGATGCCGAAGTTCGTCGCCTTGGCGCGCTGCCGCTGCTCCGTCGTCACGTCATCCGGAGCGATGCCGGCGATCGCCGCGGCGGTCGTGCGGTGCACGTCCTCGCCGCGGCGGAACGAATCGAGCAGGGCCGGCTCCTGGGCGATGGACGCCATCAGCCTGAGCTCGATCTGCGAGTAATCGGCGACGATCAGCCGCCAGCCCTCCTCGGCGACGAAGCAGGCGCGGATCTGACTGCCGAGCTCGGTCCGGATGGGGATGTTCTGCAGGTTCGGATTCGAGCTCGAGAGGCGACCGGTCGTCGCCACCATCTGATTGAAAGTGGTGTGCAGGCGTCCGGTCGCCGGATCGAGGCGTTCGGGGAGCGGCTCAAGGTACGTGTTGAGCAGCTTGGTCAGCTCGCGCCACTCTTCGACTGCGGCGACGATCGGATGCTGGTCGCGAAGCGTGCGCAGGACGCGGGCATCGGTGGAGAAGCCGGTCTTGCCGCGACGCACCGGCGCCAGTCCGAGGCGCACGAAGAGCACGTCGGCGAGCTGCGGCGGCGAACCGATGTTGAACTCGCCGCCCGCGAGGCCGTAAATGCGGTCGCGCGCCTCGTCGACGGCATCGCGGACACGCGCCGTGATCTCGCCCAGGCGATACGGGTCCATGCGCACGCCGACCGTCTCCATGCGCGCGAGGACACGCGCCAGCGGCAGCTCGACCTCGCGGAACAGCCGTTCGAGGCCGAGCTCGAGGAGCAGCCCGCGCTGGCGCTCCGCCAGCTCCCAGGTCAGCACGGCGCGGGTCGCCGCCGCCGCTTCGTCCTGCGGGCCGTCGACGAGGCTGACGTCGGCGGCGACCCGCGTCAGCTCGAACAGGTCGACGACGGGCCGCTCGGGCGCCAGCAGATAGGCGGCGATCGCCGTGTCGAAGGCGGGGCCGGTCGGCGCTTCGCCAAAGTGCGGAAACGACTTGACGTCGTGACCGACCACGTGACCGGCGAGCAGCCACAGGCTCCGCCAGACTTGCTCGCCGACGCGAGCGGCAACGACCGCTTCGCCGCCGCTGTAGACAGCGGCGCAGGTCGTCGCGCCGTCGCCGTCGGCGACCGGCACGAAGGCCAGTGCCGCCTCCTTCTGCTCGAGCAGCGCCGCCAGCGCGCCGACAGCCTCTTCGATCACCAGACGCGGCGACGGCCCGGCCGACGCAGCGGCGGTGTCCGAGGCGGGCGCCGCGGGACCGATCTCCGACGGCGCCGCGGCGCCTGGGATGGGCGACGCGTCGGCCGCCTCCGGAGTGACGGACGCGGCGTCGGCGGCGCTCGCCGACGCGCCGCCCGAGCGCGCGAGCTCCTGCACGCGGCGCACGAGGCTGCCGAACTCGAAGCGCCGGAAGACCTCCTCGACGCGGCTCGCCGGCAGCACGTAGCCGCGACGGCCGACGAGCTCTTCAAGATCGACCCCCAGCGGCACGTCGAGGACCATCGTCGCCAAGCGCTTGGAGAGGCGCGCCGATTGCTCGTGTTCCACGAGCAGGGCGCGCCGCTTCTCCGAGGTGACCTCGTCGATGCGTGCGTACAGCTCATCGATCGAGCCGAACTGCTGCAGCAGCGCGGCCGCCGTCTTTTCGCCGACACCGGGCACGCCGGGGATGTTGTCGGAGGTGTCGCCCTTGAGGCCGATGAAGTCGGGGATCTTGTCGGCGGTGATACCGAACCTCTCGACGACTTTCGCCGGCGTGTAGATCTTGACGTCGGTGACGCCGCGACCCGTCGACATCACCCAGATGTCGTCGTCGACGACCTGCAGGGCGTCGCGGTCGCCGGTGACGATCACCGAGCCGACCTTCTGCCGTTTCGCCTCCTCGGCGAGCGTGCCGAGGATGTCGTCGGCCTCGAACCCGGCCTTGACGAGGTTGTCGAAACCGAAGGCGTCGACCAGCTCGGGAAAGTGCGGCCACTGCTGCGAGAGCGGATCGGGCATGTGCGGTCGCTGCGCCTTGTACTCCGCGAACTCCTCGTGGCGGAACGTCTTCTCGCGCGCGTCCCAGGCGACGACGACCGCCGCCGGTGCGTACTCGGTGACGATCTTGAGCAGCATCTGGCTGAAGCCGTAGAGGGCATTGGTCGGGAAACCTTCACGCGTGGCGATCGTCTCCGGCAGCGCGAAGTAGGCGCGGTAGGCGAGACTGCTCCCGTCGATCAGTACGAGGCGTTGCTTGACTGACTCGTCGCTCATGGCCGCGATTCTATCGCAGGGCCACGGCGGGCGAGCGGCGCCGCCCTACGACTTGCCGGGCAGCGTGCCTTCGCGGATCAGCGCCGCGGCCTCGTCCGGCGGCAGTGGGCGGCCGAAGAAGAAGCCCTGCAGCTCGTCGCAGCCGTGGCGACGCAGAATCGCAAGCTGCTCATCGGTCTCGACGCCTTCGGCGAGGACCTTCATCCCGAGCTCGTGGCCGAGCCCGACGACGGCGGCGACGATCGCCGCGTCGGAGGGCTTGTCGGTCATGCCGGCGACGAACGAGCGGTCGATCTTGAGCGTCTGGATCGGCAGCGCGCCGAGCTGGCTCAGCGACGAGTAGCCCGTGCCGAAATCGTCGAGCGCGAGGCGCACGCCAACGATTTTGAGCTGATCGAGGATGCGCGCCGTCGCCGCGACGTCGCGCATCATCACCGTCTCCGTGATCTCCAGCTCCAGCGATTCCGGCGGCAAGTCGGCTGCCGTCAGCGCGTCCGCGACGACCGCGACGAGTCGCTCGTCGACGAGCTCGCGCGCGCAGAGGTTGACGGCGACGCGCAACAGCGGCAGCCCGGCGTCGCGCCACCGTCGGAGCTGCCGGCAGGCCTCGGCGACCACGAAGTGCCCGATCGCGACGATCATCCCCGTCTCTTCGGCCAGAGGGATGAACTCCATCGGCGGCATCATCCCATGCTCCGGGTGCCGCCAGCGCACGAGCGCCTCGACGCCGACGACATCGCCGCGCGCGGCCCCGACCAGCGGCTGATAGTGGACGACGAGCTCGCGCTGCTCGAGGGCGCGGTGCAGCCCGCTCTCGAGCGCCAGCCGCTGGGCGACTTCGGCGCTCATCGTCTGACTATAGAGCCGATAGCCGCCGCCGCCGTCGCGCTTGACACGACGCATCGCCGTCGTCGCGTTCTTGAGCAGTTCCTCGCCGCCGGCCCCGTCTTCCGGGAAGAAGGCGATGCCGATGCTCGCGTTCACATAGACGTTCTGCCCTTCGAGCTTCACCGGCCGCCGAAGCGTCTGCTCGAGCTTGGCGACGATCGCGACGACGTCACCGGCGTGGGCGACACCGGGCAGCGCGACGACGAACTCGTCGGCGGCGGCGCGGGCCACGGTGTCGCCGTCGCGGACGTGCTTCTGCAGGCGGCGACCGATGCTGCGCAGCAAGCGGTCGCCGACGCGCTGGCCGAGCGTGTCGTTCACATGCTTGAACCGGTCGAGGTTCAACACGGCGACGGCGACCTTTTCGCCGCTGCGCGCCGCGCCGGCGACCGCCTGCTTCAGGCGGTCGCCGAGCAACGCGCGGTTCGGCAGCCCGGTCACAGCGTCGGTGTAGGCCATCGTCTCAATGGTCTCGAGCAGCTGGCGCCGCTCGCTGATGTCGATGTTGGAGAAGTACACGCGATCGTAGGTCTGCTCCGACCCCAGCGGCACGGTCCAGCTCTCGACGACACGGATGAGCTCGCCGTCAAGGATGAAGGTGGCGTCATCGTATGCTCCGCTGGTCCGACCGTCGGCGATCGCCAGGAGGAGGGTGTGGAAGCGCTCCACGGACACCTCGGTCGCCATGTCGTCCCAGCGAGCCATCGCCTCCGATTTGCTCTTTGCCTTGACCAGCGCCACCATCGCCGCGTTCACGTCGACGACCGGTGAGCTCTTGTAGCACTTCTCGACGAACTCAGGATGCTCGCGAAAGTACTTGCGCAGATCTTTGACGCCGCTCGCCTTCAACTCGTCGAGGTACGTCTTGACCTGCGAGTAGTCCTCGATCCAGAGAGGCAGCGGAGACTGATCGAACATGCTGCGGTAGTTGGCTTCCGCCGCCCGCAGCGCCCGCTCCGCCCTGCCGCGCTCGGTGACATCGACGTCGGAGAAGTAGACGCGATCCCAGGTGTCTTCGTCCCCGGCGGCGAGCGTCCACGTCTCCAACACGCGGATGACGTTGCCGCCCAATGTGTTGTTGACGTCCTCGTAGGCGCCGCTCGTCCGACCCTCGGCGAGGTCGATGACCACACTTCGGGCGAGGTCGTACGATCTCTCCGTGAAGACGCTTCGCCAGTGCGCGTGGACGTCGGCGATGTCCGCTGCCTCGTAGAGCCGCAGCGTCGCCGCGTTGGCGTCGACCACCCCGACGTGTTCGAGACAGGCATCGACGAAGTCCGCGTGCGTGCGCAGGTAGCCCGGAACGTCGTTGACGCCGCTTGCCTTGAGCTCGTCGAGTCGCACCTTGATTGCCGAGAAGTCCTCGACCCAGAGCGCCACCGGCGAGTGATCGAACAGACTTCGGTAGCGCGCTTCGGCCTCGCGCTGCGCCTTCTCCGCACGCTTGCGCTCAGTTACATCGCGGAAACTCCAGACGCGGCCGACGGCCTCACCTTCGACGACCTGCGGCCGCGAGTAACGTTCGAAGCAGCGACCGTCGGCGAAGGCGAGCTCGTCGGAGCTCTCCGCCTCCGGGTCTGCGTAAAGCTCACGCACCTTGTCGACGAACGCCTGCGGGTCGACGAGCTGGTCGACCACGTACGCCAGCAGCTTCTCGTCGTCGTCTTCGGCGGCGAGCTCTGGTGGGATGCGCCACAACTCGAGGAACTGCTGGTTGTGGCTCACGATCTTGCCGGCGCGGTCGACGACGAGAATACCGTCGGCAGTCGACTCGAGTGTCGCCGACAGCAGCGACAATGAGGCGCCCAGCGCCGCTTCGTTCTGTCTGCGTTCGGTGACGTCGCGCGCGAACACTGCGAAGCGCAGCGTGGCGCCGTCCGCTCCGCCGATCGGGTAGATGACGTTCTCGTAGGATCGACCAGCGCGCTCATCCGCGAACCACACCGGCTGAGCCCCGCGCTTGGCCTCCGCCCAGCGCTCGCGACGAGTATCGGTGGCGACCGCGCCAGGCATGCTGTCGAAGGCCGGCCGGCCGATCAGCTCCTCGGCCGGCCGGCCGAAAGCCGCCAGGGCCGCCTCGTTCAGGGCAAGGAAGTTGCCATCCTGGTCCAGGAGGAAGCCGATGTCGGGCGATGCGTCGAACAGCGGGCGGCCGCGTGCCGGCGAGGTCGTCCCGGTGTCGAGCGGAGCATCGGCCATCAGGTGCGCGCCTCCCGCGAAGGAATCCCTGCATTCGAAGCCGTTATCGGCAGCCGGCGCCGCGGCATTGAGCGGCGGCGGATCGACGGCGCCGGCAGCTCTCTCCTCCGGCAAGAGGGTCGCCGTGAATTCACGCGGTGATCTTCTTGACCAGCACGACGGTCGTGCCGCCGTCGTGACATTCGAAGCGCAGGTCGTCCACCAGGGCGCGCATCGAAGGGATGCCGCGCCCGCTCACCTCGAGGGCGTCGGGCGGGCAAAGCCGCGAAGCGCCGAAGCCCGCCCCTCTGTCGGTGATCTCGACGATCACGGCGTGCCCGAGAAGGCCGACACGCACGGTCACCTCGTCGAACTCCCGGTAGGGCGAGCCGTGACGGACGGCATTGGTCAACGCCTCGCCCACCGCGACCAGCAGATCGAACAGGTCGCCGCCGCCGAGTCCGTTGTGCCTCGCGGCTTCGGCGACCCGCTGGCGCGCGAGCGGAACGGAGCTGTGCACGCCGGGGAGGGCGAACGCCTGCAACCAGTGCGGCCGCGGCTCGCGCGCCATCACCGGCACCCGTGATCTAGGAGCGCGCCCCGGGTCCCCGCCCCCACCGCGTCGATGCGGGTTTCAATACTGACGTTCATGGCTCCCCGCCAGTTCTTCAACACCTGATCGGCCCGCCCCCACGCACGGGGCGTGCCGGCAGGCGACCATCTCCTAGCTGGTCCCGGCGTCGCTCTCGTAGCTCACCAAAGGCTCCACGCGGCAATCTTCGCGCCCGGGCACGCCGGCGAACGGATACTCGCAGCGCATCCGCTGCCACTGTTCGCCGACGTCGGTGAACCGCCGGTGCATACGCTCCACGAGCTCATCGTCGACGGTGAACGCACGCGACGCCTCGAGGACGGCGTCGCGCAGTGCCTCGACCCTGTGCTCGAACTCGTCGAAGGCCTGGCGCCAGGCCGCACTCTCGGTCGCACCCGCATGCTGCAAGAATCGACTCTCACTCATCGTCACTCCAGCGTTGGCCGGGCGGCGACCGGAGTCGCCACTCGATCGTTGGGCATGGTCATTGACCTATTCCCTGCACGGAGAGTGCACAACCGTATGTGCAGGAGAGGATGATGCAGGGGGGCGCGGTGCGCACTGAGGAGAGAGTGGTGTCGGAAGGGGGACTTGAACCCCCATGAGGAAATGCCCTCACTAGGCCCTCAACCTAGCGCGTCTACCAATTCCGCCATTCCGACACGGTCCGCGGGAGAGAGATTATAGAAGCGGCTGCGCAGGCGGTCAACGCGGACCGCGGCCGCGCGATCCACCCCTGCGGAGCGCCGTGCCGGCGCCGCAGCGACAAGGATCGGCGGGAGGGAACGGCCTCGGCCAGACCCTCCCGCCTCTCGCGGTGTAGGCCTGCGACGCCGGGTGGAGCGGCCTTCCAGTCGGCGATGACGACGCGAATCGTCAGCGGCCACCGGGGCACCCCCGGCATACGCCACTCCTTCGCCCTCTGGCGTCGCCGGCACACCGGGCAGGGCTGCGTGAAACGCGCAACGACTGCCGACCCGATTATAGTCCTCGCGCGCGCCGCGCGACAACGTTCCCGGCGCGGCGGCGGCGTCGCCGGTAGCGGGTACACTGACACCGTCAGACCGGCGCGACGGAGGTGACGAAGACGTGGCCACGGGGCGCATCCTCACCGGCACGTGCTCATGGACGGATCCGACGCTGATCGCCTGCGGACGGTTCTACCCGCCACGCGTGACCAGCGCCGCCGATCGTCTGCGTTTCTACGCGGACCAGTTCCCGATCGTCGAGGTCGACTCGACGTACTACGCTCCGCCCTCGGAACGCAACGCGCACCTCTGGGCGGAGCGCACCCCCGCCGACTTCACCTTCAACGTCAAGGCGTTCGCGCTGCTCACCGGGCACCCGGCGAAGCTCGAGCGCCTGCCCTCGCCGCTGCGCGACCTGGTGCCTGACGCGGCCCGCGCCAAGCGCAACGTCTACCTCAAGGACATGCCGCCGCACTCCGTCGATCTGCTCTGGGAGACGCATCGCACGGCGCTGCAGCCGCTGCACGACGCGGGCAAGCTCGGCGCCGTGCTCTTCCAGTTCCCGCCGTGGTTCCGGCGCACGCCGGCGAGCGCCGATTACGTGCGCCGCGTGCCGCTCGAACTGCCGGACTACCAGGTCGCGGTCGAGTTCCGCGGCGGCGGCTGGATGGACGAGGACGCGGCGCCGGCGACGCTGGCGATGCTCGAGCGCGCCGGGCTCGCGTACGTGAGCGTCGACGAGCCGCAGGGATTCCGCTCGAGCACGCCGCCGGTCGCCGCGGCGACGGCCGACCTGGCGATCGTGCGCCTCCACGGCCGCAACGCGGCCACGTGGGAGGCGCACACCGGCGTCGCCTCCGACCGCTTCAACTACCTCTATAGCGTCGCCGAGCTCAACGAGTGGGCGCCGCGCATCCGCCGGCTGGCCGGCGCGGCGCCCGCCGTCCACGTGCTCTTCAACAACAACTACGAGGACCAGGGCGTCGTCAACGCGCGGCGCATGGCGGCCCTGCTCGCCGATGACCGACTCTCACGCTGAGTCGATGTTCGCGAGCAGCTCATTGTGTCGTGGGGCAGACAAGACGACGGGCGGGCGGCGCTAACACGCCGCCCGCCCGTCACTCGGGTCTCTCCCGGCGCTGTTAGGCCACGACCGCGCGCATCACGGCGTCGATCGTGACGTTCCAGCGCGAGAGCGCCTTGAAGAACGCGCCAGTCGGCACGATCTGCTCGGGGACGAACACACCCGGCCCCTTGATCTCGCCCGTGGCCATCATCTTGGCGACGATCGCCGGCGGGATGCCGGTGTCGACGTCGCCGGCGCCGGCGCCGTACTCCTTGTGCGCCGGCACGACGGCGCGCACGCGCCACTCGACGCGGCGACCGTCCTTGAGGCCGGTGACGATGCCGAGCAGGTAGTCGACGTCGTCGAAAACGGTCTCGGCGCCCGGCTTGGGGATCTTGCCGACGAGCGCCATGAGCACGTCGCGGGGCTTGACCTTGACACCGCCGACCGCGATCTCGTCCTTGCTCGTCAGCCCGAGCGTCTTGAGGAAGTTCATTTGGTCGGTGAAGCTCTCCGGCAGCGCGAGCCGCCAAATGGCGCTCTTCAGGCCCTGGTCCTTCCACGTGTACCAGAAGGTGAAGGGCTCGGAGTGGATCGTATAGTGCGAGCGCAGCATGCCGACCCCGTCACCGAAATCGATCAGCTGGTCGCCGGTGCCGCCGATAAGGTCCTCGCGCCACACGCCGTCGATGAACTGCGGCGCGGGCACGCTGAACTCGTCGCAGACCGTCTCGAGCGAGTACGGCGCGAACCAGCCCTGGTAGTTGGAGTAGTCGGTGTTGTCGACGTTGCCGCAGAGCGCCGTCACCGCTTCGACCTTGTCCACTTGCGCGGCGCCATAAGCGGCGAGCACGTTCGTCACGCCAGGGGCGCCGCCCATCGAGATGACGCCGGTGACGCCGGCCTTCTTGAACTCGGCGTCGAGCTCGACCTGCTGCTTGGTAACGTGGAACAGTCCGCCCATGTCGGTGTAGTGCACGCGTGCGGCGGCGGCGGCGTGCATGACGTTGATGTTCCAGAAATGCTGCGTGCCGTTGACAAGTGCGGCGCAGCCGGCGATCGCCTGCTTGAGGCTCTCCTGGTCGCGCGCATCGACGAAGACACCCTTCGCCTTGCCGCCGCCGTGGGCGGCCGCGACTTGTTTGGCCTGGGCCTCGTTGAAGTCGGCGACGACGATCTCGTCGACCTCGGGACTGATGCCGAGCTCCTTGACCGACCAGCGACCCATCGCGCCGGCTCCGATCACTGCGATCTTCATGTATCCGCCTCCTGAGCGTGACTGCTGTCTGCTCTCACATCCCCACAGTGAATAGCGCGGGCGAAGTATAGCCGCCTGTGACGGCGCTCACAACGAGCGGCACTGCCCGAATGGGACAAGACGGCACGGCGGTGCTTACGCCATTCCGTCCACCACGAGCTGGGGGGAAATGCGGTCACGAAGTCGCTATCATTGGCACGTCGCGTACACCGCCCGCTCCCCGCGGGTGTCGACCGGGAGGTTCTCGGCGTTGACCACATACGGCATCGACGAACAGCAGTGGAAGAGTCTCGAGACCGAGGTGGTCGGCTTGTTCGCACGGCTGCTCCAGGTCGAGACGACCAACCCGCCGGGAAACGAGACCGGCTGCGCGGCCGTGCTGCGCGAGTACCTGGCCGCTAACGGCGTCGACGGGGTCCTCGTCGGCGACCTGCCGCAGCGTCAGAATCTCGTTGCCCGCGTGCGCGGCAAACGACCGGGACCGCGGCTGCTCTTCACCGGCCACCTGGACACGGTGCCGGCCGACACACCGCAGTGGACGGTGCCACCGTTCTCCGGCACGGTCCAGGACGGCTACGTGTGGGGCTGCGGCGCCACCGACATGAAGAACCAGATCGCCGCCGAGGCGGTCGCCGTGGCGCGCCTTGCGCGCAGCGGCGCCGACTTCGCCGGCGACGTGATCTTTGCGGCGACCGCCGACGAGGAGGTCGGCGTCGACTGCGGCGCGCGCTGGCTTTGTCAGAACCGTCCCGAGCTCGTCGAGTCCGACTACATCCTCAACGAGGGCATGGGCGGCCTCTGGCTGCCGATCGACGGTAAACAGGTCTTCCTGCTGGCGATCGGCGAGAAGGCGTTCGCCCAATTCCGCATCTCGACCCGCGGCACCGGCGGGCACGGATCGGTGCCGGAGCGCGAGCACAGCGCCGTGATCGACCTCGCCAGGGCTGTGCTCGCGCTCGGGCAGTACGACCCGCCGGCGATCGTCTCGCCGCTGACGGCGGAGTTCATCGACCTCCTTGTCCTCGACCGCGACCTGGCCGAGCAGCTCAAAGACCCTTCGCGGGCGCGCGCCGCGGCACATGTGCTGCGCGCCCGCCAGCCCGAGATCGCCGGCCTCGTCGAACCCCTGCTCGGCGCCACCTTCACGCCGACGATCCTCACTGCCGGCCAAGTCGTCAACGTCATCCCCACGCACGCCGAGGCCGACATCGACTGTCGCATCCTGCCGGAGATGACGCCCGAACAGACCAAGGCGATCGTCGCCTCCGTGCTCGATCCGCTGGGGATCGACTGGAGCTTCGAATGGGTCGATGTCACCGAGCCCAACGCATCGCCGGCGCCGACGCCGCTGAGCGCGAGCATCGAGCGCGTGCTCCAGCGCGACGTGCCCGACGCCGTGCTCGCGCCGATGTGCGCCGGCAGCTTCACCGACTCGCGCTGGTTTCGCGAGTACTTCCCCCAAGCGATCGCCTACGGCTTCGCGCCGTTCGTCGGTGAGAGCATGGCCGACATGCGCGGCGGCCGCGACCATTCTCCGGACGAGCGCATCCTCGTCAGCGACGTCACCTATCAAACGCTCTTCTTCGAGCGGCTCGCCCGCGACCTGCTGAGCTA
>Ga0208716_1000774_pt1 | contig 12873 bp, 9 predicted proteins | sample NGESurdeep092012_8_FD_184482 | JGI IMG/M metagenome (GOLD analysis project Ga0208716, IMG submission 184482) | Arctic peat soil microbial communities from Barrow, Alaska - NGEE Surface sample 415-3 deep-092012 (SPAdes) | ecosystem: Environmental > Terrestrial > Soil > Wetlands > Peat ...
CGATCATCCGCCCTTCCTTCACGCTCGGGGGAACGGGGGCGGGGATCGCCTACAACCGCGAGGAGTTCGAGGAGGCGATCCGCTGGGCGCTGGACGCCTCGCCGAAGCATACCGTCCTCGTCGAGCAGTCGGTCATCGGCTGGAAGGAGTTCGAGCTCGAGGTGATGCGCGACCTGGCCGACAACGTGGTCATCGTCTGCTCGATCGAAAACCTCGACCCGATGGGAGTCCATACGGGCGATTCGATCACCGTTGCCCCGGCGCAGACGTTGACCGATAAAGAGTACCAGGTCATGCGCAACGCGGCCCTGCGCATCATCCGGGAGATCGGGGTCGACACCGGGGGGAGCAACATCCAGTTCGCCGTCCACCCGGAAACCGGGGAGATGGTGATCATCGAGATGAACCCGCGTGTCTCCCGCTCCTCGGCGCTGGCGTCCAAGGCCACCGGGTTCCCCATCGCGAAGATCGCGGCCAAACTCGCCGTCGGATATACCCTCGACGAGATCCGCAACGACATCACGCGGGAAACTCCCGCCTCCTTCGAACCGACCATCGACTACGTGGTTACGAAGATCCCCCGGTTCACGTTCGAGAAGTTCCCCCAGACCGAGGATGTGCTCGGCACGCAGATGAAATCGGTGGGGGAGGTGATGGCGATCGGCCGCACCTTCAAGGAGTCGCTGCAGAAGGCGATCCGTTCGCTGGAGAACAGCGTGTACGGTTTCGAGGAGATGATCCTTCCGACGATCCCTCCGAACCCGGCGGCCCGGCGGAAAACGATCACCGATAAACTGCGCAAGCCCAACTCCCTTCGTCTTTATTACATCGGGGAGGCTTTCCGGGACGGATGGACGGTCGAGGAAATCGGGGAGTCGACCGGAATCGACCCATGGTTCCTCGAGAACATCCGGCAGATCATCGCGATGGAGGGCGAGATCCGCGCGAGGGCGGAGGCGTTCCGCAAGGAGGGGGCGCAAAAGCCGGCCATGTTCGCCCCTTTCCTTCACCGGATGAAGGGGAACGGCTTCTCCGACCGTCGGCTCTCGAAGCTCCTCGGTGTCGGCGAGGACGACGTTCGCAAGATCCGGTACGCCGCGGGGGTGCGGGCGGTCTACAAGCGGGTCGACACCTGCGGGGCGGAGTTCGAGGCGCACACCCCGTACCTCTACTCCACGTACGAGCACGAGGACGAGGGGAACCCGACCGATCGGAAGAAGGTGGTGATCCTCGGCGGCGGTCCGAACCGGATCGGCCAGGGGATCGAGTTCGACTACTGCTGCGTCCACGGCGTGTTCGCCCTGCGCGAAGAAGGGTTCGAGACGATCATGGTGAACTGCAACCCCGAGACCGTATCCACCGACTACGACTCCTCCGACCGCCTCTACTTCGAGCCCCTGACGAAGGAGGACGTTCTCGCCATCATCGAGGAGGAGAAGCCGGTCGGCGTGATCGTCCAGTTCGGCGGCCAGACCCCGCTGAAACTCGCCGTCCCCCTCGAGCAGGAGGGGGTACGGATCCTCGGGACGTCGCCGGAGAGCATCGACCGGGCGGAAGATCGCGAGCGGTTCGCCGAGATGCTGAACCTTCTGGGGCTTTCCCAGCCGCCGAACGGGATCGCGCGGTCCACCGCCGATGCGGTCGCGATCGCCGCCAGGATCGGTTACCCTGTCCTGCTTCGTCCATCCTACGTCCTCGGCGGACGGGCGATGGAGATCGTCCACGACGAGGAAGGCCTTCTCAGATATCTCACGGAGGCCGTCTCCGCTTCCGAGGCGAAACCCGTCCTCGTCGACCGGTTCCTCGAGGACGCCATCGAGATCGACGTGGACGCGATCTCCGACGGCGAAACGGTCGTCGTCGGCGGGATCATGGAGCATATCGAGGAAGCGGGCGTCCATTCGGGGGATTCGGCATGTTCCCTGCCTCCGCACTCCATCTCAAGCGAGATGATCGCCGAGATTACCCGGCAGACGAAGGCGCTGGCCGCCGAGCTCTCCGTCATCGGCCTGATGAACGTCCAGTTCGCCATCCAGCGCGGCAAGATCTTCATTCTCGAGGTCAACCCGCGGGCATCCCGCACCATCCCGTTTGTCAGCAAGGCGATCGGCATCCCCCTGGCCAAACTCGCCGCGAAGGTGATGGCGGGACGAAAGCTGGTGGACCTCGGGTTCACATCGGAGGTCGTGCCGAACCACGTCTGCGTCAAGGAGGCGGTCTTCCCCTTCATCAAGTTCCCCGACGTCGACACGCTGCTCGGTCCGGAGATGAAGTCGACCGGCGAGGTGATGGGGATCGACCGGACGTTCGGCACCGCCTTCGCAAAGGCGCAGATCGGTGCCGGGATGATCCTGCCGCGGGCCGGGAAGGTTTTCTTGAGCGTGCGCGACGAGGACAAGGAGGGGGTTCTCGCCGCGGCCGAAGGGCTGAAGCGGTGCGGCTTCTCCCTCATCGCCACCCGTGGCACGGCGGCGTTCCTGACCGCGCGCGGACTTCCTTGCGACACGGTGCGGAAGGTGAACGAGGGGCGCCCCCACGTGGCGGACCTCATCAGGAACGGCGAGATCGCGCTGGTCATCAACACCCCGCTCGGCGCCCAGTCGAAGGCCGATTCCTACTACATCCGTCGCGCCTCCCTGGTCTACAACGTCCCGTACTTCACCACTGTGGCGGCGGCGCGCGCCGTCTCCCTCGCGATCGCGGCCCTGATCGCGGACGACCTGTCCGTCCGGAGTCTCCAGGAGTACCACCGGACGCCCCGGCAAACAGGTCGATGACCCGGACCAACAGGACGATGACTCCGAATACCCTGCCGGGGACGCGGTGACCCCACCGTACCCCATCCAGTACGTCAAGGGGGTGGGGCCCCGCCTTGGGGAAAAGCTTGCCGCCCGGGGGATCCGGACACCGCACGACGCCCTCTACTTCTTCCCGAAGGATTACGAAGACCGGCGCAAGGTGGTTCCCATCCGGGAGCTCAAGGCGGGGATGACCGTGCCCGTCCGCGGAAAGATCCTTTCGGTGCAGGGCGGAGAAAAGGTGTTCCGCCCGACCCGGGTCCTCGAGGTCGTGATCGCTGACGGAACCGGGCGCCTTTCGGCGAAATGGTTCCGATTCCATCCCTCCCTCGTCGAACGGTTCCGCGTTGGGGAGTCAGTGACGCTCTGCGGAACCGCGCGGTGGTTTCGTTTCTTCCCCGAAATGCACCACCCGGAGATCCTCGCGGAAGAAGACGCGGCCGACCCGGTCCATTCCGGCCGCATCGTCCCCGTCTACCCGGAGGTGGAAGGGATTCCGCCACGGGTCCTCCGCAAGATCCTGTGGGAGGTCGTTCAGCGGTACGCTTCGCTGGAGGTCGAATGTTTTCCCGCAAGCATCCTCGCGCGGGTCGGGATCCCTCCCCTCCAGGAGTCGCTCGCTTCCATCCACTTTCCACGCGACGACGCCGACGCGGAGCGCTTCCGGGAATTCTCATCCCCCCAGCAGCGGCGCCTGATCTTCGGCGAACTGTTCGCCCTCCAGTGGGCGCTGGCCCTCCGGCGGGCGGGGACCGAGCGGGAAGAGGCGACGCCGCTCCCGTGGGACCGCGAGATCGTAGACGAGATCAAGCGGCGGCTTCCGTTCGACCTGACCGGCGCCCAGCGGCGGGTGGTCAACGAGATCCTGAAAGACCTCGGGAAGCCTCACCCCATGCACCGCCTTCTGCAGGGGGACGTGGGCAGCGGGAAAACGATCGTCGCCTGGATCGCCGCGATGGTCGCCTGGCGGCACGGCGTGCAGGCCGCGGTGATGGCGCCAACGGAGATCCTGGCCGAGCAGCATTACCGGAGGTTCCTGGAGCAGTCGGCGGGACTGCCCGTCCGGGTTGCGCTCCTCTCCGCCGCGCTGCCCCCGAAGGAGCGCGAGGCGGTTCGAAAACGGATCCGGGACGGGGAAGCGGATATCGTCGTGGGGACGCATGCCTTGATCCAGGAGAGCGTCGCGTTCCGCAACCTGGCACTGGGCGTCATCGACGAGCAGCACCGGTTCGGGGTGCTTCAGCGTGCCTCCCTCCGCCGGAAGGGAAGGATCTCCCCGCACCTCCTCGTCATGACCGCCACGCCGATCCCGCGGACGCTCGCGATCACGCTGTACGGCGACCTCGACGTCTCGGTGCTCGACGAGATGCCTCGCGGAAGGCTTCCGGTCCGAACGAAGGTCGTAACGGAAGACGGTCGGCGGAAGGTATTCGAGGAGATCCGCAGGGAGATCGCGCGGGGCGGGAGGGCATACGTCGTCCTCCCCCTGGTGGAGGAGTCCGAAAAGATCGCCCTGAGGGATGCCACGCGCACCGCCGATCGGCTCCGGGAGGCGTTCCCCGGAGTGGGAGTGGGGCTGCTGCACGGCCGGATGAAGGCGGCGGAGAAGGAGGAGACGATGGGTCGGTTCAAGGCCGGCGACCTGCAGTTGCTCGTCTCCACCACCGTCGTCGAGGTTGGCGTGGACGTCCCGGAGGCCACGGTCATGGTCGTCGAGCACGCGGAACGGTTCGGACTCTCCCAGCTTCACCAGCTTCGAGGACGGGTCGGGCGCGGGACCCGGCCGTCTTACTGCTTCCTGATGACGGGGGGAGAGCAGGGGGAGGAAGCGGCGGCGCGCCTGTCCGTCATGGAGAAGACCGTCGACGGCTTCCGGATCGCGGAGGAGGATCTCCGGATCCGCGGCCCGGGCGACTTCGCCGGCGTGCGCCAGTCGGGAATCCCCGACCTCGTCTTCGCCGACCTCGTCCGGGACGCCTCGATCCTCCACCTGGCGAAGGAGATCGCCGCGGAGTTGCAACGTGAAGATCCCTCCCTTGCGGCATTCGACCACGTCGGAATCCGTCGGTTCATTGAAATGCGATCGGCGTCGTTGGGCGGGGGGGATCCCGCTCCTTCCTCCCGGGATTAATCCTTTGGCCCGACGCGATCTCGTATAGAATCATCTCGCAGATTCCAGCATCGGGAGGGGTACAGGAACAGGATGTCCGGTTTTGGTTTGAGCGGATTCACCTTCTGCCGGAACGCCGTCGCACTGGGGTACCCTCTCCGGGAGTCGATCCTATCCATCCTGCCGATCGTCGACGAATTCGTTGTTGCCCTGGGACACTCCGACGACGGCACCGGCGAGTTGCTCGAGAAAATCGGGAGCCCCAAGATACGGATCGTCGAATCGGCCTGGGACGAGAACCAGACGACCGACGCGAGGGTTCTGTCGGAGCAAGCCACCTTCGCCCTCTCCCATTGCCGGTTTCCCTGGGCCTTTCATCTCCAGGCGGATGAAGTGATCCATGAGGCGGACCTCCCCGGGCTCCAGGCATTGATGCGGCAACATCTCGGAAACCGACAGGTGCTGGGGTTCATGTTCCGATTCATCCACTTCCTCCTGGATTACCGGTCCGTCAATCCATGGGCCTTCCGCCGCGAAGTCCGGATCGTCCGGAACGACGGTCAACTCCGGTCCGCGGGGGACAGTTGCGGGTTCGCGCGGAAATCCGACGGTCTGTATCTCGGGAAGGAGTTACTGGGAAGGGAAGTCCTCTGGACGGGGGCGCGGGTTTACCATTACTCCTCGGTCATGCCGCGGAGTGCGTTGGAGAAAAAAATATCCTCCATGAGCCGGATCCGGTACGGTGATCCGCCGCCGGAGACCCTGAAGGAAATGACCCGGATGGGCATTGCGAAACTCGAGCGACAATATTCCATAATGCGGGAATACCGGGGGAGCCATCCCTCCGTGATGCAGGAGAGGATCGCCGCCGCCGAGAGGTTCCGCCCGCGCGTCAACCGCATGCTGAACTGGCGGTTCTACGCGAATGTCTTTACCCACGGCTTCAAGGGGTAAGGAAGCAACCCCTCCGATCAGAAGATATCGGTCAATCGCTTCGCCACCTTCTTCTTCGCCTTCTTCACTTTTTTCTTTACGTTCTTCACGAATTTTGACGTCATCTTATCCTTCAGTTTTTTAACCTCGGTTTCCTTCTTTTCCAGTTTTTTCCCAAGGTTCGCGAGGTCTTTCTCAAGCGAAAGTACACGTTTCTTGAGTTGGACTTCGATGTTTCCGATTTCCTTCCGGATCGTTTTCGTGAGGGCCATGGATTCCTCCTTCGCGTCATGGAGATATCGCCACTTTATCACCGTCGCCCTCCGTATCCAATCCCGGATCGCGTCGTCCTGCCACTCAGTTGCCGCGGGGGGTCGTTGCCGACGCAGGCGCTGCATGCGGAATCTCCCATCACCACCCCGGCATCAAAACAGGAAAAGATCCCGGAGGGATTCCCGTGAAAACCATCCTTGCAACCGCTCTTGTTCTTGCGCTTGCGATCACGGGCATCTCCCTGTGGGGAGTGGTGCACGCGCATCATATGGAAGTTTCCTCGAGCCAGATCTACATCGACGGCACACCGGTATGCATACTGCGGCAGGGCGGGCAGATCATCGCGTCGGTCGGATTCTGCGATACCGCCGGGGACGATGCGCGGGAAGACGGCCTCGGAAACGAGAGGAGCGATCATGACGGGACGCGTTCTCCCCTCGAGCCGCGTCCGGGTCTCCCCCCGGGCCACCCGCCCGTCGAGTCCATTCCGGCTTGGGACGAAGGACGCGGGATCCACATTTGAGCCTGAACAATACGGGGAGGGTTGGAGATGATGCGGATTACTCTCGGGAAGAGCGATCTCATGGTGTCCAGGATGGGGCTGGGATGCATGGGCATGTCGGAGTTCTACGGGCCGGGCGACGAGACGGAATCGATCCGCACAATCCACCGGGCACTTGAGCTGGGAATCAATTTCCTCGACACGGCGGACATCTACGGGGTGGGACGCAACGAGGAACTCGTCGGGAAGGCGCTTCGCGACCGGCGCCACCAGGCGGTGCTTGCGACGAAATTCGGCAATGTTCGCGGCAAGGACGGAAGCTGGCTGGGCGTTAGCGGAAAACCCGACTACGTGCGCTCGTGCTGCGAAGCCAGCCTGCGGCGCCTCGGCGTGGACGTCATCGACCTCTATTACCAGCACCGGGTCGACCCGGGGACGCCCATAGAGGAGACGGTCGAGGCCATGGCGGAGCTGGTGCGGCAGGGGAAAGTCCGTTACCTGGGCCTGTCGGAAGCGGCGCCCGCTACGATCCGCAGGGCCTGCGCCGTATACCCGATCACGGCGTTGCAGACGGAGTATTCGCTCTGGACGCGTGATCCCGAGGACGAAGTGCTGCCGACCTGTCGCGAAAACGGCATGGCCTTTGTCGCCTATAGCCCAATGGGGAGAGGGGCTTTAACCGGTGCGATCCGGAAGCTGGACGACCTGACCGAAGGGGACTACCGGCGAAACTCCCCGCGCTTTACGGGGGAAAATCTTTCCCGCAACCTTTCCCTTGTGGACCGCCTCACGGAGATCGCCGCCGGAAAGAAGTGCAGTCCGGCCCAGCTTGCGCTGGCGTGGCTGTTATCCCGGGGGCAGGACATCTTCCCGATCCCCGGAACCAAGCGCGTAAAGCGGCTGGAGGAAAACGTCGAGGCGTTGCAGGTGCAGCTTGCTCCGGAGGAGGTCGCCCGGCTCGATGCGGTGTTCCCCGTGGGAGCCGCCGCGGGGGCTCGTTACCCCGAGCAGGCGATGAAGGCGGTACACCGGTAATCGCCCGCCCCGGGGCCCGCCTAACGTCCCCCGGCCCATGTTTTCCATATCTTTTCAATGGTTTGGTCGATGCCCTGACCGAGTTCCTTCATCCCCTTTTTTCATTATAAGGCGAACCCGCGGCGGGGAGATACGTGGCGAGCAAATTGACTTGGGAGGTGCGATTCATTAGCATAACTATTTACACTTATCAGGAGAGTATCTAATGGAAGAGTTCCCGAGAATCCAACGTTTGCCTCCGTACGTTTTCGCGGTCGTGGTGGACCTCAAGTCGAGATTGCGCCACGCCGGTGAAGACATCATCGACCTGGGGATGGGAAATCCCGATCTCCCCACGCCGAAGCACATCGTCGACAAGCTTGTCGAGGCGGTCCGCAATCCGCGGAACCACAGGTATTCGCTTTCCCGCGGGATCCCGAAGCTGCGGCTGGCCATCTGCAACTGGTACAAGCGGAAATACAACGTGGAGCTCGACCCGGATACGGAGGCGATCGCAACGATCGGTGCGAAGGAGGGGTTGTCCCATCTCGTGCTGGCCACGATGGGCCCTGGGGACATCGCGCTCGTCCCCAGCCCGACATACCCGATCCACACCTTTTCGGTGATCATCGCCGGGGCGGATGTCCGGTCGATCTCCCTCACGAGCGGGGAAGGGGACTTCGTCGAACGCGCCCAGAGGGCGATCAAGACGATGTGGCCGCGGCCGAAGATGATGATCATTTCCTTTCCCCACAACCCGACGACCCAGGTGGTGGACCTCGATTTCTTCAAGCGCGTGATCGCGTTCGCCAAGGAGCACAAGCTGCTGGTCATCCATGATCTTGCCTACGCGGACCTCGTCTTCGACGGGTACAAGGCGCCCTCGATCCTCCAGGTCCCCGGGGCAAAGGACGTGGCCGTGGAGATGTACTCCATGTCGAAGGGATACTCCATGCCCGGCTGGCGCGTCGGCTTCGTCGTCGGAAACAAGCGGATGGTCGGAGCGTTGACCCGGATGAAGAGCTACCTCGACTACGGGATATTCCAGGCGATCCAGGTCGCCGCCACGGTGGCGCTGAACGGGCCGCACCGCGTGGTGGACGAGGCCGTCGAGATCTATCGGAAACGCAGGGATTGCCTCGTCGAGGGATTCGCCCGCATCGGGTGGGAGTTCGAGAAGCCGAAGGGGACGATGTTCGTGTGGGCGCCCATCCCCGAACCGTTCCGTGAGTTGGGCTCCGTCGAATTTTCGAAGCTTCTCCTGACGAAGGCCAAAGTCGCGGTCTCGCCGGGGGTCGGCTTCGGAGAGCATGGGGAAGGGTTCGTCCGGTTCGCGCTCGTGGAGAACGAGCACCGGATACGCCAGGCGATCCGCGGCGTGAAGGGGGTGCTCCAGTCGCCGCCGAAGGTCAAGTCGAAATGACCAATTCTCCCCGGGAGATCGGGGTCGGCGTCGTCGGTTTCGGCACCGTCGGCACCGGCACGGTCAAACTTCTCCTCGAGAACGCGGAGCTCCTCCGCAAGCGCGTCGGGATCCCGATCCGGCTCGTCCGGGTCGCGGACCAGGACACCACGAAGGATCGGGGCGTTCGCCTTCCCGAAGGCGTGTTCATCGAGGATGGCATGCGGGTCGCCCGGGACCCCGATGTACAGATCCTCGTCGAACTCGTCGGCGGCACGGGCGCCGCGAAAGATTTCCTGCTCGAAGCGATCCGAAACGGGAAATCGGTGGTGACGGCGAACAAGGCCCTGCTCGCGGAGTGCGGTCCGGAGATCGTCAAGGCCGTCCAGGCCGCCGGCGTGGACATCGGGTTCGAGGCAGGCGTCGGCGGCGGGATCCCCATCATCCGGACATTACGGGAAGGGTTGGCGGCGAACCGGATCCGGGCGATCTTCGGCATCATCAACGGGACGTGCAACTATATTCTTTCGCGCATGACCAGGGAGGGGAGGCCGTTCGCCGAGGTCCTCGCCGAGGCGCAGGCCGCCGGGCTCGCGGAGGCGGACCCGTCGTTCGACGTAGACGGGATCGACACGGCGCACAAGCTGGCGATCCTCGTCTGGCTGGCCACCGGCGGGCACGTTCCCCCGAAGGAGATCTTCGTCCAGGGAATCCGGGAGATCGACCAGGAAGACATCTCCTTCGCGAAGGAGTTCGGGTACACGATCAAGCTGCTCGCGATCGCGAAGGAGAACGGCGCGGGGATCGAGGCGCGGGTCCACCCGACGATGATCCCATCCCATTCCCTCCTGGCCGCGGTCGACGGCGCCTACAACGCGATCTACGTGAAGGGGGATTTCGTCGGTTCCTCCCTGTCGTACGGGCAAGGTGCGGGGATGCTCCCGACGGCATCGGCGGTGGTGAGCGACGTGATCGAGATCGCGAGGAACCTACGGCGAGGATGCACGGGCCGGATACCCCCCGGGGGGTTCTTCCTCGCCGATCCGTCGGCCCGGGCGGATCTGGCCCCGTTCGACCAGGTCCACAGCGAGTATTACCTGAAATTCCGGGTGATGGACAAGCCCGGCGTCCTCTCGAGAATCGCGGGGGTGCTGGGGAGCCACGCCATCAGCATCGCCTCCGTTCTCCAGAAGGGACAGGGGCAGGTCGCGGTTCCCATCTTCATCGTCACCCACCGGGCGAGGGAGAGCGACATGCGGGCCGCGCTCGCCGAGGTGGACCGTCTTCCCGACATCCTCGACCGGACGCGAATGATCCGGATCGAAAACAATCTATAAAAGGAACCGAGGCGATATGCACTGGGAAGGGATCATCCGCCATTACGGGAGGTTCTTCACCTCCGTTCCCGAGGAGGCCGTCGTCACGCTCCTGGAGGGGAACACTCCCCTCATACCGGCCCCGGCGCTGGCCCGCCGGATCGCTCCGGGAACCGAGCTGTACCTCAAGTACGAAGGGCTGAACCCGACCGGTTCCTTCAAGGACCGCGGGATGACGATGGCCGTCTCGAAGGCGAAGGCCGACGGTTCCGATTCGGTCATCTGCGCTTCTACCGGAAATACGTCCGCATCCGCGTCCGCCTACGCCGCCCGTGCCGGGATGAAGGCGTTCGTCCTCATCCCCGAGGGGAAGATCGCCTTGGGGAAACTTTCCCAGGCGATGATCCACGGGGCGCAGGTACTGCAGGTGCTGGGCAACTTCGACGACGCCCTGTCTCTCGTCAAGGAAGTCTCTGCGAAATATCCCGTGACGCTCGTGAATTCGCTGAACCCGTACAGGATCGAGGGACAGAAGTCGGCCGCGTTCGAGATCGTCGACGCCCTCGGAGACGCGCCGGACTACCACATCCTCCCTGTTGGGAACGCGGGAAACATCACCGCGTACTGGGGCGGATATAAGGATTACCGGGCCGCCGGGAAGTCGAAGCGGCTTCCCGCGATGCTCGGCTGGCAGGCGGAAGGGGCGGCCCCGATCGTCCGCAGGGCCCCTGTCGCGAAGCCGGAGACGGTCGCCACCGCGATCCGTATCGGCAACCCCGCGTCGTGGAAACAGGCGGAATCCGCGCGCGACGAGTCCGGGGGTCTCATCCGGATGGTGAGCGACGCGGAGATCCTGGAGGCGTACAAGATGGTCGCGGAGACGGAAGGGATCTTCTGCGAGCCCGCGTCGGCCGCCTCGATCGCCGGCGTGATAAAATTGGGGACCGAAGGATTTTTCCGCGCGGGGCAGCGCCTCGTTTGCACGCTGACCGGGCATGGCCTGAAAGACCCGGACAACGCCATCGCGCAGTCGGTCGCGCCCGTGACGATCCCCCCGGTGCTCGGGGACGTCCTGAGGATCCTCGGTTTCTGAAGGAGACGACGATGGGCGGGAAATACATCATCCTGATCGGGGACGGCATGGCCGACTGGCCGATCCCGGCGATCGGCAACCGCACGCCGCTCGAGGCTGCTGCGAAACCGAACATGGACTTCATGGCGGCCAACGGCGCCGTCGGGATGGTACAGGTTGTACCGAAAGAGATGTACCCTGGCAGCGACGTGTCGAACCTGAGCATCCTGGGGTACGATCCCGCCATCTTCTACACCGGCCGCTCGCCGCTCGAGGCGGCCTCCATCGGCATCTCCCTGGGGCCGGACGACGTCGCGGTCCGCTGCAACCTGGTGGCGCTGAAAAACGACGGGGCCGACTCCGAGATGGAGGATTTCTCCGCCGGGCATATCTCCACCTCCGAGGCGGCGGAACTCCTCGCCTCCCTCCAGGAGGCTGTCGCCGACAAGGGGGTACGGTTCCATACGGGAGTCTCGTATCGCCACCTGATGGTTTGGCCCGGGGGGTGCGACGGCGTGAAGACAACCCCCCCGCACGACATCCATGGAAAGAAGATCACCCCCTACCTCCCCCAGGGGGACGGCGCGGAATTTCTCCTGACGATCATGGAGATCTCCCGCGAACTCTTCTCCGACCACCCGGTGAACCGGAAGAGGGCGGCGGCGGGGAAGCTTCCGGGCAACGCGGTCTGGCTCTGGGGGCAGGGGAAGGCCCCCCGCATCCCCACGTTCGAGGACAAGTTCGGCCTGACGGGGTCCGTGGTCGCCGCGGTTGACCTCATCAAGGGGATCGGGATCTACGCGGGGCTCGAGGTTGTCGCCGTTCCGGGCGCCACCGGATACACCGACACGAACTACCGGGGAAAGGCGGAATACGCGCTTCGCGAGCTCGAGCGGAAGGACTTCGTACTGATCCACGTGGAGGCCCCCGACGAGGCGGGACACAACGGGAGCGTCGAAGAGAAGATCCGCGCGATCGAACAGATCGACCGGGAGATGCTGACCCCTATCCTCGCGAGGGTGCGGGAGAAGGGGGACCTCCGGATTCTCCTTCTGCCGGACCATCCGACCCCCGTCGCCATCCGGACCCACGCCCAGGAGCCTGTCCCGTTCGTCTTCTACCCGGCGCCACCAGGACTGTCGACGACTCCGGGGAAGAGGTACACGGAAGCGGACGGCCGCGATTCCGGGCAGTTCGTCCCGGCGGGGACCCAGTTGATCGAATACCTACTCGCATAGCGCTCGTAACCAGCATATGGGAAACAGCACGGAAGGCGCACCCCGCTCCCGTATGAAATGCGCTCCCCGGGGTACCCCGCAAAGTACGACTTGAGGGGCACGCAACGGGAGCGTTCGGCGGAGTCGCCGCAGGAGGGGGGGCGCAGTGAGGTAAAGCGCCCCACTCCCGGACGAAATGCGCTCCCTGGGGTACCCCCGCTGTAGGAAGAACGGGG
>Ga0208716_1000775_pt1 | contig 12865 bp, 11 predicted proteins | sample NGESurdeep092012_8_FD_184482 | JGI IMG/M metagenome (GOLD analysis project Ga0208716, IMG submission 184482) | Arctic peat soil microbial communities from Barrow, Alaska - NGEE Surface sample 415-3 deep-092012 (SPAdes) | ecosystem: Environmental > Terrestrial > Soil > Wetlands > Peat ...
GCCTTCATGCGGGGGCGGACGCTGAACGACTCCTTCGTCATCCTCGACGAGGCGCAGAACACGACCTCCGAGCAGATGAAGATGTTCCTCACCCGGATCGGCTTCGGCTCCAGGGCGGTGATCACGGGGGATATCACGCAGACGGATCTTCCGTCGGGAAAGGTTTCGGGGCTGAACGAGGCGATCGCCATCCTCGACGGGGTGGCGGGGATCCGGTTCTGCCGGTTCACCGACATCGACGTTGTCCGGCATCCTATTGTCCAGGAGATCATCAAGGCGTATGAGCGGTTCGAAAAACGCGACAAGGAGCGGTAGCCGTCCGCCGGAGAACGGGGCGCCGCCGCGGGGCCGCTACTGGCGGCTCCTGGCGCTGAGTCTCGGGTCGGGCGCCGTCTTCGCGGTCCTCTTCTACCTCTGGGGGCGGGAACTCTTCCCGAGGGCGGCGGGGCGATGGGGGGAGACCTTCCCCTTCATCGGAGCGGTCGCGCTTACGCTGGCCGTGGCCCTCTTTCTCTCGGAATGGTTCGGGTTTGCCGGCCGCGAGGTCCGGAAGGTCCGGCTGGCGGCGCGCGACTTCCTCTTCCTCTGTTCCCTCGCCCTCCTGCTGTTCTTCGCGGCGAAGGGGGTGATCGACCTTCTGGGCGAGATCCCGGCGATCGAGCGGGGCGTCCCGACCCGGGTGTACGCCTATCTGATCCCGCTCCCCGCGTTTGCGATGGTGGTCCGGATCCTCATCAACTCCGAGACGTCGATCCTCTTCACGGTCGCCGCGTCGGTCCTCTCGGCCGCCGCCGCCGCGGGGAGCTGGCCCGCGCTGCTGTTCCTCCTCCTGTCCGGAACCGCCGGCGCCGCGCGCGCGCGCCGGGTGCCGGACAGGTACCGCATGCTGATGGCCGGGGTGCAGACCGCGCCCGTGTGCGCTCTCGCGGCGGTGGCCCTGGAGTTCTCCTTTCACGGCGGGGGGGGAGTGTTGTGGGCCGGGATCTTCGGCGCCGTCAACGGCCTCCTGTCCGGCCCGATCGCCCTCGCGGTCATGCCGGTGGCGGAGTACGCCTTCGGCTACACGAGCGACATCCGCCTGATGGAGCTGTCCGGCACCGGTAACCCGCTCCTCTCCCGCCTGATGAAGGAGACGCCCGGGACGTTCCACCACAGCGTGATGGTCGGGTCGCTGGCGGAGGCCGGGGCGCTCGCCATCGGCGCCAACCCGGTGCTTTGCCGCGTCGCCGCCCTCTACCACGACATCGGGAAACTCGGGAAGCCCCAATACTATTCCGAGAACCAGGCCGGCACGGCGAACGTTCACGACGTCATGTCTCCCGAATTCTCCTGCGAGGTGATCCTGTCCCATGTGAAGGAGGGGGTCCGCATGGCGGGGGAGTTCCGGCTGGGGGACCGGATCGCGGAGATCATCGCGCAGCACCACGGGACGAGCCTTTTGTACTGCTTCCTCGACAAGGCGAGGCCGATGATCGAGGACCGGACGGCGTCGGAGGAGATGTTCCGGTACCCGGGTCCGAAGCCGAAGACGCGCGAGGCGGCGATCATCATGCTGGCCGACGCGACCGAGGCGGCGGTGAGAAGCCTCGACCACCCTACGCCGCAGGAGGTCGACGAGACCGTCACCGGGATCGTCAACCGGATCTACCTCGACGGTCAGCTGCACGAGTGCGACCTGACGCTGCGCGACCTGCACGCCGTCGGCCGGGCCATCAGCCAGGTCCTCGTCGCCGCCTCCCACGCCCGCGTCGACTACCCCGAATCCGGCAAGGGCGGCGTATGACTCGGCGGCACCGCGCAACACCCGCCAGGGGGGACATTCCTGGTTCAACCCCGGGCGAAGGGAAGGAGTGTCCCCCACTGCACATCCGATACGGGGTCAGCCTTCGTCAGGATGTTCGCCCCGCGCCGTTTTCCGGGCGGCGGCTGAAGGCGTACGCCCGGGCGGCGCTCGCGCTCCTTTCGGCGAGCGGGGCCGACGTGCGGGTCCGGGTGGTCGGTGACGCCGCGATCGCGCGCTGGAACCGGGAATTTCTCGGCCGGGACCACCCCACGAACGTCCTCTCCTTCCCTGAGGCGGACGGCGTGCCGGCGCGTGGCGCGAGGGTGGCGGGAGACATCGTCGTTTCCGCGCCCACCTGCCTTTCGGAGACCTTGGGGTGGAAGGAGGCGCCGGAGGCCCGCGTTTTCTTCTTCGTTCTCCACGGCATCCTCCACCTCGCGGGGTACGACCACGAGGGCGGCGGCGCGCCGGCGCGCCGGATGCGCCGGAAGGAGCTGGCGCTGTACCGCCGCGTCCTCGACGAGGAAGGCCGGGGGCGAATCCGTTGAATCGCCGGGGCCCGGCGACACTCTACCTGACCGGTGCGCTGTTCGTCCTTTCCTACGCGCTCGGGACTCCGGGGTACGACGTACCCGGACTGCCGTTCGTCTGCCTCGCCCCGTTCCTGTCGCTGGCGCTTTCGGCCCCCTCGGTGCGACAGGCCGCCTGGCGCGGATGGATCGCGGGAACGGCCGGGAGCGTTCCCCTCTACTACTGGATCGCCTACACCATCGCTGTGCAGGGGAAGCTCGGCTGGGCGCTCGGAGCGCTGGCGGCATTCCTCGTTTCCGCCTACGTCGGCGCATACTTTTCGGTCGCCGCCGCCGGCGCGCGCCACCTGGAGAGCCGGTTCGGCGAGCGCGGCCTTTGGCTGTTTCCCTTTGTCTGGACCGCCGTCGAGATGGCCCGAAGCCACCTTTTCTCCGGGTTCCCCTGGATGCTCCTCGGGTACACCCTCGCCGGGAGCGCGACGCTGCGCCAGGCGGCGGACCTGGCGGGAGTTCAAGGGCTCTCCTTCCTGCTTGCTCTCTCTGGCGTCTCCATCTACCTCGCGGGGAGGCGGCTTTCCGATCGTTTCCAGCCGAACGCGGCGATCCCGCTGATCCCCGGGATCGCTGCGATCCTGTTTCTGGTTCTGTACGGCCGGGCCGATTCGGCGGCCCCGGCGGGCTCCGCGGCCCGTGCTCCCGAGGTGAAGGTGGCCATCGCCCAGGGCAGGATCGACCAGTCCGTGAAGTGGGACCCGGAGAACCAGATGGCCACGCTCGAAATCTACGGGGAGTTGACGCGAACGGCGAGGGGCGAGGGCGCGCAGGTGGTCGTCTGGCCCGAGACCGCGGCTCCGTTCATCTACGGGTGGGAAGTGGAGCTCTCCCGGCGGCTCGAGGCCATCGCGGCGAGCGGGGGGATTCCGATCATCCTCGGGGCTCTCTGGTACGATCCCGCGGGGGGCGGAAAATTCTACAACAGCGTCTTCCAGTTGGACGCGCGCGGCGTCGTTCTCGGACGATACGACAAGCGCCACCTGGTGCCGTTCGGCGAATACATTCCCCTGCGGTCGGTCCTCTTTTTCCTGAGCAAGCTGACGGCGGGAGCGGAGGACTTCTCGACCGGAACCGGTCCGGCCCTCTTCCAGGTCTTCGGCCAGCCGGTTGCCGCGTCGATCTGCTACGAGGCGCTATTTCCGGTGTTGATCCGGGAAGGGGTCCGCGGAGGCGCCACCTGGCTTGTGAACGTGACGAACGACGCCTGGTTTGGCGACACGGTCGCTCCTCACCAGCACCTCGCCATGGCCCGGATGCGGTGCGTGGAGTTTCGGCGCCCCATGGTGCGTGCCGCCAACTCGGGGATCAGCGCAATCATCGACGCGGACGGGGGGATCGCCGCCTCGCTCGGCCTCTTCCGCCGGGGGATTCTGATCGCCGCGGTCCAGCCGGTGACCGGAGAAACCGTTTACGCAAAAACCGGGGAAATCTTTGGGATTTCCTGTAGTATACTCACGCTTTTAGCGGTTATATTTCCCCTGCGAGGTTCCCATGGCATCCGGATTGGTGGAAGAAAAAACGTCGGCGCTTGAAGCGCGGTTCCAGGCGCTCCGGGGCTATCTTTGAGGTAGACGCGAAGCAGGCCCGTCTCAAGGAGCTTACCGCCGAGGTCGCGCGCGACGGTTTCTGGGACGCCCCGGAGGCGACCGAGCGCGTCCTTCGGGAACGGAAGGTGATCGGGACGTTCCTCGGGCGCTGGTCGTCCCTTGAATCGTCCCTGGCGGACCTGCGGGCATATCTCGCCCTCGCGGGCGAGGCGGGCGGCGAAGGGCTGGCCTCCGAGATCGAGCAGCAGATCGTCGCCGTCGACGAGGCGCTGGACGCGATCGAACTTGAGCGGATGCTCTCCGGCGAGAACGACGCGCTGAACGCCATCGCCACGATCCACGCCGGGGCCGGGGGGACCGAGTCCCAGGACTGGGCCGAGATGCTGCTCCGAATGTACACCCGGTTCGCGGACCGGAACGGATACGCCATGGAGCTCGTCGAGCGGCAGGAGGGCGACGAGGCGGGGATCAAGAGCGCCACGTTCCTCCTGTCGGGCGACCACCCGTACGGATATCTCAAGGCGGAAACCGGCGTCCACCGGCTCGTCCGGATCTCGCCGTTCGACGCCAACAAGCGTCGCCACACGTCGTTCGCCTCCGTGTTCGTTTCGCCCGAGATCGACGACAATGTCGATATCAAGATCAACGAGTCGGACCTGAAGATCGACACGCTGCGCTCAGGCGGCGCCGGGGGGCAGCACGTGAACAAGGTCGAGTCCGCGGTCCGGTTCACCCACATACCCACCGGGGTCGTCGTGCTCTGCCAGCAGGAGCGGTCCCAGGGGAAGAACCGGGCGCTGGCGATGAAGATCCTCCGGTCGAAGCTCTACGAGCTCGAGATGCGGCAGCGGGCCGAGAAGGTGAACGAGGCCCACAAGGCGAAAAAGGAGATCGCCTGGGGCTCCCAGATCCGCTCCTACGTTCTCGCGCCGTACCGGATGGTGAAAGACCACCGAACGGGCCACGAGACGGGGAACGTCGACGCCGTCCTCGACGGGGAGATCATGGAGTTCATCCGGAAGTACCTGCTCGGCGGCGGTTCGGAAGGGGAAACGGGGGACGCGGCGTGAACGAGTCATGGAACGACCTGATGAAGGAGCGCTTTCTCAAGATCGGGGCGCTGAAGTCCGGGGGGCAAAATCCGTGGCCGAACGACCAGGCCCCGGGTTGGACCAACGCCGGAGTACGCGCCGCCGCGGAGGGTCGGAGCCCGGAGGACCTGGCCGCGCGGCCGATCCGGGTGGACGTCGCGGGGCGGGTGATGGGCCTTCGGCGCTTCGGCAAGGCGGCGTTCCTCGTCCTGTCCGACCGGTCGGGCCGGCTGCAGGCATACCTGAAAAAGGATCACCTCGGGGAGGAGGCGTACGACCTCTTCCTGAAATCCGTCGACGCGGGGGACATCGTCTGGGTCGACGGGCCCCTCTTCCTCACCCGCACGGGCGAGCTGACCGTCGAGGCGGCGAGGTTCCGCCTGCTGGCGAAGGCGATCCGGCCCCTTCCGGAAAAGTGGCACGGGCTCTCCGACATCGAGACCCGGTACCGGCAGCGGTACGTGGACCTGATCGTCAACGAGGACGTCCGGGAGATCTTCCGCCGGCGGGCGCGGATCGTTTCCTTCATCCGCTCCTTCCTGACGACGCGGGACTTCCTCGAGGTGGAGACTCCGATGATGCAGACAGTGGCCGGGGGCGCGACGGCGCGCCCCTTCGTGACCCACCACAACGCCCTTGACATGGACCTGTACCTGCGGATCGCGCCGGAGCTCTACCTGAAGCGTCTCCTGGTCGGCGGGTTCGAGCGCGTCTTCGAGATCAACCGGAACTTCCGGAACGAGGGGATCGACACCCAGCACAACCCCGAGTTCACGATGATCGAGTTCTACCAGGCGTACGCCACCTACAGGGAGATGATGGACCTGACGGAGGAGATGCTCTCCTCCCTGGCGACGGAGCTGTTCGGTTCGCCGAAATTCACCTACCAGGGGGAGGAGATCGACTTCACCCCGCCGTGGGAGCGCCTGACGGTGGCGCAGGCCGTGGCCCGCCACGGCGGGTTCCCCGAGGAGCGCCTTTCCGACGAGGCGTTTCTGCGGGAGACGGCGGCGAAGCTCGGGATCAAGGACGCGGTGACGGCGTCCCCCGGAAATCTGCTGGTCGCGATCTACGAGGAGGTGGCCGAGAAGGAGATCGCCGGGCCGACCTTCGTCACGGAATACCCGATCGACGTCTCTCCGCTCTCGCGGCCCAACGACGAACGGCCGGAAATCGTCGACCGGTTCGAGCTGATCGTCCGCGGCCGGGAGATCGCCAACGCGTTCTCCGAGCTGAACGACCCGGTAGACCAGCGGGAGCGGTTCGACGAGCAGCTCCGCAAGCGCGAACGGGGGGACGAGGAGGCCCATTTCATGGACGAGGATTATCTCCGGGCCCTCGAACACGGGATGCCGCCGGCGGCCGGGGAGGGGATCGGGATCGACCGTCTCGTGATGCTCCTCACCGACTCCCCGTCGATCCGGGACGTGATCCTGTTCCCCCAGCTTCGGAAAGAGGGGTAGGGGCCGTTGCGCCTTCCCGTCGAGTTCTACATCGCCCGGAAGTACCTTCTGGCGAAGCGGAAGCAGACGTTCATCTCGATCATCACCTTCATCTCGATCGGGGGGGTCACGGTCGGGGTGATGGCGCTGATCATCGTCCTCGCGGTGATGAGCGGGTTCGAGCGCGAACTGAAGGACCGGATCCTCGGAGCCACCGCGCACGCCCACATCACCAGCCTGAACGGAAGCATCGAGAATCCGTTCGCCGTCACGGAGAAGATCCGGAAGGTGGAAGGCGTCGTCGCGGCGTCCCCATACATCTTCACCCCGATGATGATCGCCTCGGGAAGCGGCGCCGTCGGAGGCGTGCTGCGCGGTGTCGACACGGCGACGGTCGGCGACGTCACCCGCCTGCGGCGCGACCTCCGGGTCGGGCGGCTCGAGGATCTTCATCGTGCCACGAAAGACGGTCTTCCGGGCGCCATCCTTGGGAAAGAGCTCGCCGGGAACCTCGGTGTCGGGCAGGGGGATGTGATCGAGGTGCTGGTGCCCGGCGGTACGATCACCCCCCTCGGGGCATTCCCGAAGACGGCCCGGTTCCGCGTCGTCGGGATTTCCGAATCGGGGATGTACGAGTACGACGCCACCTTCGCCTACGTCGACTTCGAGGAGGCCGGACGCCTGTTGGGAATGGAGGGGCGCGCGACGGGGGTGGAGGTCAAGGTGAGGGACGTCTACGCCGCCGCCGCCGTCGCGCTGCGGATCCGGGCGACCCTCGGGTATCCGTTCTGGGCGAAGGACTGGATGCAGAGCAACCGGAACCTCTTCTCCGCACTGAAGCTGGAAAAGGTGGTGATGTTCGTCATTCTCGTCCTCATCGTGATGGTCGCGGCCTTCAACATCATCTCCACCCTGATCATGGTCGTGATGGAGAAGACGAAGGACATCGCCGTCCTGATGACGCTGGGTGCGACACGCCGCTCGATCCGGAGGATCTTCGCCATCGAGGGGTTGATCATCGGTGTGGCCGGAACGGCGGTCGGCTCCGTGCTCGGCGGGCTGCTGTGCTTCCTGCTCCAGCGGTACCGGTTCATCCGGCTTCCGAGCGACGTCTACTACATCTCGACCCTTCCCGTCGCCCTCGAACCGGGGACCGTTCTTCTCGTGGTGGCCAGCTCCATCCTGATCTGTTTCCTCGCCACCCTCTATCCCGCGTTTCAGGCGTCACGCGTCGATCCTGCGGAGGCGATCCGGTATGAGTGAAACGCCCGCCCTGGAGGCCCAGGAGGTGAGGAAGGTGTTTCGCCGCGACGGGTACGATATCGAGGTGCTGAAGGGAATCTCCCTCTCCCTCGCGCAGGGAGAGACGGCGGGGGTGGTGGGCATTTCCGGCGCCGGAAAGACGACGCTGCTCCAGATCCTCGGGACGCTCGACCGCGCGACCTCCGGGAAGGTGCTGTACGGGGGGAAGGACGTGACGGATCTTCCCGCGGATGAGATGGCCGCCTTCCGGAATCGCTCCGTCGGGTTCGTCTTCCAGTCCCACAATCTCCTGCCGGAATTCAGCGTCCTCGAAAACGTGACGCTGCCGTGCCTGATCGCGCGGATGGATCCGGCGGAGGCGCGCCGGCGGGCCGTCGCCCTGCTCGGGGAGGTCGGCCTCTCGGATCGTTTCACGCACCGCACCGGGGAGATTTCCGGCGGAGAGCAGCAGCGCACGGCGATCTGCCGTGCCCTCGTGATGGAGCCGTCGGTCCTGCTGGCCGACGAGCCGACCGGGAACCTCGATCGGGCGACGGCGTCCGGCGTGGTCGACCTTCTTCTCTCGCTCAACCGGTCGAGGGGGTTGTCCCTGCTCATGGTGACGCACAACGACCAGGTTGCGTCCCGCCTTCACCGCGTGATCCGGATCGACGACGGGAGGATCGCCTCGTGAGCGGGATCTTCTCCATCCTCCGACGGGTGTTCTTGTGCGCGGCCCTCCTTTCGATCGTCGCCGGAAACGTGGAAGCCGCCGGGTACCGGGTGGAGGCGATCGAGGTGAGGGGGGCGACCCGCGTCGCCCCGGACGCCGTCCGGAAGGTGATGAGTACGCAGATCGGACAGGAACTGGACCTGGAGAAGGTTCGGCAGGACGTCAAGGCGATCTACCGGATGGGGTATTTCCGCGACGTGACGTTCGACACGGAAGAGGTCCCCGGCGGGTATCGCCTCACCGTGATCGTCGCCGAGAAGCCGATCGTCAGCGCGGTGCAGATCGAGGGGAACAAGGACGTGGAATCCGCCGACCTGCGCGCCGCCGTGACCGTCAAGGAGCGATCCCTTTTTCAAGAGGAAAAGGTAAAGGAATCAGTAAATAAATTAAGGGAAGTTGCCAACAATAAAGGGTTTATAGATGCGTCCGTGGAAGCGTCCGTCGCGGAGGATTCCGAGGGCGCCCTCCGGGTGACCTTCCGGGTCACCGAGGGCCCGAAGCTGAAGATCGAACGGATCGTCGTCACCGGGAACCAGTTCTTCCCGACGAAGGCGGTCCTCAAGGTGATGGACACTTCGGCGAAGGGGCTCTTCTCCTTCATCAGCGATTCCGGGGCCTTCAAAAAGGACGTCCTCGAGAACGATGTACGGAAGATCGAGGCCCTCTACCAGAACAAAGGGTTCCTGGACTCCAAGATCTCCGAGCCGGTCGTCGACCGGGGGAAGAAAGGGTTGATCCTCACGATCCGGATCTTCGAGGGGCGGCAGTATCGCGTCGGGGAGATCCACTTCTCGGGGGAATCCGGCATCCCGGAGGGGACGCTTCGAAAGACGGTGAAACTCCGCCGCGGCGAACTCTTCGACCGGGAGACGCTCCTGTCCGACCTGCTCGCCCTCACGACTCTCGTGAACGACGAAGGATACGCGCAGGCCCTCGTATCCCCGGGGGTGGATAAGCGCAAGGAGTACCCGATCGCGGACGTGACGTACCGGTTCGAGCGGGGCACGAAGTTCCACTTCGGGAAGGTCGAGATCACCGGAAACACGAAGACGATGGACCGTGTGATCCGCCACAGTCTCGACGTCTCCGACGGGCGGACCTACACGGCCACGGGGCTGAAGACGAGCAAGGAGAACCTGACCCGCTCCTCGTATTTCAAGGACGTGAAGATCAGCACCGCGCCTTCGACGGTCCCCGGAGAGATGGACGCGAAGATCGAGGTGCAGGAAGGGCCGACCGGGACCCTGTCGGGCGGGCTCGGGTATAGTTCGCTCGACAAGATCTTCGGCGTGGTCCAGCTGACCGAGAACAACCTCTTCGGCAGGGGCTGGAAGGCGTCCCTCAACTCCCAGTTCGGGGCGCGCCGGACCACGTACAGCCTCGACTTCCGCGATCCGCATTTTCTGGACAGCGACTTCAGCCTGCTCCTCGGCGTCTTCAAGACGAAGGTGAAGTACCCCGACTTCGAGAAGGACGCGGTCGGAGGAAGGGTCGGTTTCGGGTACGACTTTTCGAGGTTCATGAACGGGTCCGTCTCCCTGCGGATGGACAAGACCAAGATCCTTGGGCTGGCGGGCTCCGTGCCCGCGTGGAATGTGCGACAGGAGATCGACAAGGGCCTCCAGCAAACCCGGAGCATCGGTTGGAACGTGACGCGGAACACGACGGACAAGTTCATCGACCCATCAAAGGGCGGCGTCCAATCGGCCAGTCTGGAGTACGCGGGCGGGCCGTTGGGCGGCGACAGCCAGTTCGTGAAATATTTCCTGAACGCGAAGTGGTTCTACCCGGTAACCGCTACCACCGTTTTTTCGTGGAACCTCCTCTGGGGACACGTGATTCCGACGGCCGGGGGCGCGGAGGTCCCGCTGTTCGAAAGGTTTTTTCTGGGGGGGCCGTACAGCATCCGCGGGTTCCGCTCCAGGGAACTTTCCCCGACGGACCCCAACACCGGGGAAGCGATCGGGGGGAACAAGGAACTGGTCGGAAACCTGGAGTACCTGTTTCCACTCGTCGGCGATATCGGGTTCAAGGGGGTGCTGTTTTTCGACGCGGGGAACGCCTGGGCGCAGGGATCCTGGCCCTTCAAGGACCAGGGGTTGTGGGCCTCCTACGGGGCGGGCATACGCTGGTACTCTCCGATGGGGCCGCTGCGTTTCGAGTGGGGATGGAATCTCGACCGCCCGAAGGGGCAGCCGAAGCGTGTGATGGAATTCACGATCGGGACGGCGTTCTGATCGAACTACGGGAAGGGAAAAGGAGGCAAGAGATGCGGAAAGCGGGAATCATCCTGGTTGCGGCAATGATCACGGCGGTCTTCGCGGGGACCTCCCTCGCGGAAGGGCTGCGGGTGGGTGTCATCGACATGAACAAGATCCTCAACGACTCCGAGGCGGGCAAGGAGGCGAAGAAGAAGATGGAAGCCCGGTACGAGGAGCTGAAAAAAACGATCGACGTGAAGCAGGAAGAGGCGCGCAAGATCAAGGAAGAGATCGACAAGCAGAAGGTGATGCTGGGCAAGGAGAAGCTCAAGGAGAAGGAGGACGCCCTCCAGGCGAAGATCAACGAGCTTCGGCAGCTGACCCAGGAGGGGGAGCAGGAGATGCAGACCCGGCAGGCCGAGCTCACCCGCGAAGTGCTCAAGTCGGTCGAGTCGAAGATCGCGGTCGTCGTGAAGGCCGACAAGCTCGATCTCGTCCTCGAGAAGTCGGTGGGGGTGATCCATTCCACCCCGTCGATGGACATCTCATCGAAGGTCCTGGCCCTGGTGAACGGGGACGGCAAGGCGACGCCGGAGAAAAAAGCGGCGCCGGAGAAGAAGTGAGATGACGGCGGGAAGGAAACTCCTTCTCTCGGTTCTTGCGGGGGAGATCGGGGCCCGTCTCCAGGGGACGGACGTCGAGGTGAGCGGGATCGCCGGGGTGGACGAGGCCGGGCCGGGGCAGGTCACCTTCCTGTCGAACCCGAAATACGCCCACCAGGCCCGGGAGACGAAGGCGTCCGCGATCATCGCCAAACAGCCGATCCCCGGCGTGGGGTGCGCGTTCCTGCTGACGCCGGATCCGTACCTCGCCTTCGCCCTCGCCGTCGAGCGGTTCCACCCGCCGGTGCGGCTTGCCGCGGGCGTCTCCGCGCAGGCCAGCGTCCATCCGACCGCCGTGCTGGGGAAGGAGGTCCACATAGGCCTCTTCGTTGTCGTCGCCGAGGGGGCGGTCGTCGGGGACCGGGTCACGCTGTACCCCGGGGCGTACGTCGGGAAGGGGGCCATCGTCGGTGAGGACACCGTTCTTCACCCGGGGGTCACCCTCTACGAAGGTGTGCATGTAGGGAAGCGGGTGCTCCTGCATGCCGGCTGCGTGATCGGCAGCGACGGTTTCGGGTTCGCGCCGACGCCGCAGGGATACCGGAAGATCCCGCAGGTGGGAACCGTCGAGATCGGGGACGACGTCGAGATCGGGGCGAACACGACGATCGACCGCGCCGCGCTCGGGGTTACCCGCGTCGGCCCGGGGACCAAGCTGGACAACCTGATCCAGGTCGGGCACAACGTGGAGATCGGGCGGGACACGGTGATCGCCGCCCAGGTGGGGATCGCGGGAAGCACCCGGATCGGGAACCGCGTGATGATCGGCGGGCAGGCGGGGTTGGCGGGGCACCTCGAGGTGGGCGACGGGGTGATGCTCGGCGCGAAGACCGGGGTGGCCGTCTCGCTCTCGGCGAAGGAGAACCGGGCGTGGTCGGGAGTCCCGGCGATGCCCCACAGGATATGGCTGAAGATGTCGACGCTCCTGCCGAGACTGCCGGAGCTCTTCCGGCGGGTGGCGCGGCTGGAGGGCGGGAAGCCTGCGGAAGGGGAGGGGTGACGTGTTCAAGATCCGGGAAATCATGGAGCTGTTGCCGCACCGGTACCCGTTCCTGCTCGTGGACCGGATCGTGGAGTGGGATCCCGGGAAGAGGATCGTCGGCATCAAGAACGTGACGATCAACGAACCGTTCTTCCAGGGGCACTTTCCCGGGCACCCGATCATGCCGGGGGTCCTGATCGTGGAGGCGCTCGCGCAGGCGGGGGGGATCCTCGCGCTCAAGGCGATGGGGGGAGGAAAACGGATCGCGTACTTCACGGGGATCGACAACTGCAAGTTCCGACGCCCGGTCATCCCCGGGGACCAGCTTCGCCTGGAGATCACCGTGATCGCCCGCAAGGGGCCGATGTGGAAGATGCACGGGGAGGCGCTGGTCAACGGCGTCATCGCGGCGAAGGGGGACGTGACGGCGACGATCCCGGACGGCGTCGAGACGGGCGGAGAAGAGGAATGATCCATCCGACCGCCATCATCGACCCGGGGGCGGAGCTCGGAAAGGACGTGACGGTGGGGCCGTTCGCCGTGATCGGGCCGAAGGTGACGATCGGCGACGGGACCACCGTCGGGTCTCACGCCGTCA
>Ga0208716_1000777_pt1 | contig 12798 bp, 12 predicted proteins | sample NGESurdeep092012_8_FD_184482 | JGI IMG/M metagenome (GOLD analysis project Ga0208716, IMG submission 184482) | Arctic peat soil microbial communities from Barrow, Alaska - NGEE Surface sample 415-3 deep-092012 (SPAdes) | ecosystem: Environmental > Terrestrial > Soil > Wetlands > Peat ...
GTCGATCCGCACGCGGACGGGGATGACCGATGAACGCGCTGCGGAAGGGGATCGACGCCTCGGCGACGGAGGCCCTACCGCGGACCGGGAAGGAAGCGGGCGCCCGATGTTACCGCTTCGCCCCCGGGTTCATCGGCTTCTCTGGCCATTTCCCGGGGAATCCCATTCTCCCGGCGATCGTCCAGATTCGCGCCGTGGTGTCCCTCGCGGAGGAGGAAGCCGGGAAAACGCTTGCCCTGGCGGCGGTGCGTTCCGCCAAATTCCTGGCGCCGATCCATCCGGACGAAGACGTTTGGATCCGGTATCGTCGGCGCGTAGATTCCGGGATCGACACCTGCGACGCCACGCTCTCGGTCGGCGGGAAAACGGTCGCCGCCTTCCAACTCGAACTGGCGGAGGGAGAGACTCCCCCATGATCACGCCGTATTTCACCACCGGGGAAGGAGCTCCCGCCCCCTTGCGCACGTCGTTGTCCGGGCGCGTGCGATTCGAGGAGGTCGACCCCCTTGGGATCGTCTGGCATGGACGGTACGCGAGCTATTTCGAGGATGCTCGCGTGGCGCTCACCGACCGGTTCGGGATCGGCTACCTCGATTTATTCGAAAAAGGTGTCGTCGCCCCGATCCGAAAGCTCCACGTCGACTACTTGCGCCCCCTCCGTTTCCGGGAAACCTTCACCGTCGAGGCCTTGCTCCACTGGACGGAAACCGCCCGCCTGGACATGGAGTTCGTCCTCCGGAACGAAGCGCGGGAAGTGACCACGACCGGGTACACGGTTCAGGTGATGCTCGACGCCGACTGGAATCTTCTCATGCTGCCACCCCCCTTCTATCGGGAATTCCTCGATCGGTGGCGGAAAGGAGGGCTCGCTTGAGCGAAGTACTTATCACCGCGACCGCCTCGATCACCGGGCTCGGGCCCGACCTGGATACGACATGGCGGAGACTCCTCGCCGGGGAGACGGCTGTCCGGCCGATCCTGCGGTTCGACGCCGGCCGGTATTCCACGCGGAACGCCTCCTGGATCGAGGGACTGGAAACCCGCGGGGACCGCTCCCTTCTGTATCCGCTCCTCGAGCGGTTGCTGGACGGGTTCGTACCCCTGCCGCCGGGCTGCCGCCTCGTGGCGGCCACGACGAAGGGGTGCATCGACACCTTCGAGCGGGTGCGGAAGGGCCTTCCCGGAGCGGTTGACGACATCCCGGTTTCCGGGCCGCTGGCGTGGCTCGCGGCAAGGCTTGGGTTGGACGATCCGGGCGTCAACGTCAACAGCGCATGCGCCTCCTCGACGATGGCCGTCGCCCGGGCCGCCGCCATGATCGCGTCCGGCCGCGCCGATGCCGTCCTGGTGGTATGCATGGACCTCGTGAGCGAATTCATCCTCTCCGGCTTCAGTTCCCTGCAGGCGCTGGATCCCGCCGGCTGCCGCCCCTTCGACCGGAACAGGAACGGGCTTTCCATCGGAGAGGGAGGAGCGGCCCTGCTGATGATGAGCGCGGAGAAGGCCCGCGGGAAAGGGATCCGCGGGATCGGTTCGGTCGTCGGCTGGGGTGCGGCCAACGACGCCACCCACGTCACCGCCCCCGCCCGCGACGGTTGCGGCCTGATTCAGGCCATCCGTCTGGCGATGGCGAAGGCGTCGATCGGACCGGACGACATCTCGGCCATCAACGCCCACGGCACGGGAACGGTTTACAATGATGCGATGGAGGCAACGGCATTCGAATCCGTCTTCGGATCCCGTCGCATTCCGCTGAATTCGCTCAAGGGAGCCATCGGACACACCATGGGCGCTGCGGGCGGGATCGAAGTCGCCGTGGGCTTGCGGTCGCTGGCCGACCGGACGCTGCCGCCCACCACCGGTTTCGGGGAGCCCATGGAGCGATGCGGCTTCCCCGTGAGTCCCCTCCCGCAACCGATCGGAGGCCGATACCTGCTGAGCACGAATTCCGGCTTCGGCGGGATCAACGCCGCCCTCGTCCTCAAGGGGAATCCCGAGTGACCGGTCCCGTCGTCGCAGGCATCGGCTGGATCACTCCGCAGGGGCCGGGCAGAGGCCGGGAAGCTCGCGAGTTTCCGATGACTCCAGGCCCGATCCCACCCGTGAACAGGGAGGATGTCTTCCCCGAACCGAACCTCCGGTTCGGGCGCCTTCCACAATATTCCAGGGTGGGCCTCGCCGCGATCGCGTTCGCCCTGCGCGACGCCGGGATGGAGCAATGGAAAACGAAACGTTTCGCGGGCCTCGTAGCCTCCACCCGGGCGGGGTGCCTCGTCACGGATATCGAGTATTACAATACCGTCCTCCCTGAGGGCGGCGGACTGCCAAGCCCCAACCTCTTCTCCTCCACCCTCCCTACCTGCTTTCTTGGGGAAGCGGCGATCCAGTTCGGCCTGACGGGCCCGACCCTCATCGTCAACGATCCCGCCAAAGACGCCCTGAGCGGGGTGCGCATGGCGCTCGAGAGCCTCTCCTGGGGGGAGTGCGGAACGATGCTGGCGGGCCACATCGATCTCCCGGCCGGACCGGCGATCCCGGGGATCTCCCCCCCGTGGACTGGAGGGCTCTTCATGGTGCTGGAGAATGCCAGGGATTCCATCGCAAACGGCTACGGGACACTCGATCTCTCCGATGGAGGCGCCGTTCTGCACAACGGAATCGGGGTCCCCGGCCTGAACGAGCTCGTTCGCGCATGCCTTGCGTTTCGGGGACCTTCATGAAGATGACGCTTGTCTATCCTTCCTGGCGCAAGCTGGACCGGCAGACGGAATTCCACCTCCCCCCGCACGGCCCCATCGTCTTCGCCGCCACCGTGCCGCCCGAAGTATCGCTGACGTTCGTCGACGAGAACCTCCAGGAGATCGATTTCAGCGCCCCCTGCGACCTGGTCGGGATCTCCGTCATGCTGACCTGCCAGCTGCCGCGGGCTTTCGAAATCGCGAGACGATACCGGGAACGGGGTGTCCCGGTCCTCTTCGGCGGCATCGCCACCATGCTCCACGCAGAGGAGGTTGCCGCGCACGCCGACTCGGTCTTCCTCGGGGAAGCGGAGGGCCGCTTCGACGGCATTCTGGACGACTTCTCCGCGGGCCGGCTGAAAAAAACCTATGACTACATGAACTCCCCCCCGGACATGGCGCTGATCGGTCCCGCCCGACGGGAGATCCTCTCGCGTGACCTGTACAACTACCGGGGAGTCCAGATGCTCGACCTGGTTCACGCCTCCCGCGGATGCCGCTTCAACTGCTACCCATGCTGCAGCGCCTTCCTGGGAGGGAAAACTTTCCGCCCACGCCCGATCGATCGCGTGATCGAGGAGATGGAAAAGATCCCGAACAACCGCCTGTTCATCGTCGACAACTCCCTGGCCCAGGACCGCCAGTGGCTGATCGACCTGTTCACGGCCATGGCGCCGATGAAGAAGAAATGGGTCTCCCACCCGATCCTCGACGACGACCGGGTCCTCAAGCTGGCGGCCGACGCCGGCGCCTGGTACGTCTACCAGGCGGTGTTCGACACCTCCGACCTGATCCGCAACCGGATCCGGAGGTTGAAGGACCACGGGATCGCCGTCGAAGGCACGATCCTCCTCGGCACCGACGAACAGGACGAGGATTCGATCCGGCGCCTCGTGGACTTCCTGCTCGAGGTCGGGATGGACGTGGCGGAGTTCACCATCATGACGCCGTTTCCGCATTCCCCCCTCCGGACACGGATCGCCATGGAAAACCGGCTGTTGAGCAGCGATTGGGGTGAGTACACCGCCGACCGGGTGGTGTTCCGGCCCCGCAGGATGTCCCCGGAGAAACTCCAGGAGATGTACCACTACGCCTGGGACACTTTCTATGCGGGCGGCGGCCACCAGATCAAGATGGCCGACCTTTTCGCGAAGGTGATCCGGAGGGAGATGGAAGACGGTACCTACTACCGGTACAATCCCCGCCGGGAGAGGTCCTTCCCGAAGCCGGCGGATCGCCCGTGAAGCGGATTCTCCTCGTATCGTCCAACGTCAGCAGGGAGCCCCTCCAGGTCTACCCGCTGGGCCTCGCCGTCGTTGCCGCGGGGCTCACCGACGCCGGCCACCAGGTCGAGCAGTTCGACTTTCTGGCCTCCGGCGAGTCGGAGGGGCTCTTCCGCGAGAAGATCGCCTCCTTCGATCCCGACTATGTCTGCATCTCCCTCCGGAACCTGGACGACTGCGACTCCTTCTCCCGGGCCGGATACCCGGAGATCGCGAAGCGCCTTGTCGGATGGGTCCGGGAGACCACCGGGGTGCCGGTCATCATCGGTGGCCCCGGGTTTTCCATCCTGCCGGAAGCGCTGCTCGCATTTACCGGCGCCGACCACGGGATCGTCGGCGAGGGGGAACGGATCGTCGGGGAGTTGATCCGGGATCTGTCCGAGGGAAGGACCCCTCCCCCCCTCCTGCGGGGCGACCGTCTTCTCGACGGCGGGGAGATGGCGTCGCCGCTGTACAACGGCGGGTTGATCGCCTATTACCTCGACCAGAGCGGCATGGTCAACCTCCAGACGAAGCGGGGCTGCCCCCACGGCTGCATCTACTGCGTCTACCCCTCCCTCGAGGGGAACCGCTTCCGCTACCGCGATCCCAAGGCGGTGGTCGACGACATCGCACGGGTGGGAGCCGAGCACGGCGCGGACAGCTTCTTCTTCACCGACTCGATCTTCAACGACCCGCAGGGACATTTTCTGTCGATCGCGGAGGAGATCCTCCGGCGGCAGCTCCGGGTCCGGTGGTGCTGTTACATGCGACCCGAGCGGATCGGAAGGAAGGAGATCGCCCTCCTCAAGCGGGCGGGGCTGTACGCGGTGGAGCTGGGCACCGACGCGGCGTGCGATGCGACCCTCCGTTCCCTGGGAAAGGGATTCTCCTTCGCGGATGCCCTGGAAGTGAACCGGGCCTTCGTCGCCGAGCGCCTTCCCTGCGCCCATTTCGTCATGTTCGGCGGACCGGGGGAAACGGCCGACACCGTGACGGAGGGACTCGCCAATCTGGACCGACTGGAACACACCGTGGTCTTCGGCTACTCAGGCATCCGCATCCTGCCGGGCACCGCCCTCCATGGGCAGGCGATCGCCGAGGGGATCCTCTCCCCCACGGCGCCCCTGATCGAGCCGGTTTACTACTTTTCGCCCCAGATCGACGCGGACGTCATGAACGGGAGGATCGCCGACTCATTCGGTGCCCGCCGGGACCGGGTCTTCCCTCCGGTCGAAGGCCAGAAGCGGCTTTCGGTCATGCACAACTTCGGATTCCGCGGACTCCTCTGGGACCAGCTGGTCCGGTATCCGAAGGAACCGGGATGCTGAATCCCGGACGGGTCCTGCTGGTCCATCCCCTCGGCTATCGCGCCGACGCCGCTTCCGCGGACATCTCGCGGATCGCCAACATCATGCCGCCTCTCGGGCTTGCGAGCATCGCGGCCTGCCTCGAGCGGCGGGGCATCCGGGCCACCATCATCGACTGCTACGCCCGCCCCGGTTCCGACCGCACGATCCGCGACCACCTCCTCGCGGAGCGTCCCGCCTTCCTCGGCCTCAGCTGCACCACGTCGAGCTTTCTCGATGGAATCCGGATCGCGGAAGCGGCCCATGCGGCGTTGCCCGGCATCCGTACCGTCTTCGGAGGTCCCCACGTTTCCGCCCTGAAGGAGGCGCTCTTTCCACGCTTTCCCGCGATGGACTTCGCCGTGATCGGGGAGGGGGAGGAAACCATGCAGGAACTGGTCGCGTCCGGCGGCGAGGATCCTTCGAATATCCGGGGGATCATTTACAGGGAAGGCGCCGGGGGGGTCACCCGTTTCACCGGCTTCCGGGACCAGGCGATCGAACTGGACACCCTCCCTTTCCCGGCGTACGAGAAGCTCGACGGCTTCCCGGACTCGTACAAGCTCCCCATCTTCAACTATCCGCGAGTGCCGAACACGAGCTGCATTTCCAGCCGGGGCTGTCCCTATTCCTGCAGCTACTGCGACCGCTCCGTCTTCCGCCGGAGCTTCCGGTGCAACTCCGCCGAATATCTCTATGAACACCTGCGTTACCTGAAGGAGCGGTTCGGCGTCCGGCACATCAACTTCTACGACGACCAGTTCACCTTCCATCGGAAGCGGGTCGAAGCCTTTACCGGGATGATGATCGACCGCCCCCTCGGGATGACCTTCAACTGCTCCGTCCGGGCCGAACACGTCGACCCGGAGCTGCTCCGACGCATGAAGGCGGCCGGATGCTGGATGATGAGCCTCGGGATCGAGACGGGCGACGAGCGGCTGCTGGCGCAGCATCGCCAGCATGCCGACCTGGACGATCTCGCCCGGAAAATCAGGATGATCAAGGATTCGGGGATCCGGACGAAGGGACTGCTCATGATGGGGCTGCCGGGGGAGACGGAGGCGAGCATCCGGCGAAGCATGGAGTACGTATTTTCGGTGCCGGTCGACGACTTCAACCTGACGAAGTTCACCCCCTTCCCGGGCTCGCCGATCTACGAAACGATCCGCGAGCTGGGCGATTTCGACGAGGATTGGGAAAAGATGGATTGCATGCATTTCCAGTTCGTCACGAAGGGGATGACCGCGGCGCGGCTCGAGGAACTCTACCGGGACTTTTACCGTTCCCACTTCAAGAGGCCCAGAGTGTTGATGGGGTACGCCGCCATGCTGTGGCGATCGCCCGACAGCTGGCTCCGATTCGCGCGGAACATGGGCGATTTCCTCAAATTCAGCCGCACCAACCGCCGTCTCATGGACGAATCCTGCTGACTGCGCCGGTCCCCTCGGGGGATCGCTGGAGATGCTTCCATTGTTGAAACGTGGCGAGGTCCTCTGTAGCATCCAACGGATGAGCGTCGCACCGATCGCCATCACGGGCATGGGCTGCATCTGCGCGGCCGGAAGGAACTTGCCCGATTCCATGGAAGCGATCCTCCGCGGCGAGCGTAACCCCGCGCCGCCGGTTCGCTTCGCCAGTAACCACCCGGTCCGATATCCCGTGTTCGAGGCGGCAGAGTTCGAGGCCCCCCCGGATCTCCTCCGGACCAGCGCCTTCGGGCTGCACGCGGTCCGGGAAGCGGTCGCCGACGCCGGGCTCGACCGGAAAACGATGGGCGCTCTGCGGGTGGGAGTCTGCGTGGGAACGACCGTGGGTACCGTCTTGAGCGAGGAGACCTTCTGCCGCGGCTACCTGGCCGGACTCATTCCTGACATGACGCCCATCCGGCGGATCCTCCGGGGCAACCCGGCGGACGTCATCGCCCGGGAATTCGGCCTCTCGGGCCCCCGCCAGACCGTGGTGACCGCCTGCGCGTCCGGCACCGACGCGGTGGGAATCGCCGGCTCGTGGATCCGTGCAGGCCTCTGCGATGCCGCGATCGCGGGCGGAGCCGACGAACTGGGAAGGATCACCTACATCGGGTTCATCTCCCTCATGATCACCGACGATTCCCCGTGCAAGCCGTTCGATAAGCACCGCAAGGGATTGAACCTCGGGGAAGGGGCGGCGATGCTCGTCCTTGCCTCGGAACGGGTCCTCCGGCGAAGCGGGATGCGTGCGCGCTCCTTCCTGCTCGGCTACGGATCGGCGGGCGACGCCTACCACCAGACCGCCCCGCAGCCCGATGGCGCGGGGCTGCGAAGCGCGATCTCGGAAGCCATGGCGACCAGCGGCGTTTCCTCCGATTCCGTGGCGTTCGTCAACGCCCACGGTACAGGCACGCCCGACAACGACCGCGTCGAGAGTCGTGTCCTCCACGACATGCTGCCCGGCATCCCGTTCCTCTCCACGAAAGGGTACACCGGGCATACCCTCGGGGCCGCGGGTGCGATCGAGGCGGTGTTCACCGCCGCCTGCCTTGAGATCGGGAAAATCCCGGCCAATGCCGGGTTCGAAACGCCCGACCCCGATATCGCGAACACCCCCGTCCGGGAAGTCACCACGGTCCAGGGGACCGTCGCCCTCTCCGAATCGCTCGCATTCGGGGGGAACAACTCGGTCGTCGTCCTCGGCAAGGCATGAGCGGGATGGATCAGATCGTCATCGAGGGGGTCGGGGGGGTCGGCGGTTTCGGCTGCGGCGTCTCCGATCTGACACGCGCGTTGACCGGAAGCGCCTGCTCCCCCGGGACTCTCGCCTTGTCGACGGAATCCGGAACGGTAACGATCCCCGCCTTCCGGGCCGACGTGTCCCGCCTCGAGGAGTTCCTCCCCGTTCGTACATTGCGGCGGATCGACCATTTTTCGCGGCTCGGCCTGCTCGGGAGCTACCTTGCGCTCGCGGACGCAAACCTTCCCGAGGAGGAAAGGACCCGACTGGGCATCATCATCGCCAGCGGCTACGGCGCGACGGGGATGACGTACGCATTCCTCAAGTCGCTCATCGACGACGGCGACATCTGCGCGTCGCCGACCTGTTTCGCCAGTTCGGTGCACAACTCCGCGGCCGCCCACATCTCCATCCAGCTTGGCGCCAAGGGGCCAAACCTCACCGTCAGCGACTATCACATGTCGGTTCCCTCCGCGCTCGCCACCGCCCGGATCTGGCTTGCGGAAGAACGGGTTCAAAGGGTTCTGTTCGGCGCGATCGACGAACTGTCCGACCTGATCGGCTACATCCGGTACCGGACGCGGGGCGCTCTGCCCGCCGCCCCCATGACCCCGTTACGGACCGAAATGGAGACGTCGATCCCCGGGGAGGGAGCCGCCTTCCTGCTTCTCGCCCGGGAGGGCGCGGCCCGGGGCGGGTATTGCACGCTGGACGCATCCACCACGGGAAGCCTGCCGTTTCCCGGCCTTCCCTTTCCCGAACCGGGCTTGCTGGTCCTGGGGGCGGACGGCTGCCGCGCGTCGGGCCGACGATACGCGGCCGTGGCGCAAAATGCCCGCGTCGCATGCTACACCCCCCTGTACGGGTCGATGCCGGCCGGGCCGGCCTTCGACCTGGCGGCGGCCGCGCTCATTCTCAAAGGAGGGCGCGTATTCCCTACCCCGGGCGGCGCCTTCCGCGACTTCCCCGCCACGGTTCCCGCCGGCGGCGATCCGGTCGGCGCCGACCGGATCGCCTGCATCACGCTCGCCGGAAACGAGGCGTACGGATTGACGACGCTCGGAAGGTTGAATTCGCTATGAGAAAGACACGACCTCGCATCGCCGGCATGATCCTTTGCACGGCGCTCTTCCTGGGGTTATCGCAACAAACCGGCGCCGAGACGGTGCCGCGATGGGAACTTGGCGCAGGCGTTGCCGGCTTGATGCTGCCCGACTACCGAGGCTCGGACGAGATCCACAGCTACCTTCTGCCCGTCCCCTACATCATTTACCGCCTGGAGTGGATCAAGGCCGACCGGACCGGGATTCGCTCGAAATTGTTGAACTGGGAACAGGCCGAGGTCAATCTCAGCCTGAGCGCAACGCCCCCGGTGCGCAGCAAGAACAATCGCGCGCGCGAAGGCATGAGCGATCTCAAGCCGATGGTTGAACTCGGTCCAACGCTGGACATCCACCTGTGGCGAAGCGGCGATCGTCGCTTCAAGTTCGACGCGCGCACGCCGGTCCGGGCGGCGTTCACCGTCGAGTCGCATCCGCGAGACGCCGGCGTGAGTCTCTCGCCCACACTGAATTTCGATGTCGATGGCATCGGCGGGCGGCCGTGGCAACTCGGCATGCTGGCCGGGCCGCTCTTTGCGACGCGGCGTCAGCATCAATATTACTACGGCGTGCCGGAAAGCGACGCGCGTCCGGATCGCCCGGCGTTCGATGCGCGCGGCGGCTACGCGGGCCTGCAGTTCCTTGTCGCGTTGTCGCGCCGATTCGAGAAGGCGTGGCTCGGCGCCTATGCCCGTTACGACACGCTGCGCGGCGCCGTGTTCGAAGACAGTCCCCTGGTACGCCGCAACTACTACGTTTCCGCGGGCTTCGCCATCGCGTGGATACCGCTTCAATCTTCCAGGATGGTCGAGCGCGACGACTAAAGTGACTCCCCCGCCGCCGAAATCACCCTGGGTCCCGTCGCGCCAGCCGGGGAACCGGGGGATCCTATGTCCCTTGTCGCCGGCACATATCGCGGGGTTCACCGCATTCCTTCTGTACGTGATCCTCCTGTTCATGGACAGCCGCACGGCGCCGCTCCCGTTGCTCGCCTTTCTTCTCGCCTGCGTCGTCGCGCCGTTCCTGCCCCGCATCGGCTTCTTCCTCCCGATCGTCGGCCGGGGGAAACCGGGGGAAAAGGGCGTGGCCCTCACGTTCGACGACGGCCCGGACCCCGAGGTCACCCCCCTCCTCCTGGACCTGCTCGACCTGCACTCGATTTCGGCGACGTTCTTCGTGACGGGGGAGCGGGCGGCCCGTCATCCCTCCATCATCCGGGACATCCTGTCCCGCGGTCACACGATCGGAAACCACTCCTACCACCACTTCCCGTTCCTGATGCTGAAAGGGATTCGAACACTCCGGCGGGAGATCGAATCGACCCAGTCCGTGCTTGCCGGGTTCGGCATCGTCCCCTTGGCCTTCCGACCCCCCGCAGGGATCACGAATCCCCTTCTCCGGCGGGTCCTCCTCGAGCAGGGAATGTATTGCATCAACTACAGCTGCCGCGCCGTCGACATCGGGAACCGGCGGATCGGGCGCCTCTCCGAAACGGTGCTGAAGGCGGTCTCCCCCGGCGACATCGTCGCGCTCCACGACATCGCGCCGAGACACGCCGGGACGGAGCATCTGATGTCCGAGTTCGACGCGCTGCTCCGGGGATTGAAGGAGAAGGGTCTGGAGGTCGTTCCCCTCGACCGCCTGATCGGAAGAATGGTCATGCAGAGGGGGGGATCGCCCGGCGAGGCGCATCCGGCGGCGCTTTTTTACGACGGGTTGGCGGCCGACTACGACCGGGAGCAGTTCTTTTCCCCCGTCTGGATCGTCCGCAAGACCGAGTACGCGCTCTTCGAGGCACGGCTTCCGTCGCTCTTTTCCCCGTCGGACCGGGTGATCGAGATCGGCGCCGGCACTGGCATCTTCACCCTGGCGATCGCGCGACGGTGCCGGGAAGTGACGGCCGTCGACATATCCACGAGCATGCTGGAGTTGCTGAAAGGGAAAGCCGCCGCGGAGGGGCTCGGCAACATACGGACGATCGCGGGAAACGCTGAAACGATGAATCTCGAGGGACCCTATACGGTCGCCTGCGCCTTCTCCTCCCTCGAATACCTGGCGGACCTCCACTCCTTTTTCCGCCGTCTTGCGGATCACATCGAACCGGGAGGAACACTGTATTTCATCACCGCCCGACGGTCCCTGTTCCGTCTTTTCGCGCAGATCGGCAATGCGATGCGCCAGGGGCTGTGGCTGAAAGCCCACAGCCGGAGGGAAATCGAGGCCATCCTGTCCGATTCGGGGTTCGAGGAGATCCGGATCGGCTCCCACCTCTTCAAATCCTTGGTGTCCGGAGGGATCCTCCTGGAGGCGGTGGCCCGACGCCGCACTGATCCGGTCACCCAAGCCGTCCCCTGATGTAGAATCGCCCCATGGAACCGCCGTTGCCAAAGATGTCGGAATATCTTCATCCGGTCCGCTTTTTCCGGCGATTGAGCATGGAGCACACCGGAGCAAGGGAACTGGCGGCCGCCGTCTGGGTCGGGATCTTTCTCGGGGCGCTCCCGATCATCCCGTTCGGGATCGCGGCGATCGTCTTCGTCTGCCACCGCCTCCACCTTAACAAGCTGGCCGGAGTCGCCGCCAGCAACCTCTGCGCCCTCCCCATCGTCCCCATCGCCTGCGTCGAGGTCGGTCATTTCCTTCGGTACGGCCATTTTCTGTTCGCATTCGATCGGCACGTCCTGCTCGACGAGATCCACCTCCGCCTGTGGGAATGGCTGCTGGGAGCCCTCGTCGTCGGTCCGATCCTCGGGTTCGCGGGAGCGTCGCTTACCTATATCGTGGTCCGATCCCTGCGGGCGAATCGATCCACGGACGCCCAGCCGGCGGAAAGCTGAGACGGTCCGCGGGGGCTCATCTCTTTTTCAGGATCCACAGCGCGGCGTCCATGATGTTCATGGCGCCCCCCGGGTTCCACGCGCCCCGGAAACCGAGGCGCGAGAACATCTCCTGATTTTCTCCGACGTCGGGGAACCCGTACCATCCCGCGCACACGCTCTCGGTGAAATCATGGATGAGCGCGGTGACGCGGAGCCAGTGCGAGGGGACGTGGAGGTGTTCCGGATCGGGGTACCCGCGGGTCAAGATGCCCAGCGTACCCTCCGGCGCGAGGACGCGGCGCAAATCGGCATAAACCGCATCCCGCGCGTCGGGCCGGATGTACGGGTCCCCGCAACTGAAAAGGACGGCCTCGAAGGCGCCCTCGGGAAACGGCAGCGGGTGGCCGAATCCTTTCCATTCGGATGGGCCGAACCATTCGACGGGAGAGGACGGCCGGCCGCGGGCGGCGTTCCGCGCGTGCCCCCGTTCCGCACGGCGCTTCGCACTCGCCGAGAAGGCGTCGGTGAAATCAATCGCGGTGATCCGGGCCTCCGGCCAGCGCTCCATCGCCCGCTCTATTCCCCACCCGGGGCCGTGGCACAGGTCCAGAAGGGAAGCGGAAGCGCCGGCGGTCGAAGCCATCCGGTCGAGCAGGATGGATCGGCACGCCTGGAATTCGTCGCACCCGAGGAAGTCCTCCCACACGCGCACGTTTTCGGCATCGAAGGCGATCGGCGCCTCCTCCCCCCGCAGGTATCCGGGGACGAGGCGCAGACAACGGCGAAAAAAATCGACCTGGCCGTCACCCCCCGTGGTGTCC
>Ga0208716_1000779_pt1 | contig 12784 bp, 10 predicted proteins | sample NGESurdeep092012_8_FD_184482 | JGI IMG/M metagenome (GOLD analysis project Ga0208716, IMG submission 184482) | Arctic peat soil microbial communities from Barrow, Alaska - NGEE Surface sample 415-3 deep-092012 (SPAdes) | ecosystem: Environmental > Terrestrial > Soil > Wetlands > Peat ...
AGGTAGGAGACGGCGACCAGGCCGTAGCCCCAGCCCAGCCGCCGCGAGCGCGATGCAGTGCTCATGCGAGCAGCTCCTGCTCGGCCTTGCCGAAGTACATCACGAGCACGCCGGCGGCGATGATCAGCGCGCCGCCGGCGACGGTCCACGACGACGGCACCTGGCTGAGCAGGACGAGCGCGTAGACCGGCGCGCTGACCGGCTCGAGGTAGCCCATGATCGAGGCATGTTGCACGGGGATGTGATGCATGCCGTCCATGATCAGGCTGAACGACAGCGCCGTCGTGAGCACGCCGAGCAGCGCCGCCATCAGCAGATTGCGGCCGGTGAAGTCGGCGATGGAAGACTGTGCGAGGCCGAGCGGCGTGAGCAGGACGACGGAGATCACGCACATCGAGAAGACGATCGTCGTGCTGTGCACCTGACGGTCGCGCAGTTGCTTGCCGAGGATCAGGTACACCGAGTACATGAGTCCGGCGACAACGGCGAAGAAGAGACCCTTGGCGGTGAGGTGCATCCCCTCGCCGGCGAGACCCGGCACGAGGATCAGCGCCATGCCGGCGAGCGCCACGCCGAGCGCGACGAAGACGACACGCTCGGTGCGCCCGCCGACGATGCGCGGCGCCACCAGCGCCACGTACACCGGCGCCAAGTACGAGAGGAAGATCGCGACGGCAACACCGGTCTCGCGGATCGCGATGAAGTAGCTCAACAGGTTGAGCGCCAGCGCCGCGCCGGCGATCGACAGCCGGATCCGCGCGCCGGGTTTGAAGATGGTCTTCCAGTCCCGGCGCGCGCCCACGACGATGCCGAGGGCGACGCTGCCGAACAACATGCGCAGCGCGACGAGCATGCTCGCCGGCATCGTCGCGTAGCTGACCATGGTGCCGATGGCACCGTTGATGAGAGCGGCCGAAAGTACCTCGGCGTAGCCGCGTGACGCGTGTCTCGGCGTCGCCATCGGCGGACTCAGCCGAGCGTCAGGCGACCGTTGAACGCCGCGTTGAAGTCCTTGTGGGCGCCGAGCTCGAGGAATGTCGTCCGTGCGCGCAGCCGCGCCATGCGGCTGCGCGCACGGACGTCGATCAGCGCCATCTGGGCGCCCACGCCGGCGGCATTGCCGACGAACGCGACGCGCGCCTGGTCGACCGGCGGCAGCAGACCGATGGCGATCGCGTTCGTCAGGTCGAGGTAGTTGCCGAACGCTCCGGCCACATAGACGCGGTCGATGTCGCCGACGGCGATCCCCTGGCTCGCGAGCAGCAGCGACCATCCGGTCGCGATCGCGCCCTTGGCGAGCTGGAGCTGGCGCACGTCGTGCTGTGTGAAGACGATGTCGCCTTCAGCACGCTCGACGACGACGTACTCGACGCCCTCGGCGCCGGGGCGCACGCGCGGGTGCCGGACCATGCGGCCACTGTGCTCGACGACGCCGGCTTTGAGCAGACCGGCGAGCAGATCGACGACGCCGGAGCCGCAGAGGCCCACCGGCGGCGTGTCGCCGATCGTGCGGATGCCGTGCGGGCTGCCGTCGGCACCGATGCGCAGCTTCTCGATCGCGCCCTGCACAGCTTTCATGCCATGCGTGATCTGGTAGCCCTCGAAGGCCGGACCGGAGGCGCAGCTCGTGACGATCACGTGCCGGTCGACGACGAGCGCGATCTCGGTGTTGGTGCCGATGTCGATCGCGATCGTCGGCTTGCGCTTGCCGGCAAGCCGCGTCGCGGCGATCACGGCAAGTGCATCCGACCCGACGAACCCGGCGATCGGCGGCGGCAGATACACGCCGCCCTCGGGATTGATGTCGATGCCGATCTCGGCGGCGCGCACCAGCAGCGGCGTGTCCACGACCGGGGCGAACGGCGCCTGGCCCAGACCCTCTGGCGGCAGGCCAAGCACGAGGTGGTGCATCGCCGTGTTGCCGACGATCGTCATGTCGTAGACATGGCGCGGCGCTATGCCCTGCCGCCGGAACAGTGCGTGCAGCGTCTCGTTGATGCCTTGACGGGCGGCGGCGGCGATCTCGGCAAGGCCGTCGCCGGAGGCGTGCGCGATGCGCGTGATCACGTCCTCGCCGAAGCGGATCTGCGGGTTCTCGACAGCCTCTTGGTCGATGCGGCGACCGGCGTGCAGGTCGAAGAGATAGGCGACGATCTTCGAGGTGCCGACGTCGACGGCGACACCGTAGAACGCCGGCGGTGCGTCGGCGGGCTCGACGTCGACGACGCGCCTGCCGTAGCGCGTGAACGTCGCGCTCCACTGATGACGGCGGAGCACGAGCGGCAGCTCGGCGAGCACGCGGAGCGGCACGTCGGCGCCGGGCAGAGCGTCGACGACGCGCTGCAGGTCGCCGCGCGCGTCGTCGAGGGTGGGCGGTGCGAGCTTCACCACCTCACGCCGCACCGCGGGCCGGTACGGCCCGTGGTGCAGTTTGGAGGCGGTGAGTATCTGGCGCCGCCCACCGGTCGAGCGCACTTCGATGCTCACGCGCGCCGAGCGCGGCTTCGCCTGGCAGGCGAGCCGCCAGCCCTGGGCGAGCCGGTCGGCCGGCAGCTTGCGCAGCTCGATCTCGGTCGGCGGCGTGACTTCGCCGGCGCCGACCCGGACCAGGCACTTGCCGCACGTGCCGAGCCCGTTGCAGTCGCTGTGCCCGTCGACCGAAGGATGCTTTAGCGCCGGCAGCAGCGTCGAATCGCCATCGACTTCGACGGTCACCCCGATCGGCTCGACGAGCACCTTCGTCACGCTGCCTCCTCGGCCGGCGCCGCCGTCAGGCTCGCGCCGGCGTATCGTCTCTTCGCCGCGACCGGCCTAGTCCTTCATCCGGTTCTTGCGGTCGACGACCTTCTGCATGCGCGCCGCCCACACGTCCTGCATCGTCGGCGTGTCGCTGTCGAAGAGGCCGGCGACGCCGAGGCGCTTGCGGTCGGCTTCGCAGTCTTCGCAGTGGCACTCGGGCTCCACGTAATCGTCGGGCTCCGTGTACTTGCTGATCACGCCTTCGTAGTTGCGCAGCACGACCTGGCCCGGAGCCTGCGAGATGACATAGTTCGGCATGACCGGCGTTTTGCCGCCACCGCCGATGGCGTCGATGATGTAGACCGGCACGGCGAAGCCGGTGGTGTGGCCGCGCAGGCTCTCGGCGATCTCGATGCCTTTGGCCACGGAGGTACGGAAGTGGGCCGTACCCTCGGCGAGATCGCACTGGTAGTAGTAGTAGGGCTTGACGCGATACTGCACGAGCTTGTGGCAGAGCCGCTTCATCACATTGGCGCAGTCGTTGATGCCGCGCATCAACACGCTCTGGTTGCCGAGTGGGATGCCGGCGTCGTTGAGCATGTCGCAGGCGCGCTTCGAGTCGGCCGTGAACTCCTTGGGGTGATTGAAGTGTGTGTTGAGGTAGAGCGGATGGTACTTCTTGAGCATCGCACACAGCTCGGGGGTGATCCGCTGCGGGCAGACCACCGGCACGCGCGAGCCGATGCGGATGATCTCGACGTGGTCGATCGCGCGCACGCGGGCGATGATCTCCTCGAGCGTGTCGTCGGAGAGGACCAGCGGGTCGCCGCCGCTGATCAGCACGTCGCGAACCTCGGGGGCGCGCTCGATGTACTTGATCGCGTTGTCGATCTGCTCCTGGGCGACGATGTCCTCGGTGCCGCCGACCAGCCGGCGACGCGTGCAGTGACGGCAGTACATCGAGCACATCTCGGTGACGACGAAGAGCACGCGGTCGGGGTAGCGGTGGGTGATGCGCGGCGTCGGCGAGTCGAAGTCCTCCGAGACGGCATCCTTGAGATCCTCTTGGCGCACGACCAGCTCGGCCGGCGTCGGCACGCCCTGCATGCGCACGGGACAGCCCGGGTCGTCGGGGTCCATCAGCGATGCGTAGTACGGCGTCACCGACACGCGGAACTTGCCCATGCACGCCTGCAGGTCGGCGCGCTGCTTCTCGTCGAGGTTGAGGATGGCCTCGAAGTCCTCCAGTGTGGAGAGCCGGTTGCGCAGTTGCCAGCGCCAATCGTCCCACTCGTTCTGACTGACATCTTTGAAGCGAGGGATCTCGCTGAAGTGTCGGGTCATCTGATCTCCTTCCCGTAGTCGGCGATCTCGAGGATATGTCTCAGCTCGGCGGCCTGTACGGCGCCGGGCGTTTCGGCCTGGTGGCTCTCCAGGATCGAATGGAGGAGCTCGGTGGCCTTATCATACGAGCCTTTGCGGCCGCCCTGGACCCAGCTGTCCCACGGCGTGCGGTCGAGGAGGCGCGGGCGCCAGACTTCTTTCATGTGCGCCCGCGTATGGCGCTCGCTCAGGTAGTTGCCGCCGATGCCGACTTTCTCGATCGTCTCGAGGGCGATCGTGTCGTCGACGACGACGATCCCGGCGGCGATCTTGGCGGCGACCGAGTAGATCTCGCTGTCCATTATCAACTGCTGCAGCGAGAAGATGCGGCCGCCGCCGAGCAAACCGGCGCCCACGACGAGGCCGGCGTGCGCGAGCGTGCCGGTGAGGGCGCCGAACGAGCTTTGTGTGCCGGCTTGCCAGTCGGGCGCGTTCGCGCCCGTGGCGAGCACGCTCGCGCTGAGCGGCACGTGGTAGTGGTGGGCGAGCTGCGCGGCAGCGAGCGCGAACACGTTCGCGCGGGCGCCGCGCAATGAATCCGCCCAGCCGAGCAGGCCGGGGTGGGCGGCGTAGAAGAACGGCGCCCCGGGCGCGGCGAGCTGGACGACGGTCAGGGCGGCGAGCACGCTCGCGTTGGCGAGCGTGACGGCGGCCGCAAGGTCGTCCGCCGCCGCGGGCGCCCCGTCGCTGCCCGCCGCTGCCGCGACGACGCCCACCGGCAAGCCGCGGCCGGCGAAGACGAGCGCGGCGTCGAGCGCTTCGGCGCCGGCCGCACACAGTGAAAGCGGCGGCCGGCGCCGCAGTTCGCTCGTCGAACCGGCCAGGGAGAGCGCCATGTCGGCAACCAGTTCGGCGTCGTGGGCCGCGAGCGGCCCGGCGAGGTGCACGTGCTTGGTCGTGTGCGTGAAGCAGACCTCGAGCTCGTGCAGGCAGCGGCCCGCGACCGGCGCGTCGAGCGCGCGCACCGGCGGGCCGCCGAGCACGGCGAGCTCCGGCAGGTCGTCGACGACCGTGCAAGCAGCAATGAGGTCGGCCTGAGTCGCCGCGCGCACCTGGCCGCTCTCGGCATCGCGCACGAGCTCGGCGGGACCACCACTGGCGAGCAGGCAGTGCTCGCCGTCGAGGGTCACATCATGGACGTCGGCGCGGCCGGCGAGCATGATCGCCGCCGGTGCCTGCGCCAGCGCCTTCTCGACCAGATCGGCCGATATGCGTGCCGTCGCGGTGGCGTGGTCGACGATCGCGCCGGCGGCGCTGAGCAGGTCGAGCGCCGTCGCACTGCTGATGCGCACGCCGGCCTGCTCGAGATAGGCGAGCGTCGCCGTGTGGATGCGCTCGAGGTCGGCCCGACTCATGATCTCGAGGCCGACCTTGGGCGCGACGTTGATGATCGCGCGCGGCGCGCTCACGGCGCGCTCCTCGTTGTTGCGCGGCGCCTCACTGCGCCCTCCCGGCGGTGGCGAGCGCCGCGTCGAGTTGTTCGCGCACGGACGGGTCGAGTGTGAAGGCGCGCGGTTCGGCGCGTAGCGCTGCGGTGCGCGCCTGCACGCGTTCTTTCAGTGTCGTCGCGCCGCCCGCGTTCCAGCGGTCGAACACGGCGCGATCGAACAGCTCCGGCGTCCACACCTCGCGGTGGTGGGTTCGCGTGTACGGCCGGTTGAGGTGGTTGCCGCCGGGACCGACGGCGGTGATCTCGGCGAGCGCCAGCGCCTCGGCATCGACCCCGACCTCGCGCAGCAGCGAGCGGGCGTAGCCGACGAGCTCGTTACCGAGCACGATCGTCTCGTACGAACTCTGCATGCCCGACTCGAGGTAACCGACGTCGTGGAGCAGCGTCGCCCGCGAGAGAGCGCCGAGCACGGCGGTGATGCCGGCCTCCGCCGCCCACTGTTCGTCGAAGATCTTCGCGTCGGCGACGGCCGCGTAGGCGAAGCTCGGCAGGCCGTAGAAGCGCGCCAGATCGCAGGCGGCGGCGTTGCCGAGAAAGTGCTCCGGCGCGGCGTACACGTCGACGGCGGTGCGCATGTCGAAGGCGCCCACACCGACGCCGTACACGAACGGCGCGCCCGCCTGCGCCAGCTGATGGATAACGAGACCGCTGAGCGTCTCCGCGTTGCCGACGACGACGGTGGCGGCGATCGAGGCCGGCGCCGTGGTGCCCATCGCCGGCGCCGGCGCGTAGATGAGCGGGATGTTCATGCGCGCGCAACCGATGACCTTGTCGAGCGCCTCGGCGGAGTGCATCAGCGGTGGATTGGGCATCGCGTAACAGGCGAAGCTCTCGGGTTCGCCGCAGAGCTCCGCCATGGCGCGCATCTGCGCCAGTGCCGCGGAGTCGTGCGCGGTGGTGAGCAGCGGCTTGCGCGTGCCGGCGAGCATCGCCGCGAACTGCGCGAGATCGCCGGCCGCCATCGGCACGTCCGACGGCAGGCCCATGCTCATCACGAAATCGATGTTGGCGAGCTTCTCGCCGAGAGCGGCCATGCCCTCGATGTCGGCCGTCCTCGTCTGCCGGCGCTCGCCGCTGTCGGGGTCGCAGTGGTAGACGCAGTCCGACCCGGTGCCGAAGAAGCTGTTGCCGTCCACGAGTTCGAGGTCGGCAGCGGCTGAGGCAGCGCCCGGCTCAGCACCGGCGCCGCCCGCTCCGGCGTGGCCGTTCGCCGCTTTGCCGGCAGCCGCGGCGCCCGGGCGCGCCTTGACGACGAACCGTCGCGGCGCCGCATTGAGCGCGTTGTCGATCAGATCGGACGGGATGCGGGCGCGCGTGCCTTCGATGCGCGCGCCCGCATCCCTCAACAGCTCGAGGCTCGGTTGGTGCCGCACCTCGACACCGGTCTCTGCGAGCAGATCGAGCGTCGCCTTGTGGACGCGCCAGCAGGCGTCGTCGTCCCAGACGATCAGGCGGGCGCGCGGCATCTCAGGCCCCACCCGTCATCTCAGACTTCGACCGTCATATCGAGCCTCGCCGATCATCATGCCTTGCCGATCTCGGCGTCGGCGCGCGCGACGATGCCGCGCAACTCGGCCTTCACGTCGTCGGGCAGCGGCTCGGGCTTGTGGTTCGCGAGGATGTCGTCGGCGACCTCGGTCGCCTTGGCGAGCGCGCCGGCTTTACCGCCGCGCACCCACACGTCGTACGGCGTGCGGTCCCACACGGTCGGCTGCCAGATCTCCTTCATGTGCGCGCGGGTGTGCTTCTGCGAGAGGTACGTGCCGTTCGGGCCGACGCTCTTGATCACGTCGAGCGCGAGCGTCTCCTCGTTGACCTCGATACCGCCGGCGACCTTTTGAATGATCCCATAGATCTCGCTCTCCATGACCATGTGCGGGTAGCTCAGGATCTTGGAGCCGTTGAGCAGGCCGCAGCCGTTCATCATGTCGGCGCAGTTCATCACGCTGGCGAACGTCGAAAGGGAGTCGTCGACGGCGGCCTGCCAGTCGGGCTCCTTGGCGCCGGTCGCCATCGTGCCCATCGCCATCGGGATGCCGTAGAAATGCGCGAGCTGAGTGGAGGCGGCGGCGAGCAGATAGTCCTCGGGCGAGCCGCCCGTATAGCCACCGGTCTTGAGGTCGATCACGCTCGGCGCTCCGGCGAAGAAGGCGGGCGCGCCGGGATACGCGCACTGCAGCATGACCACGCCGGCGAGCGCCTCGGCGTTCTGCACGACGAGGGTGCCGGCGAGCGTCGCCGGGCCGGTGCCCGCTGCCAGCGGCATCGGCATGAAGCCGCTCGCCAATCCGTGCTCGGCGGCGACGAGGTTGGCCTCGAGGTTCGGCCCGTCGTGGCCGAGCGGGTCGACGGCGCACTGCATGAAGCTGACGATCGGCCGCTTGCGCAACTCGGCGGTGCCGCCGACGATCGCCGCCGCCATCTCGACTAACGCTCGGGCGGCTTTCTCGCCGACCGTCGTCACCGCCTGGTAGTGCTTGGTCGTGCTCGTCAGCACGGCCTCGGAGTCGTGCAGCGCCTTGGTCTCGGCGGGCACATCCTGCGAGGTCACGACCGGGCCCCAGTAGTAACTCACGTTGGGCAACGCGTCGACGAAGCGCGCCGACTCGGCGGCATCGGCCTTGGTGGAAGGCCGCTTCGCACCGGTGACGCGGTCGAAGACGAACACGCCGCTACCGTCGTTCGAGAGGTAACAGTGCCTGCCGTCGATGAGCATGTCGCAGGCCGGGTCGCGGCCGGCGAGCACGTACTCCTTGGGCGCCGCCGCGACCGCTTCCGTCACGACCGCGCGCGGGATCCTGGCGATCGAAGTGGCGCGGTCGACACTGCAGCCGCCCTTCTCGAGCGCGTCGAGCGCCTTGGTCGAAGGAAAGCGGATACCGACCGTCGCGAACACGTCGAGCGTGGCTTCGTGGATCGCCTCGATGTCGCTCGGCGAGAGGACGTCCCATTTGAGACGGGGGGCGATGGGGTTGATTCGTGGAGTCATGGGCAGCAACCTCGCGGGCGTGAAAATGGCCGGGACGGTGACGCGGCGAGTCGGCGGCCGCGTTGCGCGCGGCCGCCGGCCCCGTTAGAGACCGACGACGCGATAAATGGTGCTGACCAGACCCTTCTCCACGTCGTCAACTCTATCATCTTGCCGGTCCCTTCGGCACCTCAGCGCTCCGCCGCGACACGTGAGAGCAGCTCGTCGAGCCCGTTCTTGACGGCGTCGCCGAGCTCGAACGCGCGCGGCTCGGCGCGCAGCGCGGCGACCCGCGCGCGCAGCCGGTCGAGCAGCGTTTTGGCGCCGCCCGCCTGCCAGCGGTCGAAGACCGTCGTGTCGAAGAACTCCGACTGCCAGATCTCGCGGAAGTGCGCGCGCGTATACGGTCGCGCCAGGTGGTTGCCCCCGGGCCCGACCGCAGCGATCTCGGCGAGCGCCAGCGCCGCGTCATCGACGGGCAGGTCGCTCATGTAGGCGCGCGCGAAGCTGACGAGCTCGCTGCCGAGCAGGATCGACTCGTAGGAGCTCTGCAGCCCGCACTCGAGGTAGCCGACGTCGTGGATCAGCGTCGCCTTGCTGAGAGCGCCGAGCATCGCCGTGAGCGCGGCTTCGGCGCTCCACTGCTCGTCGAGCGTCTTCGAGTCCGTGTGGCCGCCGTAGGCAAAGCTCGGCAGACCGTAGAAGCGTGCCAGGTCGGTCTGCGCCTGGTGACCCTTGAACACGTGCGCCGAGGAGTAGACCTCGGTCATCGTGCGCATGTTGAAGCAGCCGACGCCGACGCCCCACACGAACGGCGCGCCGGGCTTGACCGCCTGGTGCAGCACGAGACCGCTGAGCACCTCGGCGTTGGCGACGACGATCACCGCCGGCACGGAGGCCGGCGCGGTCGAGCCGGCGCTCGGCGACGGCGCGTAGATCAGCGGCAGGTCGAGCTCGGCGCAGGCGATGATCTTGCTGGCGCCGTCCTCGTCGTGCATCAGCGGCGGCACCGGCATCGCGTAGATGCCGAAGCTCTCGGCCTCGCCGGCGAGCGCCGCCATCTCCTTCATGCGGCTGAGGATGTGGCCGTCGCGCGGCGCCACGAGCAGCGGCTTGCGGGTGCCGCGCAGCATCGCGTCGACCTGCGCCAGATCGTCGATCACCTGGGGCACGTCCTCGGGCAGGCCCATGCTCATCACGAAGTCGATGCCGGGCAGCCTCTCGCAGAGCGCCGCCAGGCCCTCCACATCGGCCTTGCGGACGCGCCGCCGCTCGCGCGTCTCCGGGTCACAGATGTAGAGCACGTCGGAGCCGGTGCCGAAGTAGCTGTGCGCGGCGTCGAGGACGAGCGGCTCCGTCTCGCCGCCGCGCGACTTGAGCAGCCAGGTGCGCGGCGCCGACGCGAGCGCCTTGTCGACGAGCTCGGCGGCGATGCGCACGCGCGTGCCGTCGACCTGCGCGCCGGCCGTGCGGAAGATCTCGCGCGCCGGCGCGTACTTGACCTCTACCCCGGTCTCCGCCAGCACCGTGCACGTCGCCGCGTGCACACGCTTGCACTCATCCGGACCCCAGATCGTCAGATTGGCGCTCGTCATATCGCCACCTCCTTCATCGTCGAGCTTGCGGACACCACAGGGCGACCGTGCTGCCGGGCAACCCGACGGACGGACCGTCGGACCGGTCGCAACGGGCACGGGAGAACGGGAGGAGCGATCGTGGGAGCGGCGACCGGCAGGATCGAATATGGGAGGCGGCCGCGAGCGGCCGCCTCCCTACACGGTGTGGGCGAACGTCAGGTAAATGTGCGCTACGGAGGCTCGAATCACCTGCGTACCTTAGCAGTTCTCGGCGCCTCGCGCACGTCCGGCGCGGAGCGGACCTTGTCTGCATCCCCCTCCGCCGTGTACTCTGAGTTACCCCCCGCGCACGTCGCACACGAGTTGACGAGGAGGTTGCACCAGAACTATCTGGCCCGTCGGTGTGCCGCAGCGCGCTCCATCTCCCCCCGCTGCCCCGCCCACGGTTTTCCGGCCGCACGGCGACCCAGCCCCACGGCCCCCGCACTGCACGCACAACGCGATCGAAGCTGGAGGTGCATTTTTGTGAAACGGAACCCTGATGCGAGTGGGTACGCGAATCGTGGCATGAGCCTCAACGTGTTCAGCGAGGCCGACATCGACGATATCCATCTCGCCACACTCGAGGTGCTCGAGCGCACCGGCGTCTTCGTCGAAGACGACGAAGCGCTCGACGTCTTCTCTGACGGCGGCTGCAAGGTCGACCGCGAGACGCGGATGGTGAAGATCCCCGGCCACGTCGTCGAGGATGCGATCCGCTCGGCGCCGCCAAAGAGCATCCTCTGCGGACGCGACCCGAGCAAGGACGTCGTCCTCGAAGCGGGTCGCGTCAACTTCTGCAACTTCGACGAAGGCATCATGATCATCGACAAGGAGACCGGCGAGCAGCGTAAGCCGACGCTCGCCGACGTCGCCGATGCCGCCACGCTCGTCGATGCGCTCGACCAGATCGACTCCTACGAGTCGGCGATCGGCGCCACCGACGTGCCGCCGGAGACGGGCTGCCTGCACAACACGGAGGTGGCGCTCAACCACACGACCAAGCCGGTCGGCGCGGCGCCGCTCAACGGCTTCGACGCGTTGAAGCTGATCGAGATGGCCAAGGCGGTCATCGGCGGCGACGATGACGCGGTGCGCGAGCGCTGCGTGATCGGCATGGGCGTCTGCACGGTGAGCCCGCTCAAGCTGCCGCGCGACGCCACCGAGGTGATCCTCGTCGCCGCCCGCCACGGCCTGCCCAACACGGTGTTGAGCATGGCGATGTCGGGCGGCTCGGCACCGATCACCATGGCCGGCACGCTCGTCTTGCACAACGCCGAGGTGCTCAGCGGCATCACGCTGGCGCAGCTCGCCGAGCGCGGCGCCGAGTGCACGTACGGCAGCTCCACCACCGGCATGGACCTGCGGCTCGCCGCGGCCTCCGTCGGCTGCCCCGAGCTGGCCAAGATCAGCGCCGGCGTGGCCCAGCTCGCCCGGCAGTACCGGCTACCGTCTTTCGTCGCCGGTGCGTAGACGGATTCGAAGATAAGTGACGCGCAAGTCGGTCACGAAAAAACCCTCACCGGCCTACTGGCTGCATTGGCAGGCGCCAATCAGATCTACGGGGCGGGGATGACCGAATCGGGCGTCACCTTCGATCACGCACAGCTCGTGATGGACAACGAGTTCATCAAGATGATCCGCATGGTCGTGATGGGCATCCCGGTCAACGACGAGACGCTGATGGTTGACGACATCGTGAAGGTAGGCGCCTTCGGCGATTACCTCAGCCTCGACAGCACGCTCAAGTTGATGCGCAGCCTCTCGCAGCCCAAGCTACTCGACCGCCGCGTGCGCGAAGAGTGGGAAGTGGAGAAGACCGACCTCTACACCCGTTCGCAGCGCGAAGCCAGGCGGATCCTCGAGACGCACAAGCCGGAGCCGCTGCCCGACGACGTCAGGGCGCAGCTCCGCACGATCGTCGCACAGGCAGACAAGGAAGCTGGGGTCGGTTGACGCCGGCAAGGAGAGAGTGAATGGCAGACTACGAACAGCTCAAGCAACTCGTCATCGAGGGTGACGGCGACGGGACCATCCGCGCCACCCAGCAGTTGGTCGACGGCGGCGCCGGCGCCCGCGAGATCCTCGACGGCGGCCTGCTGCCGGCGATGGACATCGTCGGCCAACGCATGCGCTCCGGCGAGGCGTTCATTCCCGAGGTGCTGCTCAGCGCGCGGACGATGCAGGGCGCGCTCGACCTCCTCAAGCCGTTGCTCGCCGAGGGCGACACCGGCAACACCGGCACGGCCGTGATCGGCACGGTCGAGGGCGACCTGCACGACATCGGCAAGAACCTCGTGGCGATGATGCTCGAGGGCGCCGGCTTCAAGGTCGTCAACCTCGGCACCGGCGTGACCGTCGCGCAGTTCGTCGCCGCCGTCAAGGAGCACAAGCCGCAGATCCTCGGCATGAGCGCGCTGCTGACGACCACTGTGGGCCGCATGCCCGAGCTGATCGCCGCGCTCAAGGCCGCCGGCTTGCGCGACTCGGTCAAGGTGATGGTCGGCGGCGCTCCCGTGACCCAGGCATACTCCGACGAGATCGGCGCCGATGGCTACGGCGCCAACGCGGCGATGGCAGTGGACCACGCGAAGGCGCTGATCGCGTAGCGGCAGAGCGCCTTCGCCA
>Ga0208716_1000783_pt1 | contig 12765 bp, 11 predicted proteins | sample NGESurdeep092012_8_FD_184482 | JGI IMG/M metagenome (GOLD analysis project Ga0208716, IMG submission 184482) | Arctic peat soil microbial communities from Barrow, Alaska - NGEE Surface sample 415-3 deep-092012 (SPAdes) | ecosystem: Environmental > Terrestrial > Soil > Wetlands > Peat ...
GCCATATCCGCTGCGCAGCACGCCACGGTAGCGGAACTGTCGAGGGCAGCATGAAATTTGTGCAAAATAACAAAATTCTTGAGGATAGCAATGCAGAGAGCGCAGAGGAAGCGCAGAGAAAACCAAAAGTACGTTCGGTGAGTCTCGACCGCCGTTCTCCCGGCGTTTTCTGCCCCACCCCCGCGGCGCCGCCTTATAATGCGTTCTCTGCGCTTATCTCTGCGTTCTCTGCGTCTCTGCGTTGAACCCACATCTTCCCTCATCCTCTCTCTCTCTTCTCCTTCACCAGCTCGCGGTAGCTTGCCACCAGGCACCCCGTGATAGCGGCCATGTCCCATTGGGATTCCACTTCGGCGCGGGCACGCTCCGCCATGGCGGCAGCACGCTCGGGGTCGCGCAGGAGGGCGATGACGCGGGCGGCGAATTCCGCCGGCTCGTCGGCCAGGGCGCAGAAATCGCCGTCCTTCACGGCCAGGCCTTCGGCGCCCACTTTCGTGGACACCACCGGGATGCCCGCGGCGAACGCCTCCAACAACTTCACGCGCACTCCCGAGCCACTGAGAATCGGGCACACGAAGATAGCGTAGCGCGCCAGCGCTTCCCGGACATCCTCCACGTAGCCGAGCATTTGCATGTGCGCGGCGTGATCGGCGTAGGTGTGTTCCGGCGGCGGATCGCTACCCGCGATGACGAGTTTGGCGCCGGGTTCCTGGGCGAGGATCAGAGGCAGCACCTGGCGGACGAACCAGTCCACGGCGACGCGGTTGGGGTCGTGGCGCCAACTGCCGAGAAAGAGCATGGTCAGGGGCTCGCGGCCGCGCGGTTGGAACGGATAGCGGCCGCTATCGATGCCGGCGCGCAGACCGGCCCGCATGCGGGGCGCCAGTTCGGGGCGGAAACTCAGCAGGTAATCGCGGTTCGCCGGCGTACAGACCTGCACCTGATCGAAGGCGGGCAGCACGCCGAGTTCGTAGCGCAGGGCGCGCAGGTATTCGATGCGCGCCTTCATCTCACCCAAGACGCCGATCATGTGGCCCAGGCCGCGCCCGATGGACTGGAAGTAGATGTCGTGCTCGAACAGCGCCGTGGCGATGCGGCGGAACTCGCCGCGGTACTGCGCCATGGGCGTGTACTCCAGTTGCAGCACATCGATCCGGCGGCAATACAGTTGGCGGTGGATGAGCCATTCCAGATCGCCATTGGCAAACTCGCGAACCGCATGCGGTTCCAGCGAGCCCATGCCTTTGGGCCGCCCGGTGGGCCGCACCAGCCACTCCGCGGAGGCGCAGAACGCGCGCAGTTCCTGGTTGTCCGCTTCCTGCGACGGCCAGTCCAGCAGTTCGAGGACGTGAACTTCGGCGAGCTTCGCCATCTCGCGCAGCGTCTGGTACATGAAGACGCCGCCGCCGTGGATGGGCGGGCAGATGGGGTAAGGCGAGACGAACAGGACGCGCACACGATCCGGAGCGGGCTCCATGGCCGCGAAGCGATCGCGGAAGTAGCCGCCCAGCGGGCGCCTGAAGGCTTCGGTGTCGGTGACCCGAGCGAGAGCCAGCGCGCGGCGCCGCGAGCGCATGGCTTGCGCAAGCTCCCGGAAGGCCCACCAGAGGGCGGCGAAGTTCGGGCGCAGCGGGATGTCGCCGAACACCACGGCAAGAACGGCGCCGGCCCAGGCGAAGAAGAAGTGCGCCGCCAGGCGCGGCCACTCGTGAATATTCTTCCAGCAGAAGAGGACGTAGTTTTTCTTGAGGACCGCCTGGATCCGTTCCTCGGTGAACTTCTTGCCGATAGTGCCCCGGTGCTCGTGGAATACCACGCTGCGGGGCTGGTAAAGGACCTTCCAGCCGCGCTTCCATGCCATGTAGCCGAGGTCGGTGTCTTCCAGGTAGAAGGGTTCCAGCAGGGGGTCGAATCCGCCGAGTTCGAGGAACTTCGAGCGGTCGAACGCGCAACTGCCGCCGCCGCCGTAGAAGCAGGGGAAGAGGTCGTCAACTCCGCCGTCGATGCGGTGGCGGACCCGTAGGCTGCCGTCCTGCCACCAGCCCTGGGTGAGGCCGGTCTCCTCGCGGAGCCTGGTTGGGTCGGTGAAGAAGATCTGGCAGGAGACGGCGAAGACCTCTGGGTCGCTGAAGCCTTCGAGCAGGGGCGCCAGGAAGTCGGGAGCCACGCGCATGTCGCTATTCAGCAGGACGACGATGTCGTTCCGGGCGGCGCGGAAGCCGGCATTGGAGCCGCCACCGAAGCCCAGGTTTTGGGGCAGGGCGAGGACGGTGATTTCGGGGAAATTCGCGCGCAGGAAATCGGCGCTGCCATCGGTCGAGCCGTTGTCGACCACCAGGATCTGGTTGGCGGAGTTGCCGGCGAGCGCGGTGCGGATGCTCGGGATGTATTTGGCGAGCAGGTCTTTCCCGTTCCAGTTGGGGATGACGACGGTGGCGCAGGCACTCCTGCCTGCCGCGTCGGCACTCATGCCGACGCTTGCTTGCGACACCGTGTCAGGCCCGCGAACAGGTGTCGAGAGGAGTCTCGACACGGCAGGCACGAGTGCCTGCGCCACATCGGCCGGCGGAGGAATCCTGCCGCCGCGCCGCGTGAAGAGCTGCACCAAAACCAGAGCCAGGAAGCTGATCGCCATCAGGAATGGCGAGAGCAATAGCAGCGGGAGCGCACGGATGAGGCGTTTCAGGAAGGCCATGTCAGAGCGCGGGGCCGAGGCCTACCTTGCGCCCCAGCTTGACCCATCGGGAGGCGCGCACCATGTGGAGCAGGTCTTCGAGCTGGCGTTTCTCTTGCTCCAGCCGGAGCGCCCAGACCGTGCGCTCTTGCAGATCTTTTTCGGTCTGCTCCAGGGTGGCGGCGGTTTCGGTCAGCGCATCGGCGATGTTACGGATTTCGGCGCTGAGGCGGGCTTCGATGTCGAGGGCCCATTGGGCTTTTTCGCGGCCTTCCTGCTCCAGGGCGGCAATCTTGGCGTTGTATGCGGCGACCACTGTGCGCGCGTTTTCCTGATCGCGCGCGAGTTCCTCCTGAAGCTCGTCGATGCGCGCTCCGCGGGCGGCGAGCGCGGCGTTTAACTCCTCCGCCCAACGGTTGCTTTGCTCCAATTCTTCTTTCTGCTCGCGGAACATGACCAGCAGCTTCCGGTGCTCGCGGTCGAATTCGGCCAGATCCAACTGCGCTTTGTCGAGCCATTGGTCCTTGGTGGCAAGTTCGCCTTCGAGCTTGGCGATATGGCGCTCGCGTTCGCGAAGCACGTTGGCGACGCGCGGCACGTAAAGAAAAGTCGGATTGCCGATCTGCGGGCGGTGGGCGCAGACGGCGATGAAGAAGTGGCTCTCGTCGGGAACCGGCTCGGCGGCATCCACGCGGGTTTCCACGGTATGGCCGGGCTCGAGCGGCTGGAAAGGCTGGAAGGTGACGCCTTCAATGTGGTTTTCCAGGAACATGGAGACGTAGGGGAAGAATTGCTTGAGCTCGCGAGTGAATTCGTCGAAATCGAATTCGTGAACGTGGAAGGGGTTGGCGCCCTCGGTACCGCGCGATTCGGTGTAGTAGAGCCGGTTGGGCGTGGACACGATCAACTGTCCCGCGGGAGCCAGCACACGCCGGACTTCCTGGAGAAAGTCCCGCCAGTTTTCCAGGTGCTCGATGACTTCGAAGGCGACCACCAGATCGAAGGCGCCATCGGCGTAGGGCAGTTGGGTGCACGAAGCCTGTTCGAAGGCGAGATTGGGGAGCGCGTAGTGGGCGCGTGCGTATTCCACGGCTGCGGGCGCGATATCGATGGCCGTGACGCTTTCGGCCACATCGGCCAGTTCCGCGGATCCGTAGCCGGCGCCGCAGCCGGCATCCAGGACGCGTTTGGCGCGGGCCAGGCGCACCGCGAAGTGGTAGCGCGCCATGTGCTCGTTGAGCAGGTCGATATCGACCTCGCCGGGGATGAGCCGTTCGCCGGTGAACTCAGCCAAGGTGATTCTCCAGGTCTTGCTCCAGGTGCCGCTCGGTGCGGATGCGCGCGTTGACTTCGACCCGGCAGGGCAGGTGCAGGTAGCCGTAGACTTGGGCTTCGGAGCGGCCCATTTGCAGCGTGATGGCGTTATCGATCCAATCGCACATCTGGTAACCCATGAGGGTGCCGTCGGCAATCGCCGGGGAGAACGAGAAGGCGGCCGGATAGAGCTCGGGCAGATCGAGGTAGAAATCCACCGTGGTGACATCGCCCGTTTGGAGCGGGGCAAGTTCGTAGCCTTCGCGCGCCGTATTCGTGCCGGAAAAATCCATGCCCAACTGATTGCGCAGCATGAAGCCGACGATGGGCAGGGCCACATCGGCCGTGGCGCGCACGCTGATGCGCACCAGAATGCGCGAACCGGGCTCCAGGATGGGGAGCGTGCGGCCCTGCTCATCAAGCACGGCGATGCCCATGATTGCGGCGCGGCCATCGCCGAAACGGTGGTCGATATTGGGGATGGTTTCGACGATTTCGGGGGCTGTCACGATACCGCCGCGGCGCGGTGGTGGATCGGTGGCGGATTTCAGCAGGAGATAGGTGGAATCCTTCTCGGTCATGGCGGCGAGGTATTTGGAGACCACCCGGTCGGGTTCGCCGACGTCGATCATGCGGCCGTGATCCAGCCAGAGGACGCGGTCGCCGATGGCCTTGACGTCGCTGACGGCGTGGGAGACGAACAGGATGGTGATGCCGCGCTGGCGGAGTTCGTGGACCTTGCGCATGCAGCGCTGGCGGAAGTAAATGTCGCCCACTGCGAGGGCTTCATCGACCAGCAGGATTTCGGGATCGACGTTGATGGCGACGGCGAACGCGAGGCGGACCACCATGCCGCTGGAGTACGTCTTCACCGGCTGATCGATGAAGTTGCCGATCTCGGCGAACGCGGCGATGTCTTTGTAGCGCTGATCGATCTGGCGGGTCGTCAGCCCGAGGATGGAGCCGTTGAGGTAAACGTTATCGCGGCCGCTGAATTCGGGGTTGAATCCGGCGCCGAGTTCGAGCAGGGCCGAGACGCGTCCGTAGATCCCGACCGTACCGGAAGTGGGATGAAGAATTCCGGCGACCATCTGTAAAAGAGTGCTTTTGCCGGAGCCATTTTCCCCCACAATGCAGAAAGTTTCGCCGCGCTTGACCTCGAAGCTGACGTCGTGCAGCGCCCAGAAATCCTGGTGGCGCTTCAGACGATTCAGGGACAGCAACTCCTTCAGGCGGTCGCCCGGCGCGTCGTAGATCGCGTAGCTTTTCGAAACACCCTGGAATTCAACGGCGTTCACGGTTGGGAAATCGAAAGCCTAGTGTAGCGCGGGGCCGTTGCGCGCGGGGTCGGGAGCCATGGACAGGTCACTGGAGGGCTGGGGAAAAAGAAAAGGGCGGCCGCCAACCCCTGGGACTAGCGTACCTGCAAACCGGATGGACTAGCGGTTCAATGACCGCGGCGCCAATTCCCTACAGAGAGGTATCCAACGCGTCAGGGTTCGCAGCGGGTCCGATGAGGAAGCCGGAAGCCGCCCATCTGATGAACTGGTTCTATGAAATTCCTCCTTGTCGTTGGTTCCTCCCGTTCGGAGGATCGGGACCCGCTACAGATAATCGGGCCTACAACCACAATATGCGCTTGCCCGGGTAGGGATGTCAAGCAGCAATTTTTGGGCCGAATGCAGCAGGAGCGTTCCCGCCGGCGCGGCTCCCGGTGTGAGCGGCTGTATGCCACCCCGCCGCGCGGCACTCACGGCGCGAACGTACGAAGCATCACGCAAGGCGAAGTCTTGTGGGTGCGGTACTGGGACAAGCGCGTGGCGCTCGATATTGCTAAAATAAGGCTGTGGGCAATATCGAATTTGCCTGGGATCCCCGGAAGGCCCGATCGAACCTTGCCAAGCATGGCGTCTCCTTTGACGAAGCTCAGACCGTTTTTCTCGATGAGAAGGCGCGCTTGATTGACGATCCGGATCATGCCGATGAAGAAGAACGATTTCTGCTGCTGGGTTACAGCTTTCAGGCGCAATGCCTCATCGTCACTCATTGCTATCGGGAAGCCGATGCGGTGATTCGCCTGATCTCCGCCCAGCGCGCCACACCGCGTGAAGAAGAAGTCTACTGGAGTTTCCGATGAGAAGCGAATACGATTTTTCCGAGTCCCGCAAGAACCCTTACGTCAAACGGCTCAAGCGCCAGATCACGATTCGCCTCGATGCCGCGGCGGTGGACTACTTCAAGCAAATGGCGGCCGATCTGGGGATGCCATATCAGAACCTCATCAATTTGTTTCTGAGAGACTGCGCCACACGGAAGCAGCGCCCCATGATTCAATGGTCCGGGGACGGCCAGACGCAGCCGAACGGCCAGTTGCGGAAATGACCCGCCGAGCGGGTTGCGGACGCGATGGGCCTACACGGGAGGCTTGCAAACGGCGGCGCAGGGGTGTAAATATCGTCCAGGCTTATGCCGCAACGATCAGCACGGAGCGCACGGCCGGAACGGTCGAGGCGTGGTCCCGAGGTCGCGCCATTGGCGGACGCGGTGGAACACAACCATGAGTTAATTGAAGAAGTACTCGCGGGGATTGGCGCCAAGCGGGCGGGCGTGAAATTCGGCGCCAGCAAGGCGCTGCGGATTATGAGCGAGCGGCTGCCCGAGCTGCTTTATCCGCACTTCGACTTCTTCGCGGCGATGCTGGACCACGACAACCAAATCCTGAAGTGGAATGCGACGCTCACGCTCGCCAACCTGGCGCGGGTGGATCGCGCGGGAAAGATCGAAGCCATCCTGGACCAGTACCTGGACCTGATTTCCGGGCCAAACATGATCACGGCGGCGAATGCCATTCGCGGGGCTGCCATCATCGGCCTGGCCAAGCCCCACCTGGTGAGACGCATTTTGCTGCGCATCATGCGTGTGGAGCGCGTGGAATACGCCACGCCGGAGTGCCGCAACGTGGCGATCGGGCACGCCTTGCGGGCGCTGGAACAACTGGCCGATCTGCTGCCCGACCGGCGGGTGCTGCGGCTGTTTGCGGCGCGCCAGTTGGGGAATCCGCGGCCGGCAACCAGCGCGAAAGCGCGCAGGTTTCTGAAAGCGCGGAAGAAAACGGCTTAGGGGACAGACCTGCCTGTCCCAAGGCGCGCCTTTTGCGCCGCGTGGCGGGTGCCCTCTGGGCGCGGGTCGGTCCCCGGGTTGTCTGTCCCCCCGGTCTGTTTGTCCCCCATCTGTCAAACGATGTGCAGGTCTTTCGGCGTGGAGGTGAGGACCTCGCAGCCGGTTTCGGTGACCACCACGGTATCTTCGACGCGCACGCCGCCGAAGCCCTCGATGTAGGCGCCGGGTTCGATGGTGATCGCCATACCGGGGCGCAGGCGGTGGCGATCGCGCTTGCCGAGCCGGGGCGGTTCGTGGATCTCCAGGCCCAGGCCGTGGCCGGTGGAGTGGATGAAACAATGGTCGAGACCATAGCCGGCGAGGACGCGGCGCGCGGCGGCATCCACGCTGACCGTGGTGACGCCGGGGCGTACCGCGTCGATGGCGGCCTGTTGCGCCTCCCGCACGGCGCGGTACATGCGTTTGACTTTGGCGTTGGGGGCGCCCACCGAGAGCATGCGCGTCATATCGCTGGCGTAGCCGTCCTGAAAGGCGCCCATGTCGACCACTACGAGGTCGCCGGGCGTAAGGCGCGCGGCGGTGGGTTGCGCGTGGGGCAGGGCGGAGCGGACTCCGGCGGCAACGATGGTCTCGAAGCTGGGCTTTTCGGCGCCCAGCCGGCGCATGCGGTATTCGAGTTCGGCGGCGAGATCGCGTTCGCGGATGCCGGGCTTGATGCGGGCGATGGTCTGCTCGAAGGCGCGAGAGTTGGTCTCGACGCTTTGACGGATGAGGACGAGTTCGGCGGCGGATTTCACCATGCGCAACTCTTCGATCCAGCCGGTGACCGGTTCCAGCGAGGCGCGCAAGGGGAGCCGCGACTTGATGGACTCGAAAGTGTCGCAGGTCATGCGCGCGGGCTCGTAGCCAATCCGCTTGACGCCGGCTTTGCTCAGGGTGGCCAGCAGGTCCAGCACCAGCGGCCCTTTGGAGACGCGGATCTTGCAGGTGGATTCCTGGGCGGCCTGCGTCTTGTAGCGCGGGTCCGTGAACAGGATGCTCCGCCCGGGAAGAATCAGCAGGGCGCCGTTGCTGCCGGTGAAGCCGGAGAGGTAGCGCAGGTTGGGACTGAAGGCCACCAGCAGGCAATCGAGTTTACGTTCCGGTAGCGCGGCGGCAACGGCCCGCCGGCGCTGTTCGTATTGGCTATTTTCCACTCTGCAATTCCTTGGCGAGGATCTGGGCACGCTCGGCGAGGGCATCCGCCTGGCGCAGGTCGTTGTGCTTCTCGGCTTCTTCGGAGAGCGCGAGGAAACTCCGGATCGTAGCTTCCACGTTTTGCTGGGCGCTGGTCTTCGGGCGCCGGCCGAGCTGATCCAGAATCTGATTGGCCTCGCGACGGCGGCCCTGTGCCCGATCGTGGAGGCGCTTTAACTCGGCGGGCGAGATAATTTCCTGGACGGTTTCGCGCGGCTCGGTTGGCGAGGCGGCGGCGGCGGGCGGGCTGGCGGGTTGGCCGGCGGCCGGGCTGACGGCCGGGATGCCGCGCCGCGAGCGGGCCGGGGCGGCGGCGGGCGGCGGCTCCGGCGGTGTGGTTTCGGTGGCGAGGGCCGCCGGGTCCACCGGCTGCGGCTGGGGCAGCTCGACACGGGTTTGAGGGATGGAAAGCGGCGGCGGAGGCGGCGCGGGTGCGGGGTTGACGACGGGCTTCGGCGCCGCCGGCGGGGCGGCGGACTTTGCCGGATTGCCGCGCAGCGAGCAGCCGGCAAGCAGGATGCTGAAGACAGCGGTGAGGAGTGCCTTGGCTTTCATGGATCACACCGCGATGGGCAGACGGATCAGGAAGGTGGTGCCTTTTCCCGGCTCGCTGGTGAAATCGATTGTACCATCGTGAAGTTGCACGATCCGGAAGGTCATGGCCAAACCAATTCCCGAACCTTCCTTTTTGGTGCTGAAGTAGAGGCGAAAAATCTTTTCGCGCAACTCGGGAGGGATGCCCGTGCCGGTGTCGGAGATGCGCAGTTCCGCGGTGTCCTCGCTGGCCGAGGCTTCGAAGCGCAGTTCGCCGCCCTCGGGCATGGCCTGCATGGCGTTGAACACCACGTTGAGCATGGCCTGTTTCAGCAGGTCGCGATCCACGCGCACTTCGACGCCTCCGGCCTCCTGACGGACCGACACCCGGATGTTGGCGGCGGCGGCCTGCGGGCGCGCCAGATCGACGATCTCGCGCACCAGGTCCTGCATGGGGACGTTGTCCAACTGCAACTCGACGGGGCGGGTGAAATCGAGGAAGGTGCGCACCACGCGGTCCAGGCGGAGAATTTCACGCGAAATGATTTCCATTTGTTCGGCGACATCCGTGTCGCCGCGGGAGAGCTTGGAGCGCGCCACCTCGACATGCAGCAGGATGGCGTTGAGCGGATTTTTCACCTCGTGGGCGACGCCGCTGGTGATGCGGCTGATGGCCGAGAGGCGGTCGGCGGTCTGGAGTTCGCGGTTGATCTTGCGCTGCGCCTCCGGGTCGCGCACGCGGACCAGGATGCCGCTTGCGCCGGCGGGCCCGCCGGGAAGGCTCTCCAGTATGTCCACGGAGAGCAGCACCACGGCAGGGCCTGCAAGGGCTTGGCCGGGCGCGGCGAGAGGAACGCGGCGGTTGCGGATGGCGCGGCCGTTTTGCGAGGATTGCGCCACCAGAAGGCCCAGCGTGGTGGAGGGCGGGAACACGCCGGACACCAATTGCCCGGGAAGATCGGCGCGGTCGCGGCCGAGAAACTTCTCGACCGATCCGGAGGCGAAGACCAGGCGGAATTCGCGGTTGAAGATAAAGACGGCGTCTTCCAGATCCTGCAGCAGGTGGTCGATGTTGCCGCGCAGGTCGGAGACTTCGAATTGGGCCCCGCGCAGGCGCTCGCCGAGCAGACTGACTTTGGACGCCATCACCGAAAGTTCGTCGCTGGCGGTCTTGCCCGAGGGCAGGTTTTCGGGCTCGTAATCGCCCGTGGCGACGCGATCGAGCATTTGTCCGATGTGGCCGAGGCTGCGGAAGAGAGCCATGGAGAACAGGAACGTCAGCAGGACGGCGCCGGCCACGCAGAGAATCGCCACTTGCGCATTTTGATAAAGCGTGTCCTTGAGCGAGGGGCGGATCAGCGCCGGGTAGATGACCACGCGCACGTAGAAAATGGTGGCCCCGCTGGAGCCGACCGGGTCCTGCAGCATGTAGTACTGGCGGTCCTTGAACAATAGTACGTTCAACTTCTCGAACCAGCCGCGCTGCAGCACCAGCGTACTGAAATCCGTGGGGTAAGCCGTGCTGCCGATGCGGTTTTCGAGCGTGCTGGCCAGCACCTCCTGGTTCTGCGCCGACACCATGTCAATGCAGAGGACCCCATTGGGCGAGCGCAGCAGATTCAGAAGGTTGCGTTTGAGCTCCGGATCGCGCAGTGCTTCGCGCAACGCCACGTCGCGCCGGCGATTGTGCGTGTCGACGACTTCTTCCCGGGCCACATCCTTGATGACCTCGGCGCGCTCCAGGGTGGCTTGCAGTTCGAGTTCCATGAAACGGCACAGATCCACTCCGGAGACCGCCGTGACGATGACGGTGGCCAGCAGCACGGAGCCGAACGTCACCTTGGTCTGGAGCGTCATGACTCACTCGATGGCGAGGAGCAGTTTGCCTGCGGTCTTACGGGATTCCAGATCGCGGTGCGCTCTGGCGGCATCGGCCAGCGGATAGGTATGATCGATGCGCAGGCGGAGCTTGCCGGCATCCACCGCGTCGAGCACTTCACCGGCGCGCCAGAGGAGTTCCTCGCGCGTCAGCAGGTAATGGCCGAGGCTCGGGCGGGTGAGGAACAACGAGCCCTTGCTGTTGAGAATGGCCGGGTCGAAGGCCGGTACGGAGCCGCTGGATTGACCAAAGAGCGCCAGCGTGCCCCGCGGGCGCAGCGAGTTGAGGCTTTTCTCAAAGGTGGTCTTGCCGACGGAATCGTAGACCACATCGACGCCGCGGCCACCGGTGAGGCGCCGGGCTTCGACGTCGAACTCCTGCTCGGTATAGAGGATGATTTCGTCGGCGCCGGCTTGGCGCGCGATTTGCGCCTTTTCCGCGGTGGAAACCGTGCCCAAGACGCGGGCGCCGATGTTTTTGGCCATTTGCACCGTCAATCCGCCGGCGCCGCCCGCGGCGGCGTGCACCAGGCAGGTGTCGCCGGCTTTGAGCGGAAACGTGGAGTGCGTGAGATAGTGAGCGGTCATGCCTTGCAGCATGGCGGCGGCCGCGCTGTGGAAATCGACGTGTGCGGGGATTTTCACCAGTTGGGCGGCGGGCACGACGGCGTACTCGGCGTAAGAACCGCGGGCCATGGCATAGGCTACACGGTCGCCGGGCGCGACTTCGGTGACGCCCTCGCCGACCGCTTCCACAGTGCCGGCGGCTTCGCTGCCGATGGCGATCGGCAGGTCGGCTTTGTACAGGCCGGTACGAAAATAGATGTCGATGAAGTTGACGCCACTGGCAACGATGCGCACCAGCGCCTGCCGGGGACCGGGCCGCGGTGTTGGGATGTCGACCAGTTGGAGATTTTCCGGGCCGCCTGGAACGTTGACTTGAATGGATTTCATAGCTCAGTTTTTGCGTAATGCCCGACGGGCATGGGCGGACGTTGCATAGAGTAGCAGATACAGCAAAGTGAACGGGAAGGAAATCAGGCGCACCAGCGTGCGGACCGCTCCCGAGCCGGCCAGGCCTGAGCGAAACAGCACAAATCGGCGAATCGTGCCCAGGTGCATGCGGTCGAACCAGAAGTAATCGCCGTTTTCGTTAATGATGAACAGCTTGGCCGGGATGCGCAGCGCCAGCGCCCATTTCCACTTGGCCATGACAATTTCGCCGGAGCAGACGATCCCCACCAGCGCGTAGCGGTTACGGGCGAGTTCGCCATAGAGCCGTCCGCGGGCGGCGCGCCCACGGTAATCGCCGACGCGGTAGACGCGCGTATTGTGGGGCTCGAAGCCCTTGGGCAGGGTTGCGTAGCAGGTGACCAGATCGATCGGAATCTGGTCGCCCCAGGCCTGGCGGAGTCCGGGGATCAAGCCCTCGAGCAGGCCGCGAGTGCCGCTCTCCACCAGCAGGATGGAGGTGACTTTGGGCAGACGGCCGGTGAGGAAATAGCGCACTATTCCGACTATAACGCGCTGCGCGACAATGAAAGGGAAAGGCGGCCGCCATGAACAAGGTCTTTCACTTCGACGCCCCGCGCGAGAAATACCACTGCGATGCGGCCATTATCTGGTGCTTCGACAATCGCTTTGAGCTGGGATTCCGCAAGTTTTTGAAGCGCATCGGCGTGTCCAATTCGGACCCGATCAAGATCGCCGGGGGCGCCAAGTGCCTGGCGTCGCCGGAGTTGGAAACCGAGCGCGAATTCGTGCTCGAGCAGATCCGCAAATCCATCCACCTGCACGGGACGCGGCGCGTCATCCTGATGCTGCACTCCGATTGCGGCGCCTACGGCGGGCTGGACGGCGGGTTTGGTGGCGATGTGGCGGCGGAGCGGGTGCACCACGACGAGGAATTGCGGCGCGCGGCGGAGAACCTGGTGCGCGCCATCCCGGGGGTGGAGGTGGCGGGCTACTTTGTGGATTTCGAGGGCGTCTGGGAGGCGGACCTGGCGCTC
>Ga0208716_1000787_pt1 | contig 12732 bp, 9 predicted proteins | sample NGESurdeep092012_8_FD_184482 | JGI IMG/M metagenome (GOLD analysis project Ga0208716, IMG submission 184482) | Arctic peat soil microbial communities from Barrow, Alaska - NGEE Surface sample 415-3 deep-092012 (SPAdes) | ecosystem: Environmental > Terrestrial > Soil > Wetlands > Peat ...
CTCGTAATCCTCCGCCGTGATCCCGAGGGCGTCCGCCTTGATTCGCAGGTTCGTGTCCTTGGTGACCACAACCACGGGAACGTCCTTTTCCCGCGCCCGCGCCGACAGGGCGACCCCGAGGATCCGGTTGTCCCCGGTCCGGCCTTCCAGTTCCGGCGGAAGCAGGGACGCCCCCTCGCTTCCGAACGCCACACGCAGAACCCCTCCGTGCTCCAGCTCAACCCCCTCCCCGAGATTGCCGGAGACGCGAAGCCGGTCGATGTGCTTGGATACCGTCCGGGCGTTGCGCCCGAGCATGTTCTGGTCCTTCTTGAAATGATCGAGTTCCTCGATCACCGTGATCGGGATGATCACCCGGTTGTCTTCGAATTGGAACAGGGCATTGGGATCGTGCAGAAGGACGTTCGTGTCCAGCACGAAGTTCTTGATCACGGCGGCGGGTACTCCTACCTGATCTCCTTGAGCTTCTTCTTCGCCATCTCGGCCGCCTTCGACTTCGGGTACTTCTTCTGGACGAGATCGAACAGAATTCGGGCGTTCTTGTTGTCTTTCAGCGACAGGAACGACAACCCCTGCTTGTACATCGCGTCGGGCGCCTTTTCCCCCCGCGGGTATTTGTCCACCACGTCCTGGAACGTGAGAATGGCGTTCTCGAAGTCCTTCTCCGCGTAGAACGCCTCGCCCTTCCAGTAGAGCGCGTTCGGGATCAGCTTGTGGTCCGGGTATTTCACCGCGAAGTCGGAGAGCGTCTCCCTCCCCTTCTTCGGGTTGCCGCCCTTCACCTGCCCCACGGCGACCTCGTACATCTCCTCCGGGCTTTTCCATTCCCGCGGGCTATCCGGAACGGGCGCCGCGGCCGGGGCGGCGGCGAGCTTGCCGATCCGCTCCTCGAGCGCCGCCAGGCGCTTTTCGATCTCTTTCATCCGTTCGGCGTTTCCGGGGATCTCCTGCAGCGCCTTGTCCTTCTCGTCCTGCCGGGCCGCGATCCGCTGCATCTCGACCCGCGCATCGTCCATCCGGGTGGTGGCGGCCAGCTGGTCCGCCCTCATCCGGTCGAAATCGGCGTTCAAGTCCGCGAAGCTCTTCTGCACGGACTGGATGTCACCCGCGTTGGCGCGCTCCGCCGCGAGAACGGGTGCGGGCGGGGGCGCCGTCTTGAGCACCGCCATCTCCTTCTTCAGCCCCACCATCTCGTCCTGGAGCCGCGAGAAGGCGCCGGTGTCCATGACCGCGCACCCCGCCATGAAAGCGGCGAATGCCCCGATCAGCGGGAAAACGACCGCGTTGCGCGCCACCCGGCTCACCTTACATCAAGACGAAGTGCGCGCGGCGGTTCTTCGCCCACGCCCCCTCGTCGTGACCCGGATCCACCGGCTTTTCCTTGCCGAAGCTGACCGTGGACAGAGCCGTCTTCGGAACGCCGAGGGACACGAGGTAGGTCATCACGGCCGTCGCGCGGCGTTCACCCAGCGCCATGTTGTACTCCGCGGTGCCGCGATCGTCGCAATGCCCCTCGATCAGCAACTTCGCCCGGGGATTCTTCTTCAGGTAGCTGGCCACGACCCCGCACGTCTTGCGGCCGTCCTCTCTCACCTCCGACTTGTCGAAGTCGAACCGGACGTCATCGAACTGCGAAAGCCTCTCCTCGGTGACCGCGACCCCGGGCGTCGCCGAGGGCGGCGTCGCGGGAGCGACCGCCATGGGAGCCGGCGGCGCCTCTCTCCCGGTCCCTTCACCGACCGCACCGGGGGCGGAAGCCGAAGAACCTTGGGTCCCTTCGGACTTCACCGTCTGCTTCTTGGCGCACCCAACCGAAACCAGGGCCGAAACGCACAACGCAAGCACGGCCCATTTCCAGGAAAATGTACCCTTCATTCTTTTCTCCTCCTTTTGATAGTTTCCTCCGGGCGCGTTCGCGCCCTCCAAGCTACCGTCCGGGTGACCAGGCGGGTGAACCGACGTCCCCGAGGCCGGAAACGAGGGTCCGTTGTCTCCGACCGTCGGATGAGATAATTTTTAAGGCAGAATAGTCCCTTTTCCTATAGGTGTAAACCAGGGAGCGGCCGTCGGGGGAAAAAGACGCGTCTTCGCAGTCGCCATCCGTCGCGGACGCGATTTCCCGGGACCCGGATCCGTCGGGTGCGACGGTCGCGATGACGAACCGTCCACCGGATCGGGCGGTGTAGGCGATCCGGTCTCCCGCGGGAGACCAGGACGGCGACGTTGCGTAGCCCCCGCCGCCGGAGATCCGCGTCTCCCCGGCGACGCCGATCGTCTTCACGTAGATTTGCGGGGAACCGCCGCGGTCGGAGACGAAGGCAATTCGCCGCCCGTCGGGGGACAGCGAGGGGGAGACCTCGAGCCCCCACCCTTCCACCATCTTCTCCACGGCGCCCCCGACCACCCGGACCCGGTAGATGTCGGAATTGCCGGCCTGGCTCACGCCTGCGTAAAGCCACACCCCGTCGGGCGAGAACCCCCCGGGGGCTTTCGATCCGCCGAACCGGACGACCTCCTTCTCCGCCCCGGTCGAAACGTTGCGCAGGTAGATGATGGGCGTGCCGGTTCGGAACGAAGTGTACGCCAGCCATTGGCCATCCGGGGACCAGCGGGGAAACAGGTTGAAGCTCCGGTTGTCGGTCACCTTGCGCAGATCCTGCCCGTCCATCCCCACGATGTAGAGTTCCTTCCCTCTGGACTTCCCCGAGCGGGCGCTGAACGCGACCTCGGTGCCGAAGACGCCCCGGACCCCGGTGAAGGTGTACACGATCTCGTTGGCGAACCGGTGCACGATGGAACGCAGCTGGTTCGGGGTTCCGGTGTACCGCTTCCCGAGCAGGAGCGTACCTTGCGTGGCGTCGTAGAGACGCATCTCGATGGAGAGCCGATCGCCCCGCGTCGAGACGTTGCCGATGACCACCGCCTCGGCGCCGATCATCTTCCATCCCGGGAACGACAGCGGCTTGCCGGAGAAGTGCGCCGCGGTCACCGTCTCCATGTGCGCGGTCCGCGGGACCAGGTCGAACAGGTCGGTGAGGACGAGGTCGTCGGAGAGGATCTTCGGGATCCCGCGGGAAAGGGACGGATCTCCCGGATCGACCACGACGTCGGCCACCGCGATCGGCATCCGCTTCCCGCCGGGAGCGTTGATGTCGATGTAGAGGAGGGGGAACGCCGGGGAGGGGAACAGGGACAGCGCGAGGAGAAACGCACCCGCCGCCGCGCCGATCGATCGCTTCATTCCGCACCCCCGTGAAATCGGAATCCCACCTCGTAATGATCCTCCCCGCCCCGCAGCTGTTCCGGGGGAACCGGGAGAGGGCTCGCCTTCCGGATGGCGCGCTGCACGGATTCGTCGAAGTAGAGGTTCCCGGAACCCCGCTCGATCCGATCCTCTGAGACGCGGCCGTCCTTTTCGATCACGATCCGCAGTTCCACCACGAGTTTCGTCGCGTCTCGCACCAGCGCCCCGGGGAGGACCCAGCTGTTCCGGACCTTCTCCTCGAGCCGGCGGAAATAGTCGCGCAGCTCCGGGGAAAGACGAACGGTTCCCTGCGCCCCGCCACCGGCGCCCGCAGCGGAGCGCCCCCCGGACCGCGCTGGCGGGGGTGACTCGATCCGGTGGGCGACACGCTCTCCGACGCTGCGCACGGCCGCGCGCGCCGCCGCCTCGCTCCTGCGCTCCTCCACCGCCTCCCGGACCGCCTCCGATCCGGCGCGGGTCTCCCGCATCTTCCGCAGCCGGTCGGTCAGCGACGTCGCGTCCGCAGCCTGTCGTTTCGACGGAACGACGTCGTTGGAAGCGACCTTCGCCCCCTTTCGGCTGCGCGCCGGAGGAGGCGTGGACTCCGTTCGGCCCCTGGGCACGGGCTTCTCGCTCTCCCTCGCGGCCGGCGTCGGGACCTTCGCCGTTTCCCGGTCGAATTCTCCGCCGCCGATCAGGTCCACCACGGCCACGGGTTCAAGCCGCAGAGGGGTCCCCAGCAGGGGGGGGACGGTCAGAGCCACGATCACCAGGGCCATGTGGGCCGCCACCGAGAGGGCGAGCATGGTCCGCAGCGGCGGCGGAGAGAGCTCCGTGAAGAACGGCGAGCCCGTCGGCCCTTTAGGGCCTGTCATGGACAGACCCTTACCGCTCGAGCGGTTCGGTGACCATGCCAAGTTTTTCGATCCCGGAGTTTCGGACCTCCGCGATGACCTTCACCACGAACCCGTACGGAACGGAGCGGTCGGCGCGGAAATATACCTGACGGTCGGTCCTCCGGGCGATGATCTCCCGGAGGGCGCCCCCCAGGCGGTTGAACTCGACGGGCTGCTTCCCCACGAAGACGCGGCTGTTGGCGTCGACCGTGATGATCAGGCGCTCCTCGTCGCTGCGCATCGCCTTCGCGCTCGCCTGCGGCAGGTTCACGTCGACCCCCTGTGTGAGCATGGGAGCGGTGACCATGAAGATGATGAGGAGGACGAGCATCACGTCGACCAGCGGCGTGACGTTGATGTCCGCCATGACCCTTCGATCCCCGGCGCGGCCGGAAGAGCTCATCATCGCCATGGCGTCACCCCTTGTCGACCTTGCGCTCGAGGAAGTTGATGAATTCGGACGTAAAGCTGTCGATCCGGGTATGGATCGTCCGGATGCGGGTCAGGAAGTAGTTGTAGGCGATGACGGACGGGATGGCCGCGCCCAGCCCCGCCGCGGTGGCGACGAGAGCCTCCGCGATGCCGGGAGCCACGGTGGCCAGCGAGGCGTTTCCCGTGGTGGCGATGCCGGAGAAGGCGTTCATGATCCCCCACACGGTGCCGAACAGGCCGATGAACGGCGTGGCGCTGCCGGTGGTTGCGAGAAAGGGAAGGAGATTCTCCATCTCCCCCACCTGCTCATGGGTCGTCTTGTACATCGCGCGGTAGACGTTCTCGACGGGAAAGGGAGATGTTCGCCCTCCCTGCGGCGCCTCGCCGCGGGCCGCCTCGCCCCGCTCCCGCTGGATCCGGGTCAGCTCGAGGTACCCCGCGCGGAACACCTCGGTGAGCGGGGTTTTTCCCCCCTTTTCGGCCTGCTCGTAGAGCGCGGAAAGGCTTTTCCCCTCGGCGAAGGCGCGGGCGAATCCGGCCTGGTTCCGCTCGATCCCCTTGAAGAGCCGGACCTTGAGGAAAATAATCGCCCAGGAGACCACGGAGAACCCGATCAGGAGGATCAGGACGAGCTTGACGATGGGCCCCGCCAGCATGACGTGCTTCAACACCTGGGTGTCGAAAACCCCCGCCGTCAGTGGGATAACAGGCAATACCAGTTCCACGGGAACGATCAAGGAATCCTCCTCCGGTCGATCTGCGTCAACAACCCTATATAACGGATTTGCCGCGCGGTTTCAATCATCTTGACAATCTTTTTTCATATACATAGGATAAGTTCCGGTTCTCCATCCATAAAGGAACATGTATGAAGAAGACTCGGAACACACGACAGCGCGGCGTCATCCTCGACATCCTCAGGGAGTCACACGAGCATCCCACCGCCGAGATGATCTACCGGGAATCGCGCCGGGTGCTCCCCCATATCAGCCTGGGGACCGTCTACCGGAACCTGAACTTCCTTCGGGACCAGGGGACCGTGCGGGAGATCCGGCCCTGCGAAGGGGGCTCCTCCCGCTTCGACCGGGCGGACACCCCCCATGCGCACTTCCATTGCGTCCGCTGCAACGCGCTGCTCGACATCCCGCTGCCCCCGGCCCTCGAGAGCCTCCGGTTCGAGGAGGAAAGAATCTCGGCCGTTTCCCTCGTCGACCTTCACGTCATCGGCTCCTGCTCCAACTGCGGGGAAGCGACGGCGAACTGAGCTGGGCGAGGGACACTCCTCCAACCGTAGTACCGACAACCTCCAGGAATGTCCCTCGAAAGCGCCTGCACCTAAAAGTGACTTTTTCCTGACGTACCTTCCGCCATATACACCCATCGGAGGCTGGTGTCGGTGAAGAAATGAAAAGGGGGCCGAACGGCCCCCTTTCCGTTTCCGTGTTTCCGGCGGGTTCGCTTACGCGAGCTTGCGGCCCCCTTCGGCGGCCCACTTCTCGAGCATGTCGGTCGTGACCGACTTCGGACGCTCGAGCGCGTATCCCAGGGCGCGATCCCAGGTGATGTTCGCCAGGACGCCGAGGGCACGGCCGACACCGAAGAGCACGGTGTAGAAGTCGTACTCGGTGAGGCCGTAGTACCACTGGATGACGCCCGACTGCGCGTCGACGTTCGGCCACGGGTTCTTCGCCTTCCCGTGCTCCCGGAGGATGTCCGGCGCCACCTTGTAGATCATGTTCACCAGCTTGAACATCGGGTAGTCCGGAAGGTTCTTCTTGCAGAACTCCATCTGCGAGGTGTACCGCGGGTCGGTCTTGCGGAGCACGGCGTGGCCGTAGCCGGGGATGACCTTCCCGCTGTTCAGCGTGTCCCACAGGAACTTCTTGAGCTCCTCCTCGGTCGGGAGCTTCCCGCCCAGCTGCTTGAAGACGTCCTGGATCCAGCTGAGGACTTCCTGGTTCGCCAGGCCGTGGAGAGGGCCCGCCAGCCCGTTGATGCCGGCCGACAGGGAGTAGTAGGCGTCGGAGAGCGCCGAGGCGACCAGGTGGGTCGCGTGCGCGGAGACGTTGCCGGACTCGTGGTCGGAGTGGAGGATGAAGTACATCCGGGCCACGTCGTCATAAGGTTTCGCGATCCCCATCATGTGCGCGAAGTTCCCGCCCAGGTCGAGCTTCGGGTCGGATGCGATCGGGGTGTCCCCCTTGAACTTCATCCGGTAGATGTAGGCTGCGATCTCGGGGAGCTTCGCCATGATGTTCGTGCAGTCTTCGAACATCGGGTCCCAGTACTCGGTCTTCTTCATCCCCTCGTTGTACCGCTTCACGAAGAGGGACTCCCGCTGCATCGACAGGATCGCGGCGGAGAACATGGCCATCGGGTGCGAGTCGCGCGGCATCGCGCGGAGGACGTCGAACACGTACTTGGGAACGGTCGCACGGGCCTTGAAGTCCGCGACGACCGCCAGCGCTTCCTCTTTCGTCGGCACGTCTCCCGTCATCAGGAAGTACCAGAACCCTTCCACGTAGGGGTACTCGGATCCCGGCACCTTGGGCAGCGCCGCGAACGTCTCGGGGATCGTCTTGCCGCGGAAGCGGATCCCTTCGTTCGGGTCGAGGTACGAGATGTCGGTCACGAGGGAGCGGATGTCGCGGGCGCCGCCGATGCACTGGTCGATGGTCACCTGGTCGATGACGATCTTCCCCTGTTCCTTGACCAGTTTGGTCGTGCGCGGCCGATGGGCCACGATCTTCTCCAAGAGTTTTGCCTTCAGGTTCGACACGTTTGCGCTTCTCCTTTCGTCGGCATTTTCTGTGACCGGTGCCATGGTCCCTGCCTCCTTTCGGGTGGTTGGGGACAAAGGAACTGCGGCGGTTCCCCCGCGGTTTCCTGAGCAAACCCTCCTTTCGCCATGATGATGCGTAAACTTCGGGCCGGAACCGGGAATCGCGATCAATTGTGCTTGATGCCAGTCCGTGGAATCAGCGATGTGAGTTGTATACGGTATACACGGATGCTATCTACTTAGCAGGAAAGGATCCGGCAAGTCAAGAGGAAAGAAAACCCGTTTGACCGCGGTTGATTTCTGGTCTAAGATTGAGTACTTACCGAGCGGAGAGGCGATGACGATCCGGGACGAAAACATCCTGTTTTTCGACGGGGCATGCGGGACAAACCTGCAGCGGATGGAGATCCCTCCGTCCGCCTGGGAGGGACGGGACGGGTGCAACGAATTCCTGAACGTTTCCGCTCCCGAGGTGATCCGGGGGTGGCATTCCTCCTTCCTCTCCGCGGGGGCGACGGTGCTCGAGACGAACACCTTCGGCGCCAACACGATCGTTCTCGCGGAGTACGGACTGGCCGACCGGGTCGAGGAGATCAACCGGGCGGCGGTCGAAAACGCCCGCGAGGCGATCCGCCGGCACGGCGGACCCGCGTACGTGGCGGGCTCCATCGGGCCCACCACGAAGCTCCCGTCGCTGGGACACGTCGCCTTCGAGCCGATGGCGGCCGCATTCTCGGAGCAGGCGCGCGCGCTCGTCGATGCCGGGGTGGACCTGCTGATCGTCGAGACGTGCCAGGACCTTCTGCAGATCAAGATCGCGCTCGTCTCCTGTTTCGGGACACTCGAACGGATGAAGCGGGACGTTCCGGTGATGGTCTCCCTCACGATCGAGAGCACCGGGACGATGCTGGTGGGGACCGACATCGCCGCCGCCCTGGCCGCCATCGAGCCGTTCCCCGTCTTCTCGATCGGGCTGAACTGCGCCACCGGCCCCGAGGGGATGACCTCCCACCTCCGGTACCTCTGCCGCCACTATCGCGGCCGCGTCTCCTGCATCCCCAACGCCGGGATCCCGCAGGTGCGGGACGGGAAGACCCACTACCCTCTTTCCCCCGAGGCGTTCGCCGCGCAGCTTTCCGCCTTCGTTCGCGACGACGGGGTCTCGATCGTCGGCGGGTGCTGCGGCACCACGCCAGAGCACATCCGGAAACTCCGCGAGGCGCTCGACGGGGTCGCCCCGGCCCCGCGGAACGTGGAGGAGAAACCGTCGCTTTCCAGCCTCTACCAGGCCGCGGAGATCCGCCAGGAGATCCCCCCGTTCCTCATCGGGGAGCGGTGCAACGCGAACGGCTCGAGGCGGTTCCGGGACCTGCTCCTCGCGGACGACTACCCGGGGGCGCTGCGGGTCGCTCTTGAGCAGCAGGAAGTCGGCGCCCACGCCGTGGACCTGTGCACGGCGTACGCGGGGAGGGACGAGAAGGCGGACCTCTCCGCCATGGTCCGGCTCTTCGCGCAGTCGGTCCAGATCCCGATGGTGATCGACTCTACCACCCCCGACTGCATCGAGGCGGCGCTGAAGATCCACCCCGGGCGGTGCCTCGTCAACTCGGTGAACCTCGAGGACGGCGGGAAGAACCTCGAGCGCATCTGCCGGCTGGCGAAAACATACGGGGCGGCGGTCATCGCCCTCACCATCCACGAGAAGGGGATGGCAATGACCGTGGAGGAGAAGGTCGCGACCGCGAGGGAGATCCACGACCTCGCCGTGCACCGGTACGGGCTGCGCCCATCGGACCTCCTCTTCGACGTTCTCACCTTCACCATCGGGGCGGGGGATGCGACCCTCGTCGACGCCGCCGCGAACACCCTCGCGGCGATCCGGCGGGTGAAAGAGGAGCTCCCCGGGGTGTTCACCCTGCTCGGCGTGAGCAACATCTCCTTCGGCCTCTCCCCCGCCTCCCGCCGGGTGCTGAACTCCGTCTTCCTGCACGAGGCGATCGCGGCCGGGCTCGACGCGGCGATCATCGACGCGGCGAAGGTCCTTCCGATGTCGAAGATCCCCGACGCCGACCGGGAAATCTGCCTGGACCTGATCTACGACCGCCGGGGGAGCGGTGCGGAGTCCCCCCTCTCCGCCTTCCTCCGCCATTATTCGGACGCGAAGCCTGTGAAGGAGGACTCTGCGGCGAACACGAACCTCCCGGCGATCCCCCCGGAGGAGGAGCTGGCCGAAAAGGTGGTGGCGGGGGACAAGGACGGGTTGGAGGACCTTCTCTCCATCCTCCTGTCGCGCTGGCCGGCGGCGTCGATCATCAACCAGCTGCTGGTCCCGGCGATGCGCCGGGTCGGGGAGCTCTTCGGGAGGGGCGAGATGCTCCTCCCCTTCGTCCTCCAGTCCGCCGAGGTGATGAAACGGTCCGTCGACACCCTCGCCCCCTTCATGGAGAAGGCGGAGCGCGAGGAGGGGCGCCGGATCCTGCTGGCTACCGTGGCCGGGGACGTGCACGACATCGGGAAGAACCTGGTCGACATCATCCTTTCGAACAACGGGTACCGGGTCGTGAACCTGGGGATCAAGGTGCCGGCGGAGACGATCATCGAAAAGGCGCGGGAGCTCCAGGTGGACGCGATCGGGCTGTCGGGGCTGCTGGTAAAATCCGCCCTGGTGATGCGGGAGAACCTGCCGCAGTTCGCCGCCGCGGGGCTTCGCGTCCCCGTCCTCCTCGGGGGGGCGGCCCTCACCGGAAAATTCGTGGCGCAGGAGTGCGCCCCCGGATACCCAGGGCCGGTGGTCTATTGCGCCGACGCGTTCGCCGGCCTGTCGGCCATGCGTCGGATCGACGAGGGGACGCTTACGTCGACGGTCTTCGACGCGGCCGGAACCGTCCCCGCCATGATTCCCGGCCCCCGGGGGGCGGCCGTCGCCCGGGACAACCCGGTGCCGTCTCCGCCGTTCCTCGGCGCCCGCCACGTCGACCGGATCGACCCGCGGGAACTGTTCCCCTACGTCAACGAGCAGGCCCTCTTCCGCGGACGGTGGGGGTACCGGCGGGGAAAGATGACGGCCGAGGCGTACGAGGAGCTGGTGAGGGGGAAGGTTCGACCGATGTACGAAGAGCTCAAGCGGCGCGGCGTGGAGGAGAACATTCTCGCGCCGAAAGTCGCCTACGGCTGGTTCCGCGCCTTCGCGGAAGGGGACACGCTTGTGGTGGAGCACGACGGGCGCTCATGGCCCTTCCCCTTCCCCCGGCAGAAAAACCCGCCGCACCTGTGCATCGCGGACTATTTCCGGACGCAGGCGGAGGGGGGAGACGTTGTCGGCTTCTTCGTGGCGACCATCGGAGAGGAGATGGCCCGGGCGACGCAGGCGCTCTTCACGTCCGACCGGTACCACGACTACCTGATGCTTCACGCCTTCGGGGTCGAGGTCACGGACGCCCTGGCCGAGTACTGGCACGAGGCCATGCGCCGCGAGCTCGGAATCTCCGGGGACCGGCCGGCCGCCATCGAAGGATACGTCGTCCAGGAGTACCAGGGGTCGCGCTACGGCTTCGGGTACCCCTCCTGCCCGGACCTCTCCGCGCACACGGGGGTGTTCGAGCTGCTCGACCCGGGTCGGATCGGCGTGACGCTCACGGAATCGATGGAGATGGTGCCCGAGCAGACCACGTCGGCGATCGTCGTTCACCACCCCCAGGCGAAATATTTCGCGGTTTAGAAGGAGGCGCACCATCAAGAAATATATCTGCGCGAACTGCGGTTACATCTACGATCCGGCGGCCGGGGATCCGATGAACGGGATCTCGCCGGGAACGGCGTTCGACGACCTGCCCCCGGGGTGGGTCTGCCCGATGTGCTACGCAGCGAAATCGCAGTTCGACGAACTGGAGTAGCCCTGGACCTCCTTGCGCGCATGAAGAAGGCGCCGCTCATCTTCGACGGCGCCATGGGGACGGTGATCTACGACCGCGGGGTGTTCATCAACACCTGCTACGACGAGCTGTGCCTCACGAACCCGAAGCTCATCCTCCAGATCCACCGCGACTACGTGGAGGCCGGGGCCGAGGTGATCGAGACGAACACCTTCGGCGCCAATCCGCTCCGGCTCAAGCCGTACGGCCTCGCGGAGAAGACGGAGGCGATCAACCGCGCCGGGGTCAAGCTGGCGCGGGAGGCGGCGGGGGAGGAGATCTTCGTCGCGGGATCGGTGGGACCGTGCACCGAATCCCGGCAGCGGATGCCCGACGCATTCGCCCCCGAGGTCGAGGCGGCGTTCCGGATCCAGATGGGGGTCCTCGCGGCGGAGGGGGTGGACCTGTTCCTCCTCGAGACCTTCTCCAACCTGAACGAGCTCCAGCTCGCCGCGCGGGTGGCGAAGGAGTTCGGCAAACCGGTCCTCGCCTCCTTCGTCCTCAACGACCGGGGCGAGACCGCGCTGGGGATGCGGGCGGAGACGATGGCGTCGGCCCTTTCCGGCGACGACAACGTGGACATCGTCGGGATCAACTGCGGCACGGGCCCTTCCGGCGCCTTCGACGCGCTCCAGGCGGTCCTCCCCCACACCGGGAAACCGGTGGTCGTCATGCCGAACGCGGGGATGCCCCGGGAGATCAGCGGGCGCGTGATGTACCTGACGAGCCCGGAATACTTCACCGAGTACGCCAAGAAGTACATCGAACTGGGGGTCCGGGGCGTGGGGGGGTGCTGCGGGACGACGCCGGCGCACATCCGGATGGCGGCGCGCGCGGTGAAGCCGCTACGCGTCGGGAAGCGGCGCGTGGAGGTGAAGCCGCTCCTCCGGCAGGAGTCGCTGGTCTACGCGGTCCCGACCGAGCGGAAGTCCCGCCTCGCGGCGAAGATGTGCGCGGGGGAAAAGGTGACGTCGGTGGAGCTCGTCCCGCCGAAATCGAGCGACATGACCGCGCTGCTCGACAGGGCGCGGAAGTGCGCCGAGGCCGGCGTCGACGCGATCAACATCCCCGACGGCCCCCGGGCGAGCGCGCGGGTCTCTCCGATGATCTCCGCCCTCACCATCCTGCAGCAGGTCGGGATCGAGCCGATCCTGCACTACTGCTGTCGCGACCGGAACCTGATCGGGATGCAGTCCGACCTGCTGGGGGGATATGCCGCGAAGCTCGCCAACTTCCTCATCATCACCGGGGACCCCCCGAAGCTGGGGGAGTACCCCGACGTGACCGGCGTCTTCGACGTCGATTCGATCGGGCTGGTGCAGGTGGCGGCCAACCTGAACCGCGGGCTGGACATCGGCGGCAACCCGATCGATCCGCCTACGGGCCTGTTGATCGGGGTTGGCGCCAATCCGTGCGCGGTGGACCTGGAGCGCGAGATCGAGCGGTACTTCCGGAAGATCGACGCAG
>Ga0208716_1000789_pt1 | contig 12730 bp, 9 predicted proteins | sample NGESurdeep092012_8_FD_184482 | JGI IMG/M metagenome (GOLD analysis project Ga0208716, IMG submission 184482) | Arctic peat soil microbial communities from Barrow, Alaska - NGEE Surface sample 415-3 deep-092012 (SPAdes) | ecosystem: Environmental > Terrestrial > Soil > Wetlands > Peat ...
TCGTGCGCCTCGCCCACATCTCCTTCCTCGGCCTCGGCTTCATCAACCTCCTCTTCGCCCTCAGCGCCGCCCGCCTCGGCCTTGGCGACGCTCCGATGCTCCGATGGTCCTCCGCGCTTCTCATCGGCGGCGCGATCGCCATGCCCACAGTCTGCTACCTCGCGGCCTGGAGGCAGCCCTTCCGGCACCTCTTCTTCATTCCCGTGACCTGCCTGGTACTCGGTGTGGCGCTTTTTCTCAGGGAGGGATTCCTGCGATGAAGATTGGTCTCGTCGCCATGAGCGGTATCCGCTGCCACGACGCCGAGCTCATGAGTCTCGGCCTTACGCTCCCCGGCTTCGTCGAGCGGAGCAAGACCATCGCCTCCCTGCCGAGCCTGGGCCTGCTGACCCTGGCCGGGATGACGCCGCCGGAGCACGAGGTCCGCTATCTCGAGGTCCCCGACATCCGCGTCGCCGGTACTCTTTCCGACGGGTTCGACCTGGTGGGCATCTCGAGCTACAGCGCGCAGATCGACGAGGCCTACGAGCTGGCCGACCGCTACCGAGCCACCGGCGTCCCCGTGGTTCTCGGCGGGCCGCACGTGAGCGTCCTGCCGCATGAGGCGGGCATCCATGCCGATGCCGTGGTGGTCGGGCACGGCGAGCTCCACTGGCCCGCTGTCCTCGCCGACGCCGCGGCCGGCACGCTCGAGCCGGTCTACGGGGCGCTCGGGGACGACTACGACTTCGCCGACGCACCGAGGCCCGCCTTCCACCTGCTGGATATCGAGTGCTACAACCGGCTCACGATCCAGACGAGCCGCGGCTGCCCGCACCGCTGTGAGTTCTGCGCCGGCTCCCTCCTCTTCTGCGATCGCTACCGGCAGAAGCCGGCTGCAGCGGTCCTCGCCGAGCTCGACCGGATTCTGGAGGTCTGGAAGCACCCGTTCATCGAGCTGGCCGACGACAACAGCTTCGTGAACCGCGCCTATTGGCTGGAACTGCTGCCCGAGTTCGCCCGTCGGCACATCCGCTGGTTCACCGAGACCGACATCTCGGTCGGCGAGGACGACGAGCTGCTCGACCTGCTGCGCGAGAGCGGCTGTGCCGAGGTGCTCATCGGCCTCGAGAGTCCCGTACCCGGCGGCCTGGACGGGGTGGAGACCCGCGCCAACTGGAAGCTAAAGCACTTTGCCCGCTACCGGGCGGCGCTGCAGAACATCCATGAGCATGGCATCCGGGTGAATGGCTGCTTCGTCCTCGGGCTCGACGGGCAGGGGCCGGAGATCTTCGACCAAGTGCGTGCATTCGTCCGGGATGCCGACCTCTTCGACGTCCAGATCACCCTCCTCACACCCTTCCCAGGCACGCCGCTCTACGCGCGTCTCAAGGCGGAGGGCCGGCTCCTGGCCGAAGGCGACTGGAAGCGCTGCACCCTCTTCGACCTCAACTTCCGCCCGAGCGGCATGAGCGCGGAAGAGCTCGCGGCCGGCTTCCGGTCGCTGGGCGCGGACATCTACAGCACCGAGTGGACTGAGCGCCGCCGCCACCGATTCAACGAGCGTCTGCGGGCGCACCGGCAGAAGAAAAAGGAGAGCAGCGCATGAGAACGGAACGGGCCATCAAACTTCTTTTCTGGCTGGCAGGTCTCTACGACGGGATCCTGGGGGCGGCATTCCTGATCGCGCCGGCCGCCGTCTTCGACTATTTCCGCATCACCCCGCCGAATCACTTCGGTTACGTCCAGTTCCCCGGGGCCCTGCTCATCATCTTCGCCCTGATGTTCTTCGCGGTGGCGGCTGCTCCCCGCCGCAACCGCAATCTCGTTCCCTACGGCATCCTCCTCAAAGTGGCGTACTGCGGGGTCGTGGTCGGCTACTGGTTCGGACAGGGAATCCCCGACATGTGGAAGCTCTTCGCCGTCTGCGATGCCGTCTTCGCCCTGCTCTTCTTCTGGGCGTGGAGAATGTTGGGACGCGGCTCAATGGAGATCAATGGCCCCGCGGGTCCCTTGACAGGGCAATGATTAGTTTTATAATAAAACTAATTAAATATTGCCGTCTTGAAGCCGAGGCGGGAAAGGAAGAACAGCCGCATCATGGCTCCCCGACATTACGATCGCCGCCTCAGGGATCAGACCCGCGAAGAGACGCGCCGGCGGATCGTGGAAGCCACGTTCCGCCTCCATGGGCGGCACGGCACAATGGCAACGACGTACCCGATGATCGCGCACGCGGCGAACGTCTCGGTACCCACGGTCTACAACCACTTTTCGACGCGGGGCGACCTCATCGCGGCCTGCACCCGTCATGTCCCGAGCGAGGCTCCGGCGCTCGGTCCGGAGATCTTCGAGGGTCTCGCCGACGTGCCCGCCCGCGTGCGGGCCCTCGTGCGCGCTCTCGGGAAGAGCTACGCGTTCTGGGAGCCGTGGCTGCGATGGGGCGTCGCCGAGGTCGCGTTCGTACCCGAGCTGAAGGGCATCCTCGAGAGGTGGCGTTCCGGGCGTGAGGCGCTTGCGCGCGAGGCTTTCGCGCGGGGCTTCGGCGGCCGGCCACCGCGCGCGCTTCTCGACATCGCCGCCGCCCTTCTCGATTTCCCTGCGTGGGAATCCCTCACCAGAGCGTCGGATAGCAAGCGGACGGAAGCCTTGCTCGCCGATGCCCTCATCACTCTGTATCGCAGTTACCGTTCACCCCGGAAAGGAGAATCGCGACCATGATTACGACGATGACCGGCACCGCTGCTCGCGTCGACGAGATCGCCGATGGCATCTATCGTCTTTCCGCGCCGCTTCCGGAGCACGTGGTTCCCGGCGGATTCACGTTCAACCAGATCCTCGTCGCCGATGAGGAGCCGCTTCTCTTTCACACGGGCCCGCGCCGAATGTTCCCGCTCGTCCGTGAGGCGATGGCTCGCGTCATGCCGCCGGAGAAGCTGCGCTACGTCGCCTTCTCGCACGTGGAGTCTGACGAATGCGGTGCTCTGAACGACTGGCTTGCCGTGGCGCCGCAGGCCGTGCCCGTCTGCAGCCGCGTTGCGGCGATGGTTTCCATTGGAGACCTCGCGGATCGTCCGCCTCGCCCTCTCGCCGACGGCGAGACGCTCTCGCTCGGAAAGCACCGCCTCACGTGGTACGACACGCCGCATCTGCCACACGGCTGGGACGCCGGCTATCTGATGGACGAGACCACGCGCACGCTCCTGTGCGGGGACCTCTTCACGCAGGCTGGTACGGGAGACGTCGCGCTCACGACGTCCGACGTGCTGGGGCCGAGCGAGGCGATGCGGAAAGGGATGGACTACTTTGCCCACGCTCCCAACACCCGCGCGATGCTCGAGCGGTTCGCTTCGCTCGGGCCGAAGACGCTCGCATGCATGCACGGAAGCGCCTGGTCGGGCGACGGAGCGGCGCTGCTTCGCGCTCTCGCCGACCGCCTCGAGGCGACAAGCTGAGGCGGGTGGGGGGGTGCAGTGGAGTCCCGCACGGAGAGTGCTGCGCCACCCGAGAACGGGTGGGGCCGGACGAGGCCGGCCCCACGCGCTTCCCGATCGAAGTGTCTGGTCTACTGCAAGGCGGCGAAGGCGTTGATGCGGCCCTTGCCCGAGTAGGGGTCGGCGCCGGGCTTGAGGATGTCGTCGGCAGTTTGCTGGATGCGGGTCTTCAGCTGCGACGGCGACATCTTCCCGTACTTGCCGACGATCAGCGCAGCAACGCCGGAGACGTGCGGCGCCGCCATCGAGGTGCCGGCCGCGAAGTAGTAGCCGGTCGCGCTTCCTGGGCTCAGCACCATATCGAGCGACGTCCCGCAGGCGAAATCACCGCCCGGAGCCGCAACGTTGACCACCGACTGGCCGTAGTTCGTGTAGGACGCAGGGCGGTCGAAGTCGGCAAAGCAATACGGACTGGTCGCCGCGACCGCCATGCCGTTGCCCGACTGGGCGGGAATCGACCACACACGGCTGTTGAGGTTGACCCCATCGTTACCCGCCGCGCTGACGCACAGCACCCCGGAGGCGGTGGCGTAGGTGATCGCACGGTTCAGCGCGGCAATCAGCGAGCCGGCCCCGCCGCCCCCGGCGTTGATACGGTCGAACGTCGCGCCGAGGCTCATGTTGGCGACATCCGCCTGGATGCTGGCCGCATAGATGAGCCCCTTGACGAGCCATGAGAACGCCCCACTCCCACTTTGGCTCAGCACCTTGACGGCCACGATTTCAGCCTTCGGCGCAACACCCTGAATCCCCTTGCCGTTGATCGCGGCGGCGATGATCCCGGCGACGTGCGTGCCGTGGTTGAAACCGGCGACGGTCGGGACCACACCCTCACCGGGAACGAACGATTTGCTGAGGCTCCAGTTGATGTTCGAGTTGATGTCCGGGTGGTTCCACATCCCGGCGTCGAGCACTGCCACCCTCGCACGCGTCGTCACGCCCCAGCCCATGTCACCGTTCGCGGCCGTCTGGTCAGCGTGGATCTGGCGGATGTTCCACTGGTAGCCCCAGTATGGCTCGGAGTTGACGCCGGTCGCTTGGAGGTCCGACTGGGAGGCTTCGACGGCCCTCTCGTTGTTGATCCACGGCACCTCGATGTCCTCGGCGGCCTGCTGGACGCGGGCGTCCTTCACGATCAGCGTCAGGAAGTCCGGGCTCTCCGAGGACGCCACCACCACACCGATCTCGGGGATCTTGGCGGTGATCGTGCCGCCCGCGTTGGCGACAATGCCGTCCAGATCGGCGCTCCCCTGACCCTGGCCCCTGGCCACGATCAGATAGCTGCGCGGCGCGGCCGCAGCGACCGCCGCACCCGCCAGCAAAGCCACCATTGCCACGAAGTTGACGAACCTCTTCATCTCGTTCTCCTTTCGGACCGCCGCCTTCGGTGGCGGCATATCCTGGACCCCGTACCCCGGTTCCCACCGGGTGCCAGCAGGTGTCCCACGATCCTCGGGACGCTAGCTTTCCCGCTGGGACCTGTCAGGGCTGCGGCGCCTAAGGGCACTGACGGCGGCCACCGCTTCCTTCACGCGTTCGGCCGTCATCGGCATCTCGAACAGCCGGGCGCCGGTGGCGTCGAAGATGGCGTTCGCCACGATCGCCCCCACCGGGACGATCGCCGGTTCGCCTCCTCCCTGCGGGGTCAGCTCGTCGTTCTTCACGAGGACGGTCTCGATCTCGGGCATCCCCGAGAACCGCGGCACCTCGTACGTGTCGAAGTTCCGGGTGAGGATCTGGCCGCCGTTGAAGCGGACCTCCTCCGACAGCGTGTACCCAAGGCCCATCATGATGCAGCCTTCCATCTGCATCTTCGCCCCGTCGGGATTGATCACGACGCCCATGTCCTGAGCGCAGACGATTCGCCCCACCTTGACGCTCCCGGTGGCGGCGTCGACCCTCACCTCGGCCATCAAGGCGACGTAAGTCCCCGCATCGATCCCGCAGGCCACACCGACGCCGCGGCTGCTGGGGGCAGCCGCCTTCTTCCAGCCAAATCGCTCGGCGACGGTCTCGAGGACGCGGCGCATTCGCTTGTCGGACGTGTTGTTCAAGCGGAATGTGAGCGGATCGACCTTGGCCTTCGCCGCCATCGTGTCGATCTGCGATTCCCGCGCGAAGACGTTGATGTTGGCGCCCGGCGCGCGCCACGGACCGGTCGCGAACAGGTGCATCTTCGGGGTGTCGCTTCCCCACCGCCCGTACGTCCGGATCAGGTTGTTCGGGACGTCGTAGAACTGCTCGGCGCTTCGCGATCCGGCCGCGTAAACCTGGTAGTCCCACAGGCAGATCCTGCCCGCGCCGTCGATTCCAGACCGGATACTGACGACCGCCGCTGGCCGGAACGAGTCGAGGAAGAACTCCTCGGCGCGGCTCCAGCACACCTGGACCGGCTTCCCGGTCAGCTTCGCGAGCTTCGCCGCCTCGATCGCCTGGAGGCCGGCGCTCTTGCCGCCGAAGCCACCGCCCACGAAGGGGGTGATGACGCGGACGTTCTCCTTCGCGAAGCCGATGGCCTGCGCGATCGCCTGCTGGTTCGGAAACGGGGTCTGCGTGGACGACCAGACCGTCATCGTCCCGCCTTCGAGCCGCGCCAGGGCGGTGTGGGTCTCGATCGGCGCGTGCGCGCCATACCCGTTCACATACTTTCCTTCGAAAAGGGAGACGGACCTCTTCTCTCCTTCGGCGAGATCCCCCTTCTTCTCCCTCTCCTCGCCCTCGCCCGCGACCGAGAGGAGATGGGCGAAGACGGTCTTGTCGTCGAACGCCGGCTTGGGCGCGTCGAAATCGGCCTTGATGAGGGCCAGCGCCTTTTCCGCCGCTTCGGGATCCGGATGAAGCGCGGCGACGATGCCGCCCTCATTGACGACGACGACCCCCGGCAGCCGGGCTGCGGCCGACGTGTCGACGCTCTTCAGCGCGGCGCCGTGCGCCGGCGGGCGGAGGATCTTCGCGTAGAGCATTCCCGGCAGACGGATGTCTCCGGCGTACTGGGCCTTGCCCGTCACCTTCACGCGCGCGTCACGGCGTTTCTCCGGTCTCCCCATCACGCGGAACTCGGAGATGGATTTCGTCACCGCCTTCCCGTCCAGCTTGCGGACGATCTTCTGCCCCTTGGCGAGCTGACCGAACGTGACCCGGATCGTCCGGTCCGAGGCAAGGAACACCACTCCGTCCTCGACGCGCAACGCCTCCGGCGGCGTCTTGAGGTGCTCCGAGGCAAGCGTGAGCAGAACGGCCTTCGCTTCCGCCGCTGCCGCCCTCAGGGCCGGACCGAAGAACCGGGTTGACATCGAGCCGTACGTTCCGTTGTCGAACGGACATAAAGCCGTATCTCCCATGACCATGTCGATGGAATCCAGGGACACGGCGAGCTCGTCGGCCGCCATCTGCGCGAGAGAGGTGACGACGCCCTGCCCCATCTCGATCTTCCCGGAGTAGATCGTGACCCGGCCGTCGCCGGCGATCCTCAGATAGGCGTTGAAGTCGGTGGGGTAGCCCCTCGCGCGGGCTTCCTGCCCCATGAGATCCGACAGGTCCGCGTTGAAGAGGACGATGATCCCCCCGCCGAGAAGCCTGATGAAGTCCCGGCGGTCGAGGGAACGTCCTGCGGACAGGAGCGGCGGTGCGGCGAAAGTGGAGGGGTCGTCTGTCATGACACGCCTCGCGCGAGGGTGGAAACCCGTTCGATGGCCTGGACGATTCGATGATGGGCGGCGCAGCGGCACAGGTTGTCTTCCATTCCCGCGCGGATCTGGCTCCTGGTGGGCTTCGGGGTCTTCAGCAGGAGGGCGAAGGCATTCATGATCATTCCGGGCGTGCAGAAGCCGCACTGCAGCCCCCCGGTATCGGCGAACGCCTCCTGGAGGGGATGGAGCTTGCCGTTCTGCTCCAGACCCTCGATCGTCGTGACGTCCTTGCCGCGTACGGCTTTCACCGGCACCTGGCACGACCTCACGGCCTCCTTGCCTACGACCACGGTGCAGGCTCCGCAGAGGCTCTCGCCGCACCCGAACTTCGTTCCCGTGAGGCCGAGGTCGGTGCGCAGCACCCACAGAAGCGTTCGATCGCCGTCGACATCCAGATGGATGGGCTTGCCGTTGAGCCGGAACGAGACGGATTCTTTCATCGGAATCCTCGCTATCTCGGAGATTCGCTTCCGTGTCTCACGTCGATCATAGCGAGAATCCGGGGGGTCGAGGGAAGAACCCCAAACCTTCCCGCTTCGCTCTCCCGCACGGTCTTTACTCGCGTTGATAGCGCCAGCGGAAATCGATTGACCGGGGTTCAAAGACTGGAGTCTGATGCTCCTGTCTGCAGGATCGCACCCGAACGCTCGGCAGTGCAAGAAGAGGCACACATGTCTTCCCGCACCATGAATGCACTCGCCCTTGTCGTCGTCACGACTCTCGGCTTCGGCGCCTCACGCCACGCACGCGCCGGGCCGCCGTTTTCGACCGACGACCCTGAGCCGGTCCCGTTTCGTCACTGGGAGATCTATCTTGCATCGCAATCTCAGAACAGCATAGGCGGATGGTCAGGCACCGCGCCGCACTTTGAGTTGAACTACGGGGCTCTCCCGAACGTTCAGATTCACCTGATAGTGCCCCTTGCATACGCGGCACCACGGCAAGGAGTTTCCCAATATGGGTTCGGCGATATGGAGGTCGGCGCCAAGGTCCGGTTTCTGCAAGAAACCGAGCGTCGGCCACAGGTAGGGACGTTCGTGATTCTTGACCTTCCGACCGGGAACAGCAGCCGCGGCCTCGGCGAAGGCAATACGCGTGTTTTCCTGCCCCTGTGGGTCCAAAAGAGTTTTGGCGCATGGACGACCTACGGCGGCGGGGGTTATTGGCTTAACCCTGGCTCCGGCAATCGAAACTATCTCTATCTCGGTTGGCTCCTTCAGCGACAGCTCGGTGAAGGGCTTGCCGTGGGCGTGGAGACTTTTCATACCACACCGAGCACGGGCGATAACGTGCCCGAAACTCGATTCAACGTGGGCGCCGTCATTGATCTGAGCAAGACCCAGCACATCCTCTGGTCCGCTGGACGGGGTATCCAGGGGCCGAACCGGTTTCAGACGTACGTTGCCGTTCAGTTGACTCTTTGACCTGGTTGTCCCGCGGGAGGACCTCCCGCAGCTCGCCTTCTCCTGCAAGGGCCGCGAACCGTGGATCCTATCCCTGAGGTAATCTCACCGCGTGATGGAGCGTCGGAAAGACTGATGGCTGCCCTTCTTCGCCTGCTCCTTGTCTATCCATCCACCCACGAGCTCGGGTGGGTGCGGCGTTTCCAGCTCCCCCCCCTTTCCTTGAAACAAGTCGCTGCCGTGACGCCGGACGAGTGGGAGGTCGTGCTGGCCGATGAGCTCCACGAGGATATTCCCTTCGACGGTGATTTCGACCTCGTGGGGATCACCGCCATGACCCACCAGGCGATCCGTGCCTATGAGATCGCCGACCGCTTCCGGGCTCGCGGCGTTCCCGTCGTGCTCGGGGGGATCCACCCCACGGTCTTGCCCGACGAGGCCCTTCAGCATGCCGATGCGGTCGTCATCGGTGAGGCTGAGCCGGTCTGGGCGCAGCTTCTGAACGACCTGCGGGAGGGACGGCTTGCACGGCTCTATCGCTCGGTTCCCGAAGGCCATCGGTTGGTGATTCCCTGGTCGCGCCGCGATTTCCTGGCCGGGCGGCACTATCTCACCACTCAGACGCTCCAGGCCAGTCGCGGCTGTCCTTATGACTGTCCGTTCTGTACGGTCACACCCTATTTCGGCCGCTCATTCCGGTATCGCGACCCCGAGGACGTTCTGGCGGAGCTGCGCAGCTTCGACAAGAAGCTGACGGTGTTTCTCGACGACAACATCCTGGGCGATCCGGTACGGGTCAAGCCGATCCTGTCCGGGATGGCGGGGCTCGGCCTCCGCTGGGGCGGGCAGGCCAGTCTCCGCTTCGCCGAGGATCCCGAGCTCGTCCGTTTGCTTGCCCGGTCCGGTTGCATCGGCATCTTCGTCGGCCTCGAGTCGGCGGTCGGCGAACATGCGAATCATCCGAAGACCGGCAGCCTCTCGTCGCAGGCAGACTTGATCAAACGCATTCGGGATGCCGGCATCGTCGTCGAGGCCTCGATGATCTTCGGTTTCGACGACCACGACGAGAGCGTCTTCGAGACGACCGTCCGCTTCCTGGAGAGGTGCGCCCCCAGCTTGCCGACCTTTCACGTGCTGACCCCGTATCCCGGAACCGTTCTCTTTCAGCAGTTCCAGCAGGAGGGACGCCTGCTCCATACGGACTGGAGACGCTATGACCACGGTCATGTCGTCTTCCGACCCAAGCGAATGACGCCGGAACGGCTCTATCGAGGCTGGATCGAGGCGCGCAGGGAGGCATACCGCTGGCCATCGATCCTCTCCCGGGTGATGAAGGGACCAGGTCGCATCACCAATCTCGCCTATAACGTCTTTCGCCGTGGCGGGATCTACGGTCCGAATGAGATCGAAAGCTGAGGCGTCGCCGCCTTCGGAATCGGGACGGGCGTGATCCCGACGGGATCGTTCGTCCGGTTGTCGATGCGGACAACCGACGCGACGACCTTCCCCCCTGGCGCGGGAATGACGAGGAGCGTGCCGGACTTCACGAGAGCCTGCGGGTTTGGCGCGTAAAGCCGCACGAACGAATCGAGCTGCTTGATCTCGCCCGCGCCGAGATCGACCGAAACACGTCCTCCAAAGACTCCCCCTTCAGAGAACATCCGAAGGTCGACCGTCGTGCCGGGTCCCTCGTTCACGAGCACGAGATTCGAGCGTGCCTCTTCGAACTCAGCCACTCCGACAAAGGCGGCGGGAGACACGTTCGTGATCTCGTCCCCCCCGCGTATCGACGCGACGTCCTGTGACGCGGGGCCCGCCTCCGAATCGCTCCGCGTCACGGCCAGTACTTGAAGGCCAATGCCGCTTCGAATCTCGAGTGCGCCCGAGCCCGGGGCCGACGCCGGAAAGGTGCTGCGCAGAACGTCCGACAGGACGCGCGTGGTGCCCGGCAGAATCGGGGTCGTCACGGTCACAGGAGGGCCTCCGTCGCGCGGCCGGTACGTAAGGTCGACCGGGATGACAGAGTCCGGCACGCTCGGTAGTGCTCCGAGGAAGACGTCGCTCGAGAAAACAGCTCCGTTTTGGCCGGGTGAGGCGGCCACGGCCGGAATCGTCCAGAACATCGCGCTCCTGCTTCTGAGGAGCGGAGGACTGCGGAAAGGATCGTTCGTCGAAGCGTTCGAGACCACCGTTCCGTAGACCTGCGCCCGGCCCGACAGGATCGACACCGAGACGCGTCCCGGGCTCGGCACGCCCGAAAGCACGTCGTTCTCCTGCATCCGGGATCCGGCCGGGATGGTGAGAGCGCGGTTCGACACCGCGGCACCCAGCGCATCGAAGGCCTCGAGGAGCGCTGTCACGTCCTCGAAGGCGGCGAAGAGCGAAACGTTCATGCGCGCGGGGTGCGCATCCGCCGTTCCGAGAAGATCAACCTCGTCGCCCGGATTCAGGACGGACTCGCGCGCGGAGAGGACCGGAAACGACAGGCCGTAGGTTCCGCCGCCTCGGACGGTGTTGAAGACGCGCGAGGAAGCGAGCAGGACGCCCGGTGTTCCGCCCACGATCCGAAGCCGAAGGGGGGCCACACCACCCGGCTTTCCGAAGAGCGTAAAAAGAGAGCGCGACGTGAAAGATCGGGTCTCGAACGCAAACATCTCGATGGAAATCGTGGCGAAAGACCCATCCAACAGCAACGCTTCGATCGTGAGCGGGAGCGGGGAGAGATTCGTCAGCGTCAACTCGGTGCTGAACGTCGCGCCCGAAAGACCCTGCGCGTCGACCAGCGCCGGCACGAGAAGGTCGCTTTCGGACAGCGCTCCTTGCGGCTCGCCTTCGACCCTCAGCTCTTCTCCGCGAAAGCCGTCGGAAGGCGACAGGAGGACGTCGGAGCCGATCCGGCTGTAGGACGCTCCTTCGCTCAACAGGATCCCGTCGCGCAGGACGCGGAGCCGGGCCGGAAACGCTCCCGAAAGCCGCAAGAGCGCGAGCCCGCCGGCAACATGCAGCGTCAACGGCTGCGAGGGATCGAGTCCGGCGTTCTCCACCCCGACGTCGACGCTCGGACTTCCGAAGATCCTCATCGAAAGCGCGTTCCCGGCGGGATCGACGGTGGCGTCGAGTCCTGCGGGCGCTCCGTCCGGCGGGCCGATCCTTCCGAGCCGAGCCCAGTAATAGCCCCGCTCTGTCGCATCGTACGTCGTCGCCACGACCCGGTCCGGATGGCGCGTCCGAATCTTGCCGAGCATAAAATCGAAAAGGGGTTTCGGGGAGAGCACGAGCTCTTCCACGTGGTCGACGCCCGCCGGATAGAACGTCTGAAAATCGTAGCCTGAGGGATCCTGGAGGCGAAGCTCGGAAAGGGTGGGCACGGAGCCACGGGCGTCTTTGAATCCTAGCGTGTCGGCGATGTGGTGCGTGTTGCGGTAAGGGAAGAGCGTGGCTGAATCGGGGACGACGGTATCGGCTGTGCCGTGTGCCAGATAGAGAGGAACGTTTCGGGCGTTGCCGAGATAAAAACGGGCGGACTGCGCGAACCAAAGAGCCAGCACCGAACCGGTCGCGCCGACGAAATCACCCCCCGCCGCAGCGCGAAAATCGGGAAACCCCGGGGACCAGCTCTGCCCCTCGAAGGCATCCGACGGACCCGCGCCGTCGCTGATGGACGCGAAGCGATCCGGGTTCTTCAGTCCGACGAGGAGCGCGCCCTTCCCTCCTTGCGAGAAGCCGACCAGGTGGACGCGGTCCGGATCGATCCGGAAGGACGCGAGCGTGTCGGCCAGGCAGGCGAGGACGTCGGTCTCGTCGGGGATTCCGTTGACGCCGTCGACGTACTGCGTGGAATACGCGCCGATCGAGAGATCGTAGCGCCCCTGCCAGAAGATAAGGACGACACCTCGCGCATCCGCCTCGGCCTCGTACCCAACCGTCCGAAACGAGGCCATCGATCCCCCCCGGCCATGCAAAAAGAGGACGGCGGGGAGTCGGGAAATGCCGTCGTACCCGGAGGGCGTCAGAACCTGGTAGACGCGACGGTCACCGTCCGCCGGCGAGACGTACGCGCGGTCGTAGAGCACCGGCCCGCCGAGAAGCGGGCTCGAGCCGAAGAGAGCGAAGAAGAGAAGGAGCAGGATCCGGAAGCGTCGGGACATCCCGCCTCTCTCTCCGG
>Ga0208716_1000792_pt1 | contig 12653 bp, 9 predicted proteins | sample NGESurdeep092012_8_FD_184482 | JGI IMG/M metagenome (GOLD analysis project Ga0208716, IMG submission 184482) | Arctic peat soil microbial communities from Barrow, Alaska - NGEE Surface sample 415-3 deep-092012 (SPAdes) | ecosystem: Environmental > Terrestrial > Soil > Wetlands > Peat ...
GTAGACAGCCTCTACAAATCCTAGGCCGAGCGAGTTGTACACGTCGTAAAACGCCCCGATGATCTGCCGAGTCAAGTCGCCGTGCACGAGCTCCAGACCTGCACGAGTAGTTCCCCCAGTCATGATCGCGCTCTTCCGGCTGTTGATCGCCCAAAATCCGCGATTAAGGGTGAAAACCCACCATCAATCGACCTCAAAATGGCGCAATCCATCCCACCGCCGTTTTGACAGTTCGGATTGCCTCACAAACGGCCGAATCTCGGCCAGTTTGACGGCAAATCTTGGCCCTGTCTTTGCACCCTATGCCGACCATCGGACGCCATGCATTTGCGCGACGTCCCTCAACTCACGATCAAACAACCCCCTGAGGATCGAATGGCAGACAAGGTGATTGGCATCGACTTGGGCACCACGAACTCCGTCGTAGCAGTGATGGAAGGTGGCGACCCTGTTGTGATCCCGAACGCCGAAGGCGGGCGTACCACACCGTCGGTCGTCGGCTTCAGCAAGGACGGCGAGCGGCTCGTTGGGCAGATCGCCAAGCGTCAGGCCGTCACGAATCCGCAGAATACCGTCTTCTCGATCAAGCGCTTCATGGGCCGCAAGATGCCCGAGGTGACCGAGGAGATTAAGCGCGTCCCGTACGCCGTGAAGAGCGGCACGAACGACGTCGCCGCGGTCGAGGTGCAGGGCAAGCGCTATACGCCGCCCGAGATCTCCGCGATGATCCTGCAGAAGATGAAGCAGACCGCCGAGGACTACCTCGGCCACCCGGTGACCAAGGCGGTCGTCACGGTGCCGGCGTACTTCAACGACTCGCAGCGTCAGGCCACCAAGGACGCGGGCAAGATCGCGGGCCTCGATGTGCTCCGCATCATCAACGAGCCCACCGCGGCCGCGCTCGCGTACGGCCTCGACAAGCAGGGCAAGAAGGACGAGAAGGTCGCCGTGTTCGACCTGGGCGGCGGCACGTACGATATCTCCGTGCTCGAGCTGTACGAAGTGGACGGCGCCAAGCAGTTCGAGGTGAAGTCCACCAACGGCGACACGCATTTGGGCGGAGACGATTTCGACCAGCGCGTGATCGACTGGCTCGTGGTCGAGTTCAAGAAGGACCAGGCGATCGACCTCTCGAAGGATCCGATGGCGCTTCAGCGCCTGAAGGAAGCCGCTGAGAAGGCGAAGATCGAGCTTTCGGGCACGATGAGCACCGACATCAACCTCCCGTTCATCACGGCGGATGCCTCGGGGCCGAAGCACCTCAACTACCAGCTCACCCGCGCCAAGTTCGAGCAGCTCGTGGACGATCTCGTGCAGCGCACGCTCGAGCCGATGAAGAAGGCGCTCGCCGACGCGAAGATGCAGCCGTCGGAAATTGATGAGGTCTTGCTTGTCGGTGGATCCACCAGAATTCCGAAGGTGCAGGAAGTCGTGAAGGCGTTCTTCGGCAAGGATCCGAACAAGGGCGTGAACCCGGATGAAGTCGTCGCGGTCGGCGCGGCCATCCAGGGCGCGGTGCTCACGGGCGAGCAGAAGGACGTCCTGCTCCTGGACGTGACCCCTCTGTCACTTGGAATCGAGACGCTCGGCGGCGTCACCACCGTGCTCATCCCGCGCAACACGACGATTCCCACCAAGAAGTCGGAGACGTTCTCGACCGCGGACGACAACCAGACGACCGTCGAGATCCACGTGCTCCAGGGCGAGCGCGACCTTGCGGTCTACAACAAGACCATCGGGAAATTCCAGCTCACCGGAATCCCGCCGGCACCGCGTGGCATGCCGCAGGTGGAGGTCACATTCGACATCGACGCCAACGGCATCCTGCACGTCGCCGCGAAGGACAAGACGACGGGCAAGGAGCAGAAGATCCGTATCGAATCCTCGAGCGGTCTCTCCGATGCCGAAGTCGATCGCATGGTGAAGGACGCCGAGCAGAACGCCGCCGAGGACAAGCGGAAGCGCGAGGAGATCGACACCAAGAACCGCCTCGACACGCTCGCATATCAGGTGGAGAAGGAGTCGAAGGAGTGGGCCGACAAGGTGCCGGCGGAACTCAAGACCCGTCTCGACGCAGCCGTGGAGCGCGCACGCAAGGCGCACAAGGGCGACGACATGAACGAGATCAAGGGGTCGCTCGACGAGCTCAATGCGGCGTTCCAGGCTGCGGGCACGGCGGTCTATGCGGCGCAGGCCGCGCAGCCGTCAGGCGAGGCGCCGCCCGCTGAAGGTGCCGCGGAAGCCAAGAAGGAAGATGTGGCCGACGCCGACTACGAGATCGTGGACGAAGCGAAGAAGTAGCCGGTTTTGAGCAGACCCGGCGCCGGGACGGAAACATTCCGCCCCGGCGCCGGGTCTAATCTCCTGTAGATTATTCCGTGTCGATTCAACCGTAACTACCACCGAAGCAGAGCCAACCATGACGATTCACCTCTCCAAATCCAAGATCCTCGCGGTGGGCGCCGTGGCGTTCATCGCCGGCGTTTTCTTCGCATCTTCGATGGACTGGACGCGCATTCTCGGCGCGCAGTCGAAGGTGCCGGGCCGTTCGGCGCTCACGTCCAACGCCGCGCTCGAGGATTCCCAGAACGCATTCGTGTCGGTGGCCGAGCGCGTGACGCCGGCGGTCGTGTCGGTGAGCGCGGAGCGCACCACCAAGCCGCAGGACACGCGCAACCGCATCCGCCAGCTACCGCCGGAATTCCAGCAGTTCTTCGACGATCCGCAGCAGCAGCCGCGCACGCAGGAAGCGCAGGGCTCGGGCTTCATCGTCACGAAGGACGGATACATCCTCACGAACAACCACGTGGTGGACGGCGCCGACCAGGTGAAGGTCGTGCTGCTCGATCACCGTTCGTTCAAGGCGAAGGTGGTCGGCCGTGACGCCCAGACCGACGTCGCCGTGCTCAAGATCGACGCGAGCGACCTGCCGACCGTTCCGTTGGGCGACGATGCCAGGACGCGCGTGGGAGAGTGGGCGCTGGCCATCGGCAATCCGTTCGGGCTCGATTTCACCGTGACCGCGGGAATCATCAGCGCGAAGGGCCGCTCGACGCAGCTCCGCTCGCTCAATGCCGACAAGTACGCGATTCAGGATTTCATCCAGACCGACGCGGCCATCAACCCTGGCAACTCCGGCGGGCCGCTCGTGAACATTCGCGGCGAGGTCGTCGGCATCAACAGTGCGATCGCAAGCGAGACCGGATCTTACACGGGTTACGGTTTCGCGATTCCAATCACGTTGGCGAAGACGGTGATGGACGACATCATCGCGCACGGCCACGTGCGCCGCGCGATCCTCGGCGCGTCGATCACCGACGTCACGCCGGAAGACGCCGCCGTCACCAAGCTCAAGGACATCTCCGGTGTGAAGCTGGAGTCGTTCACCGAGGGCAGCCCGGCTGAGAAGGCCGGCATGGAGCCCGGCGACATCGTGGTGAAGATCGACGGCCAGCCCGCCGACCGGGTCAGCACGCTGCAGCGCATGATCCGCTCGCACCAGCCGGGCGACGTCGTCACGCTGGAGGCCGTGCGATACGGCGAGCACAAGACGTTCAAGGTGAAGCTCATCGAGGCGCCGAGCGCCGAGAAGACCGTCGCATCCAACGAGCGGCCGGCCAAGGCACCGGCGCCCGCGGCAGTTACGGTCTCGGCGAAGAAGCTGGGCATTGTGGTGGAAGCGCTCACGCCTGAGATCGTGAAGGCAACGGGCGCTTCTTCTGGGGTGCAAGGCGTCGTCGTGAAGGAAGTCGAACACGACGGGCCGGCGAACAACAAACTTGGGCGCTACGATATCATCACGGCGATGATCTTCCCGGAGCCCAAGGTGCAGATTCACAACGCGGACGACCTGCAGCGCGCCCTCTCGAAGGTCAAGGCGGGCGACTACGTCGGACTCCTGCTCGACGTCGCTATCGATGCCCAGGGGACCCGCGGCACCAAGGTCGTGAACCTCCGCATCGGCAACTGACGGGTTTTTTTGAAGCACCATTTCCCACTGACGCGAGACCGCCTTATCCTTAGGGCGGCTCTCGCGAAAGTGGCGGAACTGGCAGACGCGCAGGACTTAGGATCCTGTGGGGCAACCCGTCCGGGTTCGACTCCCGGCTTTCGCATGACCGACCCCAGATGACGGACGGCGGACGGCAGCCACTGCCGTCCGCCGTCTGACGTCCCAGCTGTCATCTGCCTTCCGCCATCTGTTATCTTTCTCGTCATGGATATCGAAGTCATCGACAGAAAATCCGAAGGCGTAGAACGCCGGCTCAAGGTGTCGGTTTCTGCGTCCCTCGTCGCCGACGCCAAGGAGCGCGCGACCAAGCGCGTGGCCGGCCAGGTGCGCCTCCCGGGCTTCAGGCCCGGCAAGGCTCCCGCTGGAGTCGTCAAGAAGAAATTCGCCGACGAGATCCAGGCGGAAGCGCTCGAGTCGCTCATGCGCGACGCCTACCAGTCCGTGCTCGAGAGCGAAAAGCTCGAGCCGGTGACCCAGCCTCATGCGCACGACGTGAAGTTCGAGGAGGGTCAGCCGCTCACGTTCGAGCTGCACTGCGAGGTGAAGCCCGTCATCGAACTCGCGCGGCTCTCCGGATTCAAGGTGAAGCGCAATTCGAACGTGGTGACCGACCAGATGGTGACGGACCAGATCGGCGAGCTCCGCGACCAGCGCGCGACCTGGACGCCGGTCGAGGAGAAGCCGCGTGAGGGCGACATGGTGACGGTGCAGCTCGCCGTGGCCGACGCGACGGGCGTCATTCCCGAGGGCAAGGAATACCGCATCGTGCTCGGCTCGGGCCAGGCGATCGCCGCCATCGAAGAGGTCGTCATGGAGCTCGCGCCCGGCGGCAGCATCGAGCGCCCGGTGAAGTGGCCCGATGACTTCCCCGATCCCGAGCAGGCCGGCAAGAGCAAGCAGGTTCGCGTGGCGCTCAGCGACGTGAAGCGCAAGGCGCTTCCGGCGCTCGACGACGTGCTCGCCCGCGAACTGGGAGACTTCGATTCGCTCGACGCGCTCACGAAGGGAGTCCGCGAGGATCTCGAGGCACAGGCGCTTCGCGAGGCCGACGCGGCCGTGCGCACGTCGCTCGTCGACGAGATCATCGGGGCCAATCAGTTCGACGTCCCGCCGACGTGGGTGCGCGAGCTCGTGAGCCACTACGCCGAGGCGTATCGCATTCCGCCGGAGGAACAGGAGAAGTTCGCCACCGAGTTCCGCTCGATGGCCGAGCGTCAGGTGCGGCGCGATCTCATTCTGGAAACTATCGCAACACGCGAGAAGCTGGCCGCGGAAGAGAAGGACGTGGACGCGAAGGTCGCCGAGATGGCGGCCAAGCGCGGCGCCGATGCCGGACAGGTGTACTCGGCCCTGCAGAAGGCCGGACGGCTTCGCGAGATCGAACGCGGCATCACCGAGGACCGCGTGTTTGAGTTCCTTCTTGCCCAGAACTCCGTCGAGCAGGCCTAGCTGACCCCCGAACATCAGAACACGACAATTACCATGACGATCATTCCGAATCCATACGTCATCGAGCGCTCCAGCCGCGGCGAGCGCACCTACGACGTCTATTCGCGGCTCCTGATGGACCGCATCATTTTCCTCGGCACGTCGATCAACGACGACGTGGCGAACATGATCATCGCGCAGATGCTGTTCCTCGACGCGGACAACCCGGGCCGGGACATCTACCTGTACCTGAACTCGCCGGGCGGCAACGTGTCGAGCGGCATGGCGATCTACGACACCATGCAGTTCCTGCGCTCTCCGGTGAATACGATTTGCATGGGGATGGCGGCGTCGATGGGATCGTTCCTGCTCGCGGCTGGGCGCGCGGGCAAGCGATCGGCACTGCCGCACGCGCGCATCATGATCCACCAGCCTTCGGGCGGCACACAGGGCACCGCGGCCGATATCGAGATCCAGGCCAAGGAGATCCTCTACTTGCGCGCCCAGATGAACGGGCTCTATTCGAAGCACACCGGGCGTCCGATCGAGCAGATCGAGCGCGACATGGAGCGCGACTTCTTCATGTCCGCCGAGGAAGCCGTGAAGTACGGCATCATCGACAGCGTGATCACGCAACCGGTGGTGGATACGGCCAAAGCGGCACTGGCGTCCACCAAGTAGGGTATCAATTGTTACTCATCTGATTGTCGTGCGTCGAAACGGATGCGTGCTCTCTCTCGGGTCGCACGCAGCCCATCCGGTCCACACGTTCTGCCTTTGAGGTTCGCCCGCGATCCATGACGTCCATGTCCCACGATCGGCACCTGCGCTGCTCTTTCTGCGGAAAGTCCAAGGACTCGGTACGGAAATTCATTTCCGGGCCCTCGGTCTACATCTGCAACGAGTGCATCGCGCTGTGCAATGAGATCCTGGCGGAGGACGAGGAGCGCGAGGTCGCGGAAGCGGTCACGCAGGTCCCCGCGCCGCAGGAGATCAAGGACGTCCTCGACCAGTACGTGATCGGCCAGGAAAACGCCAAGAAGGCGCTCGCCGTGGCCGTGTACAACCACTACAAGCGCATCAACTCGAGCGCCTCGCGCCGCGAGAACGACGTCGAGCTGGACAAGTCGAACATCCTCCTGCTCGGTCCGACCGGCGTGGGCAAGACGCTGCTCGCGCAGACGCTCGCGCGGATGCTCGACGTGCCCTTCACGATCGCCGACGCCACGACGCTCACCGAGGCCGGATACGTCGGCGAGGACGTCGAGAACATCCTCGTGCGGCTGCTGCAGGCGGGTGATTTCAACGTGGCCGAGTGCGAGCGCGGCATCGTGTACATCGACGAAATCGACAAGATCGCGCGGAAGTCGGAGAACCCGAGCATCACGCGCGACGTGAGCGGCGAGGGCGTGCAGCAAGCGCTCCTCAAGATCCTGGAAGGCACGGTGGCGAGCGTCCCGCCGCAGGGCGGCCGCAAGCATCCGCAGCAGGAATACATCCAGATCAACACGAAGGACATCCTGTTCATCTGCGGAGGGGCGTTCGACGGCCTCGAGAAAATTATTGAAGCCAGACTTGGGCGCAGGCAGATAGGGTTCAACCCGGCCGACGAGGCGAAGAAGGGCGGCACCAAGGGCGGCACCAAGGGAGTCATGAACGTCTTCGGCGACGTGGAGCCGGACGACCTGCTCCGCTTCGGTCTCATCCCCGAGCTCGTCGGACGACTGCCCGTGACGGTGCCGCTCGAGTCGCTCGACGAAGACGCATTGGTGCGCATTCTCAAGGAACCGAAGAACGCCCTCGTCAAGCAGTACGCGAAGCTGTTCGAGCTCGAGGACGTGCAGATCACGTTCGAGGAGAGCGCGCTGCAGGCGATCTCGAAGAAGGCGATCGAGCGGGGCACGGGCGCGCGCGGGCTGCGGGCGATTCTCGAGGAGCTGCTGCTCGATACCATGTTCGACTTGCCGGGGCGGGATGATGTGATCGAGGTCCGGGTCACTGAGGCTTCCGTGCTCAACAAGACTCCGCCGCTACTCGAGCTGTCGGGGGGCAAGCGGCAGAAGAAAGAGGCATGAGCACAACTGAACGCTGTCAGCGGATAGCTATCGACTGACAGCTACCAGAGAACGGCGACGTGACAGACTTGCGGCGGACCACCATGGTCTGCCGTTATGTTTTAAGCGTGACCACTCCTACCGAGCCCGGCGCCAGGAAAGATCCGCTCGTCATTCGTGATCTCGAGTTTCTCGGGGGAATGGCGACGGCGGATGGATGGCGGCCCGAGCCGACGCTGCCCGAGATCGCGTTCGCGGGCAGGTCGAACGTGGGGAAGTCCTCCCTGCTCAACCGGCTGGTGCGGCGGAAGGCGTTCGCGCGGGTGAGCAATACGCCGGGGCGGACGCGCGAGCTGAACTTCTTTCTCGTCAACAAGATGTTCGTGCTCGTGGATCTTCCCGGATACGGGTACGCGAAGGTCTCGAAATCGAAGCGGGCGGAGTGGCGGCCATTGATCGAGGGTTATCTGCGGGCAAGTCCCGCGCTGCGCGGGATTGTCCAGCTGCTCGACGTGCGGCACGCGCCCACGGGCGACGACAAACAGCTCTTCGACATGCTCGCGGAGATCGGCGTGCCCGCGATCATTGCCGTGACGAAGATCGACAAGCTCACCAAGCCCAAGGTTCAGGAACGGATCCACGAGCTTGCGGTGGAGCTCGAGCTGGACGAGGATCAGATGATTCCGTTCAGCGCCGTGACCGGCGAGGGACGAGACGAACTCGCGGAGGCGCTGGTGTCGCTGCTCGAACAACCCGACTGGAGGACGCCGTGAGACCCGCGCGAATCGCGGCGTTCGGTCTTCTCGTGGCCCTGGCGATCGCGCCACCTGCGCTCGCGCAGGGCGGCAAGGCAAAGCCGGCGGATTCCGCACGCGCCGACGCTCCCAGGCGCGCCGATCGCGACAGCCTCATCCCCGCGGGATTCGGCACGCTGCGGCAGGACCAGATCGCCATCCGGGTGCAGACGCTCGGCCTCACCGTCAGCGCGATTCCCCTCGAGGAGAGCGTGATCCGCACGCTCGCACCCGACTCGTATCGCACGCTGCACGCCCTGCGCGAGAGCAAGAAGCTCGCGCTCGAGGCGCTGCGCACGCGAAACGGACTCACCCGCGTGCAGGCCTGGCTGGTCTCTTTCTTCAACGTGCAGCAGGGCGACGCGCGATTCGACGCGTTCGACCTGCTCGTGCACAGCGTGGGCCAGGATTTCAGGCCGCTCGACGCGCTTCCGCTCACGCCCGGCTTCGGCGACGGACGCGTGGCCCAGCGGGGCCGGCAGGACGCGATCTACGCGTTCGATCCGCAGGTCGACCTGAACCAGCCGCTCACAGTCACCGCGCTCGGCCAGCAGACCACGGTGTGGGGCGACGCGATGCTTCCGCTCATCGAGCGGGAACGCTCGCTGGTCTGGTCGCGGTCGTCGGCAGCCAAACCGTAACAGGCAGTCTTCCCCATACGGATCGATTCCCATGGTAATGAGACCGCTCAAGAAGATCCTCCGGCCCCTGCCCGCCCTTCACGACGATTGGCTCGAGCGCATCGGGGCCGCGCTCAAGGATCCCGAGCTCGACCGGCCGCGCTTTTGCCGCGAGATTCTGTGCGAGCTCGCGTACCCGGTGTACGCATCGAACTACGAGACCGCGGTGCTGGACGCCAGGGTGCCCCTGGGCACTCGGCTCTCGCTCTCGGCGCTCGATCCGCGTCACATCACGCTCGAGCCCGAGTACTACGCCGACTGCGATGACGAGAAGTTCCAGCGCGTGAAGCCGCTGCTCTGGCTCTGGTATTCGTTCGACCGGCTTCCCGCGGGCGGACAGAACGTCGAGCTTGGCGTGCGATTCAGGCGGCTGCTGGCGCCGCACATCTTCAAGCGCTGCGGCGAACGGTTCAAGGCCTTCCAGCACGTGGAGTTTTCGTACGGCTACAACATCGAGTGCGGGGACGATGTCGTCGTGCACCGCCACGTGCTGCTCGACGATCGCGGCGGGCTCGTGATCGGGAACAAGGTCTCCATCAGCGACTACGCGAACATCTACAGTCACACGCACAGCATCGTGGACCAGAAGGACGTGACCAACGCGACGACCGTGCTCGAGGACGGCGTGCGCATCACCTATCACGCGACGGTGTTCGCGGGCGTGAAAGTCGGAAATGACGCGATGGTCGGGGCGATGGCCGTGGCGACGAAGGACGTGCGGCCGCACCACGTGAACGTGGGGATCCCGGCAAAGTCGGTACGGGTGAAACCGGGAGCTCCGCACAGCACGGGAGACCGGCTGAGCACGAGTGTGGAGAGGGGAGAAAAGAGTTAGAGAGACAGCAACGGGCGACGGTACCAACAGCAACAGCAACGAGCAACGAGCGACGGGTGAGGGGCGACTTGGCGAAGAGCGACGTGCAAGGAGCGAGGAGACGTTCTCCTCACACCTCACGCGTCGCTCTTCACCCAGTCGCCCCTCACCCGTCGCTCGTCGCCGTTGGAAAGCCCCTCACCCGTCGCTCGTCCCTGTTTGTACCGTCGCTCGTCGCTATTCAGTTCTCAGCCCGGAGCACGTCCTCAACGACACCCGCGTTCCCTGCCCTGAGCAACTGTCGCGCGTGCCGCAGCGACTCGGCATCGCGCGGCCAGGTCAGACGCTGCTGCGCCGCGGCTACCGACAACCAGTCGAACCGGTCGTGCTCCTCGCCGAGCGTCACGCGCTCCGAATCGACGATCGCGGCAAACACGACCGCGACCTGCACCGTGTCCGTTTTCAGCAGGTAGAACGGGTTCACCGTGATGCTGTACAACTTCTCGGTGGTGAGGCCCGTCTCTTCGAGCAGCTCGCGCCGCGCGGCATGGGTCGGCGTCTCGCCCTTGTCGATTCGGCCGTGGACGAATTCCCAGCTGCCCGGACGGATCGCGTCGGGCGCACGTCGCAACGCGAGGACTTTCCAGCTCTTGCCGGCAATGCGGATCACGCACACGTCGACCACGCCGACGCGGACGTCCGTCACTCCTTCGCGCGGCTCAGGAGCGCGTGCAGGCGGGCGGAGAGCGCGCGCGGGCGGAACGGCTTCGTGAGGTAGTCGCTCGCGCCGTACTCGAACACGCGAACCTCGCTGTCCTCGTCGCCCTTGGCGGTGAGCACGATCACGGGCAGGTCCGCGGTCGCCGGGCGCGCGCGCAGGTGGCTCAGCACGCCGTAGCCGTCGAGGCGCGGCAGGTTGAGGTCGAGCACGACGATGTCGGGATTCGCACGATCGATTTCATCGAGCGCCGTCACTCCATCCGCCGCCTCGAACACGGTGAAGCCCTCGCGTTCGAGGAGATCCTTCAGCACGCGGCGCAACGCATCTTCGTCTTCGACGAGCAGGACTTTCCGCGATTGTCCGTTCGCGTTGACGTTCTCATCGTCCACGAGCTGGAACGACTCGCCCGTGAACATCGAGGGCGGCTTCGAGTGCAGCGTCTGCACGCGTCCCTTCTGGGACGGCGGGAGAATGTCGGCCTGAATCGTCGCGGTCGAGCGCGGCGTGGTCGGCGGCGCACTGTCGTTCCCGGGCGGTGCCTCGACCGCTCCGCTCGCGTGCATCGGCTGCCCCGGACGTGACGGCGGTTGCTGTTGCTGCTCGACCGGCGCCTCCAGCACGCGCAGGAGCTCGTCGACGCTCGTGGTGCCGCGGTGCACGTGCTGCACGCCGGACTCCCAGAGCCCGCGCATGCCGGCGTCGCGGGCGCCCTCGGCGATCCGCTCCGACGACTCGTTCGCCGCGATGCGACGCTCGATCTCGGGACTCGAGATCAGCACTTCCATCACCGCGAGCCGGCCGCGATAGCCCGTGTTCGAGCACTCGGGGCAGCCGACCGGGCGATAGACGGTGGCGCCCTCGGGGAACCACTTCTTGAGACGCTCCGACATCGGCTCCGTCATGAGCTCGCGACAGTGCGGGCAGAGCCGGCGCAGGAGCCGCTGCGCCACGACGCCCTTGATGGCCGCCGCGATCTTGTAGCTCTCGATGCCGATGTCCATGAGGCGCGTCACCGAGCTCGACGCATCGATCGTGTGCAGCGTGCTGAGCACCATGTGGCCCGTGAGCGACGCCTGCACGGCGATCATCGCCGTCTCCTTGTCGCGGATCTCGCCCACGAGGATGACGTCGGGGTCCTGACGCAGGATCGAACGCATTGCGGCCGGGAACGTGAGACCCGCCTTCTCGTTCACCTGCACCTGCACGATGCCCTGCAGCCGGTACTCGACCGGGTCTTCGACGGTCACGATGTTCACGCCGCGCGATTGGATCGCGCGCAACATGGAGTACAGCGTGGTCGTCTTCCCCGAGCCGGTCGGGCCCGTGACGAGAACGATTCCCTCGCGTGACTGGAGCAGCGCCTGTATGCGCTCGAGCTCGTCGGGATTCATGCCGAGCCCGTCCAGCGAGAGCACGGTGGCACGCTGGTCGAGAATTCGGATCACGACCTTCTCGCCGTGCGACGCGGGAAGCGTCGAGACGCGGAGGTCCACGCGATTGCCGCTCACGGCGACCCGCGCGCGGCCGTCCTGCGGACGCAGGCGGTCGGCGATGTCGAGCTGCGCCATGATCTTCACGCGCGACACCAGCGGGATGCCCGCTGCCTTGGGCAGCACCATCATCTGGCGCAGCACGCCGTCGATGCGATAGCGGACGGAGACACCGCTCTCCTCGGGCTCGAGGTGGATGTCGGACGCGCGCGACTGGATGGCCTCGGCCACGATCCGGTCCACGAGCTGAATGACCGGGCGTTCGGTGCCGCGGGTCTCGCCGAGCGCGAGTTCCGCCTCGTCCACCAACTCCGAGATCGACTCGATGTCGTAGGTCCCGGTGACGCCCTCGAGAATCTTCTCCATGACGTTTTCGGGGACGTACACTTCGTCGAGCCGCGCGAGGATTCTCGTGGGCGAGGCGAGCGCCATGCGCACCGTCCTGCCGAGGGCGAACGCGAGCGTGCGCTCGCAGTCCAAATCGTACGGATCGGCCGTCGCGATGTCGAGGATCGAGTCCGAGATCTGCAGCGGCAGCACGCGATACTTGCGCATGAGCTGCTCGGGAACGAGTTCCTTGGCCTGCTGCGAGACGAGCGACAGGTTCGCGACCTTCATCCGGAAGCGCTTCGAGAGCGCCGACAGGATCAGGTCGTCCGT
>Ga0208716_1000794_pt1 | contig 12620 bp, 9 predicted proteins | sample NGESurdeep092012_8_FD_184482 | JGI IMG/M metagenome (GOLD analysis project Ga0208716, IMG submission 184482) | Arctic peat soil microbial communities from Barrow, Alaska - NGEE Surface sample 415-3 deep-092012 (SPAdes) | ecosystem: Environmental > Terrestrial > Soil > Wetlands > Peat ...
TCACGCGCGGTTTGGTCTCACTCAATTTGCCGTAAACAAAAACCTCGTCGCCCCTGGCAAAATAATTTTGCATGAACGGCAGGTTCCACCAGCGGCAATGCAACCGCGCGGAGCCGTCGTCGAGAATGATTTCAAAAACGGATTTGCTGCCGCCGCGAAAACGCCTGAGACCAAGCGCGACAATCGTGCCGCGCGCCGTCGCTGCTTCGTCCCGGGTCAATCCGGCAATGCTGCGGAAATGGCGGCGGTCTTCATAACGCCGCGGGCGGTGCAACAACAAATCCTCGACGGTGTGGATGTCGAGGCGCGCAAGTTGAGCCGCGCGTTCCGCACCAACACTCCAAAGCGAAGTGACCGGTGCGGCGAGCGGGGAAGATTTGGTTTCCGGCGGCGACATCGCCCGCACGATACAAACCGTTCACCGCCGCTTCAACGGGAAAGGAGCGCCGACAAGCTGTCCGCGCTCCGTTCGCAGTGACGTTGCACAAAAAGACATTTGCGGCTACTTTTCCCGCGATGCCCGAAAGTTTCCACCCGCCCAAACCTGTACCCCCGCCGCTGTGGTTGCTCGTGCGCGTCAACGCGCTGCAAAGCTGGCGGCGGCTCTTGTCCGTGCGCGATCAATCGCGGTTGCTTACCGGCATCATCGCGTTGTTCCTGGCCGGTTATCTCGTCGTGTCGTTCGAGCTGTTCTATCACGGGCTGAGATTCATAGCGAAATTTCCAGGCCTGGGTGCGGTGCTTACGGAGCGGCTGATGTATGTGTTGTTCGCATTTTTGTTCGCGCTGCTGCTGTTGAGCAACCTCATCATCGGCTACACAAATTTGTTCCGCAATCGGGAGACGGCGTTTCTGCTGACGCTGCCGGTTCCGACCCAGACCATTTTCCGCTGGAAATTCATCGAATCCACGGTGCTGGCGTCGTGGGCGTTTGTTTTTTTGATTGCGCCGTTGCTCGCGGCGTTTGGTTTGTTGCGCGGAGTGCCATGGCATTTCTATCCGGTGACGCTGGTGCTTATCGCGCTGTTTATCGTGCTGCCGGGCGTGCTGGGCGCGGTTCTGGCAATTTGGGTGGGGAGATTTTTGGACCGGCGCAGTTTTCAAATCGCCATGATCGGGACGGCCATCGCTTTGCTGGCGGTGGCGGCGTTTTGGTGGAAGGCCCAGCCGGTTGACGACGAGTTGCTCGACAAGCGCACACTCGAAGCGCTCGATCTGCTGCTCGCCAAGACGCGATTCACAATGTTTCCGTTTCTGCCGAGCTACTGGCTGTCGTCGGCCGTGTTGCAATGGGCCGAGGGCGTCCTGCGCGGCGCGGCATTTTTCACGCTGGTGCTGTTGAGCTACACGCTGTTTTTCGGCGGAATTGCGTTCACATGGTTTGGCAATGTGTTTTACAACACGGCGTCGGCGGTGCAAAGCCGCGCGGGCGGCCGGTGGAATTGGTTTCACGCCCGCCAGAACCGCCGGCATTCCGCCGGCCGGCTCGAAATAATCGCGGCGAAATTATTCTGGCTCGACCGCGACACGCGCGCGCTGGCGGTCAAAGACCTGCGGATGTTCTGGCGCGACACCACGCAATGGGGCCAGTCGGTGATGCTGTTCGGCCTGCTGGGGGTTTACATCATCAACCTGCGAAACTTCACGCACCAGTTGACCAGCCCGTTTTGGGTCAACCTGGTCGCGTTTCTGAATCTCGGCATTTGCTCGTTGAATCTCGCCTCGGTGACGACGCGGTTCGTGTTCCCGCAATTTTCGCTCGAAGGCCGGCGGCTGTGGATCATCGGCCTGGCGCCGATGGGCATGGCGCGCGTGGTCAAAACCAAGTTCTGGCTGGCCAGCATCTCGTCGCTGTTTGTCACGTCCGGCCTCATCACGCTGTCCTGTTATCTGCTCAAGATGAGTTGGGACCGCGTGCTGTTTTTTGCCGCGGTCGTCACCGTAATGACGTTCGCACTCAATGGTCTCGCCATCGGACTGGGTGTCCTTTATCCCAACCTGAAGGAGGCCAACCTGAACAAAATCGTCAGCGGTTTTGGGGGCACGCTCTGCTTCGTGCTGAGTTCGTTTTACATCCTGGCCTCCGTGCTGTTGCTGATGTTTGGCGCGGCCGGCTTGCACGCGCGCGCAAGCTGGGCGGCAGAAGGCATCATCGGCTTTATGCTGCTGTCCTTTTGCATCGGCTGGCTGCCGTTGAAATTGGGACTGCGGCAATTGAAAAATTTCGAGGCGTGAATCATCTGTAGCAGCCGACGTGAGTCGGCTCTAACCTCGCTTTGGATAAAATGGAGCGGACTGACGTCCGCTGCTACAAGTTTTGAGACGTTCTCCGCTGCGCAGCCCAAAATTATTCCCGCACAAATTTATCCAACGCTTCAAACAACAGCGGTGCGCTGGCCAGATGCACCACCTTGCCGTCGCGCGCCACCAAGCCAAAACCCTCACCGTAAGCCGGACCGTTCGCAATACACAAATCGGTTGAACATTCGGCGATTTGTTGCTGGGCGGCGCGGATGGCATCGGCGCGCCCGCCGTCCGCCTCGAATTTCCATCCCACGATTCGCGTTCGCGGAAACCAGCCGCGCAGCCCGGCAATGATTTTTGGCGTCGCCACCAGCTCGACGAGCAACTTGCCCTGCCGCGTGGGAATTTTATTGACCGACTTGATTTCGGCGAGTTTGCCGGATTCGTTGGGCGTGAAAATTCTTCCGAAGGCGAAATCGCTGACCGCCGCCGCGTGAAAAATCGCGTCCACTTTTTTGGATGACACCGCTTTCAGCTTTTCGCGCAGATCCGCCGTCGTGGTGAACGTCTCCACCCGCTGGGCGCGGCGCTCGCCGCCATGCGTGGCCATGGTGCCGATGAGCAGAATCACCTTGTGACCGCGCGCCGCGAGAAAATTGGCCAGCTCCGTGCCGAGGCGGCCGGTCGAGAAATTCGTGAGCCGGCGCACGTCGTCCAGCGGTTCGTAGGTCGGCCCGGCGGTGACGATGCAGTTCATGCGGCGATGATAGCGGATGGCGGATGGAAGCGCGAATCACTTGGCCGAACATTTTGGACGGAGCGCGGGCTTCAGCCCGCTTCAACGTCCATTCTGGAGCAGTGCCGGAAAAGTCTGGTCGCTTCCGATTCGTGAGTTGAAGCGGCGTGAACGCCGCGCTCCTGTGTCATTCGCAATGATGGCTGGTCGCCGGAGCCGAAAACCGGACAAACTTTTTTGAATTATTTTTCCAATGGCTGCAAACCAGCGGGCACTGGATAAACAAAATCCTCTTTCGCGAATGGCTGATTCACGACGATGTTTTCGTGTGTCTCTGTCAAAATTGTCGTTGAACTGCTTGCTTCTTGCATTGCCTGTCGCAGCTCCAATTTCTTTGAAGCAATGGCTTCGGGCGTAATATCTCGATGCATTTGTGTGAGTATATCTTTTGCTTCCCGCTCAAATTCCGCATCGAGTGCCGAATTATTAGCAGGCATGGGAGTCGGAGGTTTCTCGATCGCCTGGCTTTGATGCACAAGAAAATCTCGTTTGCCAATCCAGACTGTTCTTGTGAGGTTGTTCGCCTTCCCAGCAATGACATAACAATCAGCGTCTCCAATTTTTCCGTCTTTTTGTCTTACCACGTCAATCCGAGTTCCAAATTCCAAGGCTTTTAGACTACTACCCAAATTAAAGAAGGCGTTAGCCGCACCCCAACCGGCTAGACCAGCGTAGGCCAAAGCACGACCCATGTTTTGTTCTTTCTCATACCGTGTGGGCGGGCCATAACTGGTTTCTCCAGACAATGAAAAATCACCATCACCAGCCGACCAAACCGCGCCTTTTGTTGGAACTGCTGGAAACGATGTCTGTTCCCATTCAATCCGATAGAGATTGGTCCGTCCCAGCCGGATGTTAAAAGTGGTGGAAATGTTTGTCTTGCCATTTCGCACAGAAACAGTTTTCCCCGTGTCGCTATAACTCGTAAGTGAGGCGTATTTTTCCAATGCCTTTTTGACGATTTCCTTTGGCGGCAAATTGTCAACACTATCGGTTTCTGAAAGGGCGATTGTAATTGCCCCGCCCGCGAGCACGATTGCCGCGCTGATACCGAGCGCCAATTTTAGTTTTGCGTATGTCATAAGTTTGAGAGTTCCTTTCACAATAGTTGTTATTGATGTTGTAACCGCCGCTCCCTTTGCCGCCACCACGAAAATTTTGGCCGCCAATCCTGCCGGCGCGGCTTTCACGGAGTTTGCCGCCACCGTTCCGGCAATGTCCGTGGGCGTCAGCGTCACGCCGCGTTTCGCAAAAATGGCGCGCAGTTTCTCCAGCGCCCGCGTCACACGCCGTTGCGCCGCGTTTTCCTCCATCCGCAACGCCTCCGCGATTTCGCGGGCGGTCTTGTTCTCAAAATAGCGCAGCACCAGCGCGGTGCGGTCGGTTTCGCCCAGTTCGGCCAGGGCGTCATCGAGCAGCGGCGCGAGTTGCGCCCAGGCGGCGGCGTCGGGTTCGTTCAAAATGGATTGCATATGGGCCTCCTGTTCGCGGATTTGACGGCGGCGCCGGGCCTTGAGCGAATCCGCCGCCGCGTAGCGCGTGGTGCGATACAGCCACGCGGAGAGAATGGTCTTCGGCCCGAGCGACGCGGCTTTGCGCGCAAGGATGATGAACACGGCCTGGGTGATTTCCTCCGCCAGATGCGCGTCGCCCACCTGCCGCACCGCCGCCGAATGGACGAGGCCGATGTGCCGTTCCACCAGCGCGGCAAACGCCGGTTCGGATTGATTGGCGGCGAACTCCCGCACCAACGTCATATCATCGCTCATCATCTATACATGGCCGCACAACGCGGAATCGGACAATTTATTTCAGCCACCACGCGAGCAGCGGCGCGACAGCCAGGGCCGGCAGAAAATTCGCCAGTTCGACCCGGCGGACTTCAAAAATCATCAACGCAATGGCACACGCGATCAGGCCGGCGGCGGCATTGACCGGATCAACCAGCCCGTGCGCTGCGAGAAACGGTTTCGCGTAAAACTGGCAGGCGAACGTGATGGCGCTGAGAAAAATGAAAGCCGGAAACGCCGACAGGGCGGACGGCCAGCCGAATATTTTCACGAAACCGGTCATGGCCAGACCGTCCATCACGGCTTTGACCGCCAGCAGCCAGAAATAACCGGACGGACTTTCCATCGGCGGCAAGCCATCGGCCACTGCTCCCAGCCAGCCCAGTGGAGCGGCGCAAAATAAAATGGTACAAGCGATGAAGCCGCCGCCGATTTTGCGCGGCGCGTCCGATTGCGCGGACACGACCAAATTGCCCGCGTAACGGCCAAGCCGGTTCGATAACTTTTGCAGGTGCAACAGTTTGCCGATCCAAAAACCCAAGGTTATGGCAAGCACGGCAGTGAATATTTGCTTCAATGCGGACAAAAAAGTTCCGTTGACACTGAACCACACGAGCCACAGGCCGAAGAAAATGGTGAACACGCCGAGTGCCGAACGAAAGAAAACCTGCGTTCGGACGGACAGCGGTCTGGGCATCACCAGCCCCAAAAGCGCGCCGATTAAAATGCCCAATGCATTGAGAAATGCGCCGGTCATACGCTGACTCAACGCAGGGTGCGAGCCAAAGTGCAAGCCCGAAAATTTTTGCGCCCGCGGCTCCGGCCTGTTACTCAAGGGCGGATGGCCGACGCAAAAATCAGTTCCCGCAGTCCGTGGTTTTGGATTCCCACGCTTTATGTGGCCGAAGGACTGCCTTATGCGCTGGCGATGTCAGTGTCGCTGGTGCTTTATAAAAACCTCGGCGTGTCGAACACGGACATTGCGTTCTACACGAGCTGGCTTTATCTGCCGTGGGTCATCAAGCCGCTGTGGAGTCCGGTGGTGGATTTGCTCAAAACCCGGCGGCTGTGGATTTGGATGACACAATTGCTCCTCGGCGCGGGTCTGGCGGGTGTGGCACTGACCATTCCCGCGCCGCATTTTTTCCAGCTCACGCTCGCATTTTTCTGGTTGCTGGCATTCAGTTCCGCGACCCACGACATCGCGGCGGACGGCTTTTACATGCTGGCGATGACCGAACGCGAGCAGGCGTTTTTCAGCGGCATCCGCAGCACGTTTTACCGCGTGGCAATGATTTGCGCACAGGGCGGGCTGGTAAGTCTGGCCGGAAAATTTTACCAGCGCACCGGCGATTATTCGACCGCATGGTTGATGGCGTTTGTGTTCGTCGCCGGATTTTTTTTGTGTCTGGGCATTTATCACTGTTTCATCCTGCCCAAGCCACCGGCGGATCACCCCGGGGGGATTGGTTCGTCAGAAACTTTCTTCGCCGGTTTTTTTAAAACCTTCGGCACGTTTTTCCAAAAGCCAAAAATCGTCGTGCTCCTGCTCTTTTTACTGCTTTACCGGCTGGGCGAGGCGCAACTCGTTAAAATGGTTCAACTGTTTTTGCTCGATCCGCGCGAAAAAGGCGGGCTGGGATTGGTGAACGAACAAGTCGGTCTGGCTTACGGTACGATTGGCGTCATCGCGTTGATGCTCGGTGGATTGCTCGGCGGTTTTGTTGTGGCGCGCCACGGATTGAAATTCTGGCTGTGGCCGATGTTGCTGGCGATTCATCTGCCGGATGCGGTGTTCGTCTGGCTGGCTTATGCGCAACCGGACAATTTTTGGGCGATTGGCACGGGCGTCGCCGTCGAGCAATTCGGCTATGGCTTCGGTTTCACGGCGTTCATGCTTTACATGATTTACATCGCGCGCGGCGAACATCAGACGGCGCACTACGCGATTTGCACGGGCTTCATGGCGCTGGGCATGATGCTGCCCGGGATGTGGAGCGGCTGGTTGCAGGAACATATCGGTTATCCGCATTTCTTCGTGTGGGTGCTGCTGGCAACGGTTCCCAGTTTCATGGTTGCCCGTCTGGTTCCGTTGGATTCTAATTTCGGCAAGAAAACTGATTGAACCATGGCTTTGAATTTTTCCTCCCCCAATTGGTTAAAAGCCGGGAAATGGCTGCTTCCCTCGAGTGCGTTCATTTATCTGTTTTCACTGTTTTTCCCCTGGCTGTCAGATCCGCCGAACGATCCCGACGGTTCATGGGGACTGGCTTTGCACGCGGCCTTTGAACACCATTTACAATTTGGCCGGGACCTGGTCTTTACCTTCGGTCCTTGGGGGTTTTTGTATGGCGGATACAACCCGCCAACGTTTCCCATCGCGGTGATGGTGTGTACCCTGCTTGCGTTTGCATTTTGGTGGGCCGGATGGCGGGTGGCTTGTCACTTCTCGACCAACAAACTCTTCGCCTGGTTTTGGTTCATCGGTTTCGCTGGAATAGCGGGAATGCGTGTCGAACAGAATTTTGACGTTCGGATGGTTGGCTGGACCCTGTTGCTGTTGTTTCTGTATTTCTTTGTGGAGGACCGCCCCATCAGCGCCCGGCAGGTTTTGCTGGTCGTTTTATCGGGAATGCTGGCTTTGACCAAGTTCACCGGCATGATCGGCGTGACCGCCGTTGTTGTCGTCATTGCCGCGGACAATGTTTTTCGAAGACGGCGGTTTCCCTGGATCGTGCCTCTCTTTGCCGCCAGCATTCTGTTTTTCTGGATTGTCGCCGGGCAAAGCCTGTCTCTGCTTTGGCCGTATCTCCGCTATTCGTGGGTGCTGGCGGACGGTTACGCCGAAGCGATGATGTGGACGACCGCGGGAGAAATTGAAGACATGGGATGGCTGCTGGTGGCCACCGCAACGCTCATCGCAGCGACGGGTTATGCGGCATGGGTGCGGCGCCGATTTTTCGGGATCTTTCCTGTAATTGGGCTTGGAGCAATCCTGTTCCTCAACTTCAAACACGTTTGTGTACGGTACGATCAAACCCATGAAATCATCGGCGCGCTGCAGCTTTTGCTCGTCACCCTGGCCTGTCTGGCGGTGACCTGGCCGGTCTGGCAAAAAAACAGGTGGTGGGTTTGGCCGGCCAACTTTCTCGCACTGGGTGGCATTGGTTTATTTTGTTCGTCCACCTTCAACCGTGGCTACCGGGAAGCCCACGTGCCGGAAGAACGGCTATGGGTGGATTTTGCCTGGACGCTGAACATCAAAAACATTCTGGCCCCGGCAAAATTGCTTCGCGATCCGGCCCATTTGCGAAAAATCTATGGGAACAATCTCGCCGAAGTTCGAATGAAATTTCCGCTGCCGCCGATTGAGGGGGGGGTGGATGTCTATCCCTGGAACCAGGCCGCGCTGATTGCGCACGACTTGCGGTATGATCCGCGGCCGGTCATCCAGAGCTATTCCGTGTACGCACCGGAGTTGGCGGAGTTGAATGCCGCCCATTTGCGGAGCGCTCATGCACCGGACAATATATTGTTCGACATCCATCCGCTAAATAACAACTTTCCTTCCTTGGAGGATGGCCTTTCGTGGCCGGAATTGCTGACCCGATACGACGTCAAGGACACGGCCGGAATATTTATGCTTTTGAAACGGTCGGCCACACCCAGGGAATTTCATCTGCAGCCGTTCGCCGACCTGCCGGTCCATTTCGGCGAACCCATCAGGCTGCCCGCCACCAACAACGGCCCGCTCTGGGCTGAATTGGAAATTAACAAATCCGTTTTGGGTTCCGCAGTCTCCACGCTCTACAAACCGCCGATGTTGACGCTGGCAGTGTCCCTGCGCGATGGCCGGCAACTGGACTTCCGCCTGGTTCCCGGCATGGCCCGCAGCGGATTCCTGTTGTCGCCGTTGATCGAAAATAACCGGTCGTTCGTTTCGCTGGCTGCCGTTGACGGAGGGCGTGATCTGACCGGCTTGGAAGTGACGGTCATGACCATTTCCGCCGTCACCGCATCGGGTTCGACCCGTTGCTATCAATCACCCATGCGGCTGCGCCTCTATCAATTGGATTATCCACGACAGGATTTGAAGGAAATGACGGTCGAATCCGCGACCCAATCCCTGCCCTCGCCAGCCAACAGTCCGGCAAGATAAATTTAATCGCCGCCGAAAAGAATTGCTTTGAACGCGCCGGACTTTCCAGAATCAAAGTTCACAATGAAATCAATTCGCTTCAATCGTTTTGGCCGGATATTCACCCGTGCGTTGCTGGTCGTTGCGGTGCTTGAATTTGCGCCCGGTGCCCGCGCCGAATTTGTCTTCACCAACGCCACACCACCGCCCATGCCACGCCGGGCGAACATCGTTCTGATTGTCGCCGACGGCCTCGGCTACGGCGATTTGAGTTGTTACGGCCAGACAAAATTGCAGACGCCGAATCTCGACCGGCTCGCCGCCGGGGGCATTCGCTTCACGAGTTACTATGCGGGCGACGCGGTGAGTTCACCGTCACGCGCGGCGTTAATGCTGGGCAAGGATTCGGGTCACTTGAAACAGCGCGCCGACGTGGACGTGCCGCTGACGGCGGACGACATCACCGTCGCGCAAGTGCTCCAGCAATCCGGCTATCATACGGGCTTGATTGGCGAATGGGATTTGGGTGGTGACGGCACGAGTGGCGCGCCATGGAACAAGGGTTTTGATGAATTCGCCGGTTACTTCGATTCCGCCGATGCGGAAAATTATTACGCCGACTACATCTGGCGGCATGATCCCACGACCGGTTTTCACGGCAGGGAAATGCTGTATCCGAACACCGGCGAAAAAAAAGGCCAATACCTTCCCGACCTGTTCACGACGGCAGCGATAAACTTCGTCAAAAACAATCAACCTGACCGGGTCAACCGCTACCGGCCATTTTTCCTGCTGGTGAATTATACGACACTGCGTGCGAACACCGCCGAAAAGGCGCGCACCGGCAATGGAATGCAAGTGCCGACCGACGCGCCGTTCTCCGGCGAATCGTGGCCGCAGCCGGAAAAAAACAAAGCCGCCATGATTGCGCGGCTCGACGGCTACATCGGGCAACTGCTCGAACAATTGCAAAAGCTCGGCCTGACAAACAACACGGTGATTTTTTTCACCAGTGACACCGGGCCGCAAACGAATGGCGGCGTTGGTCCAAAATTTTTCCAAAGCGCCGGGCCGTTTCGCGGCATCCGCGGCGACCTTTACGACGGCGGCCTGCGAGTGCCAATGATTGCGCATTGGCCGGGTAAAATTCCCGCCGGCCAGGTCAGCGATTTTCCCTGCGCGGCGTGGGACTTTTTGCCGACGGCGACGGACATAGCCCTGATCCAATCGCCGACGAACATTGACGGCATTTCCATTTTGCCGGCGCTGTTTAACCAAATCCAAACCAACCGGCATGAGTCGTTTTATTGGAAGCTCCAAAGTCGCGATGAGGCCCAGGCCGTTCGCATGGGAGATTGGAAGGTTATGCGTTCAAAAGCCGATGCGCCACTGGAACTTTACAATCTCAAAACTGATCCGGGCGAAACCAACAACGTCGCAGGTAAAAATCCTGATGTAATCAAAAAGTTCGAGCGTCTTTTGAAAGCCAATTAACGCGCCCATCGTTGGAGTTCACGCTCTCGCCTCGGCGAAGCCTGCGGCGCAGCCTGGGTCAGCGTGTTCCCGGCGGCAATCCCGCAGGGCGGGATTGAACTCCAACCGCGATGCCCTTAACGCGTCGTGCTGCCCGGTAACGGCGCGTTAAGATCGCGCTCCTCTTTTTCCCGATGGACGGCGAAGCTCATCCACACAATCGCCAGCGCCACGCCCAGCAAAAACGCCGCCAGCACAAACCACGGCCATTGGTAGCGTGGTGGATTTTCATTTTGCGCGTTCATGCGAATGATTGTAGCGGCGGCCGGCGGCCACCGCAAATCAAGGCGGAGCCGGTTCTCTCCGTCCGGTGTCCCGTCCCGCCCGGCGGGACGGTCTGACCAGCCTTGTCTCCTTTGCCGCGTAAACGTAGAACTCCAAACGGCTCGACCAGCGGAGATTTTAAGCTAAATTGAAGGCCATCGCGCCCATGCACGAAGCCGAATCGCCAGAAGATCTGCCGTCACCACCGGTGAAAACCGGTGACGAGCATCCGTATGCCATTTTCCGGAACCGGGATTTCACGCTTTATCTTATTGGCCGCTTCGTGGCGGTGCTCGGCCAGCAGATGTTCGCCATGGCCCTCGGCTGGGAAATTTATGAGCGGACTTGCCAGACTCCCTATTCCGCCCTGGCGCTGGGCCTCGTAGGGCTGACGCTGATGGTCCCGATGTTTTTGTTCACGCTGCCGGCCGGGCACATCGCGGACAACTACAACCGCAAACGCATTATCGTGCTGATGACAGCGGTCATGGCGGCGGCGAGTCTCGGGATAGCCGTGATTTCGGCGCTCCAGGCGCCGGTTTATTGGATTTACGTCTGCCTGTTCATCGGCGGCACGGCGCGCACGTTTTCGTGGGCGGCCAACGCCGCCTTTTTGCCGGCGCTGGTGAATCGGAAGAATTTCTCGCGGGCGGTGAACTGGAACGCCGCCATGTTTCAACTGTCCTGCATCGTCGGGCCGGCGGCGGCCGGCGCCATCATCGCCGCGATGTCCCGGCATACGACTTCTCCCGCCGCGCTGGTCTATGTGCTCAATGCGCTGGCGTCGCTGGTTTTTTGCGTCCTCATCGGCATGGTGCGCCGGCAACACACCGTCGCCGTCAAGGAACCCATGACCCTCCAGGCCCTGCTGACGGGATTCAAGTTCGTTTATGCGAGCAAAATCATCCTGGGCATCATCACGCTCGACATGTTCGCGGTGTTTCTGGGTGGCGCGACGGCGCTGCTGCCGATTTATGCCAAGGAGATTTTGTTTGTCGGACCCGGCGGGCTGGGGTTCCTGCAGGCGGCGCTGCCCATGGGCTCCGTGCTCTGCGTGTTCATCCTGAACCACCGCCCGCCGCTGCAAAAGGCCGGGCGTTCCATGCTGTGGGCCGTGGCGGCCTTCGGCCTGGGCACGATCGCGTTCGGGTTTTCGAAGTGGTATTGGTTTTCGTTCCTCATGCTGTTCATGTGCGGCACGGTGGACAACATCAGCGTCGTGGTGCGGCACACGCTGGTGCAAATGCTCACGCCGGACGACAAGCGCGGGCGCGTCTCCGCCGTCAACAACCTCTTCATCGGCACCTCCAACGAACTCGGCGGCTTCGAGTCCGGCACCGTCGCGCAAATCTTCGGGCCGACCCTCGGGAACACGATTGTCGCCGGCGCGGTGATTTCCGCCGTGTCCGGCGGCGTGGGAACCATCCTGACCGTCATCGCCGTGGCGCTGATCTGGCCGGAGATCCGGCGGTACGGGAAGCTGGTGTAATACTTGACGCCGGCGCAGGGCGGTTTATTTTCGGCGCATGAAACGAATTTCAATCTGGATTTTTATCCTGGGCATTTCCCTGGCCGCGGCGCGGGCACAGGATGACGCCACCCAGCAGCAAATCAACAAACTCAACGGCCAGTTCCAGGACCTGCGCGATGCGCTGGCGGTGCAGGCCAAACACATTGACGCGCTGGAAAAGGAAATCAGAGAACTGCGCGACAAATCCAGCCAGCCGGTCGCCACGAACACCGCCAACGCCGATGATTTGAAGAAACTCGCCGACCAGGTCCAGGAAATTGACAAGAAACGGCAGGCCGACCGGGTGTTGATTTTGAAGGAAATCGAAAAACTCGGCAAAGTCGG